>Ga0265780_10002614_pt1 | contig 24259 bp, 20 predicted proteins | sample P1T30metagenome_FD_192432 | JGI IMG/M metagenome (GOLD analysis project Ga0265780, IMG submission 192432) | Plant litter microbial communities from East Loma Ridge, Irvine, California - P1 T30 | ecosystem: Environmental > Terrestrial > Plant litter > Unclassified | place: USA: California... | reverse complement strand
ATTAATCCATCAATTCCTTCTTCTAATTCTACGAAAATACCAAAGTTTGTAAAGTTTCTAACGATACCTGTATGTTTAGAACCTACTGGGTATTTAGAAGTAATGTCAGTCCATGGATCCTGAGTCAATTGTTTGATACCTAATGACATTTTACGGTCATCTCTATCTAAAGTTAAGATAACAGCCTCAACAACATCTCCAACTTTTACGAAATCCTGAGCAGAACGTAAATGAGTTGACCATGACATTTCAGAAACGTGGATTAAACCTTCAACACCTTCAGCAACTTCGATAAATGCACCGTAATCAGCGATTACAACTACTTTACCTTTTACTTTATCACCAATAGTTAAATTAGCATCTAAAGCATCCCATGGGTGAGCGTTTAATTGTTTCAATCCTAATTGAATTCTTGTTTTCTCATCATCGAAATCAAGGATTACAACGTTTAATTTTTGGTCTAATTCAAGAACTTCACTTGGGTGGTTGATTCTGCTCCAAGAAAGGTCAGTAATGTGAATTAATCCGTCAACACCACCTAAGTCAATGAACACACCATAAGAAGTAATGTTTTTAACAACACCTTCTAATACTTGTCCTTTTTGTAATTGACCGATGATTTCTTTTTTCTGTACTTCGATATCAGCTTCGATAAGCGCTTTATGAGATACAACAACGTTTTTGAATTCGTGGTTAATTTTTACCACTTTGAATTCCATCATTTTATTTACATATACATCGTAGTCTCTAATTGGCTTAACGTCAATTTGAGAACCAGGTAAGAAAGCTTCAATTCCGAAAACGTCAACGATCATACCACCTTTAGTTCTGCATTTTACAAAACCATTAACGATTTCTCCTGTTTCGTTTGCAGAAATAACTCTATCCCATGATTTAATAGTACGTGCTTTTCTGTGAGATAATACTAATTGACCTGTTTTGTCCTCACGGATGTCGATTAATACTTCTACTTTGTCACCAACTTTTAAGTTTGGGTTGTAACGGAATTCGTTCAAAGAAATAACACCTTCCGATTTTGCGTTGATATCAACGATAACGTCTCTATCTGTAATTCTAACAACTACACCTTCAACTACTTCTTCTTGGTCTGTAGCGATGAAAGTTTTTGAAACTAGTTCTTCGAATTCTTGTAAGTTTTTCTCATCTACTGCATCAATTCCTTCTTGGAAGTTATGCCAGTTAAAATTTGCTAAAAACTCTTCTTGTGATTTTAATTGTTCAGACATGCTCTGATAAAAATTTGTATTCTGTTTTCCTCGAGTTTCATAAAGCAGTAGAAAAAACAGAAGTTGTTTTACATAAATAGTTGATACCTAAAGGAAACTCTTCTTTGCCAAAAGGTTTGCAAAATTACTACAAATATTTGTAATAGCAAAACAATTCGATATGATTATCAGTGTATTGTTCAGGAGCAGCAAATTTAAGGGTTTTCAAGACCTTTACTCCCGCTTTCGCTCTTATCTTTTATAGGTCCCGAAGCCTCGGAACACCATAAAAAGAATATCCGCTCTATCGGGGCTAGATTAAACGTTTTTGGTTTTTTTAAGAGTACTATTACGCTCCTGCAATGTTTACAAAAAATACTGCTTTCGATTCTTCAATCTCCATGTATCCGTTAATTATTGGATTTAATGAATTTCCATGATCTAAAAAATAAAAACCACAAAAGCTTCTCATTTGAAATTTTTGTGGTATCTACTAAAGTATATTTTCTTTAAAAAATCAATGACTCAAACTTTCAATTTCCTTCGGATCATGTTTATGCTTAAACAAAACGGCAAACGCAATTGCAATAACCAAAGCATAAGCAGCAAATGACAACCAGATCGTGTGCCAGTCTTTCATTAAAATTGGATTGCTGAAAATTCCTTCAGGAGAAATTGAATTCCCCTGGCCTTTTACGAAATCTAACATTTTAGAATTTGAAGCATCAGTTTGTAAGAACCCAGCTAATTCTGTTGTATTACTAAATGATTTTGTAAAGAAACGATCAATTGCCCAACCCGAAGTTAAACTTCCTAAAACGGCTCCTACTCCATTGGTCATCATCATAAACAAGCCTTGAGCCGAAGAACGAATTTTAGAATCGGTATTACTTTCAACGAATAATGATCCTGAAATATTAAAGAAATCAAATGCCATTCCGTAAACGATACAAGACAAAATAATCATCCATAACCCGCCAACCGGATCTCCAAAAGCAAATAATCCAAAACGTAATACCCAGGCCAGCATAGAAATCAACATTACTTGCTTGATACCAAAACGTCTTAAGAAAAACGGAATTGCCAAGATAAATAAGGTTTCAGAAACCTGAGATATCGACATAATAATTGTGGAATATTGGATTACAAATGAATCTGCATATTTAGGAAAATGTTTGAATTCGTCTAAGAAAACATCTCCGTAAGCATTTGTCAGCTGAAGTGCTCCTCCCAGAAACATAGAAAAAACAAAAAACAAAGCCATTTTGTAATTTCCAAATAACTTAAATGCTTCAAGTCCTAATGTTTCAACAAGAGTTGCATTTTCTTTTATCAAACGCTGTGGTTCACATTTTGGTAATGTAAAAGCATAAATTCCCAAAATTAAAGCTCCTATTCCGGCAATATAAAATTGATATTCAGTCGCCTTACTTCCGCTCAGGTTGGTAATCCACATGGCAGCAATAAAACCAATAGTTCCCCACACACGAATGGGCGGAAAATCTTTTACAATATTTTTTTTGTTTAATTTTAAAGAAGTATACGATATCGAGTTACTCAACGCAATTGTAGGCATATAACAACACATTGCAGCAAACATGACATAAATAAAATTATCAGGAGTTGTAACCTGCGCGATACCAAATAAAACAACAGCATAAAGAATATGCAAAACGCCATATAATTTTTCTGCATTTATCCATCTGTCGGCAATAATTCCAGTTAAAGTAGGCATAAACAAAGAAGCAATTCCCATGGTTCCAAAAACGAGTCCAAATTGAGTTCCTTCCCAATTTTTAGTTCCAAACCAATAATTTCCAATAGTAATAAGCCATGCTCCCCAAACAAAAAATTGAAGAAAACTCATTACAATCAATCTGTTTTTAATTCCCATATGATGAAATTGTCTTTTTAGTAAAATGAAGTGGTAAAACTACCATTAAAAATAATATCTACAAAAATTTAAATGGTTTTAACAACATCATTTACCAATTCTAATACTGCAGCAAATTGCTCCTCTTTATTTAAGTAAGAATTATCAATCTCAATCGCATCATCTGCAATTACAAGAGGTGAATCTGCACGGTGTGTGTCAATATAATCTCTGTCGACCACGTTTTTCAAAACTTCTTCATATGAAACGTTATCACCTTTTTGCTGCAACTCATCAAAACGTCTTTGAGCGCGGGTTTCTGCACTTGCTGTCATGAAAATTTTAAGCTCCGCATTCGGAAAAACAACTGTCCCAATATCTCTTCCATCCATCACAAGCGCTTTATTGGTTCCCATTTCCTGTTGTTGTTCTACCAATTTAGAACGCACTTCTGAAACTTCGGCTACTTTGCTCACAAAATTAGAAACCTCAATAGTTCGAATTGGTTTTTCTACATTTTCGCCGTTCAAATACATTTCGGCAAAACCCACTTCGGTATTGAATCTAAACTCGAGCTGAATTTTTGGCAAAACTTCAATCAAAGTGCTTTTATCAAAAAAATCAGCTCCTATGAGTTTATTCTGCATGGCAAAATAAGCCACAGCACGGTACATCGCTCCGGTGTCTACATAAACATACTCCAACTCTTTTGCTAATTGTTTTGCTAATGTACTTTTTCCTGTTGATGAGAATCCATCAATTGCAATGGTAATTTTTTTCAATTTTTTTTATTTAAATTTTCTATTCTTCTGTGGCCGGAGATCTTTTTTAGTAATAAATATTCATTACAATAGCTGATTTTGAGTGGTCAATCAGCTTTGCTATTCGCTCAAAATATTGTCTATTAACCATTGGACAACCATAACTGTTGCAAATATAGTTATCCTGTTCTTTATACGGAACATCAAAATAATAATGAAACACAATATCGCGACTAAATGCATTACTATTCGTTGCATCTAAACCATACAGTTTATAGGCTTTTCCAAATTTTCCGTTGTAATGATTTCCTATAGCGTATTTACCAAGTGAAGTACTCAGAGAATTCTGAACATTGCTAAATTTCAATTTTGCTGTCACATTGGTTTCAGAGCCAGAACCATGAGCTACCAATCCCTGATCGATAATTTTATTTTGTTTTAAATCATAAACAAAAAAACGATTCTTGCCTGAGTGCTTTTTCATATCAATAAAAAAAGCAATTTCATCATTGTATTTTGCATTACCATTGATCATTTTCTTAACGGCATTGACTTGAACAGCATCAATCTTTTCAGTATTTGAGGAAGTTTTATTGGCAATTTTATAAGCAATTTTATAAGCACAAAAAAGAATCACTACAAAAAGAAAAGCTAAAAAAATTTTCTTCATACGGGAACACAATTAAAATTTGAACAAAAAAAATACCAGTAAAAAGTATACTGGTACATATATTCCGTTGTTATTTTGGATGATTGTTAATAATAGATATCCAAAATAATGTTCGATTTAGAACTATCAATTATTTTTTCTATTCTCTTAAAAAACTGCTCACTCACCATTGGACAACCATGGCTGTTAGCAATATAATAATCTTGTTCATCAGATGGTACTGCTGAATAATGATGCAGTACGATTGCTCTTTCCAGTGCTTTATTGTTGGTTTCTTCCAGTCCCGCTAACCTGTAAGCTTTTCCGAAAATTCCTTTATATGTTTTTCCAATGGAGTATTTGCCTAAAGCAGTACAATTCGAATTTGGTGTGTTGCTAAATTTAAGCATTCCCTTAATGCCTGTTTCAGAACCTGAACCGTGAGCCACAAGACCCTGATCAATAATTTTATCGTTTTCTAAATCATAAACAAAAAAGCGATTTTTCCCTGAAGGAACTCTCATATCGACCAAAAATGCAATTTTAGTGTTGTATTTGTTACCTAAACTAATCATGCTCTTTATTTCTCCTATTCTGCTGTTAATTCTTTCAATTTCGACGCTTGTAATAGAAGATTCTTCTTTAAAGTAGTGTTTTGAACCCGTTAAAAACCCTACAGTCATAAACAAAAACAAACTAAATAACTTCATATAATTACTGAAAATTTAAAATTAAACCAAAAAGACTTGTGTTCGCTGCCAATGTATATCGTGAATACGAATAATTAAATTTTAACCTATTCATTTTTAATCCAAAACCTAATGAAACTCCTGAAAAATTACGTTGTTCGTCAACCCTTAATTCTTCTCCTCTTCTAAAATTGTAACCTAATCGTAAATTAAATGCTTTCTTTGGGAAAAGCTCCACTCCAAAAACAACATGCCTTAAAGCATTATTTACAAACGAGACTTTTTCCTCACTTGTTGAACCATCTATGTTGGTTTCTCCACGAACGGGATTCGAAAAAGAGATTTTCCACTGCTGCAAATTTTCTAACGAAAGATGCCAACGAAGTGGTACATGCTCTAATTCTTGTGAAACACCAGCTATGATTTCAAAGGGCAAATTCTCTTGTATTCCGGAATAAGTGGTAAATTGTGTTCCCATGTTTCGAAATACTAGGGCCAAATTTACATTATTTTTTGGAATTTCATACATAATTCCCACATCAATTGCGCCACCTATAGAATTATAACTTTCTAAAGTTGAAGTTATTAACTTCGCATTAGCCCCAATGTGCAAATCTGTATAAGGAATATTATAAGCATATCCGAATGATAGTGCGCCTTCATTGCCGGTAAAATCAGAAGTTGCTTGACCATTTTCATCGTATCCTTCAAAAGAACCGTAGTTTACATAACTGACTCCGGCATAAAAAGTTTGCACGTGTCTGTCGTAAGTATACGCATAAGAAGCAGTTCCATAAGAAGCTTCTCCGTAATAATTGCCGTAATTTATTGCCAGGTGATAGTCCATATCTTCGTTTAAAGCTGCTGGATTAGACATTGCCTGATTGACATCTTCATCATAAATCGTTATTATATTTCCACCTAACGCGGCCTGCCTCGGTGAAGATGTTAAATTTAGAAATTGATAGGTGTAACGCCCTCCAACCTGTCCGAAAGAAACCGAACAAACTAGCATCATTAAAAATAAAACAAGTTGTTTTACCATTCTTTTTTTGGCGTTCCTATATGGGAATAACGCAAATACAAATATAAAATTATATAACTAATAAAATAAATTTTATAACTAACTAAAAATCAACAATTATGCCATTTTTTATAAAGTAAGAGCGGCTGTAGAAAACCTAAATAAATAAAAAATTCCAATTCTTAAATTCCAAAATCCAAAGCTGATAGGTATATCATCAATTGGACTGGAACTCAAAAATTGGAATTTGAATTGTAAATATTAAAATTTTAAACCTAAATTTTATTTCAATTGTTTTGCGTTTTTAACATTTTGATCAGTCAGTGCTAAACCTAAAACTTCGCTCATTTCTTTTACATAATGAAAAGTTAGTCCTTCTAGGTATTCAGCTTTAATTTCATCAATATCACTTTTGTTTTCGTGACATAAAATTATTTCTTTAATATTAGCTCTTTTAGCAGCAAGAATTTTTTCTTTGATTCCGCCAACTGGTAAAACTTTACCACGTAGCGTAATTTCTCCCGTCATAGCAAGGCTTTTCTTCACCTTCTTTTGTGTCAATAGTGAGACTAAAGAAGTCAACATTGCAATACCGGCGCTTGGCCCGTCTTTTGGTGTTGCTCCTTCGGGAACGTGCAGGTGAATGTTGTATTTTTGAAATAAAGAAACCTCTAGTCCAAGTTTATTGGCATTAGCTTTAATGTATTCCAGTGCAATTGTGGCAGATTCTTTCATTACATTACCCAGATTTCCGGTAATAGTCAAAGATCCTTTACCTTCAGAAATTAAGGACTCAATAAATAAGATATCTCCTCCAACACTGGTCCAGGCTAATCCTGTAACTACTCCCGCAACATCATTGTTTTCATATTTATCGCGCTCCAGTCTGGGTACGCCCAAAACTTTTACAATGTCTTCGTCTGTTACTTTTTTATTGTACTCTTCCTCCATTGCTACAGATTTTGCAGCGTTACGAATAACCTGAGCGATTTTTGTTTCTAAATTACGAACGCCAGATTCACGAGTATAACCTTCTACGATCTTCTCCAATTGTTTTTTTCCAATGGTTAAATCCTTAGTTGTTAATCCGTGCGCTTCTAATTGTTTTGGAAAAAGATGCCTTTTGGCAATTTCTACTTTTTCTTCAATTGTATAGCCTGACATTTTAATTACTTCCATTCTGTCACGCAGTGCCGGCTGAATGGCCGCCATATTGTTTGAGGTTGCAATAAACATTACTTTAGATAAGTCATAACCCATTTCCAGGAAATTATCATAAAAAGCATTGTTTTGTTCCGGATCTAAAACTTCTAATAAAGCCGAAGACGGATCGCCGCTGTTTCCGCTTGATAATTTATCAATTTCATCTAAAATAAAAACAGGATTTGATGTTCCGGCTTTTTTCAAACTCTGAATGATTCTTCCCGGCATAGCACCAATGTAGGTTTTTCTGTGACCGCGAATTTCTGCTTCGTCACGCAAGCCTCCTAATGAGATACGCACGTATTCACGCCCCAGAGCTTCGGCAACAGAACGCCCAATTGAAGTTTTACCAACTCCCGGAGGTCCTGTCAAGCATATAATTGGAGATTTCATATCATTTCGCAGTTTCAAAACCGCCAAATGTTCAATCATTCTTTTCTTTACTTCTTCCAGACCAAAATGATCTTTATCTAATATTTTCTGAGCATATTTTAAATCAAACTTATCTTTAGAATATTCGCCCCAGGGCAATTCTAAAAACAATTCAAGATAATTACGCTGAATTCCAAAATCTGGAGATTGCGGATTCATTCTGCGCATTTTAGACAATTCTTTTTCGAAGTGCTTTTGCGTTTTTTCATCCCACTTTTTGGTTTTGGCCTTCAACCCCATTTCGTCCATTTCTTCTTCCTGCGAAACGCCGCCCAATTCTTCCTGAATGGTTTTCATTTGCTGATGAAGGAAATATTCACGTTGTTGCTGGTCTAAGTCAAAACGAACTTTAGACTGAATATCATTCTTTAGTTCCAGTTTTTGCAACTCCACGTTCATGTAACGCAAAGTTTCTAAGGCACGTTCTTTTAAACCATTTATCGATAAAAGACCTTGTTTTTCTTTTACGGATAAATTCATGTTCGAAGAAACAAAATTGATTAAAAACGACTGACTCTCAATGTTTTTAATTGCAAAAGTGGCTTCTGATGGAATGTTTGGACTTTCTTTTATAATTTGAATAGCCAATTCTTTTACTGAGTCTAAAATGGCTACAAACTCGGTATCGTTTTCTTCCGGGCGTTCTTCTGAAACTTCTTTAATAGTCGCTGTGATATAAGGATCCTCAGAAACTACTTCGTCGATTTCAAAACGTTTTTTCCCCTGCAAAATTACGGTAACGTTTCCGTCAGGCATTTTTAAAACGCGCAAAATACGGGCAACTGTACCTATTTTATGAATATCTTCTTTTGACGGATCTTCGTCTTCTTCATTAATTTGAGAAACTACACCAATGATTTTTCCGCCGGCATTGGCATCATTGATTAATTTAATAGATTTATCTCGACCAGCTGAAATCGGAATAACCACTCCCGGAAATAAAACAGTATTACGTAAAGGCAAAATAGGCAACGAAAGCGGAAGCTCTTCGTTGTTCATTTCTTCTTCGTCTTCTGGAGTTAATAATGGAATCAATTCTGCTTCTGAATCGAATTCCTGAAGTGACAGATTGTCAATGGTGAGTATTTTATGGTTTGACATAATAATATATAAGTCGTTTTGTCATTAAAATTTTAATTCTAACTGCAAATATAGCTTTACCTCAGGAAGTTTTTCCTATAAACCAGTTAAGTGTTTCATTTACATGATAGGTCGTAAAAATAGACAATCATTATGCCAAAAACAAAATTTAGGGTTTTGAAATTCATTTCTGAAAGTAATTTAAGTATTGAATTAAACTATTTTTAAAAAAAATTAAAATTATTTTTATCCAAACTGTAACAAACCAAAAAAAGCAAAGTCATTATTAAAAACTAGCAACCATTACTTGAGTATAACCAATCAAAATATCGAAGAATTAATCGCGCTTTGTAAACAACAAAACCAAAAAGCTCAATTTGAAGTTTATAATCGTTATTGTAAAGCAATGTACAATGTGGCTTATCGCATTGTAAAAGATGAACATTTTGCACAAGACGTCATGCAGGAAGGTTTTCTGAAAGCTTTTACAAAAATCAATGACTACAAACAGGAAGTAGCATTTGGTGCGTGGTTAAAAAAAATAATTGTCAATTACAGTATTGATTTTTATAAAAAAAACAATGCCTTTCAGGTAGAAGATTTGAGCAGGACACTTTATAAGATCGAAGAGAATGACGGCCTTTTGACTGAAAATTTAGATTTGAATTCGCTAAAAGTAAAACAGGTTTTAGATGCCATTTCGAGCCTGAAAGACAATTACCGAATGGTTTTAACACTCTTTTATATTGAGGGTTACGATCAGGAGGAAATTAGCGAAATATTAAACATTAGTTATGCCAATTGCCGAACTACGCTGAGCAGAGCAAAGGATGGATTAAGAAAAAAATTAGAGGAGATATGAAAAAGGAAAATTACGATTTAGATCAATTATTTGAAAGATTTGAAAACGAATGGGATGTGAAGGAAATGAATGCTGACCATCAGCTAGATTTCCTGAATAAATTAAACAAAAAACAAAATAAGAAAAAAAATCATGCTGTTTGGGCAATTGCTGCTTCAATTGTGGTATTACTTGGCGTGTCTTTACTTTTTAATAATACGCAGGAGACAAAACCAAAAGAGTTCAAATTTGCATCGAATGAAACCAAAAGAGCCGATTCGATATTTAGTATTTTAATTGACAATGAGCTAGTTAAATTAAAAGAAAAAAGTTCACCTCAAAATGAACAAATTATTAATGATGCCTTAAAACAAATGAAAGTTTTTGATGCTGATTATGCAAAAATTATTGTTGAATTGCAAAAGAATGGCGAAAACAAACAAATTATTTACGCCATGATTAGCAACCTTCAAACCCGTATTTCATTTTTACAAACGGTTTTGCAACACATTGAAGAAAACGAAAATTTTAAAAACACTACCACTAATGAAAAAACATTATAACATATTTATTCTATTGCTTTTGATTCCTTTTTTAGGTTTTTCAAATGATGATAATTTGAATTCTAAACAAAAAAATATTAAGAAAACGTACATCGTTAACTCAAATGCCGGAGTTGATATTGACAACAAGTACGGAAATATTACGGTAAGTACCTGGGATGAGGATAAAATTGATCTTGATATAACTATTAAGGTTTCTGGCAGCAATGAAGAGTGGGTAAATCAAAAACTAAACAGTATTGATGTCAATATTACAGCTCTTAAATCGATGGTTTCTGCCATAACCAATATTGGCAATTCTACGCTAAAAAGCCGCGGAAGCAGTAATAGTTTTGAAATTAATTACGTGATAAAAATTCCGAAAAACGGATCGGTAAAACTTTATAACAGATACGGAAATATAACAGCCCTAAATTTGGAAGCTGCTACTGATATTTCCTGCAAGTACGGTAAAGTTGTTATTGGCAAATTAAGCGGTAACAGCAATCGAATTGAATTGGGATACAGTCAAAACTCGACCATTGATTATATTAAAAGCGGAAATATCGAAGCGCGTTATTCCGGCATTAAAATAAATGAATCGGGTAATTTAAATCTGGATGCCAACTATACCAATGTAGCATTGCAGGAAGGTCAAAATATAAAATATCAGGGAAGTTACGGGAGTTTTAAATTTCAAAAAATAAACTCGCTTGACGGTGCCGGAAATTATTTGACGATTTCTATTGCCGAGATTTCAAAGGACTTAAATATCAATGCAACATACTCTAAAATCAATGTTGAATCTTTAAACGAAAAACCAAAAAACGTTCATATTAATACCGGTTACACTAATGTAAGTTTGGGTTACAATACAAATTATGCATTTGATTTTGATATTAATACGAAATACGGAAGCATAAAAAACGACAACTCACTCGATGTTTCGGTTAGTGAGGTTAAAAGTAATACAAAGAAAATTAGCGGTTACAACAAGAAAAAAGGACAAAACAAAGTAGTAGTAAATTCTAGTTATGGAAACGTAATTTTATTTAAGAAACAGTAATTATCATCAATCAAAAAACGATCACAAAATGAAAAAATCTATTCAATTATCCGTTTGCAGTTTATTTTTAGTAAGCTTTATGGCAAACGCACAATGGTCATCAAACGATAACAATAAAATTAAAGGAAATGGTACTGTGGTTTCTCAAACAAGAACAACCGCAGATTATGATGCGATAAAAGTAGCAGGTTCTTTTGATGTGGATTTGGTATCTGGAAAAGAAGGCAAAATCACTATAAAAGGTGAAGAAAATCTTTTGAGCGCCGTAAAGGTAGAAGTGGTCGACAATGTGCTAAAAGTGTACACTGAAAAAGGGACTAACATTCGCCCAAGTATGGGTAAAAAAATTGAAATTACAATTCCATTCGAAAAAATTTCAGAATTGAATCTGGCAGGTTCTGGTGATATTAAAACTAAAGATCCAATTAAAAATGAAAAATTTATGGCTAAATTGTCCGGCTCAGGAGATTTTAATTTAGACGTGGATTCTAGCAATCTCGAACTTACGCTAAGCGGCTCAGGAAACGTACATTTAAAAGGAAACGCTGATAATTTTACAACTAAACTTTCAGGCTCGGGCAATATCGATGCGGTAAACCTTAAATCTAAAAATGTTGATGTCAATGTCTCGGGATCAGGAAATAGCCGTGTGCATTGCAATCAAAATCTAATTGCAAGAGTATCGGGTTCCGGAAATATTAAATATACAGGAAATGCTGAAAAAAGAGACGTTAAAGTTTCTGGTTCAGGAAATATTTCAAAAGCTTAAAAGTAATTAGAGTCATCAATCAATAAAGGTTTATCACATAATAATCTGTGACAAACTAAATCCAGCAAAGGCACTTTATAATTTAAAGTGCCTTTTTTGGTACGCGTCTTAATAGAAAAATTGCCGTTACAAAGAAGATTCCCAAAATAACAATTGCCGCACGCGGACTTCCGGTTATTTGATCTATAACGCCATAAACACACATTCCTATTACGATTCCTATTTTTTCTGCAACATCATAAAAACTAAAAAACGATGCTGTATCTTCTGTCTCCGGTAATAACTTAGAATAAGTAGAGCGGGATAAAGCCTGAATTCCTCCCATCACAAATCCTGCTACAGTTGCCATTACGTAAAAATGCATGGGTAAAGTAATAAAATAAGCTAAGGCGCAGAAAACAGCCCAAATGATGTTGATAAAAATAAGGGTTGGAATATTCCCAAATTTAGCAGAAGCTCTTGATGTTAAAAATGCACCCACCACTGCAACCAACTGAATGATCAAAATACATTTTATTAATCCAATAGTACTTTCTTCTTCAGAGGCCCATTGCACTTCCTGCGCTCCAAAATAAGTTGCTACAAGCATTACGGTTTGTACCGCCATACTTGAAACAAAAAAACCGCCTAGATATCTTCTTAAGGCAACATTTTCATTTAATAAAGCCCAAACTTTTTTCAATTCTTTGAAACCATTAAAAACAACCGATTTAGTCAATTTTTGTCCTGTTTCTTTTCTTCCTTTTGGGAGATAATAATAGGTATACTGGCTAAATAAAATCCACCAGACTCCTACCATTACAAAGGAATATTTCATGGCCTGCATTCTGGCAACATCTCCTTTGGCTCCCATTATCATAACCAGATTGATAACCAACAAAATAACACTGCCAATATAGCCTAAAGAATATCCTTTGGCGCTAATTTTATCTTGCTGTTCTTCTAAAGCGATATCTGGCAAATACGAATTATAAAAAACCAAACTTCCCCAATATCCTATCAGTCCGAGAAAATAAAAACCCAATCCTACATAGATATTATCAAGATCAAACCAATACAATCCCATACACGATAAAGCACCCAGGTAACAGAAAAATTTCATGAATGCTTTTTTATTCCCTACGTAATCGGCAATTCCTGAAAGTAAGGGAGAAATAAAAGAGACCACCAAAAAAGCCATCGCAGTAATGAAACTTATTAAAGCTGAGTTTTTTAAGTGCAAACCAAAAACATCTATATAGTGGTCACGATCTGCAAACAGGGCTTCATAAAATATAGGAAATACGGCAGAGGCAATAGTAAGAGAATAAACTGAATTTGCCCAATCATAAAAGGCCCAGGCATTTAATAGTTTTTTATCTCCTTTTTGTAGGTTTTTCATAAAAATAGAATTGTTTAATCGCCTACGAATTTATTTAATTTTTATGATAAACAGCGGTAAATTATCTAAATCGTTCATTATTAAATTATGAAGAATAAAACAATAAGGCATAAAAAAAAGCTACTCTAAATAGAATAGCTTTATGATATTTTGAAATTGATGTTATTTTATCACACCTACTTTTAGCGCTATGGCTTTTGCTTCTGGTATTAGCGATTTAATATTCGCAATACGAGTTGCATCAGAAGGGTGCGTACTCATAAATTCAGGTGTTCCTGAACCTCCTGATTTCGCCGACATTCTGCTCCAGAATGCTACTGCATCATCTGGATTGTAACCTGCAATTGCCATTAAAGTCAAACCAATTTTATCGGCTTCGCTTTCGTTGCTTCTGCTAAAGGGCAACATAACTCCTACTTCAGAGCCTAATCCATAAGCCTGAGAGAATATTTGTCTTGTCGATTCAGATTTACTGCTTGTCGCAGCATCCAAAGCAGCTCCTCCAATTTGTTGCAATTGTGCAGCACTCATTCTTTGGGCGCCGTGATTAGCCAAAGCATGCGAAACTTCGTGTCCCATAACAGTTGCTAAACCGGCTTCATTTTGTGTTACGGGTAAAATTCCGGAATAAACCACAATTTTCCCACCGGGCATACACCAAGCGTTCACTTCTTTATTGTCCACAAGTTTGTATTCCCAACGATAATCTTTCAAATATTGAGACTGACCCAGGTAGGCTAAATATTTTTCGGCTGCGGCCTTAATTCTATAACCTACTTTTTCGACTTGCTTGGCATCTGCTGTACCAGTAATTACTTTATTTTCTGCAATAAACTGGCTGTACTGCTGAAAAGAAGACGGGAATAATTCGCTATTCGAAACAAAGTTTAAATTCTGTTTTCCGGTTATCGGATTGGTTGCACAGCTGTATACTAAAACGGCTGCAAAAATTCCTATTATTAATTGTTTTTTCATGATCTTGATATTTTTTAACACTATCAAAAATACAATTAATATTATTTCAACTTTTATATAATTATTTGAAACCGTATCAGAATTTACTTATTCGCCAATAATATGAAGTTCACTAAATTCTTTATCAACTAGCAGAAAATTATTCAATTCAAAATCAATCTTATCAAATTCGACTTTTTCATTGTCAATTTCTATTTCAGTTACTTTAAACGGCAAACCAATTAAATTGATTTTGTATTTGGTGTAAGGTGTATCATATTTTCCTTCTTTATGCAGCTGAATAATAATTTCCTTTTCTTTTCCTATATTTCTAAAAGACAAAAAGCTGTAGCGTCCTTTTTTATAATCATATCCATCTTGTGCATCTTCATACACTACAGATTTTTCTTTTCCGTTTTTATAATAAATATCAAGTGTCAATTCGTCAAATTCTAATTCCCCTACATACTGCTGAACCGGATATTTTGGTATGATGGCTCCTGCTTTTACAAAAACCGGAATTTCATCAAATTTAGTATCAATCCAGACTTCTTTCCCTCCTGTCGACAATTCATTTGTCCAGTAGTTATACCACTCACCTCTTGGTAAATACATACGTCTACCTACAGCATTAGGTTCAAGGATAGGACATACTAAGATTTCGTTTCCAAATATAAATTCATCATTTCGATAATGCGTTTGAGTATCGTCCTGATCATAGTAAACTAAAGGTTTCAACATGGGTAAGCCTTCTTCGATGTACTGCCAAAACATTGTATATAAGTAAGGAAGTAATTGATAGCGAAGACTAACAAATTTTCTCGTAATATTGATTACTTCTTCATCAAAAGCCCAAGGTTCCTGATTGCCATGATCTCCGGATGAATGTGTTCTGCAAAACGGGTGAAAAACGCCCAACTGAATCCATCTGGCGTACAATTCGCCTGTTGGCTGCTCAGCAAAGCCTCCAATATCAGAACCTGTAAATCCCATTCCTGAAATTGACATTCTTTGTACCTGAATGTTGGCAAGCCACAAATGTTCCCAAGTAGCCACGTTGTCTCCAGTCCATGAAGAGGTGTAACGCTGAGCACCTGAATAAGCAGATCTTGTAATTACAAAAGGACGTTTTGGATAAACAAAACGTTTTACGCCATGATACGTTGCTCTGGCCATTTGCGTTCCGTAAATATTATGCGCTTTTCGATGGCTGCAGGGATTTCCATCATAAACATGGCGAACATCCATCGGGAAAGTTTTATTCGGAACCTCCATAACGGCAGGTTCATTCATGTCATTCCAAACTCCTTTTACACCAATCTCTGAAATCAATTCTTTAAATAATCCAGCCCACCATTCTCTTACAACGGGATTGGTATAATCTGGAAAATTGCATTCTCCAGGCCAAACTTTTCCTTTCATATATGGACCATCGGCTCTCTTGCAGAAATAATCTTTTTCCAGAGCTTCCTGATACACCCAGTAATCTTTATCAATTTTAATTCCGGGATCTATGATAACTATGGTTTTGAAACCGTCTTCGGCCAATTCGGCTACCATTCTTTTAGGATCCGGAAAATAATTTTTATTCCATGTAAAACATCGAAATCCTTCCATATAATCAATGTCCAGATAAATGGCATCGCAGGGAATTTTTAGTTCTCTGAATTTAGATGTGATTTCTTTGACTTTACTTTCGGGATAATAACTCCACTTACATTGGTGATATCCTAAAACCCATAATGGCGGAAGCTCAGGTTTTCCGGTTAAATCTGTATAAGTAGTGACAACGTCCTGCATTTGCGGACCGTAAATAAAGTAGTAGTTCATTTCACCACCCTCTGCCCAAAAGCTCGTGACATTCCGTCGTTCCTGACAAAAATCAAAAAACGTTCTAAAAGTGTTATCAAAGAAAACCCCGTAAGACTGTTTGTTGTGTAAACCGATATAGAAAGGAACAACTTTATAAAGCGGATCTTGTTCTTTTTGATAAGCATATTGGTCGGTAGCAAAATTTTCTACTCTTTTGCCCTTTAAATTCATTTGAGTGGCTTTATCGCCAAGTCCGTAAAAACATTCTCCGTCTTTAGAGGATTTACTCATTTTTACAATGTTTCCTCCGTATTCATAACTTTCTTCCCAGTGGAAACCCAGTTCATCTTCAAGAATTAAAAAATCATTCAGATCATAGATAGACAAACGAAGATCAGATTTCTGAATTTTACATTTTACTTTACTGGTTCGAATTTGGAAATAAGTTTCTTCTTCCGTTAATTCGAGAAAATTATAACCGTGAAGCTGTGTTTTATCTATGGCATACGAAAAATCATTGCTAAAATATCCTTTTGTGGTAAAACGAAAGCGAATTAAACTGTCTCTTAGAATAGTCACTTTTAAAATAACCTTGTTGTCTGTATGAAACATTATAGTGTCACCCTCATGCTCGTGCGAAACAATTTTTGATGGGTATAAATCGCCTTTGTATTCTAATGATGTATTTGTAATCATATTACTTAATGATTTAATTTATGATGCTGATGCTGTTTCAAACATACAAAAAAAGTTAGTAAACCTCTATAATTAAAAGGTTTATTCACGAAAACGTTTTTCCTGAATGAGTGCACAATAACGCCTCAAAAAATCAGCAATTTGATAATTTAAGAACGTTTAACTCCTAAAATGATATTGTAGAAATTTGTTTGCAATAATATTATGAAATCGAGTAAACGGTAACACTTAAAGGTGGTAGAATTAATTCAGCCGAAAAATCTCTTCCGTCATAAGGCAGAGCTTCTATTTTCAGGAATTTTGAGTTTTCAATACCGCTACCACCGTATATCTTGGCATCACTATTGAATATTTCTTCTAATTGACCTTTCTTGGGAATTCCGATTCTGTAATTTTCTCTGACCACTTGCGTGAAATTACAAACTACGATTACATCTTGATCCGGATTGTTTCCTTTTCGGATATACGACAAAACAGCATTTTGATGGTCGGAGTAATTAATCCACTCAAAGCCTTCTCCCGTAAATTGTTTTTCGTACAGCGCCGGACGAGACTTGTACAATTGATTTAAATCTGTAATTAACTTTTTTACTCCGGAGTGATAATCATATTGAAGCAAGTGCCAGTCTAAACTATTTTCAAAATTCCATTCGTTACTTTGCCCAAATTCAGAACCCATAAACAATAATTTTGTTCCCGGATGCGTGAACATATAACCGTACAACAGCCTTAAATTGGCAAATTTCTGCCATTCGTCGCCTGGCATTTTACCAGCAACAGATTTTTTACCATAAACGACTTCGTCATGTGAAAACGGAAGCATGAAATTTTCTGTAAATGCATACGTCATTGAAAAAGTCAAATCGTTTTGATGGTATTTCCGGTAAACAGTTTCTTTTTGGAAGTATTGTAAAGTATCGTGCATCCAGCCCATCATCCATTTCATTCCAAAACCTAAACCTCCTGTAAAAGTTGGCCTGGAAACCATCGGAAAAGAAGTACTTTCTTCTGCAATAGTTTGAACTCCATCAAAATTAGCATAAATTACTTCATTAAATTCTTTAAGAAAACTAATCGTATCGAGATTTTCTCTTCCTCCATAAATATTTGGCTCCCATTCTCCTTCTTTTCTGGAATAATCGAGATAAAGCATCGAAGCGACAGCATCGACTCTTAATCCGTCAACATGATAATGTTGCAGCCAAAAAACAGCATTACTAATTAAAAAAGCACGAACTTCATTACGTCCATAATTAAAAACTAAGCTTTTCCAATCCGGGTGATATCCTTTTCTACGATCAGGATGTTCATATAAATGAGAACCATCAAAGAAGCCAAGACCGTGTGCATCATCTGGAAAATGCGACGGAACCCAATCTAAAATAACACCAATTCCGGCCTGATGCAATTTATCAACCAAAACCATAAAATCCTGGGGTTTTCCAAATCTCGAAGTTGGTGCAAAATATCCGGTTAGCTGATATCCCCATGAAGGATCATAAGGATATTCCATAACAGGCATAAATTCTACGTGAGTAAATCCGGTTTCTTTTACATAATTGACCAAATCATCTGCAAGTTCCAAATAAGTCAAAAAACGATTGTGCTCTCCACGTTTCCAGGAGCCTAAATGCACTTCGTACACTGAATAAGGTTTATCTAATGCGTTCGTTTCTTTACGAGATTGCATCCAATTTTCATCTTTCCAGTTATGGTCCAAATCCCATACCACAGAAGCTGTATGAGGAGGGTTTTCGCAATATAACGAAAACGGATCTGCTTTTTCAGTTACAATTCCGTTACTATCAGATTGTATCTTATATTTATATAGTGTTCCTTTTTCAAGATTAGGAATAAAGCCTTCCCAAATACCCGAAGAATCCCAACGCACCTGCAATAAATGCTCACCTTGTGTCCAATAATTAAAATCGCCAACTACAGAAACAGATTGTGCCGTTGGAGCCCAAACTGCAAAGTAAACACCTTTAACTCCATCAACTTCAACTAAGTGCGCTCCTAATTTTTCATACAATTTGAAGTGTTTCCCCGCTTTGAACAAATTAATATCAAAATCAGTAAAGAGAGAATACGTGATTACTTTATTCATATTTGGTTTTCTATAAATTAGATTTTTACTGGAATTTAATTACTATTCAATTCTAAAATTATCTGACAGCACCGCTCCTTTTTTGATCACAATTATACCGTCTTTAATACTGTACAGCTCGTTAGTAAAATTATCAAGGTGTTTACCTCCGTTAATGTGAACGTTGTTTCCAATTCTCACATTTTTGTCGATTAATGCATTCTTAATAAAACAATTGTCCCCTATCCCTACATGAATCTTGTTTATGGTACTTTCGTAGTTCATTTCATCCAGATCCTGATAGTAATCATTTCCCATCACATAGCAATTTTCGAGAATGGTTCCCGTTCCAATTCTGGAACGAATACCAATTACAGAACTTTTAATTTCCTGAGCATTGATAATACAGCCTTCTGAAATTAAAGATTGATTGATTACAGAATTTCTAAATTTGGAAGGAGGTAATAATCGCGGTCTGGTAAAGATTTTATTTTCGTTATCAAATAAATTAAATTCCGGAATATCTGCCGTTAAACCAATATTCGCTTCAAAAAATGATTCTATATTTCCAATGTCGGTCCAGTACCCTTCATATTGATAACTCAATATTTTATGCTTTCCAACGGCATGAGGAATAATTTCTTTACCAAAATCCTTTGTTTCAGGATTAGACATTAATTCTTCTAATAAGGGCTTATTAAAGATATAAATTCCCATCGACGCCAGGTACTTTTTACCTTTTTCCTGCATATGCTCACTAACTTCAGATTCCCATTCCGGCAGTAATGAGGCATGTGGTTTCTCGATAAAAGCATGGATCCGATTTTCATGATCTGTTTTCAGAATACCAAATTCCGGTGCGTCTTTTGCATTTACCGGTAAAGTAGCTATAGAAATTTCGGCATCTGCAGCAATATGTGCTTCCAGCATTTCATTGAAATCCATTTGATACAATTGATCGCCGGAAAGAATGAGAGCATGATCAAAATCGTGCTTTAAAAAATGCGACATACATTGTCGAACAGCATCTGCTGTTCCCTGAAACCAGGTCGGATTATCTGGTGTCTGCTCTGCCGCTAATATATCAACAAAAGACTGACTAAAAATACTGAAATTAAAAGTGTTTTTGATATGGGCATTCAAAGAAGCCGAGTTAAACTGCGTCAAAACAAATATTTTAAAAATATCAGAATTGATACAATTTGAAATCGGAATATCTACTAATCTATATTTTCCTCCAATTGGCACTGCAGGTTTTGATCTGGTTTCTGTTAATGGGAACAAACGCGATCCCTGTCCTCCTCCTAAAATAATAGCAACTACATTTTTCTTTTTAAATTTCATTTTTCTCAATTATTAGGTTGTATATCTCAATATATTCTTGGCAAACACTCTCCCACGAATGATCTGTTGCCATTCCTTTTTTTATTATTTTATTAAAATTCACTTTATCATTATACAACTTAACAGCACGATTTATGGAATAACAAACATCTGCAACAGAGGCCTGATCATGACAAATACCATTTCCATCATCACCAAAATCAATCACAGTATCACGTAAACCACCCGTTCGTCTCACAATTGGAACTGTTCCATAACGCAATGCATACATTTGGTTCAATCCGCAAGGCTCGACTCTCGACGGCATTAAAATATAATCTGATCCGGCATAAATCAAATGTGCTAATTCTTCGTTATAGCCTATAAAAACATTGTAATTACCTTGATAATCATTTCGCAATTGAGTGAGCTGCTCTTCAATCACAGCATTTCCGGATCCCAAAATCAAAATATTGATATCTTCAAAATTTTCAGCCATCGCTAATGCAGAGGCTTGAGGCAATAAATCGCCACCTTTCTCCTCGAACAAGCGACCAATAAAACTAAATAGTGGTTTAGTTGGATCTAAATCAAATTGCCCGCATAATTTTTCTTTATTTATTTTCTTGCCACTTTCAAAAGTGTCTATCGAATAATTACCCTCTATCATCGAATCATTATAAGGATCCCAAACTTCAAAATCAATTCCGTTCAAAATTCCTTTCGATTTGCTTCGAACAGAATTAAAAAGAGATTCTAAGCCGTTTGCGGCGTAATTAATTTCGTCTAAATAACTTGGTGAAACAGTGGTAACAGCATGTGCGCATTTTACCCCGACAGCCAAAGAATTAAGAGAATTATCCCATTCTAAAAAACCGACATGAATCAAATCAAATTCAGGTAAATAATGCAATTTATCATACCCAAACCATCCTTGATACAAGCCATTATGAATCGTAATTACAGTTCTGACAGATCTTAATTTTTCATATTTATAAGCATACTTCACCAAAAACGGAAGCAATCCTGTATGGTGATCGTGACAATTTATGATATCAGGAACTGTATTTCGTTCTGTTATCCAGTCTAATGTTGCAATCTGGAAAGAGAAAAAGCGCTCTATATCATCCTCATAACCATAGACATTCGCCCTATCAAACAATTCATCAATTTCTATTAAGTACAATTCATACCCCAGTTTATCGGTACGTTCTTTTAAGACCTTAAAAGGAAAAATAAAATTCCCCAATTTCACATTTCCGGTATGTACATATTCAAAATCATTTTCCTTTCTGAATTTAGTATCATAACAAGGAACCACAACTCTGACTAGATGGCCGGCATTGGTCTGATATTTAGGCAATGCACCAACAACATCGGCCAAGCCACCTACTTTTGCCATAGGATAACATTCTGCACTAATATGAAATATTTCCATCAAAGATTTATAAATGTATTATTGAAACTAAAATTTATTATTTTTTATTGAAGCATCTCTTAAAGTGCTACTTTTATGTTCTTTAAATTTAGGAAAAAATAAATGAACTTAAAGCTTCAGAAAAAATTTATTGATATGACAAAAAAGGCTAACAATCCTACAGAATCTTTAAAAATTCCGCGGTTTATAATACTATCCTGTAAAATTTGCGCTTTAATTTCAACTAAATTAGTCACAAGATATGCTGCACGTTTATTTACAACCCCAGTAAAACATAAGGTTCCCAAAAGAGAATTAGAAATGGATCGCAATAGCTCCCAGAAATCCATTTTTGTGAATGCTATTAAGAAAAGCATTGTAGTTTACGAATATGGAAAAAGTGACAGGAAAATTTTACTCGTGCATGGCTGGTCTGGACGTGGCACTCAATTATTTAAAATTGCCGATGAAGTAATAAAAGAAGGTTATTCGACCATTAGTTTTGATGCGCCGGCACATGGAAAATCTCACGGACAGACGACTATAATGTCTGATTTTATTGAAGCTATTTTAGAAATTGACAAAAAATATGGTCCTTTTGAAATCGCTATTGGGCATTCATTAGGCGGAATGTCCGTGCTTAATGCTATGAAATCAGGCTTACAAGTAAAAAAAGCTATCGTAATAGGCAGTGGTGATATTGTGCAAGATATTTTAGATGATTTCATTGCTAAACTGAGCTTGAAACCGGAAATTGGCATTCAATTACGAAATCTTTTTGAAAACAAATATCAAACAAAGATGAATGATTATTCGGCTTATGTTGCTGCACAAAAGATAAAAATTCCCGTTTTAGTTATTCATGACGAAGATGATCCTGAAGTTCCGGTACAAGCAAGTATTCACATTAATGATCATTTAGAAAATGGAAGCTTATTCTTAACTCAGGGTTTAGGCCACAGAAAAATATTGGGAAACCAAAACGTCATTAAAAAAGTAATAGATTTCATTAAAACTAATTAATTTTGTTTAACTTATCTTTTCAAAACAAAAATTCAAATACAAAGAGAATATGGATTTATTTGGAGAAACATCAGATTGGGAAATAAAGCTAAAGCCCATTCTAAAAAAGTACAAAGGCAAAAAACACCCTTTAGAATATAAAAGTACTTATCAACTATTAGTAATGGTTGTTTTATCTGCTCAGGATTCTGATGCAAATATTAATACGGTTGCTCCTGCATTATTTGATAAATTTCCAACATTGAAAAGTTTATCAAAAGCCGATCCAGAGACCTTCAAAACTTATATCAATAAAGTTAGAAATTATACAACAAAAGCAAATTGGTTATTAGAAATTGCTCAGACTATTAAAGACGATAAAGATATTCCAATGACCATGCAAGGATTGACAGCATTAAAAGGGATAGGAAGAAAATCGGCCAATGTCATTTTGAGAGAGACGGGAAAACCTGCTGAAGGAATTATTGCCGATTTACATGTCATAAGAGTGGCCCCAAGAATCGGAATCATTAAAGAAAGTAAAGATGGTAATAAGGTAGAAAAAGATTTGATGCAGGTACTTCCAAAATCAATTTGGTCAGAGATTGGAATGGCAATCTCCTTTTTAGGACGAGAAATTTGCAGGCCTAAACCAAAGTGCGAGGAATGCTTGTTAAAAGATATTTGTCATTACTATCTAACACAAGTTGCTTAAAGTTATTTTTTTCTTGTATCAATTAAATAAATAATTTTCCAAACCTTATTTTCTTTGAATAAGGTAAAAGTGTTTACTCCTTTATGACTTAATTTATCATTTAAATAAAACTCATAAGGAGCCCAAACGTGAGCCATAGCTCCATCAATTTGAATGTTATAATTTAAAATCTTCTCCTGAAATTTTACCGTTACCGGAATTGAAGCAATCGACTTATAAAATCCACCTGGACGCTCATTTGAAAGTTTACTTCCATTAGATTTACTTTCGCTTATAGATTGCAAAATAATCTGAGAAGAGCAAACGGATTGGATTTTTACGGTATCTTTTTGATGAAAGCCTTCAAAAAAAACTTCAATACTCTTTTGAACATCTTCTCTTTGTGCATTTGCTGAAAATCCAAAAAACAATAGTAAAATTGTGAAGAATCGCATATTTATATTTATACTAAAATTACATCTTAAATTAAAGTATACAAAACTACATAAAATTTGATTTGGTTAATCTAGTTTAGCAAAAACTATTGTAGCAACAACTAATACTATACATTGCTGAGAATCGCCTAATTGGACCAGAGTACAATAATTTTTGAAATAATCAATTCTCAGACGGTTGTGTCAGAATACCTTTTGGTGTTAATGCGCCAAAACCTAAAAATTATAAAAAACAAAAAACCCTGTTTCGCTTAGAAACAGGGTTTTTAAAAGAAAGGCGACGA
>Ga0265780_10002613_pt1 | contig 24262 bp, 25 predicted proteins | sample P1T30metagenome_FD_192432 | JGI IMG/M metagenome (GOLD analysis project Ga0265780, IMG submission 192432) | Plant litter microbial communities from East Loma Ridge, Irvine, California - P1 T30 | ecosystem: Environmental > Terrestrial > Plant litter > Unclassified | place: USA: California... | reverse complement strand
GTTATAGAAGACGTAGCTAAGCTCTAAACTAAACTCTAATATATTAATATATATTATTACTAGCTATAATAGAAAGTAACTTAGAAGATAATTAAGATAGAGTATATTTAGTCTAATAATATAATTATAGATAGATTTATAAAACCTCTGCTAGCTAATAAGTAAGCTAAGTTTCTTAATTACTTAGAACTTATTAAATATATAATAATTTTACTAAAAGATACTAACTTATAGAAACTATAAGACTATCTAGAGAGCTTAATTATATAAGAATTAATTAATTAGACTAAGTAGCTTATAAGAGGTTCTAAGCTAAAGAGGTATATTAGATATAATATAGAGTAATTTAGAGGTTATAGATATAAGCTAGTAAGAACCTTAAGCTAGACCTGCTACGTAACTATTAGTTATAGCCTAATAAGCAAGAAAACTAGCTATCTAAACTTAGATAGAGAGATAGAATAAGATATATTATTAATATAATAAAATTATTATATTATATATTAGTTCTATTATTAAAACTCTTTAATCTAATAAGAATAAGTAGTCTATACTCTTTTACTTAATACGCCTTTATATATATATTAAAATGCTTTAACTACTCTAGACTAAGTATCTTATTTATTTAGCTATTCTTAGAAACTAATAGCTTCTAATTATATAGTATTAAAGCCTCTTTATATTATAATAAGATATAGATATATCTTTTATAAATAATAAAAAGTAAAGTTATATACTTAGTAGCGTAGATACTCTAAATTACTATAACTTACTTATAATTACTTAGCTAAATAAGCTTAGATTAAGTATATTTCTTTATACTTATAATAATCTTTATAAAGCTAATTATATCTATCTAAAAGCTAGTCTTATTAAAGTTATATATATTATTTTAGTAAATATTATACTTAGCTATAGTCTTATCTATAAGCTTAAACTATATACTAATAATCTTTAAGTCTTTCTAGAGTATTCTTTACTTATTCTTTATTTAATTAAAAGCTATCTTAAGCTTAGATAAACGCGTTATAAAGTACTTAGCTTAGTACTTACTTATAAGCTTACTACTTCTTATATCTAGTAGCTTATTAGCTATATCTACTACTTTATATAGCTAGAGCGCAAATTCTTATAAATTAAGATTAAGTATATATTAGATAATTATCTGCTCTTTAGTTATAGTAAGCTTTTAGTAATTTAAGTAAGTTTAAGTATATAGAGTAGTTCTATAAAGTTAATTAAAAAGCCTTTAGTATTTTATATTAAAAGCTACTATAGTATATTATAAGCTTTTAAATTAGTTACTAATATAAGCTTAAAAAGTAGAATTAATTCTACTTTACTTATAAATAGTAATTATATTATATTATTAAGATATTATTTAAGAGAAAGAGAGTTTATTATACTAAGAAAAAGTTGCTAGTTTAGTAATATAGCTAGCTTAGTAATAGTTTATATTATATAATACTTTCTAGAATTTAAAAGAAAGAATAAGTTTAGATATAAAGATACTAGATAAGAAGTAGTAAGTTAATAGCATTATAGAATAGAAGAAAGTTAGTAATTAGTTTCTTAACTATACTATCTAATCTAGTTATTACTAATTATAGAATATAAGTAAGTATATAAGTAAGCTTATAAGTAAGTATTAGAACTATATATAGAGGTTAAAAGTCTATTAGATAGATCTTTACGCATTTACTTTAATTTATCTAATCTATCTATATATTAGCTTTAACTTCTAACATACTTGATTAGACTGATATTCAGCGTTCAGGACTATAGCGCGCTCGGGACGACGAACACCGGCCTTCCGCTCGCAGAGCTCTTCTGCTAAGCTACTCAATCAGCAGGAGGCGCCTTCTGACTCACATTTATCCTCTTCATTGAACTCGGCCCATGTGTCATTACCTCTCAGCTCTCGAGCTCGCGTGTGCTTTGGGCCTTTGCACGTGACGGGGCCATGCCGTGGTCCTCGACATGGGCACGCGTGAGCTCGCGATATAGCATACCATTCAATGCACAGTTGCTCGTAACGGCTGCAAACGCAGCACTGGGTTGCATATACCTCGGCAGCTCCACAGCGTTCAATGCCATGCTTGGCTCTACGGTTGCCATCAACAACATTGCATACTATATCCCGTTTCTCACCAATATGCTTACCCGACGACGAAATATGTACCAGGGCGCTTTCCACATGGGCAACTGGGGTTGGTTGGTTAATGGTGTGACCATTTGTTGGCTCACCTTTGCTATAGTCTTTTTCAGCTTTCCTTACGCCAAGCCTGTCACAGTTGAGGCAATGGACTACACTTGCGTTGTCGTTGGGTCTTTGCCAATTCTGATCATCGGGTGGTGGTTCTGGGCCGGAAAGTCTTATAAGGAAAAGATTGCCGTGGCGAAGCAGGAATGAGGACGTTAGAAGGGAGGATTACGCTTACCGAACACTACCGGTTACCATAAAGAACGAAAGGTGGTTTTATATCACAGATGAAATGAATAATACTGCCGCCCAGAAAAGATTGGTACTGGATTCCAGTATTCGCTTCACGATTCCTCCATGTGATAAGATGCACTGATGTTGTTTTGCAATGGCATCTACTCTATTACCTCTTAGCATTCTTAGTCGATATGCAGTATAATTCACGACTGAGTGTCTCGCCATCCAAGCGGAGATTACGCCCAATCGATCGTGTATAGCACCCTAGTAATTCGTCATAGCCACTTTTAAACAGTCAAGTAGGCCTGTTCAAAAGTGGCTATGTTGAACTTTGCGATACTCAAAACGAATGGCTTCGGCTAAACTGTACGACTGCAGAAGATCTGAGGCCTCGTTCTGTTCAACACGAGAGCTATGTGCACTTGGCAGTCCACAAGGGCATAAGGTGCTACAGGCTAATAAATGTACTTTGTACCCCTGAGACATCATTTTCTTCTCATAGCGGGTGCTGTCTAGCTATTATACTTTTCTTCATTTGCCCAAGGCAGCCTGTACACTCGGTACCTCCTGCCCCTTCTCTAGGATGTCCGGCAGCGGCCCAATTGGCGTAATCTGATACTTGTTGATTTGCCCGTGGCTCTTCGTGTAATGCTTCTTGATATGCTCAAACTCAGTCGTATTACCAAAGGCTGGAACGTCCCAGTATAAATGTCTCATCCAGCGATGTAGCAATGGGTATCTGACGCAACATTAGTGGCAAGTAAAAAAAATTCAACGTGTTGTTCACGTACCCTGATCGAATGTCGCGAATGTTGCACTTAAAGTGTTGAACGTAGACGGGATCGAATCGTATAATTGTCGTGTACAAACGCACATCAGCCTCTGTAATAGTCAGCGAGGACAGGAGGTACGGCGTTGATGATTCAGTAAGAGCGGATTCAAGACGATCGAGAGACTTGAAGAGCTGAGTAACAGCTGTTATGTATGCATCTTCGGATCTGTGTTTATCAGCATAATTCGAACATCGAAACAGGACTAGGTAAGCAGGAGCCTCACGTAGCAAAACCGGATTTGTACACCCCATTATTGACATCATGATACACCCACTCATTCATTGCCTCAATATCCTTTTGTAGGGCCTTTGGGAACAGGTCCACTTTCTTGTACTGCTCCTCAATGATGTCGTCGAAGGCAGTGTAGAACATACGAATAATTTCACTACTCTCGTTGCTGACTATCCTGTTGGTTTTCTTGTCGTACAGCGTAGGCACTGTGAACCTGCCTTCGTACTCGGGATTCTGCTCGAAGTAGAGATCGCGCAAGTGCGTAAACTCCTTGTGAAGCGGATCTGGCGTCGTTTCTCCGGAGATGGTTTCGTCCGCAGTCGCAAAACGCCAGCCTTTTTCGCCCATGTGCCAGTGCACACTGTTGTACGTGATGATGTCTTTCAGACCTTTCAATTCGCGCACAATGAGTGCCCGATGCGCCCATGGACACGCATACGAGACATACAGGTGGTATCGACCCTTTTCGGGTGGGAATTCGGCATTGGGTTTGTTCTCGATCCAGCTCCTGAAGACACTCTGTTGTCGCTTGAACTCGCCACTTTTGTCTGCCCAGTCCAGAATCGAACCAGAAGGTTTCTTATCCATCCCTGCGAGGTTGCTTGTCGTGAAGGAAGGTCGTGCTAATCTTGGGAAGTATCGCGCAATGCGTTTGGATCGTGCAAATGCTGAGAGCATACAGGTCGCTTGGAAGTTTGCAAAATCAATCAAGTGTCTGCAAGTCAATATGTCACTATAAGTATACTCGGCGCTGTGGCGCGTTCCCCACTTTCGTCATAGCATCATGCCGTCCCGAGGCGCCGGAGTAGTTCCGCTGCTTTACTCAGCATTGGAAAGCTTGACAAACCCTTCCAACGACTCTTCTTGCTCAGTCGGCCGTACGCGATCAATCATCACAGCGTCTTCTGGGCTTTGAGCGTGTATGCAGCCAAGGTGATTCTAGGTCTTCTTTCGCACTATGCTGGGTATCTAAATCTTCTACATGTTTTGGCGGTTTGGTGTACAGTGGATGACGGCATCCTCTCAAAGCAAAGCCGCTCCAACATTACCCAAAGTCTGCTTGGTAACCTCATCCCTAACCTGTCCCACCTTTTTCGCTGAATCCAGAATGGCACCCTCAATAGCCTTGAGTGCCTCAACAAGTTCACGACGCTGATCCCGCGGGGCGCTTCTGCTGCCGGTCAACTGCTGTGCCTTCTCGACGGTGCCCGCCTCCATGGTTCTCAGATGCGCTTCAATGTCACGAATCTGGCGCTGGTAGAGGTTGAGAGTGCGACCAAGGTTGTCTGTGCGGCGGTTGAAGTAGTTCATCAGATCGACAGGTTTTGTGGGGTCGTCATCATCCAAGGCACTTGCAGCGGGCGTCTTTGCGCTTGACGCTGTGAGGTTGTTCCTGTAGTGGAATTGGGCGGGCAAGCGTTGATTCTCAATGGCGCGGAAGCTGAGAGTCGCGTCTGCGGCGTCTTTCTTGACGACGTCTTTTAGGTGCGCGATGTTTGTGGAGTCGTTGTCCAGTCCCGTCTCGATGGTGGAAAGGTAGCTTTCAATGTAGGCAACATCGGGGGCAATGGTGGCTATGTCCTGCTCGCTGCTGGGTAGAGTCTCGCGGATCTGGTTGCAGTAGCTGATTTTCCGCTGGATGCCCTCGTCAAACTGCTGGATCAGGGTTTGTAGATCTGGGTGGAGGTCGTTGAAGCGCGTGGTCCCTCGCATCGACTCGAGCGTCATCTGAACGGGTTGTTGAGCGGCGCTGCCCATTTGCGAACCTCCTAGCATGGAGCCCCCCAGCGGTGCAGCGCGGGTTTGGGTATTCATGTTGCCAAAGAGAGAGGTCTGTTGTTGTTGCTGTTGCTGGTTCGAGCCAAAGAGCGATGGTGTTGCCGTCGGCTGCTGCTGCTGTTGCTGCTGTTGCTGTGTGTTGTTTGTGGTGTTGCCGAACAAAGAAGGCGTCGTCGTTGCCGTTGCCGTCTGCTGTGTTGATGCACCACTCGATGCAGTTAGCCTTGTATCACGTGTGGCAGCAACCCGGCCCTTGCTTACAAGAGAGACGGTTTAGGCTGGTTCGACTGTGCAGCGGATGCGCCGAAGAGTCCTCCGCCCGTTGCAGCGGGGGTCGAGAGTTTCAGACCGCCGCCAGACGTCCCTCCAAAGAGGCCGCCCGACTGTGGCTGCTGTGGCTGCTGTGGCTGCTGTGGCTGCTGGGGCTGCTGGGGCTGCTGGGAGCCGCCGAAGAGTCCGCCGCTGCTCTGGGGCTGCGAGGTCGGTTGGGCCTGGTTTGCGTTGTTTCCGCTGCAGCGCGTTAGTGCCAGAAAGGCGGTAGACAGGAGGAGGGAGGGTGCGTACAAGAGACCACCGCCGCTGCCGCCGCCCGTGTTGATGCTCAGCGAGTTGGACCGACCGAAACCCGCCATTGCGCGCAAATGTGCCGGGGCGTCCAAGGCAGGATATGTGGGGACAGGCGATTGATGGGGCGAGCAGTGTCCAGGTTGGGAAGCCGCGAGGTGGCTGTGGATCGTATACCAAGTACGAAGTAGAGCGAAGCTTGGTGTTTTCCACGCGCATGCGCTCGCAGCTCCGCGTCGCACAGGCCAAAGACGCGCTCTGCTCGGCTAATCATTCCTTTCAGCCTTTCACCACCTCGCCCGTGCTCAAGCTCCCAGCCCAGCACCACAAAGCGCTTCCTCTATAGCTGTCTCTGCCCAAACACGACCAATTCGACCATTCGAACATTCAACCCAACAAATAATCGACCCAACGACCCAACAAGAAAGACTGCCGAACAACAATGGCCTCCGACCACGAGGACGAGGACGATGATCTCTACAGCACCGCAGATGCCAAGACAGAGCAGACCAAGCACGCCAAAGATGAAGACGACGCGTCAAGTGGCGACGAGCCCATGGACGAAGGCGCCGACTCGGGCGACGACGACGACGACGATGATGACGACGACGACGACGAAGACAGCGAATCGGTGAGTCGCGCCTGGACCTGGGCATGGCAAACTGAACTTGGTTGTACCAGAGCTAACAAAGCTGCAGGACCTTGAGATTATCATTGACAAGCCACCAACCGCTCCGAAACCCGCGGCGTACGTTCCTCACACCTCCCACAGACTCCCCCAAAGCTAACCCTCACACTCCAGCCAACAGCAGCAGCCAGAATCCAAAGCAATAAAGATTGAGCAGCCAAGCCAATCCGCCTCTGCGCCCTCCCAGCCACCAAAGACGATCCCAACAGGCACCGTTCCCCAGCTGTCCGCCCTACCCGGTACCGCGTATCCTGCGCAGAAGACGTCCACTATCGACGTCAACGGCAACCCCATCTATCCGCCTCTGGGCAAACCCATCCTTCAAGTCGACCTCGACGCCGATCTCGCGCAGGAACAAAGAATTTGGCGACGACCGGGCGAAGACCAATCCGACTACTTCAACTACGGCTTCGACGAGTTCACCTGGGAAACATATCGCCAGCGCCAGATGGCCATGGCCGACACCAACCAGCAGAGTCAGGCGCAGTTGAAGCAGTTCCAGCAGATGATGGGTGGTGGACCCATGCCGGGTCCAGGAAGCAACAATGGCCCGCCACCTGGCGCCATGGCCGCCGAGCAACAGCAGATGGAGATGATGATGCAGCAGATGATGGCTCAGGGCGTCGATATCAGCCAGATGGATGTCAACTCCTTTATGCAAATGGCCGGTCAAGGCATGCCTGGCTTTCCTGGAGGGCCAGGGGGTCCGCATGGAGCGTTCCAGCAAGGAAATCAGAGTGGAGGGGGCAGAGGGGCAAGGGGGGGGAGGGGCAGAGGTTGGTAACAATACTAGCCCTCGCGAGCTGTTTTGGAGCATGGTCGCGAACGCGACGGGCGTTGATTATGAGTCTACCACTACGATACCCACGACGCCTGACGTCTTAGCACGGGGGGACTTTGCAATATTTTCGAATGTCATCCGAGTCATGTCTACATCTGAATGCTTTTGCTCTTGCCATAGCCGCTTTCATTGCGCACCATGTTGCGAAACAATCATGGTTGTTTCCTGACCGTCGTAACTGGGCCCATGTAGAAGCCCTCCATCCCCCATTCGCGTCCGCACCCTGTGCCTTCGTAATCCTGTGTGGCTTAATAAATTCTCCCGACCCAGCGTTCTTTTGTCTTGTTCATGGACAGTCGTACATCTACCGTCACCTCGAATCATCCGTAACCCAACGGCTCTACGTCTCCATAGCATCTCCGCCCTCGAGGATATGAGCTGGTATCCTCCCCTCGGCAAAGTCCTTTTCTAGCCTCGCCATCTCCGCCAGACTGCTCGCATTGAGGATGGCAGCTCGCATGCGCTTCTTCTCGTCGTCTGTGTAGATGCGGTCTTTAGTTGAGTCATCAGCGCCATTAGTGAAAGAAGGCACTACGAAACCCTTTGACTTGATTCCCATGATCTGTGTATCGTAGTGTAATCAGCATGGCTCTGGACAATCTTCAACTACCGCTCGTGGCCCACATACCTTGCTAGCCAGCTCCGTAGGTTCCTCGACAGTTCCGAAGAGCTCAGTCGCCTTCTTGCGCTCAATGTCGCCCACTTTGGCAAAGTCCAAGTAGCGAACGCTTGGGCAACGCCATATGACCCAGTATCGATAGTTCTGGCCAAAGGTCAGCATTTTGGGGTACACCATCTTCTCCCGCCTGTCGCCTGTCGCCTGTCGCCTATCGCCTGTCGGGCCCTGTAGCAGCTGTTGCATTGCAGCTCACATGCGACGCGCTCATGTATGCTTGCCGGTATTAGGCTTCAAGACGTGCGGGATCAAGCGCTTGCGTACGCACCTCTTTGCTGGCTACTGGATTGCCAATCAGCGACAAGAACACCAGCTTCTTGAATCCCGACAGTGCGTCCAAGTCTGCCAGCTCGGCGATCCGGTTCTTGGTGAGAACCAGCGTCTGCAGGTTTGGTATGCTTGTCGAGAGGGTCGGTTGGATGTTGGATATGCGGTTTTGCGCCAGGAACAATGTGCGCAGGCGAGGTTGCAATGGGAAGTTGCCAAGCTGTGCGATGTCGTTGTCGGTGAGGTCGATTGCGTCGTTGTCCTTTGTGTGGCTCTATTAGTATTCTGCAGGAAAGCAAGCTCGTGTAGTGATAATTGGAGGCTTACGCGCGCGGCACCCATGTTCTCAATGGCAGAAATCTTGTGGCCTAGAAATCACACACATTGATATCAATTCAGCTCAACTAGTGTAGCATCTGCTCTTTTCTACGCACCTCGCAGATCGAGTTCACGCTCCGTGAGACAGTTGATGAAGGACAGGGAGCTGTTAATCACGTCGGTAGTCAACCTCATCTTTGCGATATGAGTCCGAATTACTGTGTTTCGTTGTTGCTGGATCTCTTTCGTACGCTGTATTCTCGGGCGTGTAGAGGTGGCACGGTGGGTTGCGGCGCGTTAGTGAGGCTAGGATCTCGAGAAGCTTAGGTTAAATTTCCCAACGCCAAGACTTCGTCATACTACATATATACCTCCGCGGTCAGGGCGGCGGACGTGCACACCTTCACGCAAAAGTCAACAACACGAACAATACACACAAGCATGGATTCATCCGTGTGTCTAGCGCTACATAAACATGTTGATTACTCCGGAACGATCTCCGGATATTACCATGCCATACGGCTGCTCTATCAAAGCAACGTCCAGAATGCTGTCCAGATGGCTCTTCAGTAGATGCTGCTGCTGGGAGGATATGAGGCCGGACCTTGGAGACTTTTGCGTCGATTTTCTATTAGGAGAACTCCTGCTGTCTCTTCCATTCATAGATTGGCCTTGTGCTTGCGAAAGCCTCTCAGTGACGATCATCGTATCAGAAGGAGACTGGCTTGTCGTGTATTGCGGCTTCACCTCGTCCGCCTCGAGGCCACTTGCGACCATCGATGATTCCGGTCGGTTGCTATCCCAGTATCTGATCTTCCAGTCCGGCCCCGCCGTGAGGAGAAATGTATGTTTGGACTCGCTCTTATCATCGATTGTCTGTGTGTGCACTGCGAGCGCGCGAATACCACGGTCCATTGCCGAACTCGCAGAAGGTTCGAGTGCTGTCGCGAAACGTCCGAGCATACCTCCAGGCTTTTCCTCATCCAAGTCCACGAGAGTAGTGCTCTTGCTCCCCATGTCTTTGCTTGTACCTGTCCGATAAACCTCTTTGCAAATGAGCTTCTCGAAGTCCCAGACTGTAAGCTCACCCTGACCACTACCACCTGCAATATATAGTCGTGTTCGTTTCGGTTGCAGGAAGACTACTTGGGTAAGCCGATGTATGGGTGCTGCGCCATGGCAGACCCACGCCTTCAGACGCAGCCTGAAGCGGAGGTCCCAGAGGTCTAACACGCCATGGGACGTCCCCAGTAAGAGCCAATGCGCTCTCCTGTCCACACAGAAGCATGTTGGCGTGCCATGATTAAGCGGATTCTTCAGTGTGAAGAGCTCTTGCATGACGCGCAATTCCAGTGCGATGACCTTTGACGTGTTGGTTGCCAGCAGAAGGACTGATTTATCGTCTTCGTTGTAATGTTCCGACCATACTGCCTGGTCACCTTTGGGCAGTTGGTACTCGCGTAGCAGACGTGGCCTTCCAAATTTGGTGTTTCCATCTTGGCTCTGATGATAATCAACTCGCACTACATGTACGCTACCATCGCTCCCCGTGGCGACGAAAGAGTATGTCTGTTCCACGAAGACGAGGCTAGTGACTTTGACATCAACTCCCAACTTGTACGTTTGGCGCGAACGTCGACTTATGTTGCGCTCCAGGCGCGATGTGTCCCAAATCTTGACACAACCGTCGTCAGAAGCACTGATGAAGAACCCCTGGTCAGGAGAGACCAGGATCCGAGTTACAGCAGCTGTGTGCTCACCGAAGCTAGCAACAAGCTGACCTTCAGGTCGCCATGGTACACCAGCTGCTGATTGGTGGGCATCTTTGTATCTGATGGGCTGCTTTCGTGCGGCTGCTTGTACGCGAGGACCAAATTCAGTCTCGCCCGAAGGAAAGCGCTCTAGAAGCATCGAGTCAAGTAGCTTTAGTATAGCAGGATCGTTTCCCGTGTAATTGTGTACGTTGCGGAATTTGATTTGGGACGAGCCTTGAGCATGTTGCTCCGCTGCTAGCGGAGACGTGGGCTGTCGGGACCGCGACGACTCGCGCACCACGGCGCCATCGACTTTTCCAAATACATTCGCAGACACTGTGCCTGTCTCTGGCAGGGCTTTATTCTCGCCCTTACCGAGGAGACCTAGCGTACTGTGTCGTTGTCGAAGGGAATGTGTGTGTTCGCTATTGCAAAAGGAGCCCACGGGCGACTGGTTTGTTGGAGATTCTCTTGGAATTTGCAGAGAGCTTCTCCGAGTCTCAACTTCAGACGGGTACTCCAAACCTAATGACTCAACTGGCGGAGTCGAGAATTTTGGACGTGACGGAACTGACATGCGCCTCGATCCTCTCTCTTCACGTAACAGTCGTTCAGCTTGGCTCTCGGGGTGAGGCATGCGGTCGGTCAAGATATCCGCCTCAGTGGTGGATGCATCTAGCAACGCATCTTGTATGGTTCTGGGCTGTGATTGTAATTGTGTACCATGTTGTGGCTCTTGTATATGGCTTTGTCTGACTGTTTGTTGGATATTCTCATCGAAGAGCACGGTAAGTGCCTGTACTCCTAGATCCTTCAGTGCCACGATGTCGTTAAATTTCGTAGGAGGGGATGCTTGACCATCCGACCGACGACGGTGACTGACGCGCCAGATGAACTCTCGTAAAGCGATAAGCTTGAAGTCGTCTTCGGATGTTAGGCCAGCATTTCGTAACTTCCTCAGCCAGAGTTCATCTTCTTCGTTCTTAGGTAGCCTTTGCAGCACCTTGTGGTCCATTTCCCGGCCAGATATTGAAGGCAGACTGTCCTCATTCGATCCAAAAGTAAATGTTTGCTGCTGTCTGGCGGGCACCCAGAAGAGCCCTTTCTGTGACTGCAGTGCCCAGTTTGAGCTCATTTCCATGAGTAGTCTGGAGAGAGGAGCCTTGAGTGATTCGAGTACCCTGACTTCAGAAAAGTCTGAGGGCACAACTTTGAGATAGGGCCTAATTAGGTTTACCAAAATGCTGTGAGTATCCGCAATGGATAGGTACTTGGAGGCTGTCGAAATGAACTGTGCTGCAGCTTCTCGGATCCAAAGATTGGGATGCATGGAAAGCCGAGCGACAATGTCGACCAGCTCCCATGTCTTTGAACGCTGAAACAAGCCAAGTTCAGCCATGGACGCGAGCGCGCGCATGACCTTCTCAATGACAAATTCTTCTGGGTCGCTCAAGGCCTGTACCATTAGTGGCAGTATATAGCCCTCTAGGCTTGCCCCACCGACAAACACAGCGACGCCAACAATGGCTTCGAAAAAAGCACACTTCAACATCCAGTCTGGGTCGTTCAAGTATGTATTAAGATGGCTGAGCACCACGTCGTTCGCACGTGGGCTGCCAAAGAAGACGCATAAATCAGACACAGACCGCAGCATAGCTCGACGAACAGAAGCGTCCGAGTCTGTAAGAAGCGCCTTTGTATGCTTTTCTAGTGTTTCAAGTAAAATCCCGCGGTCTGAGTCGAATTGATTGCGATGCGTGGAAGAGGACAAATCATCTTCTGTCTCAGGGTCTGTTGCTGGCAAAGAGCCTTCTGCTCGCAGTGCTTGGATCATGTCCAGATATCTCGCTGCAGTGGTAGCTAGAGTACCTATGCAGAATGCATACTGCATTCTGACAAGGGCACTGACTGACGCGGTTGAATCAGGCAAGTAGGCCTCCAGCCGCGGAAGTACATACTCGGGGAAGATGTATGCATTGAGAGGAGAAACCACCTGAACCATTGATAGAATCTGTGTCAAAGTACGCAAAGCCGCAATTTTGACTTGCTCAGACTTGTCGGTCAACAGTTGAGTGACATAAGGAACGACGCGGTCGAGTTTGGCCTCATCTGTTAAACGCTCTGAGAATGCCATGAGAAGCTCTAGTCCGCGAACACGAGCCGATGCTCTTGCAGTGCCTCGTAGACAAGAGACTATGATCGTGAGGAAGATGAGGTTACCATCGTCGATGGCAAGACTTGGTACAGGGTTCACCTGATGTTGATAGTTCGGAATGTTGACGTAGAGCGGAAACACTTTTGCGTTTGGTTTCGGGGGTAAGCTATGCGCTCGCGCCAATGATTTGTCCACATCATTTGACAAAAGGTGCGCAACTTTGTCGTAGTCGTTGTAAATCTGCTCTATCCTCTCGTCTGGTTCCCCAAGATGCTCGGCGCCGGTAGTCACTGGCTTGCGACCCGAGGATGGGTCGGTAATCGAGTGCATGTATTGCTGCAGGAACCCATAGAAATAGCTCGGAAAAACCTTTTCTTTCCAATGCATGAGATAGTCGTCGGCAGACATCCTCGAGCTAGGGTCGACCTGGATCATATGGACAACGAGCTCTCTGATGTTGATGTCGTGTATCTTGCTCAGGTGAGAGTGTTCAGGATGGTACTCGCCCTGCCTGTACTTGAAAAGCTGACTTAATGAGAAAATTGGCGCTTCCAAAAACAGCTCCGCGATGACACAGCCTACACTGAAGATGTCCATGGCCCAATTCACTTCGCCCTCTCCTTCAGGCTGCTGTCCGGAGGCCAGAAAGCGCTCTGGGGCGAGGTAGCACGTTCGACGTCCTGATAGATCAAAGTAGAAGGAAAAGTCGGCTGGGTTGTCCTCAGGCAGATGTGCAGGCTTGTACGATGCAGAGAAGTCCGCGAGATAGAGCCAATTCCAGGATGTGACGAGAATGTTCTCGGTCTTGATATCACCATGGAAAATATTGCGAGCATGGCAGTCTCGCACTGCACAGAGCAGCTGAAAAGAGAGCCATTTCTTCTCGATTTCCTCCAAGAACGGGCGTGTGCTGCTTTGGGTCAGCGTGGTCACCTAGTTTCAGACTTCATTGCTGTAGATGTCCTACCTCAAGCGGTCGTACAACGAGCTATGGATATACTGACGGACCAAATAACCACAAGCCGCGGTCTCGATTATGCGATGATATGCCAAAGCATTTGGAACCTCGGCGAGCAGTCTTCGTTCGTCTATATCACGTTAGTGATGTCTAGAGTTGGTATCGAAATCGCGTACTAAGAAGGCGTCGGACGTAAATATGGAAGTTGAATTGCGCGTATGGTTTCATCACCACTCGCGCTACTACCAGGCCATCTTTGTGCCGTGCTCGGACAGTCTTCATGAATCGGGCAGCCCCAAGCGACTTTTCATATTGCAGGTCAGCTAGCTCTGGGACATCTATGTTAGCCGAGCCTGCCGAAAGCGTAGTAAGGGAGAAGCCTTGGCCCATGTTGGCAGATGGCAGTTTGTATGTCTACGAGGAGTGATGTCGATGGCTTGCAGACAGCATGTTGATTGCAACTCTGCGCAGCGTGATGATTCTTATGGCAGTGCGTAGTCACAGAGAAGCAACGGCGCGTCAAACTGTACGAGCAGAGTCTGTCAAAGTGATGGGGGTGATGTGTGTCATGCGCAGTCGTGGTCGAGGTCATCTTTCACTTCCATGCTAACCATGCCTTGGGCACTACGACCTCAAGCGGTCTAGCCGTGCTTGGGCCCATCGCACATGTGGTACTGCGTAATCGTGCATCCCGACCACACCTTGCAAGCTCTCTACACGACCACCATGGCGCAGGAGAAGCAGCACACCGTTTTCTTCCATCCGGACCTCGGAATTGGCGGCGCTGAGCGTCTTGTTGTTGACGCTGCTATTGCACTGCAAGCGCGCGGGCATGAGGTCACCATCTTCACGTCACATTGCGACCCGCGACACTGCTTCGATGAAGCTCGCGATGGTAAGCCTCTGCTGTATCTCACGGCGGCACCCTGCTCATGTGATGGAAAAGGCAGCTAAGACCTGACGCTGGCGAAAAGGAACCCTCGACGTGCGCGTCCGCGGCAACACCATCGTACCAGCTTCGCTCTTCGGACGCTTCGCCATCCTATGCGCCATTCTCCGCCAAGTGCATTTGATCCTGCACATCGCGCTGTTCACGAATGAGCTAGCGCTACTCTCGCCTACCGCCTTCTTCATCGACCAGCTCAGCGCGGGCATACCCCTTCTGCGCCTGCTTCAACCTCTCCCTCGCATCATATTCTACTGCCACTTTCCCGACAAACTGCTTGCAAAGAAGGGGGGTCTACTTAAGACGCTATACAGAGAGCCATTCGACTGGTTGGAAAGCTGGAGTACAGGTTGCAGCGACACCATTGTGGTGAACAGCAATTTTACCAAGAGCGTCTTCGCCGAAGCTTTCCCTGGATTGCGACATCGCAGTCCTGGGGTGGTTTATCCATGCGTAGATACGGCTGTCAGCAATGTGATGGACGAAAATAAGCCTTTATGGCCAGATAAGAAGGTCCTGCTTAGCATCAATCGTTTCGAAAAGAAAAAGGACGTTGCGCTTGCAGTCAAAGCATACGCAGGGCTGTCGCGCGAAGAACGCAAAACTGGCCGACTCGTGATAGCAGGTGGTTTTGATCCCAGGGTTGCAGAGAACACCACCACTTATGCTGAACTCTGCAAGCTGGCAGACTCATTGCAACTGAAGCATGCTACCGCGAAAACCGTCATTTCAGCACAAAGCGTTCCCAATGACATATCGGTCCTCTTCCTTCACTCTGTACCGGGTGCCTTCAAATCGACCCTCCTATCTACGGCCCGCCTGCTTATCTATACACCACGAAACGAACATTTCGGTATCGTGCCCCTCGAGGCCATGTTGGCCTGTACTCCAGTATTGGCCGCTAACGAAGGTGGCCCTACAGAGACTGTAATCAGCGGTCAGACTGGCTGGTTGAGAGATGTTAGCAAAGTGCAAGAATGGACGGAGGTAATGCGCATTGCTTTGGAAGACGGCGATGGTGAACAGAGGCTTAGAGAGATGGGCAGATGGGGAAGAGAACGCGTGATTGCGGAGTTCTCGAAAGACAAGATGGGCGAGCGACTGGAAAGTGCCATGCATGCTATGATGCGCCAAAGGGTACGCCCACCGTTAATCTCCAATTTCGTCTTCATGATCTTGGCTGCATTTATGGGCATTTTGGTGTGGGCAACTCTAAGAGTAGTGACCAGAAAGACAGTCTAGAACAACCACAATGAAGAGATAACGTTACATTGCGCGCGATGTCCCCATGTGGACACTGAACATCGTTCTAATGCAATCGTCCGGCATTTGTGCGCACGCAATGAGCGTGATAGCCACGAATACACTTTCCTTGTATTTCAGTGAAAATAAAAAAAACGTGCCAGTGTGTCACGGCCCACGGAACTTAGCCGGGCAAAAATTGAGGTCTATCCCAGATTCGAACTGGGGTTACTGGAAGCTTTTGAGATGAAGTCAAAATCCAGAGTGATAACCACTACCTGAAGGGATGTTAAGATTGGGATGTGAATATGAAGAATGCGTCACCTACACTAATAGACCATCCAACTGATTAACCGAGTGAATTATAACATTCACAAAAATCATTCTATATTACTTTAATATATTCCAATGCGCGCTCCAGAGCTTGACACTGCAGCTGTAGCAAGTGGGTCCAAGATTGACGCTCTCTGCAACGCTTGATTTGCCTTAAAGCGTTGTCTATGTGTCATAGACTTGGAGCGTCACGCGAAGTGGGGTTTGTTCCGCGCAATTAGTGGGGCCGCCGAGGGCCAGCTCAAGACACGAAGTCGCTGACCTAACGGTCTGGGAGATTACTTTCTCTGCAGGATGTGTCGATTTGTCGAGTGTCCTATTCTACAATTTCTGGTTGACGCCTAATGTAACTCCGCTTCCTGCGTTACCTGCGCGACTACGGCTGGAAAGTAGCTACCTTCATCGACGATTGTCGTCCGGAGTGGTGGAAATACATATGCGCACCAGGCGCAGCAATCAACACAGAGTCCCAACAATGACAGCAAACATACCTTTATCTGTCAATCCAAGAAAACAAACAAAGAGCAAAGTCTCGACCCCGAGCGATGTCCTCAGGCAACACCGCCAAGAAAAACACATGTACCATAGATACGTCAGTGTATGGTCATTCCTACTGTGTTGAGGCCTGTGCAGCAATGGGCATCTGAAATTTTATCCGACAATGCACTTGATATAAAATTTATGTTGCTGACCGACCATCCTACCTAACGCGACAACAACTGATGTCAACAGCTCATCCTGTCAGAGCATCACGTGTCAGCTTCAGCGCAAACAACCCAACCATCCGCGCCTGTAAAGCTACAGAAAGGCGCGGAAGTAAGAGGGAGGAACACGTATTCCGTATAGCTTTGAGTCTGAATAACCTACGTTCAACGAGCATGCGCAGCGTCCTTCATCGGCTTTGCGAGTTCTGGGATACAGATGGTAATGGCAAGATATATCCTTGGGACATATTCATCGGCTTTCGCAAGTTGGGGTTCAACGTTGTTCTATGCATATGGGCCGCAGTCACGATGGCAATTTGTTCTTCCTACGTCACACAAACAAGTTGGCTTCCGCATCCACTGTTCGCTATCAACATCAACAATATTCATCGGAACAGATACGGGAGCACCACCACTATATACGACCGCAATGCGAATATCGACATACGCTAATTTGACGCTACCTATCTTTGATAAATATGCAGAAGGGAAGAGCTACCTGACAACAAGAACTTTGTACAATGTATGGGCCGGGCAATGCTGTGCCAATGATTGGTTTGGCTGGTTTGCTGGAGGTTTGGAGTGTAAGTAGTTCATATACGTTATCCTGTTGAAGGCTCATATGCTAACCGTGCCTAGAGATTGCACTGTATATTCTACTTTGGCCAGGCGATGGCAGGATGAAGAAGAATGATACCAGGTATCCTGGGTGTGTTCGATGGCGCTGTATTCAGCAAAATAGCCAATGAGCGTGCTATGTCACGTACCTAGATATATGAACCTAGTTGCAACAAGCTATTACGGCACATCTGCACAACGGCTTGTTCAACTCCACGTAGTATCTATTGCTTGGCACTTTCGAGGTGACAGTGAATAACAAGCTACCTCCTCTGGATTTACTCTAGTTTTGCAGACGTGGACGCTTTCAAACCATGCCGTCTCTTCGTCCCCAATCATGCAGTAGGTATGCGTTGTTTTCCTGAGGCCTATACTAAGGCTGTATACAGGTCAGGATTCAGGGAAGATTCCACATGCACACTATGTACCCTTCTCCAACTACTTTAACGCATCTTGATAGTTTAGACTTATCGCGTCCAATACAAGCACGCGACCAACATGAGTTCCGCAATCTCGAACTGCGTCATGTTTCAAATCGGATCTGTTTGACATGCGGATAGGCCCGATGGCACCATCTTGACAACAATTGCACCATCGCCTCAACCAAATTTGGTTAGCGCACGGGTGCACGATAACACTTCTATTGTACCACCACTGGGGCCACGAATCGCAAAGGCTAAATTTTAGAGGTCCACTTGGTCGATGCTCTCAATGTCCAGCAAGGCTGCACGCTCACCTGCGCATTTGTGAAGAAGGAGCAGACTGCTCAATGGAAGCTGACCTTACGACCTAGAGGCTAGAATTGAACATGGGAAACGTAACCACCAGAAAGCCTTGTCCTCGTAAGGATTACATATTTATGCGGCGGTCAGAATTCTGGGTCCACCATGATCACGCAATATGGGGGTCCACGACTTCTAGCTTCCCCAGGACACCCCACCGCCTGCAATGTGATTGTGCCTCCATATGAGATTCATATCATGCTTTACATACATGAGTCAAGCCCGGATAGGAAGTCAGGATTGTGTGCGATGGCGCAATATTCATGAGGTAAGCGTGCACAGGCAGTGACACAGAGACAACTCGCCCTGTACCCTTTATAAATACCTAGGTACCAAAGACTCCTTTGCTGCTCCCAGTCCTGATCTAAGAGATCACACTCTGTTCTTCTCTCCAATAAGCCCGACCTCTCTATTTATACATATCTGGACCCGAGTTACTACCGTAGCAACATCCCCACTTTTAGAGACGTGCACATACAAGTCACTACCATCATAGTAGTCTCTTGTACGCAACCTTCTTCGATCATGGCTCCAGGGCTTGTGGAACCCCATTTCCAGCCAACCACTACCTCCAAACCGAACATAGGGATCAAGGCCACTGTTAATGCGCGCAATTATGTACCCGGCCGGACAATCATAAAGAAGCATGACGATACATATGAGCATGAGGACCTGCGGCCATGCTTTCCTGACATAAAGTGGCCCCCGTATAGCGAGATACCCTACGTAGACAAGGGCCAGTTGGGCGATCCGAGCTTTAAAAATCTCTTAGCTGATGCGACGGATGTGTTTGACTATAATCCTAAGATCGGAACCGAGGTCCACGGCGTCGACTTAGCAAATATCACCAATGCACAGAAGAATGATCTCGCGCGGCTCATCGCCACTCGAGGCGTTGTCTTCTTTCGCAACCAGAAGAGCTTTGGCATTGATCAGCAGAGAGATCTTGGGAAATATTTCGGCGAACTTCACAAGCATGCAACCACCGGTGTGCCTAAACGAGAAGGCCTGGAGGATGTCCATGTCATATTCACGGGCGAGGGTAGCCCAGATCTCAGAGCACTTTTCACACCCACGTTTCTCTGGCACTCGGATGTGACCTACGAGCTCCAGCCGCCTTCGTATACCTCCCTCAAAGTCCTCTCCGGTCCACCACGTGGAGGCGGAGGCGACACGCTCTGGAGTTCGCAGTATGCCGCGTATGACATGCTCTCTCCTCACATGCAAAGATACCTCGAATCCCTGACCGCCCTGCATTCAGCAGAGTTGCAAGCCCAAGGGTCGCGTGACCTGGGCCGAGCCGTACGTCGTGAGCCCGTCACGACTGAACATCCGTTGATTCGTACCAACCCCGTCACGGGGTGGAAGAGTATTTTCTTCAACCCAGGATTCGTGACCAAGATTGTTGGTGTCCCAAAGACCGAAAGTGACCATATTATTGGCCTGCTGAACGAGATTGTGGCGACGAGCCCGGAGATCCATGCTAGATTCCAATGGGAGGAAGGCGATGTGGCATTCTGGGACAACAGGGCTACAGTGAGATCATCTACAGTGTCCTGGAGGTGTTCAGAGCGCTAATAAAGACTAGAACCACTCGGCTTCCTATGGTTTCGCACCACATCGAAGACATGCTGTAAGAGTTGCTGTGAGGGCTGAGAGGCCGTATCTTGACCCAGCCAGCAAGTCACAGGAAGACGACTTGAGTGAACGGTATGGGGTACCCAAGGCGAACAAAGATGGCAGCGGTATAGTGAACTATAATGACTGATCACTGGCGATAATGGTTTTATTGCTAGTCCTGCGATTTAGCGACTTCTACAATCATTGCGGTATTGCAGGTCCACCGAACACGTTTCGCAGAACATGACAACACACCTGTGGCCTTCCTCGAAAACAATGAATCGATTTATAAGCATAGCTCACATGGGCATACGCCTGATCTCTTCTGCAGTCCAATATTTGCGCATGTTCTCAGCACCCAACTGCTTGACTTCATCATCCAGATGCTGCCACAGCACTTTACCGAAACTGTCCAGAATGTCCTTTAGTTCGCTCATCCGCAACTCCCTCTCACCGTCACCGCACTCCTCGAGGTACTTCTCCAGCTTGTCCAGGCCTATGTGAATTTGCTTATGCTGGGTGAGTAACTCCAACTCTTTCCTGAATGCCGGCATCTTCTTCGCTAGTACAGGGAAAATGTGCTGCTCTTCAATAGTATGGTGTACTGTAAGATGGTGACAGAACTGCTGACCGGTGCTGATAAATTGTCTGATCGACATGCCTTTTGGTCGTCTCTGGGACTCGCACGCCGAGTACAACATGTTCCAAGTGATGCGAAAGTTGCTGTGGAACATGTCCATATGGTCAGCCATTCGATTGAATTGGCGAAATTCCATAGGGGTGAGCTTCGGCAGTGGCTTCTCTTCGGTAACGCCGGCCTTGAAAGGGACATGCCCAGTTACTGGATTAGACGTCGCCGTGGCTGGGACGGGATCAACCGAGTCTGATGATGCCATCCTGATCGGCGACGGAGGGTGTCTGGAGGCGAAGCCTGTGGCCGGAAACTTCCTTGGTGTGGAGATAGACAAGGCGGCAAAGTTCAGCGTGGCAGAAGACGACCGGCCTTGTACAACAGTCTTTGATGCTCGAAGATATTGCATGCGTTTTACACAGGTTGGTCTCGAAGTTTTTGTAGTAGACTACCTAGGTAGCGCGACCATGCATAGAGGCTGACAGATTCATTACCAACACCAGGCACAGACGAAAGCTGCAGTTGCCGATCACCGACGTCCCGACCCGAAAACGCGACTAGTACACGACATGATCACGTGCGCAACGGCTTATCCAACATTCCGATCTGTCAGCCGGGTGCTATGTTGATTTATTTCGTCCTTGTCTTGCCGAATCTCTCATGCCATTTGCGCGCTGAAGGCTTGCCTGCCAAAGCGGACCCGTTGGCAGCATTGGCAGCATTGCCAGTCGCTCTGATTGTAGTAGTAGTCAGCTCGTATGCTCCATCGATGGCACTCAGCTGCGCATCTTTACGCCATGCTTCTGGCAGCTTGTCTTCCCACGTGTCTATGAAGTCGGAGACCAGGAAGTCGCTCCCTTGCTTGGCCTCTAGCAGCGTCCTGCCTGCAAAGGCTACTGTCTTCGCACGATCTAGACACGACCATGGGCCATGGTCCGCTTGCTGGTCCTTTGCTAGGTGCTTGAGCATCGCTCTCACGAGCCCTTCGGGGTGACCTTCTTCAGAGACTGGTCTCGTTATGTCGTCTGTCAGAAACTGATTGTCGAGCTTGACACCCTCCACCAGGGCTGCGGCGTTGATCGATCTCCACACCTGTGCAAGGGCATTGGCAGAAGGCTGGTACGAGCTTTCCTCGTGCTCAAAGGCTACCAGCGCATCCCAACCGGCATTGCACTGTCCATGGGAAAGCGGAAGATGCTCGTACATGGCCGCCTTGCTCTTCTTGTTGGCAGTGGCATCGACATGGCCTGCCACGATGTCATAGATTGGCAACACATGGCGCAGCATGTCCTGCGCAGATGCATCCGAAGGGTGCAGTTCCAAGGTCGTAGTGCACGATGCAATGGCACGTGTAACAGGGATTGGTATCTCGTTGCCATGGGCTTCCAGGGCGGGCTGGGTGACGAAGAGCGAATTTGATGTCTGAACCTGGCGTAGCTGGAAGGTCTTGTCCGACGTACAGAGCACCGCATATGCAGGCGTTGGGTTTGGCGCACCAGACACAGCCTGCGACTTGATGGACAAACTGGACATGAAGGATGAGAAGGGCGTGCATGCAGCAGCAAGATGGCACAGGACCTACAGTGGAGGGTTCGGGGCATCTAACAGCTCAACGATTTCGGGCGGCAGTTCAAACAGGCGGAACTGCTGCATCTCGTGTGCCATGGAGAAGGGCACGCCGCCCTCGTCTTGCTGCGTGGCCATGTCGGGCTGGGTGCTGATGATGATGATGATGATGATGATGCAGTCGCGACTTTTTTTGGCGTTGTTTTGTTTGCGGGGTCGCTGATCTGCGGCCGGGTCTTTCCTCGACGCGATCACGATGGGCATACGGAGACGCGGTCTAGGTAGTGCAAGCTGCAAGGGCGAGTAAGTTGACGACAGCGGCCAAAAATACTCGCCATCTCTGTGCACGCCCGGGTTCCCATGCAATTCGACGTTGCACACATCGCACGTTAAAGAAGTCGGGCTGCGTATCCCGCGCTTGGCCGTCGCCGTGTGACGGTCCACGGGTATTCCTGGCCTTGTTTCCGGTGGTTGGCAGCAACCTCGACGGCTTGTTGTTTACTTTGCTCCTGCACCTGCAGCCAGCCCACCCAGTCTCGACACACGCGCCTTCCCAGGTTCCCGCCCACATGGCCGCATAACACAATCGCCCTCGCCCTCACCCTCACCCTCACCACCCCCAGCTGCGCCATGCCAGTGCGCCTCCCGACGGGTCTCTACTAACCTTTGTTTCTCCGTGCAGCCAACTTCGTCACTCGTTTATCCGCAATTGGCGCCATGGTTGTCATCACGCCCGAGCCCGCGGCGCTCTCCGCAGAGGATCTGGAGCTGTTCTACACCACCGACGAGCTGCTCTCAAACGCGCCGGTGCTCATCTTCTATGGGCCGACTGCGACCTCCACGCAGGCGACGCATTCGCGCATACAGGCCCATGTCTTCACGCCCGCCGGTCTCCAGAACTTTGCCCGCCTCATCATATCACCCACGGCCACCTTCTACGGCGCTGTCACATGTCTCCCGCGGGAGGAACAGGGCGATGAGATATGTCGCGGCCTCGCCTTCAGTCTGTACAAATATTTTCTCGAGCTGCCAGCAGAGATCAAGAACGCGTGGGAGAAGCGCCACGGCACTCTGGGCCACCTGCCATCGGCCCCCGAGCTGTTCTCTGAGTCGCATGCCGCCATCCTCGCAGCGAAGATGGTCAAGGTTGAAAATGTTGCAGACGTCATAGTAGACGTGCGCCACGCCCTGGGAGAGCAGACACTGTCCTGGGTGGATCTCGACCTTGTCCTCCCACCGGGCAGCATACACAAGCAGGAGGCTCGGGAATCCGCCCAATTCGACGAGGCGGAAGACGACCTTCTCGAACAACGCTATGGCCAATATGCGCCTGTCGTGAAGCTGTTCGGCGAGACTGCCTTCCTGCCCACTTCTAAGCTCCGCCGAGCACCCTCGAAGCCGACCGCCCTCAACCGAACGCAATCATTCTCGCGCAATCAGAAGGAAACCCTCCGCCGCGAGATGTGCGAGCTCCTGGACACCGAAGAGAACTACGTGAGCAAAGTATACGATCTGGTGCACAATGTCGCAGTCGAATTTCGCGACAAGGCAAAGCTCAAGTCGCACTCCAGTACGAGCCCCACGGAGCAGGCGCTGCAGGGCCTCTTTCCGCCAAGTCTGGACAGGATCCTGGAAGTGAACACCAAGTTCTTGGATACTCTGCGCGTTATTCTGGAAGAGACAGAGAATGGCGCAATCGAAGACATAGAGCAGGCCACAGACGACGTCTTCATTGCCCCTTTGCGAGGACAGAAAGATCCTATAGACGTAACTGGAGCCGCTGCCGTTGCAAAAGCCCTGGTCGAGTGGTTTCCGCAATTTGGTGACTGCTACACCGACTACATGGCTGCCCACGGCGACTTTTCACAGCTTCTGAAAGCTTTTACTAAAGACACAGCCTCAAGTTTTTCCAAGCGAGTCTACGAGACAGGTGAACAGCGACTAACGTCTATGCTCATCGAACCCGTGCAACGACTCCCGCGCTACAACCTGTACATCGATAATATCATTAAGCAACTGCCCGTCCGACATCCCGCCATCAAGACCTTTTTGAAGGCTAGGGACATCATTGCCGATATCTGCTCGCGAGAAGGACCGTCCGCACACCAAATCAGGGTCTTCGACCGCTTGCGCAAAATGATCTTGTCGTGGCCAACCGCTTTTAACCCTCAAGGACGGCTCATCACTGCTATAGATTATGTCGAGCTATCACCGCCATATCACGGCGAGCTTTCTGGGCCACACGCCACATCGGGAATCTTTGTCCTATTCACCGACTTTCTGGTCTTACTGCATAAGCCCAGTGGTTGTACCACA
>Ga0265780_10002612_pt1 | contig 24264 bp, 15 predicted proteins | sample P1T30metagenome_FD_192432 | JGI IMG/M metagenome (GOLD analysis project Ga0265780, IMG submission 192432) | Plant litter microbial communities from East Loma Ridge, Irvine, California - P1 T30 | ecosystem: Environmental > Terrestrial > Plant litter > Unclassified | place: USA: California... | reverse complement strand
TACGGGGGAATGGGGCTGCGGTTTGTTGGGCGTTGGAGTGGTCATCATAAATATGCTTGGAGTGTTGATTCGGCGACGGGTGGAGTCGATCAGCAGGTTTCGTGTATGGCGTTTGGGTGTCTTGGAAGCTTGTACCTAGGACTGTGCAGTCTGGAGACGAATGAGGCTGCTGTTGTTTTAAGAGCGTGACTGGAACATGATATCTTCGCACGCATCGTATCCGTCAACAGCTCAGGTTTCAGTTGGTCTGGCAGAGTGGCGCTTGTCTATTTTCTCTCGAGTAGGGAACATGTAATAATGTATTTGATGCTCTGGGTTGACTGCTAGCCTATCCATGCGATGTAGAAGGCTAATGCTTCACATGATCCACAAAGACCAGAAGATAACAACCATACTTTCCAACGCTCGAAAGCACATATGACACGCCTTCAAGCGAGCAATCAGCACAAGTAACTTGGATAAACATCACACATCAAGCAAACAATCGAAATCATGATCAATACCCTCATATTAATTATCCACTATTTTCTTCTACGCTAATAACTCCACAGCTCCATCTTCACGGGACACAAACGAGACAAGGAAAACACTGCGGTGTGCGAACATTTACAACACAGCGACGCGCTTGCGGCGCTCCATCATGTTGTCGCGCTTGGCGTAGCCGTAACCACCAGCTGCGGCAGCGGTGTGTGCAGGCGCAGCAGGGCTAGGAGAAGACTTGCTGTCGCCACCGTAGCCGGCGTTGTTGTTGTAGACGGGAGCAGCGGGGGTAGGAGACGGCTTAGCGTTGCCGTAAGCAGGCGCAGATGCGTACGGGGTGGCAACAGGAGTCTTAGTCTCCTCGTCGCAGGGAGTGCTTGATGCAGCGGCAGGGACAGTGGAGGAAGGCTTGTTGTTGCCGTAGACGGGGACGTATGGGGTGGTAGTCGGGGCCGGGGTGGCGGTGGAGGTCTTCAAGTCCGACTCGCAAGGGGTGCTAGACGCCTGGGCGGGTGCGGAAGACGAGGGCTTGTTTCCGCCGTAGACGGGGACGTACGGGGCCGGGGTGGTAGATGGCTTTGACGCGGAGGAAGAGGGGACGTTGTTGCCGTAGACGGGGACGTAGGGGGTAGGGGTGGCGGCGGGCGTGGAAGCGTGCTTCGACTCGGACTCGCAAGGAGTGCTGGATGCCTTCGCGGGGGCAGATGAAGAAGCTCCGTATGCAGGCGCGGAAGAAGACTTCTGGCCGTTGTAGACAGGCGAGGAAGAAGAAGGCTTGTTACCACCGTAGACGGGAACGTAAGGAGTAGCAGTGGCAGCGGGTGTGGAGGATTGCTTCAGCTCAGACTCGCAGGGGGAGCTAGATGCCTGTGCAGGTGCAGACGAGGAACCAGCGTAAGCGGGAGCAGAGGAGGACTTCTCGCCGTTGTAGACCGGAGCAGAGGAAGAAGGCTTGTTGCTACCGTAGACGGGGACGTGGGGAGTCGCAGTCGCAGCGGGGGTGGAGGCGTGCTTCATTTCCGATTCACAGGGAGTGCTGGAAGCCTGAGCAGGCACGGAAGCAGAAGACTTCTCACCGCCGTAGCCGTTGTTGTAGGCGGCAGGGGAAGAAGAAGCTGGCTGGCCGTACTGGACTGGCTTGGAAGAAGAGGCGACCACAAGGGTGGAGTGCGCACCGTAGCCGTTATCACCGTTTGCGGGAGCAGAGGACGAAGCAGCGTTTCCGTATGCGGGGGCGGAAGATGAGGCACCGCTGCCGTAAGCGGGCGCAGATAAGGCACCATTGCCGTACGCTGGCGCAGAGGAGGCAGGAGTAGGAGTAGCATGTGTCTCAGACTCGGTGCATGGGGTGGAAGAAGGGGCGCTACCGTAGCCGTTTCCTTGAGCAGAAGAGGTGCTGTTAGACATGACTGGCATGTTGGGGTACGAAGGGTACTCGTTACCGGGCGCCTTGGGGGTCGAGCTGGCCTGGTAGCCGTTGTTCTGGACTTCAATCTTGGTGACTGGGTATTCCTCGCCGTGGGAAGGGGTCTTGGTAGCAGAGGCAGGGTGCTCCTCACCCTTGGAGGGAGTCTGCTTAGGGAGCTCGTAAGTGCAAGTGTATGCCTCGTTGGGCTTGGTGATGGTGATGGTCTTGGCCTCGTATGTGTAGACACCAGCCTCGGGAGCCTTGGGTTGACCGTTGCCGTTGCCAGCAGAGCCGGTAGGAGCAGATGGGTAAACGGTCACGACCTTGGCGGGAACGGTGTAGACACCCGGCTTCTCGTAGACCTTGACCTCATCCTTGGGCTTTCCGTAGTTGAAGATCTTCTTCTCCTCACTGCACTTTCCGCTCTTGCACTCCTTGATGGTGTATGGCTGAGCGTTGTCGCACTCGTGGCAGAGACCGGAGCCTCCGTAGCCAGGAAGAGCGTTCTTGCCAATGTTCTCGTACTCGACGACGTGGACCGTCTCATAGAGCTCGTACCAAGTGCCGGTGGAGTTCTTGGCTCCAATGGGGTAGGATGAAGGAGCAGCATAGCCACCCAAGGTAGGAGTTGCAGAGTGGGTGATGGTCTTCTTCTCGTGGTAGACAGTGACGCAGTCCTTGACGTTGGTGACGGTAACGACCTTCTTGTCGGCGTCAGTGAGCGTGGTAGAGACGTACTTGTCCTCGCCCCACTTAGCACAGCTCTTACTATCGTAGCCTTGAGCCACACAGGTGGGGATTGCCTGGTACTGAGAGGTAACGGTGACAGGAGGCTTGCCGTATCCGGGAACGACAGTGGTGTAACCGTTCTGGCCTACAGATGTGCTGCATGGCGTAGCTTTGGAGGAGGCGGCGCTGGACACAGCGCTGGGAGCCTTGGAGGATGGCGCAGGCTGCGATCCATATCCACCATATGCTGGAGCGGAGGAGGCGACGGCCGAGGACGACACCTTGGCGGGAGCGGAGCTGGATTCAGCACCACCGTATCCGCCGTAGGCATCATATGAAGCGGCTGCGGTAGCAGCGAAGAGGAGGGCGTACTTCATGGTGTTGATGATTGGTTTTGATATTAAGTATTAAATAATGATTTTCGTTGACAACGATTGACTGGGGTGAGTTACTAAGAATAAAGAGAAAAACGAGTGTGGTCGTCACTGCGAGAGTGCGATAGAGTTGTTGGTCCGGTCGAAGGAATGACTGAGGATGAGATCTTGTAGACCGTCAAGTTGCTGTATATATGTTGATTTGGAGACTGGCAAGCATGCCCCTGACTGTGGACTCTTCACCCTTCGCTTGCTGCGATTGCACCGTGGTGATGGCACGTCCCGCCTATACTTCGACCGTTCAGTGGAGGGATTGCTGAGGCCATCTTTGGACTACGACTAGTCTTGCACTATTCGGCGGTATATTTTCATCGCAATGGGTGAGTGCGGTATAATGCGCCTAGCTCACTTTTCATGAAAGCGCGCACCCCTGCCTTAATGCCAATCCTACCATTGACCGTTGAGCCGCATGCCAAGTGACGGTGATCGATCATCAACTCATTGAAGTGCACCTAGACATGCTCTGATCGTGCCACATCCCTCACAGCAACATGAACGTCCCAAGTATCTGGCGACTTCTTTGCGCATGTGTAGTTCGAAGCATACGAAGTCATGGACGAACGATACGACACGGATTGCTTCATACAGGATAGTGTAAAGCATAGTACTCGGATTCATGAAGGTAGTCGTGGACGGTCCAAGGGTTTAGCCAGATCCGTCTGGAACTTCCGGTTCCAGGCCGTGGGGCCTTCCCGTGCTGACCCGTCGATAGCGTCAAGGTCAGGAGAAACGCGATTTGGGGTACGCGCGTTCGACCGCATAACTCTGGGGAGCTGCCAATGCACAATTCGTTCGGTTGAGTCGACGCAGAACACATGCTCATCTGAGTTGTCGATGTTCTTCTTGCCTGCGCAACTGCAGACGCGCTCGGAGCACGCTGCCCATTCTCGCGTTGAACTAGAGCTGAGGATCACGAATTTTGCAAACTCCTGTTCTTCGTGACGATCGTCGCTAAGCATTGAAGACATCAAAGATTGTATAAGAAACATGTGGCGCGTGCCTTCTCGACGTTCGCCAAAACACGGACGTGTCGAAGAATTGCCCCTGCGCCACATCTCCACAACTCCCATCTCCACCTTGAGGCCGCGTTAGGAAGTTCTAAAGTGTCGACACGAACCCTTACATGATATTCCCTGCAGTAGAACTGCCGCGACGATGATCAGAGGTCCGAGTAGACGAGGTTTGGCTGGGTTGCATCGAATTGGAAGTTGGCGAAAAGATGGGTGGATGTCAAAGCGTGATGTCCCGACCTTCATCATTGGTGCATTTCTACGGCTATTCTGGTCAAATCACTACTTTTGGAGAGGTCGGGAAACGCCAGCACCTTGCGCCGAACGGTCCACAGCACGCCTATCCTATAAGACCAGATGCGTTTGACCGTCCATGGAGAATTATGCATGTTCGCCTGCGACACGATGCGGGACCGATTCAACAATGGTCTGGCCTCCGAGTCCGCCCAGGCGTGCGCCTGCATTGACTACGCTCGCTGCCGAGTTCCCCAGACTGCTCTTAATCAGCCAGAATACTTCGCAGTATCAGGTCATGGCTTGAGCGCAAAATTTCTACCGCTCTTTCGTCTTCACTGACGCTATCATCACTGGGGCAAATTGCTCGCCATCTCTTGCTTTGCTGTACGTATTGCAAATCAGGTTTGACGAGAAGGTACCCGCCACAAAGTGATGCTTCGAACGCAATGAATCTCTTAGCAGACAAGCTACTCTGACTGCGCGTACGTTCTGATGATCTGCAAATCCATGGATAGGACTGTTCAGCCCGCGTCGAACACGAATTGCTACATGGTACATATAGCGGTAGTTCAAACTACATGGACATAACTAGAGACAAAATTATAAGACGAGAAAAACTTGGTGAGGTGGACGTAGCCCTCAGATCTCGGTCACTTGATCTGCTCAATCCATGTACCTAGCAACAATGTGTATGTATTTGAAGAACAGAACAGAAATCTCTCTGTTCATAGAAAGCGGAAAGTAATATGAGTTTAATTGATAAGATGAAACGCAAATGACAGTACTTTACTTGGTTAAAGACCTTGGGTATATAACCACGTCACAACGTAAGAACACTCTCGTGATAGAATCCGCTCTCCACAGTAATTTCTCGTTGTCTGAATCATCACAAGAGACCGTGCGAAAAGCAAGCAGATGACTACACCAAACCCAGTGAAACCCTCATGGATTCCGCACTATACCAGTGTTGTTTTATATTCTCACCCAACTCACCCTTGGCCGCTTCAAACACCGAGTATAATAAGATATTCCCATTCTGAAGCTGTCGAAGCAAAAAACTAGCTCCTCCTTCTCGATATCAGCGATGAATACTGCAATAGAAGCGAATTAAACGCTCCGAGATGAATTAATATAGTACGTAACCAAACCCACTTTACCATCTACCTGCGCCCTTTATAATCCCAACTACAAGCCATACTCTCCTCGCTCTCCATACAATTAAAATCTATCTATACAATCTCTATAACTGCAATTCTTCTTCACGCTATACAAAAAGTCAAAGTAACTATCCCAACTTAATCCAAACATCTACCTAAACACTCTTTACAAACAACATTCCTACCTCCTCATCTAGTTATATAGATCCTCCTAAACAAATATTCACATACACATACCCACTAGATCAAACAATCCCGAAAAAAAAAAGCCCGAAAGCATGCTCTCTCTTCCTCCCTCTCCTAATAGCAAAAACCTCCACAAATTTCCGGCTGCTAGCCTGTTCGTTGTATAGACATTTCCCATGTTTAATGTTTATATTAGGTTAATTAGTAAATGATAAATGACCGTGTAGACGGTTAATGACAAAAGGAAGAATAGCAAAGCTAGGGAAATTTGCGGGCGGTGAATTGAACTTGGATATGGTGCTTTGAAATGGGTGGGGTACGGACGGTAGAGCATATTGGATGCGGCGTTGAGATGGTGTGCAGAGAAGGAATAAGCAGCTTTTAACTAACTCTTCAACCCAAAGAGAATAATCAGCTGAATTATATGACATTAGAAACGAATCTGGAAATACCAAGTCAAGACTTCATGAACGAAATGAGTAGCAATCAGATGTTAGGTGTAGGTGTGAGCATGACTGGTGTACATTGACAATAGTTGTTATTTTATTTTACATCAATTCGCCAGAAAAGTCGACTGTTGTGTCCAGAATTGCATCTAGCGGTGATACAGGCCGCGAGTTTCGCAACCACCATCTAATCTTCTGTCAAATCACCATATTCCCATTGACCCCTTCGCTCCTCCTTGGCAACGTCCTGCTTTTTAGTGAGCGCGGCCAAGATGTCGCCCGCACTTCGTTCCCAAGCCTTCAACTTCTTCGGCACCATAGCGAGACCCTCATCAATCACATCCGCGTTGATACTATCCGTCGCAGGGTTCTTGCTGGACTTGGGGTCGAATAGGGTGACGTAGAGTGTGCCATCCTTGTCCATTTGGTCGACGTTAGCGACAAGCTGGCGATCGGCGGTTTCCTGTGAAATGAAGTTGACTGCATCGGCGAGGTACTCGGGGTTTTGGGGCAGCTGGATGAAGGCGAGTTGCGCTTCTTGTGCCTGCGGCTTCAGCTTGGATGGCAGGAATTCGGTCTGCGATAGTGGGCGGAGTCTGGACCATGGGATCAGTTCCGAGTTGCCATAGTCGACATAGACGACCTCGGCCTTCTTCGCCTCGCGGTCATTGCGTCGGATGCGCGCACGGTACCACTGGTCATCTGCAGTGAACTTGGCGGCCACGAACTCGCCAGCCTTGGGGTTGGTCAAGCCTGCTGAGTTGGCAGGGTTCAAGTGGAACTTGCCAAAGGCACTCATGAGCGAAGTCAGGGCTGATGTTCCGCTGCCAATCTCCTGGAACTTGATCCTGCCGGATTCTTCAACGTGTGTAATTATAACATCGCGGTAGTCCTTTCGCCGTGAAGCTGCGGCATCACCGTTGGAAGTCGCTGTGGCAGCAGCAGTGGTGTCCTCGACCTCTTCGTCTTGCGATGGGTCATAGTCGTGCCAAAGACCTCTTCGTGCATCCTTAGCCTTTTGCTCCGCAGCGAAGAGCTCGTTCGCGTTGCCTGCCTTCTCGGCAGAGTAGGCGTGTACGGATGCCAAGCCCTCTTCGACCAGAGTCTTGGCAAAGTTTTCGCGGTTGATGTACAGCGTGCCGATGAAGCCACCGACTTTGTCGCAGTCTTCAACATCGATCTCAACGTCGCGCTGCTGGCATCGCCTGTTGGCAAACTCATGCGCTTCCTTGCCAAATGGCTCGCCCTTGTCGGTGTCGTTTCTCGCTGATCGTGGCGCGCGGATGCCGGACAGGACAAGGGTGAGCTTGGCGTTCTCGCGAGGTACCAGGACGGTGAAACGTGACGCCGACTTGACAAAGTCAACGACGGCTGGTACCTTGCGCTGTCGTGACAAAAGCGTAAGCTGGCGCTTGGCCTTTTCGAGAGATTCCGAGTAGTCGACGTATTGTTTGGCGGAGGGTCCTTTTGGTGACCAGAGACCCTTTTGCTCTTCTTGGGCCGCCTGTTCAGCGAGTAGAAGGTCGTCGTAGATGGGGCTGCGGTCGGTGTCGTCCTGGCGATGGCGGATGACGGTTGCCATGCCGCTCTCGACGAGCATGAGTCCAACGTTCTTGTTCTGGAAAGTGACGGTGGCCATCTCGCGCTCGTCGTAGCCTTCGGTCGCAGGGCGCTTGCCGTCGACGTGAAACTTGACATGCTTGCCAATGAGCTTCTTGCGGAGGAACTCCTTGGCCTCGGGCACCCATGGCGACTGCTTGGGGTCGGTGGGCTTGGGCTGGCGGACGCTGCTGAGGTTGATGCGCTTCTCGACGCCAGCCTTGTTGCGCAGGAAGAGGGTGTCGGCGCTCTGGATTCTGCTGACGACAGCCTCGTGCTCACCCGCAACCTTGGCCTTGGGTGCGACATGACCCTGGTAGACACCGACACGGGCATCCTTTGCGGCCTTCTCTGCTGCTCTTAGTACACCCATCTGCTGTCCCAAGAGCGTCGTGTGGTGGTCGGTGCATTTTGCGAGGCCGGCCTTGAGCACAAAGGGGGTGATGCTGCCCTGGGTCGGGTGCTTGACGTCTGCCACGATCTGGCCGTTGGGCGTCGTGCCGAGGACGCTGACAGTCGCGGTGCGCTGCAGCAGGCGCGTCTCGACGAACTGCTGGGCCTCATCACCGAACGCCTCAGCGGGCTGCACCTTCCCGTCGGACGGGTTCGTCCGCTGTGTGGCAGGCGCGCGGATGCCGGCGAGGAGAACCATGGTCTGCACGTGCTCGGTGGGCGACAGCAGGAAGCGCACAATGAGGCGGTCTCCTGCGAGCACCTTTTCGACAATGGCGTCAATATCGCGGCCCTTGTGCTCGTCGACCCATTTCTGCGCGTCGCTCAGTTCGGATATCGAGTTGATGCGGCTGCTGGATTCCGCCCACAGGCCCTTGGAGTCGGCCCTCGCGCGAGCCTCAACCACCTGCAGCCGTTCCAGCAGCTGTGCGGCCTCCTCCGAGTCTTCCTTCCTGCCGGCATCATCCCGCAGCTTGAGCCAGCCCTCTGCAACGGCAGTTTCGGGAAGGAGCACGCGGTTCGGTAGTACAATCAGGCCATACTCGCGGTTGGCACCCGTCGGGATCTTGTAGAGCACCTGGAAGCGCACGACCTTGCCCACGAGCAGCTTGCGCAGGTAGTCGCGTGACTCGAATGCAAATGGCTCGTCGCCCTCACGCTTCAATCGCGGGGCAGACACAAACGCCAGGCTCAGTGTGCGCTCCTGTTTTGGGTTGTTGATGTTGTGCAAGATGACCGTGTCGCCAGAGAGGACGCTCTTGACCTTCGCTTCGAATGTAGAGGCAGCCATGGTGGGCGGTCGGATCGGGTCTCGTGCACGTGGGAGCTATACGCAACGGAAGCTGCTGGATTAGCTACACTGTGTCCACAAGAGCTCCGAGTGTGCGTGAGCGGCCTTGGTCAAATCTTACCTCGTCAAAATGGAGAAAAACCAAAAGATAAGGAGCAAGAAGATGCAATTGATGCTCCACGAAACGTTGAATTGGAGGAATCGGTCGTCTGAGAGGCAACGTGGAGCTCAGCTTAGCTCGGTGGTAGGAAATCTCGCCTCGCCGCCCTCAGGGTCCGTTGTGGGGTCGTTCCTTCCTTAGCTGCTAGGCGCTAGACGTCACCACCCCTGCTCTTGCTCTTGCTCTTGCTCTCACTTGCCTCACAACTCGCTAGTAATATCATGCAATTGTCGCCAGATGTCGTAAGAAAATATTGACCACTCACATCGATCCATCGATCACCAACAGCAATGGTTTACTAACTTCCAACTCCGCCGTACTAATGCTCCACGGATATCTAATACATACAACGAACCGCTAAATCGTATCGCAAAACACCGCCAACGCCATAAATCTAACTCTACAAACAGGGTATAGTGTACAACATGAAGATTCCAAGATAAAAAACGAAAAAAAAAGGAGGCGAGGGAAAGGAAACCAAAAATCTATCCGGCCGAGCAAAACAATGCGAGTACTCGAGAATGTCAACCCTCCAAACGCCCAAAACAAGAACAAAAAGGTCAACGCGCATAAACATAAAAAAAAAGCCAACCAGCGTCCCACCACAAACCCGCCAAATACCGCGCTATTGAACATACCCACACTCCCCACACTGATTCCAATGCACCGCGGAATTCACTGCCCCGCAATTCACACACTCCCAGATACCCGCTGCCGGCTGGCCCGCTCCACCAAGCGTGTTGGCCATCGGCATGCTATACATTCGCGATTGATCTGGTATCGAAGCGCCGCACACGGGGCATTGCTCCGTGTGCCAGTTCGGGTTGTCGGCGCCGCATTCGTAGCAGTGCCAGAGGTCGTCGTGGCCGTCGTGAGTTGGGGTGTGCTGAAGGTTGTAATCGGCCTGATATACATGTGTAGACTGCGGGTATGCGCTTGGGCTGCTTTGGTAGTGACCGCACGATAGGCAGTGCTGCTCCAAGTCCGCAGTGAAGTTCGTAGCTTGGCAGTTCGCGCAGATCCAAGCATCATTGCGAGTAGGCACAGGGTTTGATCGGCCCATTGTCGGAGGTCGATGATGTTGCGTTGGTGTGAGGAGCAGGAGCCGATTGCTGTGACGGCAAGGTCGATGAGTTGAGCGGCCTTTGATTTGACGGGGGAGAAGTTGGAGTTGCCTGATATCACCGAAAGAAGTGTGCTAGAGGGTTTGGAGAGATGTGTGTGTGTGTGGAAAAGATGAGTATTTGAAGAGGTGTTTCTTTGGATAGTTGGAGATGTTCGAACTGTGCTTAAGAAGTAATAGATTCTTGTGAGCTGTGTAATGATAGAAAGAAAGCAAGACAACAATAGCGTTCTTATACCAGAACATTCAAAGAAGTGAGGCCATGGAGGGACGTCGATTCGCACCACAAACCTTGCATCATGGTAAGGGCACGGAGTTGATTGACTTACTAGCCAAGGGGCGCACGTAGTATGGCGCCAGAGTATCGTGGAACCAAGTCCCTTCGGCGACACCGCAAAACCAGAGGAGACCTGACAGTTGCCGCACAGGTAGTGGCCGCTTCATGCTGTGACGTGTAACAGATGCCCATGCAAACAAAGAGGGACCTGGGCATCGCATGCAACCATCGTAGCATCCTCATAGTCTACCAACTCCGAGTGCAGGTGATGTCGTCGAAAGGCCCGGCATGCACAGCCGAGCATGCCTGCCAGCCCTATAGCACTCCAGACGCCTCGTTCAACGGCGCAACGAAAGCTTGTCTAAGCTTCACTCTCTGACTGGCTCCTCCACATGGGTTGTCGAACGTGGCGGTGCGCAGCGCACTGCAGTCCGGCCAGAGTCGTGACCACGGCCACGTGCGCGGACTGCATATGCACTTTCGTGCAGCAGCGTAGCCAACCACAGCCGAGCCTGAACACTACTCCCAGAAGACTGACTTGCGTCTTGCATATGCCCTACGATCCCAGTGAGCATCGACCAGCCATCGCATGCTCGTAAGACTCCCCAGCTCTTCATGCCGCCATCATTCATCACAAGTCAGACCAATTGAACATCGTGCACTGCCTTGCTCGGTCAATTTCTCGGAGGCATCTTGAATGAATGTAGTCTCGGACGCTACCCTTCTGGATCCGAGTGTCACGATGCAGGCCGGAAGGGCGTGCGAGGATAGATGCGACGACCCGCAAAGTCGTTGCCTTGCACCATTAAGGCTCACCGTCAGTATATGGTAAGCCGGGCTTTAACTAGGCAAATGTGCCTCTGCGTAGGGAAGAAAGCAGTGGGCGCAGCGTTTGCCTCATATCTGCACAGAAAGGGCGTCTTATGTCGTCAGACGCCCATGTGTACGAGGCTCTTGTGACCTATGAAGGACCTCAATTAAACCGAGAAGTTTAATTAAGGTGCGGTAGCCGGGCTGTACGTATGTGGCGCAAGAGAATACTGCCCCAAAGGTGACGTCGAGACGAGATGTGGTGGGGATGAAGGAAGAGTGGCAGACGCAGTGATGTGGAGAAGGCGCAACGTCCCGCACGGACACCCTCCGCGGGCACGTTGCCGAGCACTCACGGAAAGAACGGCACCGCGCCAACAACAACGAGGCTTTGCATACTGCTTGACCGAATTTTGGCTTTTGTACAAGAGATTCATCAAGAGATTGACGGCCGGGTCGGTAATCTTAGCGCGAAGACTGTTTTGACGTCGCTTTCCTACGTTCAACGCGCCTGCACCGCCTTCAGCATCAACATTGCCCGATTAGTACATTTTCTTGGCATTGTCCTTGCGGGCTTATGACGGTGTGACCTCGGAGAGGACCTGATGGCGTGCTTTTAGTGCAGCGGAACGGCGGATACCAGGAGTAACTCTATCGAAGAGTGTGTCACAGATAGCAGAAAGTTGTCACATCCAAATGATCGCAAAGCAATTCCAAAGTGAGATCATTGTCATTGATTCGTTGCTTCGTATTATAGCCACAGGGTAGTAGCTAGATCCGTCGCAAACTGATTTCTTCGTGGAACGTCATGACCAAAATATAGGGCTAGATCTTAACGAATGCGCACACGTTTAGAATAGCCAAGCGACAAACTTCTTGTAGAACCAGCCTTTCCTGTCGCCGTTGGCCTTCTTTTGGGCTTCGTGGGCCACGAAAGCCTCCTCTTCACGATCAATTTCGTCCTTGCCCGTGTAAAAGTCCGCTTCGTGGGGCTGAACCATCTTGGATTTCATGGTGAACTTGTAACCAAAGATGCAAATCAGGTAAATTGGAATGCCCTGTATTACGCATTAGAGATACATCTGCGATGAATTGCATGGGTTGACTTACGAGGTAACCGGTAATGAAGTTCTTGTGGTCGAAGGCACCGTAATTTCCCTTGGTGAAAACAGGGAAGTTCTTGGTCAAGGCAATCAAGCAGCAGAAGAAGAGGGCAATGTATGATCCAATGAGGCCAAAGGGAGCGACGTATGCCATCTGGTCCTTGGTGATGCCTTGCGCATTGCGTGCACGTATGAAGAAGATGTGCGACACCAGGAGTGAGATCCAAGATAGCAGACCAAAGATGGTGGTCAGATTGACAAAGTAGCCGAAAACAATCTTGGCGTCATCGGCAGCGTTCATGAACGCTGTGCAGCAGAAAAGCGCTGACAGAGCCAGGGCAGGGACGGGGACACCGCGCTTGTCAGTCCAGCGGAAGATCTTGGGAGCATGACCTTGCTCGGCCAGACCATACAAGGTACGAGAAGCGATGTACAAGTCGGAATTTGACGCGCTGAAGGTGAAAAGCAGGATACAGGCGTTGAGGAGACCGGGCAAATGTCTGATGCCAGCAAGCTTAATGGCAACCACAAATGGTGACGCGGCAGCCCTGGCACTGGCTGCATTGGCGAAAGCAAGCTCCTTTGAATCGTAAGGCACGAGCATGCCCAAGAAAAAGACAGCCAAGCAGTAGAAGAACAGGATCCGGTAGAAGGTGAGCTTGATAGCACGGGGAATCGTTTTGCGAGGGTTCTGCGCCTCTCCAACGGTGACACCAATGAGTTCTGTGCCGAGATAGGCGAAGACTGCGTTGACCAGGGAAGCCCAGAAACCGTAGAATTTGCCTGCATTTCCTGTATCGATGTATTCTCTGAACGCACCTGGATTCTTGTAGTACTTGAAACCAGTTGCGGGACCTGGACCAGCACCAACAGCAAGAAGGAATGACAAGAGGATGACGCCGACCTGATGATGTGATTAGCTAGGAGAGTGAATGGAAGGTGAAAAGCGTGGCCTACAATTGTGACGACCTTGATGGAACTCAGCCAAAATTCGAGCTCACCAAAGAATTTGATACCAAAATAATTGATGGCGATAATCACGACCAGAAAGACGGCGACCCAGACACCGGGATTGACTTCCTCGGCGGTCTTCCATTCCTGCAAAATCAATGCAGTCGCTGTGAGCTGATTTGGCGTGGTGATGATGTATTTACACCAGTAAGTCCAACCGAGAGCAAATCCAAGAGCAGGGTCGCAGAAGCGGGTAGCGTAGCCGGCAAAACCAGAAGAGTGAGGGATCCATGCAGCCATTTCACCGAGAGCTGTCATGACGACGTAGACAAGAAGACCGACTGAAGTGTAAGCGATGAGAATCGAACCAGGACTGCAGGAAATTAGCACGAATATTGCATGAGCGCTGTCTGCGAACGTTACCCTGACTGAGCAAGAGCCTTTCCTGTGCCGATGATGAGACCAGTGCCAATGGCGCCACCAATGGCAATCATAGTAATGTGACGCGATTTGAGGCCACGGTGCAGATGCGAGTGGTCGCCATGCACTGCAACGCCATTGTTGTCGGTGTTGAAAGCTGGGGTCTCTCCGGTTCCAATGACGGCACCCTTGGGTTCGCTCTTGTAGCCGTACTCGGGATCTGAAGAATGAGGACTCACGCCGTCGGAAGACGACGAGGTCCTCTGGTTCCTGTTCCAAATGGCCATTGTGAGTGGAAGTCAAGTTTCAAATTGGCCAGATGTGCTATTGGACTGAGCCGTTTGCACTATCGGAAGTCACCGCACGAAGGTGAAGCGGGGCTCTGGTAGCCTTGGAGCAACCTTGTCGAGGAAGAGTCCCTCTAAGTAAGTGAGCAGCTGAAAATGCTGAGGCAACGCGAAAGCCTTGAGGGGCGGTGTTGTGGGACAGCTGACGGGATGTTATACGGTTGAGGCTGTGGGGGAGGACAAGGCAAGTGCCAGGCTGATAACGGCAGCGCGCAAAAAAAGCTGGAGGGCGGCGGGAAATGGCGTGGTAACCCAAGGCGGCCAAGATGATAATCCAAGTGGAAGGATGGCCGTGGAGCGGCCGGTGACGATTTCTCCCTCTCGCGACATGGAATGCGCCGGGGTTCTAGAGCTTTATGTACAGCTCCAAACGCCTGGTCCAACCCAATTCACCTGCTCCCCGCCGTGAGACGCACAAACGACCTCCCTCATGCGGATAGGCTAGTGGCGCCTGTCCTGCCATGACGGCTTGGCGAAGTCATAGCGGAGAAATACCAAGCATTCTCCCCTACCACGATTCGCTCGTGGCACAGACGATTGATAAGAAGCTGTTGGATGGATGGTTGCAGAGCCCGATGAAAAGCGAAGGTCACATGACGCTTCCAGCGCGGCGCGTCCAACAGGCACTGCAACACGGGAGGACGCCTTGCGTCAGCCTTGCTCCTACCCACCGCAAAGTGAGTAGCACCGAGGCTGCCAGGTGTCGTCTGCTGCTGAGGGCGCAAAAGAGGGTGGTATGCAAAGTCAAATGAAGAATACGGCGCGCCACGCCACAACCCTGGAGAGCAGCAAAGGCCGTGTCCCCCCAAGGGTTGGCAGCTGCTGACGGCCGGCTTGACTCGATTTGGCAAGGGCGCGGGCACGGCCCAATCAGCGGCCGGCACATGTGTCGCCACGCTGGGGTGGTTGCGCGAGTGAATATCGTCAACACCGAATCCGCGGGGTTTTCTGTATCGCGTGCTCCCTTGGGAACCCACACCAGCCAAGCCCGCGAGTCGAAAACAACGCGTGTCCGTTGCGGCAGGCCTCGAGCTGGCGCCGATCTGCTCCTCCACGCCGTCTCTCACAGCAATACTGGCATCTCCCTGGTCACCGTAGAGCGCGCTAGAACACCGCTCAAACGACTTTCGGATGTAGATTGCTACTGTGCAGCATGCGGATCCCGTTTGCTATCGGATCCGAGCATTTGGCACAGGCCTCTCATGTTCTCGAGTCTTATCTCTCCGCCCCGCCATGAAATAAAACGAGTGCCGCTCGAGGCTCCACAAGGCGCTTCCAAGCTCGGTTCATGCATAACCATTGATCCGAGTCAGTGGTGGCGCGCTGAGATGCGACTAGACGCCATGTAGCAGCCTGGTTGATAGCCTTGAAAGGGTGTTAGACACCTGGGCATGATGACCAAGGCGAAGGAACAGGCGCTGCTGAAAACTACGTCAGCGGTTCTTATTCTACGCAGAGGCTCTATAGGGCAACATGCTCGATTCACAAATTCTCCTTACCAATGCCCGAGCGTTGGACATCACTGTCATCCGGTGTCACCCACCAAGCACACCAATGAGTTCATCATCATACTCATGATGCCGAGGTACAGCGTCCAACGTTAGTGACCTCGAATTGGCCTCAAAATGTGCTTGCTGGGCCATCATCAGCACCGCTCCCATCAACTCCAACATCAATCATGGGTCAATCGACATCAGACCCGGAGCTCGATGCAGTTCAATATGCTGCGTCGCCAAAAGGCATCACGACGATAACGCTCCATCGCAGCTCCAGACGTAACGCGGTCGACTCCAGCACAGCTCGAAAGCTGCACGAGGCTTTCCTCAAGTATGAAGCAGACGCCACCCAAAAAGTCTGCGTCTTCTATGGTGCGAACGGCACTTTTTGCGCCGGTGCCGACCTGCAAGCCGTCGCCAACACATCGACAGCTAACACCACACACTTTGGTCCCGTCAAAGGACCCAACATCGCACCCATGGGTCCTTCGCGCATGCAAATCCGCAAGCCCGTCATATGCGCCGTGTCCGGCTACGCAGTCGCCGGCGGTCTGGAGCTGAGCCTGATAGCCGACATGCGTGTGGTTGAAGAAGATGCAGTGTTTGGCGTCTTCTGCCGACGATTCGGGGTTCCGCTCATCGACGGTGGAACTGTGCGGCTACAAGCCATCATCGGGCTCGGTCGCGCGATGGACATGATACTCACTGGCCGTCCTGTTAGTGCTCAGGAAGCGCTAACTATGGGGCTTGCAAACCGCGTCGTACCGAAAGGCAAAGCATTAGAGGAAGCGACGAAGCTTGCAGAGCAGCTACTCGAGTTTCCACAGTTGTGCATGAATGCAGACAGACGGAGCGCGTATTATGCCGCCTTCGAGGCGAAGAGCTTTGAAGATGCGATGGACTTTGAATTTGCAAATGCGGAAGATGTGCTAGCAAAAGAGAGTATACAGGGCGCGAAACGGTTCGCAAGTGGGCTCGGACGTTCCGGGAGCTTTGCGAAGCTGTGATGAATCCCTCTAGCTGCTCAGGGCTGAATGTCGGCAGTCTCTCCACCTTGGTTCTCGACATCTCACGGCAAGAGCACATTATCGCCCCATGTTTCCAGTCTGCGTGTCGGTGGCCTTGGTAATAGTATTGATTCCAATGCCACTGCTCTGGGACGTGTTTAGTCCGCAACTTGGACGGACTACATTATCGTGCGTACCTGTGCAAAGAACGCCCCCAACGGTGTATACGCTCTCGCGTAGTATTATCAAACAAGTAGAATGTAGTCAGAAGGACCGCGAACGTGCGATGGCTTACACAGTGGGGAAGCGGGGTATGACAAACTAGCCTGGGCTCTTTAGTAACCGGGCCGAGGGGGTCAGCCATCTTACACATTTGTCAGGCGCAGTATTAGCAACTCGAGGTCAGGCGTAACATGCTGTCTGCAGCTACATTGAAGAGATGTCAATATGTCAATATGTGAGGTTTGTAGGCATGTCGTCGTAGCGATCAAATATCACATTCCACTAGTCAATCCAACGACTTACTCATGAAATCAAACATCTTATCATGTCTAAGGTCGTAACTGTTCTTAGTGTTAAGGCCAATTAGAGTAGCTCTGTTGTCATATAGCTGCTCAATAACCCCAGCAATACAAGCGAGTTTAAAATCCACGGTGTCACGCGCGATTCCTCAAAGCCCGCTTCTTAACAGTTAGCGAACAAGGGCGTAGAGGTGGTTGCTGTAAGCCGTTCCATCATACGTTTGGCCCAATTCGTTTCCCATGCTAATCTCTTACTTAGGCCAATCTAGAAGACAAAGCAAGTCTCCAAGCCGCTCTACAAGACTCTCACACCATCTTCCTCATCACAAAGTACTGCCAAAGCGCCAACCCAGATATCGAGAAGACACAAGGTAAGAACATCGCCCGCGTGGCAAATGAATTCGGCGTTGAGCTTCTCATCTTCTCGTCTCTCTTAAGCGTCAAGAACACTACCAAGAGCCGTCTTGTGAACGTACCTCACTTCGACATCAAAGCCGAAATCGAGCAATACATTCGCTACACCAGCGTGCCTGCGAATTTCTTCCTACCCGACTACTTCATAAGCAAACTCAATATAACAATCAGGCCGGGCATAGATGGCATGTTGATATGGGTGGTGCCAATCAGCAAACACTCTAAACTCCCCATGATTGACACCAAGCGCGATACTAGTATGCTGTAACCGTTAGACATCATAAGTTGTATCGCTAACGCACCCACAGGCACATCCATCAGAGTCACCATCCAGAACCGCGATCCCTCCTCGGAGCTCGCATCTTCGCCGCGCAGGCTTACTACACGCCGACCGCACTCGTCGGCCAGATCGCGCAGATAACGGGTGAGAAGATGCGGTTCGTGCAGGTTGATGGGGCTCCGTATAAGGACTTCTTCCTCGAGTTAATATGGCGCCGGGAATGCTCAAGAATCATCTTTTCGTGGAAGAGATGGGGTATTTTCGGGAGCGAGGGGGTGTGGGGCTGGGTCGTGAGAGTTTGGAGAGGAGTTGGGGGCGTTTGGGAAGTATTTGGAGCACACGGGCGCTTTTGGAGCGTGAGTGTATGTTGAGAAAGTAGAGTATCTGCGGGATGGGTAGAAGAGTCGTAAAATAGTTCTAATTAGGAATGCTGATTGAAGAAACTGAAAACTATTGGCATCTCATACCTGCGTATACACTCAGGCTCCTCTAGAGACTTATGAGAAGAACATTTCTGGGAATTACCAGCCCAGTTTGTACAAACAGAGCGGGCACGGAATTGGCCGCTGCCTGGTGGCATTCCTAGGTATTTCGTGCCGTCAGGGTCGCACCATTTCCAGCGTCAGTGACATAAAAAGGGAATTGTGGAGGAAAACGAGCTGGGAAAAGTAGGCTCAGGTGATCGTATTGTTGGATCACTGCTTAAGTTACTGTAGACGAGAGCAGCGTAATATATACCCAAATTCGCGTAATACACTAGAGTACAAAGAGAAGAGCACGTGACTAAGCCTGGAGATGCTCAAGCTCCAAGGTGATGGTTGCGACAGAAATTAACATGTATATTGCGCTCGCGGCACGTGAATCGGACATGCCGTCGATATCGCATGGCCATGACCCAAGGACGAACAGTTCGGTCCGAAAGCAAGTATTGGCCGTTTGTGGGTGCGGCGTGCTGTGTACGCCATCTTAAATATAGAACATCGACACTGCTGAAAGCTGCTGCTGATGATTGAGCAGATAGATCAACAGAAGAAGCAAATCTTCGGGGTTGATCACTATGTGAATGGCATGTATGTAGGATGACCGCTCAATGAGTGAGCGGAAGATTTGCAACTAAGGGAGGAGCGGCGCTTGGCAGACGCTTCTTACCAGACTTCACATGGAGGTTCGTCTGACCACACCTCATTTCACATCATCAGAAACATCCTCTAGTCGATCATCATATCCAAAGTCACGGCCTGATACGATGGTCGCTCATAACATGACGCGATTATATAGGTAGGTGCCGTCGGAGCGCGATACAACGCGCGATATCGGCCGTCCGATGCCGAATAGGCAGGTGGCTTGACACGAAGCCCCCAAATCACCACCAATCGCATTGCATAACAAGTCTCCCGCCGCCGCCAAGGTTCGCCACTGACTGGTTGCGCTGCAAATCCGCAGTCGCATTTGTCGAGAGAGAGATTCGAGAACGGGTACCTGCAGTCCTGGACGATTCACCAATGGTACAGGGTGACGGAGCAGAGCGCTTGTTCTACGCGGAGTCGCGAGCTATGAAGTCGGTGATGTGCCTCAGGGATCCGTGAAATCAATTCCCGATGGTCCTGCCATACCACGTCTACGGATACGGCGATCGGATATCACAGGTCTTGTGTCTGGATTCGGAAGGTCGACATGGTCTCTGTAGAATCGTTCTGCACGATAGAGTGCCAAGGCATAGTATAGCCAGGATGTGAGTAGATGACTGCCTATTCGAACACTTCGCCAAGCGTCCGCTGCACCTTCATTTACACCACGAGAAGGGCTAATGTCGAATCGAGGCCAGAAATGGTAGGTCGCGAAAGCTTAGCGGCCGCAAGTGTGGCGTATGCGCGTACGCTACCTTTTGCTATCGTCCAATGTTACTGCGAGCCTATGGTTTGCCTGATGGATATGTAGACTGCCCCCGAGCGGTAGGATTGTAGTCAGGAGATAGGCTGGTATAAGTAGACTGGGCCATGCTCGATTCCTGACTCTCCAGATCGTCCTTGATCCTTTCGCTCTTTCAAACCCTTCCAACATGCGGTCAATCCTTCTCGCCTCTTTGGCGTCTGTCGCCACGTTGAAGGGCGCCCAAGCCCATCCTGCGCACAACACCCGCGGATTGAGCAAACGGGGAATCGATCTGGATTCGTACCGCCTGAAGCAGCCGGTGTCTTACACCAATGCCAACGATGTCGGATCGGATGCCTCGATTTCGTCGCTCACTCGCCGCGCCACAGCGGAGGAGACTGCCAGCGAGTTGGTGAAGAAGGTTGTTCCTGGAGCAACCTTCCGAGTCGCAGACAACTATGTTGGCTCCAACGGCGTTGCCCACGTCTACTTTAAGCAGACTGCCAACGGTCTTGATGTCGACAACGGTGACTTCAATGTCAACGTAAGCCTTGGCCGACTCTATGCTTTTTCTTGACACATTGCTGATCATGCCTAGGTTGGTCGTGACGGCACAGTCTTCAGTTTCGGAAACTCCTTCTACACTGGAGACATCCCTACTGCGCCCTCCAAGAGCAAGCGCGACACCATTGAGCCTGTCGCTGCTTTCAAGTCCGCAGTCAGCGTTCTGGACCTCCCAGTATCTGCTGGATCCGCTACTTCGGAGCCAAAGGAAGCCGACAACACGTTCGCCATCAAGCAGTCCGAGGGTACTGTATCTGAGCCAGAAGCACGCCTTGTCTATGTTCAGACTGGTGGCAAGCTGGCATTGACCTGGAGAGTTGAGACTGATGTCCTGAGCAACTGGCTCTTGACTTATGTTGACGCTATTGACGGTAGCCAAGTGCACGGGGTCGTCGACTATTCCGCTGATGCAAGCTACCAAGTCTACCCATGGGGAATCAACGACCCAACTGAAGGCGAGCGCACCATCGTCGTAGACCCGTTTGACAAACAATCGAGTGAGTTCGGATGGCACAGCGATGGCGCCAAGACATACGATACCACCCGTGGTAACAACGGTGTGGCACAAAACAACTGGGCCAACAAATCAGCAAGCGAGTACCTGAACCTTCCTCGGCCCGCCAGCACCGATCTCAAATTCCACTACCCGTACTCACTGAACGAGACCGATTTCCTGCAGTACTCCAACGCCTCAGTTACTCAGCTGTTCTACACCTCCAACGTGTACCATGATCTGCTACACAAGCTCGGCTTCAATGAGAAGGCCGGAAATTTCGAGATCAACAACAACGGTGCGGGTGGAGTAGGCAACGATTTTGTCTTCCTCAATGCGCAAGACGGTAGCGGTTTCAACAATGCCAACTTTGCCACACCACCGGACGGTCAGGCGGCTCGTATGAGGATGTACATGTGGAACGCGACCATGCCTTTCAGAGATTGCTCCTTCGATGCCAGTGTTGTTATTCACGAATACACCCACGGACTTTCTAACCGCCTCACGGGTGGACCTGCAAACTCCAACTGTCTGAACGTCCTGGAGTCAGGAGGCATGGGTGAAGGCTGGAGTGACTTCTACGCCATTGCAACCCACCTCAAGGCTGGTGACACTCGCAAGACGAACTACCCGATGGCAGCATGGGTCAGCGGTAAGCCCAATGGCATCAGGAACTACCTGTACTCTACCGACATCTTCGTCAACCCGCAAACCTACATCTACGTCGACCCGCAGACCAGGGTGCACCCTATTGGCAACATCTGGGCCGGTATGCTCTACGAGGTTCTCTGGAACCTCATCGACAAGCACGGCAAGAACGACGCTATCACCCCCGACTTCGACAGCAACGGTCTGCCCACCGACGGCAAATACCTCGCGCTGAAGATCGTCATGGATGGAATGGCATTGCAGCCATGCAACCCCAACTTCGTGTCCGCGCGCGATGCGATTATTGACGCCGACAAGATCCTGACTGGTGGAGACAACAAGTGCGAGATCTGGAAGGGTTTCGCGAAGAGGGGTCTTGGCAAAGACGCAAAGTACGACAGCCTAGCAAGGACAGAGAGCTACGATTTGCCAGAGGGTGTATGCGCATAAAGTGTCAGCGATTGGCCTGCATTGGGGGCATTTTGTAGCATTAGCGAGGAGCATAGTAACGTTAAATTTTAATGATTCATGTTAGATTTTTGTGTCGAACTAGCAAATTCTGAGGTCAGTAGACGTTGCCTGGATGAAGGTAATGCATTTACAAAAGATGTGTCCTAGAATTAACATTGAGTGCTGCCTAGGCAAGATAATGGTGCCGTGTGACGTCACCAGGTGCAGCAACATTGGTGCGCGTGCTTCACCATCCTGAGCACCATCTACGAAGTAAGGTCAATTCAATCAGGCTGTCTTACTTTAAGGTTGTTTTGACTCTTTGCAACGTACCAATTAGTAAGAAAGCAGTTGCTCTCTCATAGTACACTGCGTCAAGCCAGAGTTGGCATGCACGAAATGTGTTCGTGCGCTAGCAAAATCAGGCATCCAGAAAATCGTATTGAGAAGACAACTGTCTTCTGCTACTGACTCACGACAATCAGCAAAGCGCGAACTGTATATAAGTTCGATTATGAGTGCACAAAGCGTCAGGAAAACTCATCACATACGCCAACATGCGAATCACCATTATAGTCAAGCTTTTATCCGTCCTTCTTCCATTTACATTCGCACGCTCGTGGACAACGAATGACAAATGCCCCAAGACTATTAAAACGACTATCAATTGCACATCCTGCGAAGATGCAATCGGCCAGCCTTCTTGTACCTCAGAGCCCGAACTCGACACGATGGACGCAATTCATGCCGCTCTATCCAATTGTCCCGATATCTCCTCGCTCGACCTCCGTGTTCTTGAGGATGGTTATGACAGCAAACCCGATTGGTGCGGGTTTCCCTTCAATCCATCAGGCGGCGACAAGTATCCAAATCTGACGACTTTGAGACTGGAAGGGTATGACTTTGACATGCCCAGGCAGATTAGAGAAAAATACTTGGCTACAACCTGGCTGCAACGAATCTCGCAAGCGATAGTACCAAAGCCCACTAGCCACAAATCTCACTTCGACCTCTGGCTCGACGCCATGTCTTGGTCGTCTATCGAGGAATTGAAGCTAGTCAGCGACGAGATAACAGATGAAGTCCTGGCCAAACTCCCACCTCGTCTGACGTCTCTGCGTAAGCTCGAAACATCAAAAGTGCCCTTCATCACCGCTCTGCCCAAAAACACACTCACGCATCTCAAATTCTTCGGCGATGCCGAGACCGCTAAGCTCCACTCCATCCTCGAACATCACGGCAGCTCGCTGCAATCCCTAGACCTTCGCCGTCTGACAGACATGGACCAAGTGTTCTTCACCGACTTCAATGTCAGTGTTTTACCCAGCATGGCGCGCAGCCTGAGCCATTTGGCCGTCGACGTCCCCAGCTACGGGGCTTGGCCGCTGGACACGCTGCGAATTATTGCTTCCCTGCCACAGCTCCAATCTGCGGATATATACACGAACATCAGGTGTGAACGCCCGCCGCAACGCGACCCGGCCGCAATGGACACGCACGATTGCGAGGGCGAAGGGCGGCTCCAACGGCCTTTTGTGGGCAAGCAAGGCGCGGAGGAAATGTTCGCGCACATGAGGCGGGAGAAACAAGGTCTGGCGTTGTCAAACGTCGCGTTTTGGATGAGAGGTTGGGAACGGATGAAAAACCGGCCGTGGCAGTGGCCAGAGTTGCTGGAGCGGAAGCGCGCAAAGGTTGTGTGTAGCGCGGAAGGAGATGAGGAGAGAGATGAGGGGTGGTGTGTTGTTGAAGCGGAGGACGAGCGTGAAGACGAGCGTGAGACCAACGATAGATACTTGTATAGATTTGAATTTTGGCCGGACGGCGAGTTTCTGGGAAGAGCAGCTCAATGATACGAGCTGACAGTTTGTTAGAGGTATACTAAGCACAAGCTTTGGGAGCCTGGATTTATATGCGACTATGAGATACTTTGCCTAGGTTCATAGACGTTTTGAGTATCTAAAGGCTACCTCTTCATCTCTTCTCATTGCAGAAAGCGAGTGGGGATGTCTGGAGCATCTGCAAGCTCTCCCGATCAGGCAAAGACACCGCATTAATCATTTCCACTCGAGAGGATGGTAGCGTAGCTACCATCACCACTCCCTCAATCCAACCAGCCAATCACCACCCCCGGACCCCCACGATCCAGATCTCCGCACGCCCTAAACGCGATGACATATGCACATCAAGCTCTACCCCAGGTTCGCATCCGAACTCATTACATGCATGCGGATAGATTTCACGGTCGTTTATTTCCGCGGCCGATCATACATCATGTTACCTACCCACTCCAAACTCTACATCGTATTTCAGCTTCGACTTCACATCCACTCCTCCAACCCCAAAAACACTTCTCCAATATGTCTACCACCGCACCGACCCTAACCGGCGGGGCGGGGCGG
>Ga0265780_10002611_pt1 | contig 24271 bp, 30 predicted proteins | sample P1T30metagenome_FD_192432 | JGI IMG/M metagenome (GOLD analysis project Ga0265780, IMG submission 192432) | Plant litter microbial communities from East Loma Ridge, Irvine, California - P1 T30 | ecosystem: Environmental > Terrestrial > Plant litter > Unclassified | place: USA: California... | reverse complement strand
GTACCGAAAGGTATTTCTGCCGTCAACGCTTTGGGTCCTAGTAAACCGTTACATGTGAGTGACATCTTTCAGGGTACTTGAGTGGTGGTTGACACTATCAAGCAGGTATCTTCGAGTATCGTGGTTCAACAAAGGCCGCAGCCGCAGCCGATGGCATCGACTTCGACGACGGAATCGCAATCCCCCATATCGTCTGCAGTCGATGACTACGATTATTCGGACGTACAAGCCTCTGGCAAGGTCGCATGTCTGCTCTGCCAACGTGCTTTACCCAGTGCCGAGGTTATGCGGAAACACGTTCTCACTTCCGATCTTCACAAGAGCAATCTCGCCAATGCGAGTACTGTAGAATCGGGTAAAAAGCGCAAGCAAGCCGCCAAAGTGAAGGCATCCAGTAATGCGGTCAATGAGGAGGATCAACCAAAGTACAGAGACAGAGCGGCAGAGCGTCGCGAAGTATTCAATCAACCTGAAAAACCGCATTACATGGATCGAGTCTCTTTATCCATACCGACTGGACCACCTAAGCGGAAATTCGTCGAAGGACCCAAAGAACCAAGTCCACCGCCTGAACCGGGTCTTGCACCTGGTATGGATGAAGGCAATAAAGGCAACACGCTTTTGACCAAGATGGGATGGGCGGCTGGGACGGGATTAGGCAAGGAGAAGGAAGGAAGGGTGGAACCGATTGAAGTGAAATTGTTGGGCGAGAGGGCCGGTCTTGGGGCCAAGAGGTAGCCGGGCGACCCACTAAAAGTGTGCACTCACTGTCTTGGCGGATCACAAAATAAGGCCAAGGCGGAGAGTAGGATATCAAGTGCGCCTGCAAGGGAGTTGGTGACTTGTAACGCGAGGACTGGGTATGGGATGGGGAAGGAGAATCGGATCAAGTTAGATTGCGACTGGTTACACCTTCCGATCTGATTTGATCTGATTCGACTCGAATTGATTCGATATACACAGCTACTGCGAAACGGTCTAGGACAACCAGTAGTTTTCGGATCCTATTCTCATTTCATGTTTTCACGTTACTGGATGACTCTCACTTGGAACTTGGAACGAAGGGTGCGGGGTCGTAGTTCATATTCATGTAGCCCGGATATGGCACCCGGCATTTCTACATAAATCGAGCTGACTGACGACGATAAGCGATGATAAGCGCTCAGCGCTTCGGTCGAATCCGATATCATTACATGCGTTCAGATTACTGTAATCCAGCTGGACTTGTGCAGGCATTATCATACCATCTTCCAGAGCTCACGAGTCGGTACAGTCAAACAGTCATCTTGAATAGAAGTCTTGATCATGCTTGACTTCCGCCTTGCACCAGCTGTGACTTCTACAGCTGCTCCTCCGTAAGCTCATCGACCTTTTGGCTGTAGTACTCCGGACAGATTGTCGCTTACTACTAGCATCCCTCGAGCACAAGCTTGGGCAGCGAGCTACCGTGCATCCTCCTCAGCTACCTCTCAGCCCGCTCTAGATCTATCTCAAGGCGCACCTCGCTCCCCTCCTCATCCATTGCTACTGGAAGCGCTCGCCAAAACATCCTCAGACCCTACGACAGCTCGGTACGGTTCTATCCTCGGTGAACCTTCGCTTCGTTCTGCCCTCGCAGCCGAGCTCAATGATCTCTATCACCTCGATCAAGGCCTGTCGGTGGACGAAATAGCGATAACTACAGGATGTAATATGGCTTTTCTTGTCCTACTCATGGTCCTCTGTCCACCAGGATCGAAAGCCCTCTTACCGCTACCTGCTTATTTCAGTCATACAATGTCGTGCTCTATCCAATCTGTCGAGCCAGTCTATATTCCCTGTCTACAGGAACAAGGGTTCAAACCATCTATCAAAGGAGCGAGGAAGTACCTGGAGAAAGACCTAGGAAAGGAGATAAGGATGATAGTCCTCGTTACACCAAGTAATCCTACTGGGACCGTCTACAGCCCAGCGGATTTGTTGGAATGGTACAATCTCGCGAAGCAGTACAAGGTGGCATTAGTACTCGATGAGACGTATCGGGACTTCGTGGATGAAGGACGGGCCATCGCGCCTCATGATCTGTTTAAGAAAGATGGGTGGGGGAATACGCTAGTCAGTATAGGGAGTATGAGTAGTAAGTGTCCTCACAATCAACACTGCTGATGGTAGAGGGCTATCGAATACCAGGTCATCGACTGGGTAGTATCATCGCATCGCCAGAACTGCTGGAGCAAATAAATACCGTTGCAGATTGCATGCAGGTGAGTTCCCACACTCCTAAGCACTTAAGCACTAAACTTCAGATCTGCGCACCTCGACCACCTCAATTAGCTCTAGCCTCTGTGCTCTCATCCTTACGGCAGGACCTAGTGGATACTGCACGAAGCTCAATATCGCGCCTGCATATATTCGAGGAAATCATATCTCGGCTAGAGGGCTGGCAAGTATCATCAATGGGAGGATATTACGCCTATGTTCTGTTCCCTTCTGCTTATACGGATGCTAAGGCACTGAACAAGAACGGGAAGGTGGGCTCAGAAGAAGTTGCGAAATACCTAGCCATGGAGCTTGGGGTTGTATGTCTGCCAGGAAGTTTCTTCATGCCCGATTTCAAAGATGGGGTATGGGCGGATATAGAGGAAGCTGGTGGACGGGAGCTGAGGGCTGATCGGTGGTTGAGGTGCGTCTCCATATCCTTCCTTCCCCTCGCTGAGAAGGCGCTGATGACAGATTCGCAATTGCCAACGTAGATGACGAGGTTGTCAGATCGCTTGAACCACGTCTGAGGCGAATGAACGAGTTGATGGGTATATCATAGCGCTTCTTGTGGTAAAGCGGTGAATGTAAACTCCATACATCAGCCTATCTGACTCAAGCCCTATACGCCAACTGCTGTTTCCTGATCCTTCTGAGCCTGCTGCCTTTCCATCATTCGCCTGCAATCAGCGCCGCAAACATACAATACATCATATGAACTCACCGCCTCGCTTCCAGAACCATCTTCTCTTTCCTCTCCCTCAACCCCTTCTCTCTTTCCTCTTTACTAGCCTCCCATTTCCCAGCTCCTTGCTGCCCAGCGTCTTCAGCCTCAGCTTTACCCTTGCCCTTGTCTACTGCCGGTATACGTGCTCCTAAACCGTATCGGTCGATAAGTGATTTAACGGGTGCACTTGTTCGTTTCCCAATGACTGGTGTGGGATTCGTAGGTGGGGGAGCGAGTGATGGAGGGATCTGGTATCCGCTTGGTGGCTGACTATCAGCTCGCATATCCACCTAGACCGCTGGGGGAACATACTGAAGGGAGGAAACCTCTTTCTAAAATCTCCTCAGAGGTGGCTTGAGCGGACCTGGTCTTAGATAGGTGATATACGATATTGGCGACTGGTACATCCGGGAAAGCAGATTGTATCGTCTCGACCTAACCATCAGCACAGTCCGCTGAGATTTTCCGAACAGAAGCGAAAGACATACCATAGAAGCAGTTACCCCAGGAATGGTCCCATCCGGATTCGTCGTGTGACCTTCCTATCAGCTCAACCTCGGGACTGGCGTATCGTGTGAGTACTCACTAGGTCCAGTGAGCCATTTGATGGTAAAGTAGATCACTGCAATGACCAATATGGCCGGTAGGAATTCTTCTATGCCCATATCTGAATGTAGGTGGTGATGAAGGAGAGGTATAACGATAAGGAGGTTGATTCGGGAATGACGAATCGTGAGGTGGAGGTGCTCGCACCAACCACAGCAAGCTACGTTTGTTCATACTGCTTTATACGGGACACCATTCCTCACTCGCATCGGGGGAATCACACTTGCTCACACTTGCAGGCAAGTGCAGATGTGGACATTCGAGCGCTGCTGGATCAAGAGCTGAAGCTGTCGGTGACCCTAATTAGCGTCTGTGAGACCCAAATCTGTCGTCACGATAAGGTAGAGCCTTTCTGCCACGATTCCCCGCCCGCTCACGACTACTGATCACCATGACTATCTCTTTTAAGCCGAACATGGCCAGCTGGATTCTTTCCACCGTATTCTCGATATCATAGCAGCCCGGAAAATCCGCGATGTCTCCGTCACTGCTGGTCTCCTTTGACATGTCGGGCGGTCCAAATTCGCTCCGCAAGCTTTCCTCATCCTTGCTGCCCAGAACAACCTTTCATCAGACGGTCAGGGGCTCATACAATTCGAACGGATCGCTATTCCCATGGTTACATATCACCTTTCAAGCGATGACGAGCTTTCTTACACCCCTCGAAGTAATCCGGCTCTGCTATAGTGCCGATGTGATTATAGCCTTGAGCATCGACCGGGCAGCAACAATGCACCGCATTGATCGACGGAGAACGATCCTCTCAGAGTCACCTCCCTCGATTCACCCTTGTGTCGAAGTTCGCTCCGGATATCGCTCGGTGCGATGACTTACCATTGACCCCTTCGGCCTGTGGAGCGCTGAAACACAGTGACAAACACTCGACCTTTCACGGATTCGGTCTGTGGAGCTCAGAAAGGAACGCTAGCAGGGTCGCACTATAAAGGCCGGCTCGTGTAACTCTTTCCGTCCACTGTACATTCAACAATCCTGCCGAACACTCCAGCGACAAAAGTCGTTGCTTTGTCCACCATGTCTAATACATCAACCACTGCAATCAATACGCGTCGAATTTATCCCGATGAGCTTCGGATACATTGCGTACCTCGTTCCAACCATATCATCGCCGCCGCATCGGAGTCTAGTTTTTTCGAAGACGACACGCCTGATGAGCAGATCTCCCTCGTCGACGCAGGGGAATACGTGGACATCGCAGTCGTGCCGTCTGTCCTTCGCTCACACCTGGAGGCGGTATTGGAGGAGCTCACTGAGGAAGAATGGGGAAGCCTAAAGAACAACGAAGAGATCAGCAAGAAAGATCTGGCCAGAGTATTCAGAGCAAGAATTGAAAGCCACATGGAAGCTTACGACAAGGAAGCTGAAGATGAAGACCTGCAACAAGAGGCCGTGACATCTCGAGCCACGAGCCGAACCGCCAGAACATCGAACCTGAGCCTCTACACCATGGGCACGCGAGTACCCCTCAATGTCCGGAGTATGCAGCCAGTCCGGATCGATGATCCGTCCCGTAAAGCCCAGGTCAAGTTGATCTGGGTAAATAGCACTCCATACTCCCCCGACGGGATAGAAAGTGTTCGCGCCAGTCTGCCTGGCCAAGTCCGCATCGAGCTAGGTTCTCGCGCCGCAAGTCAGCCTAATTCGATTTTACTGCCCAGCCAAACCTGGTTGCAGGGCACATTGGACAGTCTCGCAAGTATAGGTGTAGGTGAATGTTGCGAAGAGCAGATTCAGAAGTTGATGCGTAGGGAGGAAGGCGTTACACAAGAGGAAGTGGAGGAGACCATCGCCGGCGTCCTCGACGAAGCGTTCCAAAATCATGTAGTCTTTTCGCTGGGCAACAAGGACGTCAAGCGTTACGAAGACGGTTCATCTCACCGATCCCTGACGTCGAATTGGAGTCTCACTGGAGTCAAGGGAAAGCCCAAGTTGAAGCTCAGTATCATCGCTTGATCGGCGGAAATTAGTTCGTGGCTGAGATCACATCAAAGGCATTATACTCTATCTGTACAGTAATTTATGAAGGACTCATGCATGTGTGCACGGTCAATCTAGGTTCCTTACGGAAGTTGAGGCCTGGCTGAGGGCTGTCTCGCAGGGCGCACACGCACGCTCGCGAAACTTGTAGCTGCGTAATCCAATCGTAAGACTGGAATCACTGTCCTAATTTTGCCACCCTTGACAGATCAAGTTCAAAATCCTCCTTGTTTATTTCTTTTTTCATTGTGCCGTTCAATCGGTCCCAGATCTCTCGTATCTTCATTGATCTAACTGCGATCGCCAGTATGTCCGGTAGAGATTCTTCCATGCTGATAATCGACTACGCAGTAATGAGGGAGGAGTATCATGACAACGAGGTTGACTCGACAAAATGTGAAATGGATGTGACGTCGGCGTTGCTTTTACCGTTCCCGAACATAACTTTGACCAGTCCGCTACCCCGTTTCAAATCAGCTGAATCCAGACCGATCAAGAGCATCAGCCGAAGCAACACTTGAAACGCCCAGCACCGGAGGATGTGTTGGGCTATGGACGATTACCGCTTTCAACTACACGACGATATTGAATTGGCCTGCAGTCACCCATTTCCGATCTCTGATGGCGATCACCGAGCTCATCACAGCTAGCTGACATCCCTACTTCTCTGTGTATGCGCCATCGATGACTCGATCAGTGTGGAAGGCTCCCCTGCGTTCCTCGACAAGACGATACGGCCGAGAAAGAATGTCATCCTCACACCCTGTTCACACTCCAGTCGGTCATCATTTTCACCAAATCCTCTGCTTGTCCTTGAGACATTTGCTACCTTTCATCGAACGGAGAGGGGCTCAAACAATCACACTTGGCTCTTTTTCCCACCATCTCATACACCAGTCACGCTCCACACGGTCATCGTTCCCACCCAATCCTCTGCTAGCTCTCATGCACTTCTTTACCTTTCATCAGACGGTCAGGGGCTCAAACAATCTCCCTTGCTTCTTTTTCCCATGGTCACATAACACCTTTGATGGCGATATCGAGCCTATTTTCCAGTTCACATACCACCTTTCATGGCATCGCCGAGTCAATTTGTCACCTTTGATCTGCTCGGCTGGCGTCTGCAGCTAGGGGTAGCCGCTGCTATCCCTGAGCTGTGGAAGGAGGCACGATGACCCACTCCGCTCGGAGTTCAACGGCCGGCTCACCCTTTTATCATGGTTTCGTCTCCGCTAGCGACCCCTTGTACTTAGGCATGCGGACGATGCGCTTGGCCTATGGTATCCTTTGATTCAGAAGGAGCACATAATAGATGAGGGCTTCCTATATATATATATCGTGATTCTACTGTGAGATTTCTGTTCTTTCAAACTGTTCAGACGAAACATCAAACGATTCGATTTTTACCATTCAGTACGCTAGACGAGACCATCCCTTCTAATCGCGTGTGCTCACAACCTAGACTCACAGCATTTACACACAAACACCATGTCTAATCAATCCGATCATTCAGAATCTTCCGTCAGGGGACTATACAAGAACGTCAGCCCGATCTCTGTTCGTTTCAGTCCAGACAGCAATACTCTTCGCGTAGGAGGGTGTACATCACTGCACAGAGGTCCCACCCTTGACGCCCGCACGGCTCCGCATCCTGATCTCGATGAAGTGATGCTGAGTCCCTCTTTCAGGGCAGACCAGATCGACATTGGAAAGGCGAAATTTGATCGGTTGGTGGGAGGAGTTTGGAAAGGCATAGGCGAGGTGGGACGATCTCAGATCATGCTCAACGACGCCGACACTTGCAACACTTTCAGGGACCTGCTTCGGCAAAGCACCGAAAACTTTGCGAACGGCTTACCAACTATACAACGCGATGCCTCCAAGATCAGCTGCAAACTCGATGTTGTCGCCACCGAAAAGGATTTCCCGGTCGGTACTGTCGGGACTCTCATCCCAGTGGACCGAGGCACCGTCGAACCAAGCGTCCGATTCAAATGGAATGCACGAAGAGAGCTGGACAGTGTCGACCTGAGTTTGCCTTGCTCCTTTCAGATGGAAAGTCAGGGAAGACTGTACGCTGTGACCCCCAAACAGATCGCATGGCAATCGGTGGCGGACGATTCGCTACACCCTCTTCGAGACGATTGCACTCAGGCCATCGCTACCATGGTACGATCTCCTACCCGGGAAACCATTGACGCAGCTGTAAGGTCCGTCGTCGAGAGCGGCGAATTTCTGAACGAACGTGACATGAACTACAACACCAACTGTTTTGATGTCCGATCCCAACTTCCAAACCAGCAACCGAACGAAAGCGCGCATTGTGTGTCGAATTGGAAGTTTGATGTTCCTGGTCAACCGACATTGAATGTCTCCGTGATGCCAAACAACGATCTCATTTGTCTACGAAGGGGTACATCCGCCTCAATATGTGTGGTCACGCCTGCAACATGATGTCAGGAGTGGGGGGGTCCTCTTTTTCTTTCTGAGCGGCCGATGTCTTGATGCATGTATATGTGGTATCGACATATAACTAACGAGATCATGATCGCCTCTGGAGCCCGCGCATCAGTGACTCTCCGGCCCTACGGTATGAACTTTCGAGAGCGGGAAGCGTAGCCGCTCGGAATGGCTTCTGTGTATACCTTAGCGCGAGTGCCATTTCCACTCCTGGCATGTCGTTTTCATCACGGTAAACGGGACTATCAGTGAAATGTGTGATGCCAGCAAGACACATTTGTCGTCAGCGTTAACTGGGACGCTCAACCAGCCATCCGATCTCGTTCGTCTTTCAGGTACAGTAGAGTGCCATGACATAAGCCGGAAGTCCGAGCAGCTCACTACGTACTCTGGAGTTGCGTCGTCCAGTTAAAAGGCTGGAACCATTGTCCTAATTTTGCCGCCCTCTGCGGATTCAGTCCAAAATCCAATTTTTTCGGTTTCCGCCATTTGATAGGTTCTAAATCCAGCAGGTTTCCAATGATCTCAGCGGCGAAATAACTATCATCAGCCAATACTTTCTCCAAACCGCATCACCAAAGACCAAAGAAGACAAGATGATAGAAAGACAAGACATACGGTGGGAATTGACCACCACCTCGATCACCTTCATCAATTGGTCCTCCCATTCCCTCCTCCCCTTCTCCTCTCCCCGCTGCATCTTCTATTCCCTCAATAACATGTCCATATCCCTTTTCGCCTTTATAATCCCATTGAACCATGAAATATGGGATATTGGGCACTAATGACCGTCTGAAGCCGCCTGGTCGATTCGAGAAATCGATAAGTTTCTTATGTTGTGACCACTCTGATTCAGAGGCCATGATTGATTCCTGTCATCAGCTGGATGATCGAGATTTTAGTTGAGAGATTGAGTGAGAGACTCACTCTGAAATAAGCGGGGGCATCCTGAAACTGCTCGAATGGTAGAGGAACAGCTTCGATGAAGGTATGTCGTTGTTCCCTGAAACTACAAATGGTTTCGTAAAATAATACACCATTATTGTCTTTGGCGTGCATCTTCATCAAACATTTCATGAAGTTCTGCTTGTCAGTCTCGTTTTGTCGTCAATATAGGGAACAGCACAAACCTTGATCTCCTCCCAATCTTCATCATCGAGCTCAAGCGTACTCATGCAGTGTTGTTGAGGAACGATCAAACAATGCCCCGGAACAAGCTCCTCGGTCAAAGTGCACGAAAGATAGGTCTTTTGACCCAGTGCCACGATCGCAGCCAGTGGATTACGGTCGTCTTGCCAGCAGAATGGACAACTATCGAGGGCTTTCTTTGTACGAGCGTAATCTTCGATCAGCAAAGCGAAGCAATGTGAGTCTTACCATTTACAGCGAATGCTCGCTTCAGAGCGTCAGTCTTCATCTTTCTCCTAGCTAGCTTCTCGGCATTATCGTCGACATAGTCATTGTCGTCCTGATCATCAGCCATGCCGGATAATGAACATTAAACAACGCACCTGATACTTTCCATCACGGGCTATCGCGGCAGCCATTTCGGCATCTAGATTCTTTTGATCTGCTGATCCAGCTCCGAATTTCTCCTGACGCACTAGCTCCCCCAATGTCAACTCGTCGTCATCTTTATTGTACCGCAGTAAATTTCCTTCGCGATCCCGAGTCTCGAACTGGCCGTCAGACATGCCCCCAGCGGTAGGGATGGTGAAGCACTGACCTTCTCAGGCTTCTTGCGCCTGTTTCCAGGTCGTAAGACGTCCTCATCCTGCTTGCCGGTTCCGACATCGTATAGTCTACCTCTCCCATCTAATGTGGGCAAGACCTGAACATCCACCTGCCTGCCCTTTGCATCTACTTCTCTTCCAAGCTGACCCTGCTGTCCTTCCCCACTGCCTTCCCACATTCCACCGTTCATCGCTGTTTTCGTACGCGAGACTTCCAGATCATACTCCTTCTCCAGGCTGTCCGCTTCCGGATCGTCCGATAATCGAGCACGTAGAACTTTGGCTTGTAGCTGATTAAGCTCTTCAGTCGACATTGGCGGCTTCGATGAGGTGGGATCGACAGTCGATCCATCTTGCGGGAAGTACCCCGAGTCGGCTCGCTTGAGCTGTGGTGTGAATACACTGGGAATAGGTGTCTGAATTTGCCCAGCTGTTCCTCGCCCCAGATGACTTGGCGTGCCTACGTCCTGCCTTTTGATACTATCCAAGCGGTTCAATGCCGGTGTACTCGCTCCCTCACGCTCTTCTCCAGGACGTCGGAACGATGCTCTAGAACTTGGTCGACTCCCAAGACCCTCCTCAGTAGTGAACATGTATTTCCGTGGTCCACCCTCTGGCGTCCGCATACCTGATGTACTAGGTGAGTCGGTGTTGCTGTTGGGTCCTCGCCTCGACTGGCGACGCTGGCCTCTTTCGTCAAGTATCCGACGTTCTTCTAAAGCCTCGTTGAATTCCTCAAGGGAACCGTAGCGTTCAAGGGCGACTTCCTCCACTTGTCGAGATCTACAGTTTAGTTGACTTCTATGGATATGATACAAGCAGCTTACTGCTCTTCCGCCTGCTCGTATAGACGCTTGAGCTTCATCATTCGCCATTGATGTCCTGGACCTCCTGGAGTGACCTTCTTCTCTACCTCGTCAGCTGACTTTCCTGGCTTGAGAGACTTACCCTTTGTCTCATAGTCATCCAGAGTTTTGCCCTGTACAAGCTGTTGATTAAGCTCCATCTTTGTGACCTGCAACTTTGACGGATCCGGCTTGTCATCATTTGGGTCTTTGCGCTTATGTTCAGAGCCAAGAGCCGAGAAGAAATCGACGCCTCCATCTAATGTTCGGCCGCTGGATACCTCTTCCCCGTACCCGTCCGTCATATCGTCGGAGATAGGCTGGGATCGACCAGATGGGAGACCGGCACTTTTAGGTGTACTGCGCTCGGTGAATGGGTTGGATATAGCTGGCGGGGCCGAGATGGTCGGCTCGAGCATCCAGGAGTCTCTCTCGCGGGTCTGACTTCCGGAGGCGGTCGTCTCTGGAAGAGGCGCGGCTGCAGGCTCTGAAGCGTGAGACTGCAGGTCCATACCGGCCGAAGCAGGTGCATTTGCTACCGCATCCTGTCTATCAGCCTGACCTTTTGGTTCGGTCCATTCTGGACTTACGGTGTCGACCCCCTTTTCCACCCACATGGAGGCATCATCATCATCGTCCACTACATCTAGCTTCTCCCTGTCATTACGATCTTCCCGCTTTCGATCCTTCTTTGCCCGTTTCCTCTCTTTCCTCTCTTCTTCGGTCTCCTCCCGCCGGTCTCGCCTGTGTTTACGGTGCGTATCTTCGTCCTCGTCATTGCTCTTGTGTCGATGAGAGCGGTGTTTTGAGCGCCGTTCTGGAGACTTTTCGGTCTTTCTCCTAGATGGCGATCTGGACCTTGTCCTATCCGCTGCCCTGTCTCCCATGTTGGTGTTGACAGAGGTCCAGGTGTAGTGTCTATACCATACCACTAGCTCATTAACTTCATGACGGTCATTACTTTCTCACGGTATGTATATCCTCTTGTGTTATATAACGTTAAACACTCACCCCATATAACCCCCTCTCTGTTTTTGCCACTTTAGTTCCGTCGATCCCTTTGAAAGAGAAGAGAGAGAGAGGGCAAGCAACGATACAATAATACAATTCAATTATATACACCTTTTACTCTATACCACACTCTTTCAAACACATCTTAGTCTCCTTTTCCCCATATCTCAACCATCAGTACATCCGTCCATCATGAGTGCATCAGCAATGGAAAACAGGAAAAACAACTTCAAGGGCAAAGCAAACTTTTCAGCTCAGGAAGTAAGTATCCATTTACCCCACGCGACCAAATAGCGCTTTGGCCACTTCCATCTGTTTCGCTGAATTACGTCAACTTCCCCCGCAACAGAGCTGACGGTATAGCTTCGAAGGAGAAGAGAACAAGAGCAGGTCGAGATCCGAAAGCAAAAGGTCAGTCCAGCGGAGACCCATATCAAAACCGAATGAACGAACGGCTGACGAGTAGCGTGAAGAATCTATTGCTAAACGACGAAATTTCCAGCCTGTCGAAGATGAGCTCGAGTCTGAGGAAGAGGGAGAGACCCCCGGTGGATCGCTACACGAGACTCTACCAAATATGCTCGCCGGAATCATGAGTGATAAGCCCGAGACGCAATTGGATGCCACCATGAAGTTCAGAAAGTGGGTCATCAACTCTCATATGTAACAGTGGCTGATGGTAGACTACTCTCCAAAGAGAAGAACCCTCCTATCGACCGTGTCATTGAGAGTGGTGTCGTTCCCCGATTCGTTCAGTTCCTAGACAGTGATAACTCCATCCTGCAGTTCGAGGCCGCCTGGGCCCTCACCAGTATGTCCGCACTATGGGTTCCAAGGGCTAGGCTGACAAACAGACATTGCATCCGGTACAGGCGACCACACTCAGGTTGTGATCAACGCAGGCGCTATCCCCCATTTCGTCCGACTCCTTTCCTCCCAGGTCCTTGATGTCCGTGAGCAGGCGTAAGTTTCACCCTTGCGTTGTGCCTTTATGCTTGTGCTGAGGCTGACGACAGTGTGTGGGCTCTCGGAAATATCGCTGGTGACTCCCCCAAATGTCGAGATATCGTCCTACACGCCGGCGCTCTCCAGCCTCTATTGGCTTTGTTGAATGAAAACCACAAGCTATCAATGTTGAGGAATGCTACCTGGACACTGAGCAACTTCTGTAGAGGAAAGAACCCTCAACCAGAGTGGAGCATGGTACGACATAAGCTAGAATTCTTTGACAAAACCAAGCTGACAATATAGATCTTCCCCGCTCTACATGTGCTCACCAAACTCATCTACTCTCTCGATGATGAGGTCTTGATCGACGCTTGTTGGGCCATCTCCTACTTGTCCGACGGTACCAACGACAAGATCCAGGCCGTTATTGAGAGTGGTGTTGCTAGGCGACTAGTGGATCTCCTCATGTGAGTAGCCAAGTTTTGACGAAACTCGGCGCTAAATAATAGGCACCCATCGACTGCAGTTCAAACCCCCGCACTTCGCTCCGTCGGCAACATCGTTACTGGAGATGATCTGCAAACTCAGGTCGTTATCGCTTCCGGTGCCCTCCCCGCTCTCCTCAGTCTATTGTCATCGCCAAAGGACGGTATCAGGAAGGAGGCATGTTGGACAATCTCCAACGTCACTGCCGGTTCGCCTTTACAGATTCAGTCTATCATTGATGCGTGCGTCACTCTACGCTTTGTCTAGAGTCTAGCTAATGAACAGCAACATCATCCCACCTCTCATCAACATTCTCCAGAACGCCGACTTCAAGACCAAGAAGGAAGCATGCTGGGCTCTTTCCAACGCTACATCCGGTGGTCTACAAGAACCCAACCAGATCCGATACCTAGTCTCCCAGGGATGTATCAAGCCAATGTGTGACCTTCTTCAATCCATGGACAACAAGATCATTCAAGTTGCTTTGGACGGTTTGGAGAATATCTTGAAAGTGGGAGAAATCGATAAAGAAGCAGCTGGAGCTGGAGGAATCAACCAATACGCTCAATTTGTTGAAGAGGCCGGAGGAATGGTTTCGATTCATAATCTACAACATCACGAGAACTTGGAGATCTACAAGAAGTGCTTCTACATCATGGACAGTGAGCAATCTTCCATTTCTTGGCTGTAAGAACGAATGGCTGACGAGATAGAATTCTTCCCAGATGATGATGAGGAGGAAGCAGAGGATGCCGCTCCAGCAGTCGATGCATCAGGTCAATACGCCTTTCAATCTGATGGTAAGTTCCACTATGTTTCACGAATCTAGCACAAGCTAATAACAACAGTTGCCGCTCCAACAGGTGGTTTCAACTTTGGTGGACAGTAATCCCCTCCCTCCCATCCGACCTTCAACCCGAATACCCAGTCTTCTAATTTCACGGCCTTTTTCCCTTCTCAATTTTCAGTAACGCAACCGCAATTCGCAATTCGCAATTTCGCAAACCGCATCAAATCAAAAAGTCAATATTCGCGCATGTGAAGTCGACCTTTTCCCATCCCCCATCCAAATAGATCCGTCACGACCCTCGACTCGACCCGACTCGATTCGAATCGACAGCAAACTCATGTTCATGATGAAAATGAACCACGCATGTGCAGGCTATAGCCGCACCATCTCATCTCCTATTATTTTCAGTACACTTTCCCTTTTCATTGTTTTGTTTTGTTTTGCTTTGGTGTTCCCTTTCCTTTCACCTTTCATGGAATGAAATGGTATGGTATGTGAACGGAGGGAGAGTTGGTAGATACTGGCGTATTGTCAGTTCAGCTTTGGCCGATGAGTGATTGATTATAGATAGATTTCCCCAAACTTTGTCCAGTCTTGTGATGTAACCTGGATAATGCATCTGTACTCTTATATATTATATTGCCTATGATCGGACAATGTACTTGAAAGCTAGCCCAGGGCTGATTGATCAATGAGACCATCACCGGTATTGAGATATGTAATTCATGCACGCACCAGGCGATCAAGTATAACTTTATTTATTTTAACTGTAATATATGATAGATGAATGAAATAATTGGTTTATGGTATATGGTCTGATTTGTTTATAAGCATCTTGAATTGATTTTTTTTTGGGGGGGGGGTTGAATTGATTTCTCTAGAAAAGTACTCGTACTCATACTCGTACGTTCATCACTCCATTTTCCGTTCTTTCATTTCGTTTCTACCCCATTCCATTCTTTATCGCTCGTTGGTGATTTCTCGTTTGACCGCTTATTTTCTTTTTCCCTGTTCGTCTCCTCCTCCTTCAATCTTCCTCGCTCCATCCATGTCGTCCATGATACTTCATTCGTTATTCCCGATACTCATTCTCGACCCTTCGGTCCCACTTATTTATCCGATTCGTTTCTGATCGCATCTTTAGTAAGGCGGTCCAGCAGCATACATTCCTCCCATCTAATCATTAGCCTTCTTCCCCAGATGATCATTGTAGAGACGTACCAAACTCTGATACTGCCCCTGCCCCTGCCCCTGAGACGACTGCTGAGACTGGGTTTCTCCCACGATTCCTAATCCACCTAAATTCGGTTGTTGTTCAAAGGCAGTTACTTGTTGACCTAATTGTGAAGAGAGTCGGACGCCGCCGGGATGTGGAGCGTGGGTATAAGGGGAATCAATACTTGGCGATGCAAACTATTTGTCAGCTCAGCTTCTACCTTCTTGACTCCATATCTTCTTTCATATCTCCTTCGTCTCTTGTGGAATATCTAGGGAGAGGAGAGTTGAAGAGAAGAGAGGATGGAGAGTATTGACATACAGGATTGAAAGGATCCGAAGTAGGAGACATCATCCCTGGCCCTTGTCTATTCTGACCAGGGTGTGGATGCGATTGAGAGTGAGGATGTGGGTGCGGAATAGGAGTCTGCGGACTGGCATGACCGGGCATAGGCGTCGAATTCGGATCAGAAGGATCATGTTGCCTCATTTGTCCAATTGGCATGTTCTGAGGAACGAGTAATGGCGATAAATTCATTCCTTGTCCCTGTCCTTGTCCTTGCCCATGACCATATTGCTGTTGATGAGGCATGTAATGTTGTTGTTGGTGTTGATGATAATTCTGAGAAAATCCACCATATTGATAAGGAGCTTGATATCCGCCCCATCCTTGATTCTGATTTTGGTTCTGATTCTGCCGAGCCCGACCAACTGGCGAGGGAGAGGTCATTGGTGGAAGTGGTAGTCCGACTGCTTCTAGCAAGACTCTATAAGGCGGTGTGGAAGAAGTATTGATAGTCGGCAGAACCCTTCTGACAGTCTCGATCATCATCTCCTTTTCTGCTGGTGACGAAGTGGCATTAGCGAGTAGCTTGCCAATGACCTGAGTTCCATTATTGGCATCTGAAAGGATATCGAAGATCGTCTGATCCTGAGGAGAGGTAAAGATCGAATTGGTAAGTGTCGTACTGGCCGCCGGTTCACTTGTTTGGGTGATGACTATCATCAATTGTTGGGTCTAGTCTAGAGAAAAGACAGACTTACTTCGCAATACAGTAAGGGAGGCGAGTTTGTGGGTACATAGATGAGTGATATGCGGTGCGAATCGATTGGCCAATAACGCATATCGTCCATTCAATTGACTCTGCTCGACCAACCAAGTCAATAGCAGAGCCCCATTCGGATTCGTAGCTAGCGGAATTGAATTTAAGATGATACCGGTCGAAATTCGTTTCTTCTGATACATTGGCGTATGTGGTGATTCTAGACATGTCCTCATACACCTTGCTCCGAACCTGTTCTGGGCGATATCCCACATTCGATCAACCATGGCATCGAATACGTACTCAGAGAATGGCGGTCCAAAGCGTAATGTGCCGGCACAAACGTAATTTCCCAGGGAATCGCACATGAGTGAAGGACCGAATGGACGTAGGTAGGATGTTATCAGGTATCGCTCTTCGTCTGTTATACTGCATTCGATGATCTTTTGAGCTGCCCAGGTTCCATTCTTGTGGACTCCAATTGCCGCAAGGTGAGGAGCGACTCTTTGAAGCATTGCGAATCGTAATTCAGGAGAGCATCGCTCGAATAGCTTTTGAATGACTGTGTTGCCAATGTAGTCGGAGGCGAGCTGTCATTAGCTCAAGACCAAAATCTCCTAGCTCCGACATATGACTCACCTCTGCACACTCGCCCATAAGCTCTACCGTGATTTGATTGATCTCTTCCAGGGTGCATTGCCCACTATCCAGTCTTCGCCTCAATTCCTTCAATCGAGCAATATCAGATCGACGCATGACTCCAGGTGGAGGAGGGAGAGTAGTGTAGTAGCTAACGGGTGGTCGGGTTTCTGTATATCAGCACAATCGCTATTGATACGCCGAATCACGCACCGGCAGCGGCCCTCACATCCTCATTCTCATTGATACGCCCGGTACTTAGTACCTGCATAATCATCTGCTGTTCCGTAACAACCCCACCGCTCGCCAACCCTTTATCAAGTACTTGATCATGTACCCCATTCCTAACCATCTCCAATACCAAAGGACTCCTAAAATTCTCAACCCCGCCTGCTCCAGCTGAAAGTTGATTGGCGGTAGAAACGGATTTAGCACCTTCCACATGACCAAGACCAGACAGTACTTGTCCAATCTGAGGTGATGATTCTTCTGGTCCGCCTAGGAGAGGGGATTTAGTTTGGATTTGAGCATATCCAATTTTTACAGGTCCGACGTCCGATCCGAGGACTTCGTAGCCGTTGAGGGCATTTCGAGCTGCCACTGCCGAATCTAGTCTTTCGAAATTGACAAATCCGCAACACTACCATCAGCATCAGCCCTATGTTTTTATTCGATCAATTGATGCTCACCTTGGCCATGAGCACACGAGCGGATTCGACAGGTCCGAATGGTGAAAATACTTGAAGAAGCGTAGCGGATGAAGTAGTTCCCGGGATATTCCCAATCCATAGTGCCCTAGTAGGTAAAGCGCTCAGATCCCCATCTTCTTCGCCTGTAGGGGTGGATACGGGAGGCGGGACGGCCGCACCTCCAATTGAGCCGTTTGTGAAGACAAGGCCAGGAGGAGTAGGAGCGACAGTAGACATGGAAGGACCCGTCGGGGCAGAATCGATTTTACCGAATCCGATCCGAACTGGGGCAGTCTCGGATAAGGCAGATACCTGTCCTCCCATGCGATTGAGGACATCATCTCGTGCTCGGACTGCGTCATTTCGATCCATGAAGTTGACGAAAGCGCAAGTCTGTCATTGGTCAGTCACTAGCTGAAGGCCTATGCAATGGACACTTACCTTCTCTGGAAGAAGCCTGACACTCTCAATAGGTCCATATGGACTAAAGACCTGAAAGAGGGCATCGCTAGTAGCGTTAACATCCAAATTACCAATCCACAAACTCCTAGTAGGCATCTGAGGCGTAGCAGAGACTTTATCGAAATCAGGTGTTCCAGTCCGGGAGGTATGAGATGAGATCGAATGCCTAGGTCCTCTACTACTGGAACTATCCCTTGACCTCGTGAGATCCCTTTCGGAGTAGGAACGAGGATTGTATCCGAAAGCGTTGTTTGAATGGTCCATATGTCCAGTCACGGGTGATTGGGGGATGGAGGCTAGGTAACCTGCTCGCCTGGCTGAGTTTCCCCTTTTTACGAGATTATCGTTAACGGTCCCAAGTGTCGTTGAACGTGGTCGGTTGGGATCTCTGTCTCGATTGAAAATACCGGCGGTAGCGTAAAAGTGACCATTGGTAGCTCCATCGTAATCGTCATCATCGTATACCCCAAGACTCTCTATACCTCTCGACAACTCCTCATCTGTGCTATTATATCCATAACCACTATTAAGAGATTGTCGGTATGGTCTCCCGAAATTAGAAACGGTAGAAGCACGATTTCGACTAGCAGGCCCAGACTGGGCGATTGCCATTTGAGCCAATGTTCTCTGCTCGGAGATCGAGGCCGGTCCTTGAGCTTCTGCCTCGCCTTCAGCTAGACCGAGGTAACCGAGAGTAGAGTTCATATCGGCCGCTTCGATTGTATCGTATTGAGTATTCGACTGTTGTCCTAGTGGGGATCGAGATGGACCAGAATTGATACCTGGTGTACCTAGCCATCCGTTTCCAAATGGCGCAGATCCGTTTCCTAGTCCATTCTCGGGCAGAGTGAGAGAACCGGAACGGAGACGGCTTGTAGTGGATGGATTATCGAGGTTGGCAGAGGAGGAAGTTGTATGTCGAAGTACTGGCCTGGTAGCGCCGGGGACAGGGGCAGGTACCGGAGAGGCGACAGTGGGATAAGCAGGTGACAGGGCAGACGTTCGGACAGCGGCCGGTGCGTGGGCTTGTGCGAGTATATCTCCATGTCCCACATGAAAAGAGGAGGGTAGAGTTCTGTTGTCAGCACGAGCTCTTCTTCGTCGGAGATGAACCAGGAAACTCACCCAGCTCTAGCTCTTCCATATCGTACTCCACCTTCTTCCTCAGCTTCATCCGTATCCGGGGTAGGTAGCTGCCAAGCGCGTTTTGCATATCCAGAACTCATAGCTGGTGGTGGAGGTGTTCTGCCATCTAATCTCGCACCACCCGGCGTATCGGGTGATAGTGAGGTCCGCGACCGAGTACCAGAACCAGTCATGGGTTTGGTTGGGGAAGGCATCGTGGTCGAAGGGGAGGTCGTAATTGACCCCGAAGGAATTTAGGGGTAGGCGAAATCAAGTCAAGATGAGTCGCCGAAGGTAGGAGGAACAATGTATGCGAGTAGGCGTGTAGACGTGGAATGGGTCGTGAACGTTCAAGCAGGTCGTATGTATAAGGTAGTAGAGACAAGTAGAATTAGGGGTAGCGTATAATGTTGTATGGTAGCAAGGGTTCGAGTACCCTTGAAACGTAGGTTGCGTCACTGAAATTCGTGGTCTTCGCTGTCCGTTTTTTTAGATGTCTGATCCCCAAGACCAGTAGTGCTTCTTGAACACCTCACTATGGCGTATTCGTACCGTTCAGAGCGTAGGTATGCGTAGTCGTCGTCAGATATGCGTATCGGTGCACAGGTAGGTATGGGTATGGGTAGAGTAGGCCAGGAGATGGGATGCTTCCGGCGGCAGAGTTCGAGCAATTGACCGTATTCCCCGCAGTCACCCCACAATAGGTAGCTTAGGTGGCACACCGCTTTACTCAGCATCAAGCGTCAGAAGATGGTATGCATGTATGCCTAGAGAAATCTACATCTATGGTACTGCAGAGGCTATGAAGCGGGAGAACCCTCACTATTATGATACGAAGCATTGGAGGGAGTATGGATAGCCTAGTCAGCAATCCAGTTTGGTGATGGCAGTCATGACGCGCACGACGCACGACTCTCAACGTCGTGCTTTAGAACCTCCTGTATCCTACTCACTCTTTGCGAGAGATACTCAGATTTTCTGGCCTTCCTGTGACTGGTCGCATTGGCCTCGCTGTATGGTCGTTGAGTGAAAGCACATTTCTAGCCTACCGTGACGTCACGCTTCAACACTTAATCCTCACTGCTTGGATATTCTAACGAAAGTCATCTTCAGCCCCCGCTGACCTCATCAAGTACACAAACATCTTACCACCAACAAGTCTACATTTGAACAATGTCTACCGGAGAGAATGCTGCTCAAAGTCTGTCCCGCACCCTAGCCCAGGTACTGAGCTGATATCAGCCCTAACTGAGAAAGTCAAGGGCGCTGCCAATTGTACGTCCACCAAAATCAGGTCAAGCTAACAATCAGTGGCTCACGGTACATCCCCTCTCTAAGTCACACTCAGCTGATAGAGCAGGGTCTGGAGAATCACTACGAGGAAACGTTAATTCTTTCGTGGACAACCTCGGCTCTCAAGGTCAAAACGCTACCAATTCTGGACAGACTGGGACCGGGAACGATATCAAGGATGTAGAGAGGGATGTGGAGAATCGAGCTACTAGTTCGAAAGGCAAGGAGGAGATGCAGGCTGGAATGAATGCTTTTCAGAAGTAGGCGGATGGGACAAGGGGGAGATGCCGACATGTACACCTGGGGTGAGGTTGAGTGGTGTGGTGTGGTTTTGAGACCCTCTTTAGCCGACGGTTACTTTCACGTAGACCGCATAGACAGACAAAACATGAATCAGATGGGAAGAGGACTGTTGGCGGCTGTATTCTATGTTCCCCAAACGAGCTGTCTTCACAGCAGTGCTCTCATGGCGGCTTCGAGGCAATGATTCATTTCGACCGAGTACATCGGTATCTATGCGTCCACATTCTACTCCCACTCCTCCACCACCATCTTCATCCACTTAGATCTGCTTGGACTTGGAGATCTCTGGTCTATCAGCTTATTCCCCACCCTCGTGCAACAAGGACTCACGCTCAACCTGCGACAAGGCTTCCTCCAAAAGCTGCTTCCTGAAAGCTGGCTTCTCGAATTCTGCGGCGACGTTTGCCTGGATAGTCTGGACAAGGGCAGCCTGCTCAGCCTCTCGCTGTTGCTGTTCGTGTCGGACCCAAGAATCTAGGACGGATTTGAGTTCAGCCTTGACGGCTGACTCCTGGGCGAGACGGAAGTTTTCGTGTTCGAGGACGTTGGTTTCTCGAGCAACAGCGTATAGCTGTTCAGTAAGGGGAACGACTTCCTTGAGCTGGTTGACAGAGTCGATTCGCTCAGTGACGGCTTTGGTGTGCTCGGATCGGGCAGAGTTGAGGATACCCTTGATTCGCTGAGAGTTTTAGCTCGATTGCCAGCGAGAGCATATACGACAACTTACGTCAATGTGACCGTTGGCCCAAGATGAGTAGGGTGCTCCGATAGACCTGCCAACAGCAGCTAGAATGATGAAAAATCCAACAGCGAGAACAGTCTCCTCGTTGGCGACCTATCCATTAGTTCTGTCTCCCTCTTTTTCCGTATTTTGTATGACGCACATATAGCTCAGTGGAGACGGCGGCAGCGGTGACCGCTGTACCGAGGACGACACCACCAGTCTTGGTCCATAGAGAAGAAGTGGGGACAGAATTGATGATGGATGCAGCCTTCTCGTCGGGGGTTTGTTCTGTATGTTTAGTACTATTCCATCCACGTCTTCGATTTATAAACTAACGGGTAGCTAGGAATCGGTGGCTGCAAAGTCAGTCTGTTTCCGAGTTGCAATATGATGCGAGACTCACCTCTGGGCAATAGCTCGGGGAGCGACGACTGGTCGAGCACCTGCACGTAAGTATCCTGTTCCATTTATGTTCTCTTCCGAATCCCTCTATCATTCCCTTGCTGATTCCTTGATTTCCTCTTCTACGTGTTTCCTGATCCAATCTCCAACTACTATCGATTCAAAGACTCACCAGCCGTTCGTAGGCTCCGTAGTGCGAGTCGAGAAGCCATTTTAGATAGGTATACAGGAGGATATAGGTTATGCAGGTCAATAGGTATAGCTCGGAGGAGGCGGAGGCAGAGAGGGAGAGGGTAAAAACGCCGAGTTTCCCCGTGAATGGCACATTGTTAGGCACCACATCAGCCCATGTGATGACGCGCCTATTACACACTGACTGTTGACTATGGGTTCAATTGCATAGACGGTATATACCTATACAGATACCTATAGCAAGATGTCGGAAGATGGACTAGATGGGTTATTTGGAGGGTCAGACGATGGAGCGCCAGCGCCTCCTCGACCTGCTTCTATAGCCTCGAGCTCAAGGGGTTCGCCAAAACCAAGTGGTACAGCTACGCCAGCAAAGGACGAGGAAGCTATTGATGACCTTGTATGTCCTTCTGAGTATCAGTCAGTCAACCAAGAGCTGACAACCAGTTTGGGGATGACGACGACGCGCCCCCTTCGCCTGCTCGAGCTGCTTCACCCGGAAGAGCTAGGGCAGATACCACCCCCGACACACCTGCCTCTTCACGGTCTCGGTCGCCAAATCCACTAGAATACCCCGAGGAGGATGTTCAGGATCCTGGAAATCAAGAATCAGTGTGGGCAACTATCACTTTCCCAAAATGGGATACCCTCAAACCAACGGATGGAAAGGTTTGTCATATGCTAAACACGATAGGGAAGGAGCTAATTCCAGGTCTGGCAAATGAGATTACCTGCTTATGTGAATGTTGAATCCAAGCCATATGATCCTACGCTATACCGTGCTGGCCTAGAGACGCCGGAGAAAGAGGATGATAATATGAAGAGAAGTCGGATGATTCAAGTCAGGAACACTGTCCGGTGGAAGTGGTCGACGGGAGATGATGGCAAGCCCGTGAGCCCATCTCAAGTAGAAAAGGAAGTCGGACTGATAACAGAAACGTCAAAGCAATTCCCGCCTATTGCGATGGTCTGATGGATCAGTATCCATGCAGCTTGGTTCTGACCTATACGACCTGGCCCCTTCATACGGAACCACTCTTTCCCGCCAATCCGACCCGGCGCCAAAGAACTTACCGCCAAACGCCCCGGGTACCGACACTACTTTCCTAGTCCATGCTAATGACGCTTCTGGGATAATGATGACGGAAAACACTATTGCTGGTCACCTATCACTAGTCCCCGCATCTTCAAGTTCGAAGACTCACATCGAACTAGTGAGGCATGTAGGCCAACAACACGTTAAACATTCCCGAATGAAAGTCCTGGATGAGATTGTTGATCCTGAGAAAGCGTTTGTGGTTCAGAATACGAAGAAGAAAGCGACAAACAAGAGACCAGGTGCTGGAAGAGGTGGAGGTGGAGGTGGAGCGAGGAAGAAGGCGGATAGTTCAGATGATGAAGATGAAGATCCTAGATTCACATACGACACGGATCTACCAGGTGGCAGAGGTCGACCACCAAAAGCCAATGAGGCAGAATACGAGGATGATGGATTCGTCATTGCAGATTCGGATGAAGAAGAGGAAGAAGAGGAGGAAGAAGGGGAAGATGATGCCGCTTATGGATCAAAGAAATCTAAATCCAAGAAATCGAAGTCAAAGAAAAGAAAAGGATCGGAAGAGATGGATGAGATGGAGTTGGCTGAAAAGAGAATAGAGGCCGCTGAAAGAGAAAAGAAGAGGGCCAAGAGGGATAGAAATAGGAGAAGAGCTTATGATACGGATGAAGATGAGGCCGAAGGTGAAGCAGATGGAGATGGGGAGGAGGACATGGAGATGGACGTGGAGAGTGATTAAGCTCGTCTACTAGGCCATAGGTATGGCTTGGCGACAAGCAGGCCAGAATGGACATGTATCATATCATACATGTCGACGTCATCTGACAGCGCGCAGATTTCGACCGCTTCCTTTGTCCGTGTGGATGATGCTAGTACTGACAAGAACTGCATGGCGTATTGGATGAAAGGAAGTCTTCGTAGTCGGAGGTCGACAAAGGATCCAAAGGAGTAGGCCAGGGATATAAGAGCTCATCGTCTGTACATATCAGCACTTGTCAACGTAGCACAAGACTAGATATCACAATGAGTAAAGTCGCAGAAAAGAAAGAGGAGGTCGAGACGAAGGAACTCCCGTATGTCCATCTCTTCCTAGATACTCCGTTCAGCCTTGATCTCCTGATCTTGTCCACAACCCCAGACATCGACGCTTATAAGCCATGGCTAACATCAGCAACGTCTTCTTCGATATCGATATTGCAGGTGAGAAAGCAGGTCGAATTGTATTCAAGCTCTACGATGATATCGTTCCGAAGGTATGTACCCCTCGCCATGCTTCTTTCTCTCTGTT
>Ga0265780_10002610_pt1 | contig 24283 bp, 22 predicted proteins | sample P1T30metagenome_FD_192432 | JGI IMG/M metagenome (GOLD analysis project Ga0265780, IMG submission 192432) | Plant litter microbial communities from East Loma Ridge, Irvine, California - P1 T30 | ecosystem: Environmental > Terrestrial > Plant litter > Unclassified | place: USA: California... | reverse complement strand
TGTCGGCACGCCACCTCAGCCTGGAAGCGCCTGACGCTGCCACCTGGCTGATCCGCAGTAATGGCGCTGCGTCATCGGGAGCCACGCAATGAGTATCGCCGGCAACATCAGCGGCCTGCGCGAACGTGCCACCGCCTACTGGCTTGCGCGCACGGCGCAGGAACGCAAGTTCCTGCTGGTCGGCGGCGCGGTCGTCGCCCTGGCGATTTTTTATCTCGTCCTGCTCGAACCTGCGTTGAATGGCCGCGATCAATTGCGCCGCTCGCTGCCCGAGCTGCGCCAGCAGGCCGCCCAGCTACAGGCCTTGGCCGCCGAAGCGCAAGCCGTGGCGGCCCAGCCGGCGCCGGCGGTAGCGCCGGTCACGAGCGAATCGCTGACCGCCAGCATGGGCGCGCGCGGCCTGAAAGCCACCTCGCTGTCGGTGAGCGGCGAATACACCAAGGTCCAACTGAGCAATGTCTCTTTCGCCAACCTGATGTCCTGGCTCGACGCACAGCGCCGCGAGAGCCGCATCACGGTGCAGGATGCGCAATTCAGCGCCCAGACGGCGCTCGGCCAGGTCGACGCCACGCTGACGCTGCGCCAGAGCAGCGATCCGGCTTCATGAGGCGGGCGCTGACGTGGAGCCTGCTGGTCGTTTTGGCGGTGGTGGCAACGGTACTGGCTTTCTTGCCGGCGGCCTGGCTCGGCCCGCTGGTCGAGCGCCAGACCGGCGGTCGATTGACGCTCGGGGATGCGCAGGGTACGCTTTGGCGCGGCTCGGCCTTTATCGGCGGGGCGCCAGGGGAGGGCGGGGCGGTCACGCCTTTGCTGCCGGGACGCTTCTCCTGGACCCTGTCGCCGTTGGTCGTGCTGGGGCGCGTGAGCATGGGCCTGGAAAATCCCCAGGCGCTCGCCAATCCGGTGCGCATCGAAGGCAGCTGGTCGCAATGGCAAGTCAATGCCGGCGAACTGCTGCTGCCGGCCGAGGGGCTGGCGGGCTTGGGCGCGCCGCTCAATACGCTGGCGCCGAGCGGGCGCATCCGTCTCACCTGGAACACGCTCGACCTGCTGCGGCAGAGCAATACCGTGACGGTGCAGGGACGCACCGTGCTGTCGATGAGCGATATGGGTTCGCGCATGTCGCCCATCAAGCCGCTTGGCAGCTACGAAATGATGATGGACTGGCGTGGACCGCAGGCCGATTTGACCCTGCGCACCGTGCGTGGCGCTTTGCTGCTGTCGGGCGCAGGGGTACTGCAAAATGGACGCCTGCGCTTTTCGGGCCAGGCCAGCGCCGCAGACGGCTATGAAGACACACTGGGGACCATGTTGAATCTGCTGGGACAGCGCCGGATGGTGAACGGCAAAAACGTAATCGCACTCGAGTTCAGATAATGAAGAAAACAGACCGCTCCACTTTCGCGTACCCAGAATTGCCGGCCCTGCGCCGTCTCGCCGCCGGCGCCATGCTGTGCTGCGCCGCCACCCTCGTGGCGCTGCCGCTGCCCGCGCTGGCGCAGGAGACCGCGAACGCCGCTGCGCTCTCGTTCGTGAACGCCGACATCGAATCGGTGATCAAGGCGATCGGCCACTACACCGGCATGACCTTCATCATCGACCCGCGCGTCAAGGGCACGCTCACGCTGGTGTCCGAGAAATCGCTGAGCAAGACCGAAGCCTTTGGCCTGTTGACCTCGACCCTGCGCCTGCAGGGCTTCGCGGTGGTCACCAGCGGCGATGGTTACGCCAAGGTCGTGCCCGAGGCCGAGGCCAAGCTGCAATCCTCGCCCACCCAGATCGGCGGCGCGCGCGCCAGCAAGGCCAGCGGCGACCAGATCGCGACCCAGGTGTTCTATCTGTCCTACGAGTCGGCCGCCAACCTCACCTCGGTGCTGCGGCCGCTGATCTCGCCGAACAACTCGATCATGGCCAATCCGGGCAACAACACCCTGGTCATCACCGACTACGCCGACAACCTGCGCCGCCTGGCGCGCATCATCGGCGCGCTCGACGCGCCGGTGGCGGCCGAGCTCGACGTGATCCCGATCCGCAACGCCATCGCCAGCGACATCGCCCAACTGGTCACGCGCCTGATGGAACCGGCCGCCGGCGGCGACTCGGGCCGGGTCACGGTGCTGGCCGATCCGCGTACCAACTCGGTGGTGGTGCGCGCGCCGTCGCAGGCGCGCGGCAACCTGGCCAAGAGCCTGATCGCCCGTCTCGACCAAGAGAGCTCGAGCAAGGGCAATATCCACGTCGTCTACCTCAAGAACGCCGAGGCCAGCCGCGTCGCGCAAACCCTGCGCGCCGTGGTGTCGCAAGACGCGTCGGCGGCGCCGCCGCAGCAGCAAGGCACCTCGGGCAGTTCGATCACGTCCGGCACCGGCACCAGCCAGGGGGGCCAGGGTGGCCTGGGCGGCCAGCAAGGCCTGCAGGGCAGCACCGGCCTGGGCGGCGCCAGCAGCACGGTCGGCCAGCAGGGCCAGAATACGACCGGCGGCGCCGGCGGCGGCCAGGGCTCGGGCTTCATCCAGGCCGACGTCTCGACCAACAGCCTGATCATTACCGCGCCGGACGCCATCTACCGCAACCTGCGCTCGGTCATCGACCAGCTCGACGTGCGCCGCGCCCAGGTGTATATCGAGGCGCTGGTGGTCGAGGTGAACTCGAACAAGGCCTCCGAATTCGGCGTGCAGTGGGTCGGCGCCACGGGTGATTCCGACAGCAAATACCGCTTCGGCGGCGTGCAGAACTATACCGGCGGCGGGTCGGGCAGCAGCATCGTCAACCTGGCGCTGGCCGCCAGCCAGGGCAGTGCCGCCACCACCACCCCGACCGTCCCATCCGGCCTGACCTTCGGCCTGTTCCGCCAGGTAGGCGGCGAGCTGGGCCTGGGTGCGGTCGCGCGCGCGCTCGAAAACGACGGCAACGCCAACATCCTGTCGACGCCCAACATGATCACGCTCGACAACGAACTGGCCGTCATCAAGGTCGGCCAGAACGTGCCGATCATCACCGGTTCCTACACCACCTCCGGCAACAACAGTGGCAACCCGTTCCAGACCGTCGACCGGCAAGACGTCGGCCTGCTGCTGCGGGTGCGTCCGCAGATCTCGGAAGGCGGCACCATCAAGATGGCGATCTACCACGAGAATTCGAGCGTGGATGCGTCGACCCGCAACGCGGCCTCGGGCCTGACGACCAATGTGCGCGCCATCGAAAGCAATGTGCTGGCCGACGATGGCCAGATCATCGTGCTGGGCGGCCTGATCGAAGACACCGAAGGCGACGGCGAAGAGAAGGTGCGCGGCCTGGGCGATATCCCGGTGCTGGGCAACCTGTTCAAGTACCGCACCCGTACCCGCAACAAGACCAACCTGATGGTGTTCCTGCGCCCGGTCGTGGTGCGCAGCAAGGATGCCTCGGCCACGATCGCGATGGACCGCTACGAGTACATGCGCGCGGCCGGCGCCGCCGGCCAGCCCGAGGCCTCGCCGCTGCTGCGCGACCTGGGCTCGCCGCAATTGCCGCCGCTGGTCAATGGCCAGCCGCCAGCCGGTGGCGGCATGGCCACGGTGCCGGCGCAGCAACAGCCGCCGGCCAATGTCGCGCCGGGTGCGTCGAACGATGGCAACGCGCGTCCTGGCGCGTCGGGCAAGTCGCCGGCCACGAACCAGGGAACTGCGCCGGGCGCCGGTGTGTCTGAGTCAGGGTCAAGCGTCAATCCGGCTTCGCAGTTTCGTCCGCTAGTCAGTCCGGTTCAGCAACCGAACCGGGAGTGAGCACCATGAACAATCTCTTGCCCTACGCCTTCGCCCGTGACCACGGCGTGCTCGCGCGCGGCAATGGCGAACCCGGGCAGAGCGTCGAGGTGCTGGTCTCCAGCGCCACGCCGCCGGCCGCCATCGCCGAGGTGTCGCGCCGTTTCGGCCGCATCCAGCTGCGCCGCCTCGAACGCGACGAGCTCGACTCGGCCATCGCCGGCGCCTATGCCGGCGGCGGCAACGATGCGTCCCAGGTGGTCGACGAATTCGACGCCGACCTCGACCTGACCAAACTGCTGCAAGACGTGCCCGCCATCGAAGACTTGCTGGAATCGTCCGACGATGCGCCGGTGATCCGGATGATCAATGCGCTGCTGACCCAGTCGCTGCGCGAAGGCGCGTCCGACATCCACATCGAACCGTTCGAGCAGACCTCGGTCGTGCGTTTCCGCATCGACGGCGCGCTGCGCGATATCGTGCGGCCCAAGAAGGCGATCCACGCTTCGCTGATCTCGCGGATCAAGATCATGTCGCAGCTCGACATCGCCGAAAAGCGCCTGCCGCAGGATGGCCGCATCACCCTGCGCGTGGGCGGCAAGCCGGTGGACGTGCGCGTCTCGACGCTGCCGACCGGCCACGGCGAACGCGCCGTGCTGCGTCTGCTCGATAAAGAGGCGGGGCGCCTCGACCTGTCGCACCTGGGCATGGCGTCCGAGATGCTGCCGCAGTTCGACCGCCTGATCAACCAGCCGCACGGCATCGTGCTGGTGACCGGCCCGACCGGTTCCGGTAAAACCACCACGCTGTACGCGGCGCTGTCGCGCCTGAATGCCTCGACCACCAATATCATGACGGTGGAAGACCCGATCGAGTACGACCTGAACGGCGTCGGCCAGACGCAGGTCAATGCCCGCATCGACATGACGTTCGCGAAAGCCCTGCGCGCCATCCTGCGGCAAGACCCGGACGTCATCATGATTGGCGAGATCCGCGACCTGGAAACGGCGCAGATCGCGGTGCAGGCCTCGCTGACCGGTCACCTGGTGCTGGCCACCCTGCACACGAATGATGCGGCCTCGGCCGTCACCCGCCTGCTGGACATGGGCATCGAGCCCTTCCTGCTGTCGTCCTCGCTGCTGGGCGTGATGGCCCAGCGCCTGGTGCGCAAACTCTGCTCGCAGTGCAAGACCTTCGATGGGTCCACCTGGCATGCGGTCGGCTGCGAGCGTTGCGGCCATACGGGCTACCACGGCCGGGTCGGTGTCTACGAACTGCTCGAGACCACCGAACAGATCCGTGCCCAGATCCACAACCGCGCGTCCGAGGCCGAGATCCGCACCACCGCCGAAGGCACCGGCATGAAGACCATGCGCGAAGACGGCGAACGCTGGCTGGCCGACGGCACCACCACACGCGCCGAGCTGGTGCGCGTGACCAAGGATTAAGATGGGAATTGCCAGGATGCGAACTGCGAGATTGCGAAGTGCGAGATTGCGAAGAAGATCGGACATTGACTGATGCCGGCATTTCGCTATGAAGCCGTCGATGCCGGCGGCGCCACCCGCAAGGGCGTGGTCAATGCCGACAGCCCGCGCGCTGCGCGCGCCGATCTGCGCACACAGGGCCTGACGCCACTGTCGGTCGAGGCGATCGCGGCCCAGGTCGATGCCGCCGGCGTTGCCCGTGCGCGCGGCATTGGCGAGCGCCTGTCGCAGAACGAACTGGCGCTGTTTACGCGCCAGCTGGCCAGCTTGCTGGAAGCCGGCCTGCCGCTTGAGCAAGCGTTTACTGCGCTGCTCGAGCAAGCCGAGCGCGCCTATCTGCGCGATCTGATCGCCTCGATCCGCGCCGAAGTGATCGGTGGTTCGGCGTTCTCGACCGCGCTGGCGCACCATCCGCGCGACTTCGCCGAGATCTACCGGGCGCTGGTCGCTTCGGGCGAGCAGATCGGCCAGCTGGCGCGCGTGCTGTCGCGCCTGGCCGACTACATCGAGCGCCGCAATGCGCTGGTGCAGAAGGTGCGCCTGGCATTTACCTATCCGGCGATCGTCACCGTGGTCGCGTTCGCGATCGTGATCTTCCTGCTCACCTATGTGGTGCCGCAGATCGTTTCAGTGTTTGCCAATACCAAGCAAAAGCTGCCGATCCTGACGGTCATGATGCTGGCAGTGTCGGATTTCGTGCGGGCTTACGGCATCGTGGTCGGCATCCTGATCGTTGGCGCCTTCTGGCTGTGGCGCCGCGCGCTGCGCAATCCGGTGCTCAAGCGGCGCTGGCATACCTGGCTGTTGACGGCCCCGATCTATGGCAAGTTCGAGCGCAGCCTGAATACCGCGCGCTTTGCCAGCACGCTGGCGATCACCACCGGTTCCGGCGTGCCGATCCTGCGCGCGCTCGACACCAGCCGCGAGACCCTGTCGAATGTGGCCATGGCCGAGCTGGTCGAACAGGCCACCGGCAGCGTGCGCGAGGGCGTGAGCCTGGCGCGCGCGCTGTCGGCACAAAAACTGTTTCCGCCGATGCTGGTGCACATGATCCGCGCCGGCGAGATCACTGGCGAGCTGCCGGCGATGCTCGAGCGCGCCGCCAATTCGCAACAGGCTGACCTCGAACGCCGCACGCTGACCATCGCCGGCCTGCTCGAACCGGTGCTGATCCTGGCCATGGGCCTGGTGGTGCTGCTGATCGTGCTGGCAGTGCTGATGCCGATCATCGAAATCAATCAACTGGTGCAGTAAGTATTATGGCTGTTAATAAGATGGCTGCTAATAAGATGGCTGTAAATAAAGCTGTGAGTCCAAGGACACCATGAACAAGCGTTTGCCCCTTCTCCTCAGTCTGCTGGCCCTGATCCTGCTGGCGGTCTCGATCGCCTACTGGGTGCTGCAGCTGTACAAGCCGGAGCAGCGCCCGCTGGCCGCGCCGCCGGTGGCCAGCGTGCCCGAGCCGAGCCCGGATGCTGCCGCCACCCTGTTCGGCGGCCAGCCGACCCAGGTCATTTCCAACTTCCAGCTGACCGGTGTGATTTCGGCTGGCGCCGACAGCGCCGTGATCCTGGTGGCCGACGGCCAGCCGGCCAAGGCGGTGCGCATCGGACGCGAGATCGCGCCGGGCGTGACGGTGAGCGAAGTGCACCGCCGCTATGTGATGCTGTCCGATGGTGGCGTCTTGAAACGGGTGGAACTGGCCGCCGACAGCGGCCAGTCGACGGCGATCACGCCGCCGCAGCCACGCATGGCGCCGCAGACAATGATGCCGCAGCCGGTAGCCGCCGCGCCGCCGCCCGGCGTCGAGCCGCAGACCGCGCCCGGTGCGGTCAACGCGCCACCGCAGATGCAAAGTGTGCCGCCGCCAGGCGGTGGCCCGCAGGGCACGCCGACCACGCCGGAGAACGCCCAAGTGCCCGAGGATCCGCCGCCGGAGACGGATGATCCGACCCAGCAGGGCAATCAGGTGCAGATGCCGCCGAATGCCCCGCCGATGAACCAGACCGGGCGTCCGGTAATGTAATGTAATTGCGCTGGCGCTGGCCTAAAATAGGCTGTCACGCCCTAATGCTGCTAAGTTAAATCGAATCACCTTCTTGAATGAGCGTCGAAACGTCATGCCCCCGCTAAGTTTGCGAGCGTTTCGATGACGTTTGCAGCACTTGGATTCCCGCCTTCGCGGGAACGACGTGCATGAGTCGCTTAAATTAACGCCATGACTGTCATGCCAGGCCTGAAATGGCCCCGGATCAGCTCAGCTCAGCTCAGCTCAGCTCAGCTCAGCTCAGCCTGGCATGACCCATGGCCGCTGCCGTCATGTTTGCGCTTACCGCCGCAGCGCAGTAAATGCCGCCAGTTCCCACGAACGGAATCCCAGTAGCAAGGTATAGCCATCACGCTCATCGGCCGGCAAGCGCCGGTCGTTGCGGTGCAGCCGCGCCAGCTCGGCCGCCAGTTGCTCGATCTTCAGCGACAGTTCTTGCGCGCTGGCCTGCGACAGCCGCGCTGGCAGGCACAACAGCGCTTCACCCGCGCCATCGAAGCGGCCCCCAAAATAATCTTCCACCACGTGTTCGCGGAAGAAGTGCTGCACCGGTCCGTCCGGCAACCAGCGGAAGGCGTTCGACACCCGCAACAGATAGCGGTTCAGCGGTTTCAGTTCGATCAGTCCCAGCCGGTCGAGTTCCGCGAGCAGCTTGATGCATTCGGTGTCGCTCAAGCTGTAGGTCTCAACTACCTGCTCCATACTCCAGTGGCCCAGGCAGCAGATCGCCATCAGGAGCAGACGCGGATTGGCGACCAGCGAGCGTTCCTGCGGCAGGCTCAGCGCATCGAGCTCGGGCCGGGTCTCCAGCGCACCACGCAGCAATTCTTCCAGGGGTATCCCGGTCGCCTGGCAAATCTCGGCCAGCCGCGATAGCGCCATGTCCTTCTGCCCGAACATGCGCTTGACGCTCGATTCGCTCACGCCGATGCGTTCGGCCAGCAGCTTGTAGGTAATGCCGGCGGCACGCAGGCGAGCGCGCAGGGCGTCGAGGATCAGGTCGGGTGAGCTCATGGTGGTCCGTGAAGAAGGCGACGGCTGACTCTACCGTCGAATGCGGCGATGAACAAGCCATATGCGATGAACGGCCGCAGCGGCCGATAAACAAAAAAAAGCAGACACCGAAGTGTCCGCAAGGAGAAATACCCGAAACGCCGGCGGCCGGCTCAATCGTCCTCGTCCGCCACCAGCTTGACCTGCTTGAGCGCCCGCTTGGCGTCATGCCGCTCGTTCGACAAAGGCTTGGCATGCGGACCGGCCGCGCGCGCCTTGGCCAGCGCCGCCAGCGGGTTGCGCGGCTTGCCGATCTGCTGCGACGGCTCGATACGCAAGCGCATCTTCTGCCGGGTTGCCAATGCCTTGTTCGCCATGCGGTGCTCCCTAATAATTACAACACGTAACGCGACAGGTCTTCGTTGATCGCCAGTGCATCAAGCCGTTCGTTGACATAGGCCGCGTCGATCCGCAGCACCTGGTCTTTTTCGGAACCGGCACTGAACGAGATCTCTTCGAGCAGCTTTTCCATCACCGTGTACAGGCGGCGCGCGCCGATGTTCTCGGTGCGCTCGTTGACCGAGTACGCGATCTCGGCCAGGCGGTGGATGCCTTCGTCGACGAACTCGATCTTGACGCCTTCGGTCGCCAGCAACGCCTCGTACTGTCTGGTCAGGCTGGCGTGGGTCGAGGTCAGGATGCTCTTGAAATCCTCGATCGACAGCGACTCGAGCTCCACGCGGATCGGGAAGCGGCCCTGCAGTTCCGGGATCAGGTCCGACGGCTTGGCCAGATGGAAGGCGCCCGAGGCGATGAACAGGATGTGATCGGTCTTGATCATGCCGTACTTGGTGTTCACCGTCGTGCCCTCAACCAGCGGCAGCAGGTCGCGCTGCACGCCGGCGCGCGACACATCGGCGCCGCCGTGTTCGGAACGGGTCGCGATCTTGTCGATCTCGTCCAGGAACACGATGCCGTTCTGCTCGACATTGGCGATCGCCTTCTGCTTGAGCTCGTCTTCATTGAGCAGCTTGCCGGCTTCCTCGTCGATCAGGAACTTCATCGCCTCCTTGATCTTGACCTTGCGCGGCTTCTTGCGCGCATTGCCGACGCCGGCGAACATCGACTTGATCTGCTCGGTCATTTCTTCCATGCCCGGCGGCGCCATGATTTCCATCTGCGGTGCCGCATCCGCCACCTCGATTTCGATCTCGCGGTCGTCGAGCGCGCCTTCGCGCAGGCGCTTGCGGAAGGTCTGACGGGTAGCGTCGCCTTCCTTGGAATCGGTGTTCTGGGCGCTGGTATTAAAACCGAAATCGCGCGCAGGCGGCACCAGGATATCGATGATGCGGTCTTCGGCCGCGTCCTCGGCGCGCTGACGCACTTTCTTCGCTTCGCTGGCGCGGGTCTGCTTGACGCCGATGTCGATCAGGTCGCGGATGATGGTGTCGACATCGCGGCCGACATAGCCGACCTCGGTGAACTTGGTCGCTTCGATCTTGATGAACGGCGCATCGGCCAGCTTGGCCAGGCGGCGCGCGATCTCGGTCTTGCCGACGCCCGTGGGACCGATCATCAGGATGTTCTTGGGGGTGATCTCGTGGCGCAGTGTCTCTTCGACCTGCTGGCGGCGCCAGCGGTTGCGCAGGGCGATCGCGACCGCCTTCTTGGCCTTGCCCTGGCCGACCACGTGCCGGTCGAGTTCAGAGACGATTTCCGGTGGGGTCATGTTCATGATGCTGCTCATATCAATCCAGGGTCTCGATGATGTGGGACATATTCGTGTAGATGCACAGCTCGCCCGCGATGGTCAGGGCTTTCTTGACCACTTCGGCCGGCAGCATGTCGGTGTTCTCGTACAGCGCCTTGGCCGCCGACTGGGCATAGATGCCGCCCGAGCCGATCGCGCCGATGCCGTCTTCCGGCTCGAGCACGTCGCCGTTGCCGGTGATGATCAGGGTCGACTCGCGGTCGGCCACCAGCAGCATGGCTTCCAGGCGGCGCAGCACGCGGTCGGTGCGCCAGTCCTTGGCCAGTTCGACCGAGGCGCGCAGCAGGTTGCCCTGGTGTTTTTCGAGCTTGCCTTCGAAGCGGTCCAGCAGGGTGAACGCATCGGCGGTGCCGCCGGCGAAACCGCACAGGACCTTGCCCTGATACAGCTTGCGTACCTTGCGGGCCGAGCCCTTCATGACGACATTGCCGAGCGTGACCTGGCCATCGCCGCCCAGTGCGACCTGATTGCCGCGCCGCACACTGACGATGGTTGTACCGTGAAATTGTTCCATTATGACCTCGTGATGTTCTAGCCAACAGCAGGTGGGGATCACGCCACGGATTGCAAGATTGGCTCTGCCTAAAGAACCTATCCCGGCAGGTGTGCGCCGGGCACGAGCGCCAGCCTGTACGCTCAGCTGACGTACAACAGGCAAGGATGGATATGTTTCTTTTCTTCTCGAACAAGCTCGGCTGTCTAGGCTCGATCCTGGTGTCGCTGGCCGTGACCTTGCTGCTGTTGCTGGCCTTCGGCTGGTTGTAACGACCTTCGAAAAATCAGTAGCGGTGCGGATATAGCCGCACGCCCGGCCCCGTGCCCAGCAGACGCAGCAGGGCGGCGACGAGATGGTTCAGCTCGCGCAGCTCGACGGCGCGGCCGTTGGCCGCGTGGGCGGCGAGGTGGGCCAGCAGGCTGCTGGCGCCGGCGTAGTCGATGCGCGCCAGGCGCGAACAATCGAGCACCAGGGTCTCGCGCTCTTGGGCGTATGCATCGATCGTTGTCATCAGCCCGGGTTCGGGGCCGTTGACGGTGGCCGGCAGCATGAAGCGGTCGCCCTGGTCCGGCGCCGGGGCGGCGGTCGACACGTGCTGCGGCGCTTCGAAGGAGGGCGGCGACACCTCGTAGGTGACGCAATAATCCATCGCCGCTTCTTCGAACTGTTTCTCGCGGTTGGTCAGCAGCAGCAGTTCGAGCAGCAGCAGCCACGGCGCCGGGCTGGTGTCGCGCTTGCCGACCACCAGGTTCGGCCGCAGGACGGCAATCAGGTTGTCGACCCCTGCCAATACCAGCTCGCGGTCGGCGCTGCGCAATGCCTGCAACGCCGCCAGCAGGCTGGCGGCGCCGTCGGCATCCACAGTGCGGACCTTGCCGAAGTCGAGGCGCACGGTGGGCGCTGTCGCATCCAGCACGCGCTTCAGGCGCGGCGCGACATCGGCGTCGAGCGCGGCGGCAAAGGATTCGGCGGTCGCCAGTCCCGGGCCCGGACGCGCCGACTCAGGCATGGACAGCACGGGATTCCAGGTCGGCGGCGAGGTCTCGAAGTGGCTGGCGTAGTCGATGGCGACGCTCTCGAAGGCATCCTCGCGGCCGTCGGCCTGGTACAGATCGAACAGCATCCACCACGGCAGGCGGTCTTCGCGGCCCAGCTCGGCCAATGCGTCGCGCAGCAAATGCTCGGCGGCGGCGGACTGGCCATTCGCGTACAGGATCGCGCTTTCCTCGACCGCCGGGGCGCTGGCGGGAGCGACAGCCTGTTCCGGCGCATCGTCGGTGTCGCCCGCCGCGCTGCTGGCGGCGGGACGGCGCGTGCCGCTGCTCCAGGCCGGCTCGTCGTCGAACATGTCGGACGCGAATGCGAGTTCGATTTCGTCGATCTTGGCGGCGGTGGCGCGCGCGATCTCGCGCTGGCGCTCGCGTTCGGCTTCGGAGTCCAGGCGTGACGGTTCGCCGCGCAGGCGCGACTCGGGCGGCGGCCAATCGCGCGCCACCACCTCGTCATTCTTTTTCTTCAGAAAAGAGAAAAGCCCCATGCTACCTGTTGTCAGTTAGACCAGTCGTGCCAAACCATAGCACGATCCATTGGCATGCGTGCTGTGCACACGTATCCCACCCTAGTGTATCCCAAGGGAAATTAAAGTGCGCACACAGTGACAGAACTTTACATACCGGAGAGGTCCCCAGTGCGCTGTATTGACCAATAAAAAAAGCATGCGATGAGGTCGCATGCTTTCTTCGATTGGTGCGGCAATGGATCAGTCGCCGTACAGTTTTTGCTTGAGCTCACGGCGTTGCTGGGCTTCCAGCGACAGCGTGGCAGTCGGGCGCGCGATCAGGCGTGGGATGCCGATCGGCTCGCCGGTCTCTTCGCACCAGCCGTAGTCGCCGCCGTCGATCGACTGGATCGACTGCTGGACTTTCTTGAGCAGCTTGCGTTCGCGATCGCGGGTACGCAGTTCGAGCGCGTGCTCTTCTTCGATCGTGGCCCGGTCGGCCGGGTCAGGGACCAGGACGGTTTCGCGCAGGTGCTCGGTGGTTTCGCCGGCGTTCTTCAGCAGTTCCTTCTCGAGTTCCTGCAGGCGGTTCTTGAAGAACGCGAGCTGAGCCGGATTCATGTAGTCGTCATCGCTCATCGCCCGGATTTCTTCTTCCGTCAGGAGGCGTTCTTCAGGCTGGGCGGTATTCGGTTTCGTTGTTTTAGTCATGATGCCTTCGATACGACAGAGGTTTTCATTTTATCAGCCTGCCAACATTTTCACTCAGTAAACGTGTGCATGAGGCAAGCTGCCTTGATGGCGGCGTGGCGCCATCCCATCTCTGGCCGCGCCGCATATGCAGCAAGGACAGTTCGCTACAGCAGGCTGGCGGCTAGTATATAGCGCTCCGGTCTGTCCGGCGCGCCTTCTGCGACAAACTATCGCAGCGGATCGTCATGCGACCCAGGTCAGGCCGGTGAAACCGGGGTAGTTTATACCAAACATTGTTCAAGTCCGCGGATAAATACGTCTTTTGGTAAATTCTTGCCAATAAACACCATCTTGGTCGCGGGTGTCTCGCTGTCGCCCCACTTCGGTCCCACATCGCTGCCCATGATCTGGTGCACGCCCTGGAACACGACCTTGCGGTCCACGCCCTGCATCCGCAGCACGCCCTTGTAGCGCAGCATTTGCGGACCAAAGACTTGGACCAGGCTGCCCAGGAACTGTTCCAGGCGCTCCGGGTCAAAAGCCCGGTCGCTCTTGAACACGAAAGCGGCGATCTCGTCGCTGTGACGGCCGTGATGGTGGTCGTGGTTGCAGGCTTCGCCATGCGCATGGTCGTGGCCGCAATGGGCGTGATCGTGCTCATTTCCGTGCTGATGGTCGTGCTCGTGGTCGTGGTCTTCCTCGACCTGCAAGAAGTCCGGATCCAGTTCCAGCTTGTCGTTCAGGTTAAAGCCGCGCAGGTCGAGCACGTCGGAAATCGGCGCGCGGCCGAAGTCGCTGGTCGCGATCGGGGCGCGCGGATTGATGCGGTGCAAGCGCGCCTTGAGCGCATCGACGGCGGCGGCGTCGACCAGGTCTGTCTTGGAGAGCAAAATCTTATCGGCAAAGCCAACCTGGCGCTGGGCTTCCTCGTTCTGGGTCAGCTGGTCCATCGCATGGCGCGCATCGACCACGGTCACCACCGCGTCGAGCAGGTAGTTGGCGCCGACTTCTTCATCCACGAAGAAGGTCTGGGCCACCGGGCCGGGGTTGGCCAGGCCGGTGGTTTCGATGACCACGCGGTCGAAGCTGATTTCGCCGGCGGCGCGCTTCTGCGCCAGGCTGTTCAGCGCCACGATCAGGTCGCCGCGCACGGTGCAGCAGATGCAGCCATTGTTCATCTCGACGATCTGCTCGCTCGCATCCTGCACCAGGATTTCGTTGTCGATATTTTCCTGGCCGAATTCGTTCTCGATGACGGCGATGCGCATGCCGTGCTCTTCCTGCAGGATGCGGTTGAGCAGGGTGGTCTTGCCCGCGCCGAGGAAGCCGGTGAGGATGGTGCTGGGAATCAGGTCCATTGGTTCGCTACTCGTGGTTGGAATCGGGGTTGGACAAAAGAACCGGGGGATTATGCCGCAATTCTTGCAAGCTCACCATCAAGCGTGTCCGGTATTGACCGAATTCAAACCGTCAGCTACTTGGCCTTGGCGCGCGGATGGGCCGCGTCATACACCTTCGACAGGTGCTGGAAATCGAGCGCCGTATAGATCTGGGTCGAGGTGATGCTGGCGTGGCCCAGCAACTCCTGCACCGCGCGCAGGTCGCCCGAGGATTGCAGCAGGTGCGAGGCGAACGAGTGGCGCAGCACGTGCGGGTGCACGTGCACCGGGATGCCGGCGCGCAGCGCGTGGTCCTTGAGCCGGGTCTGCACCACGCGCGGGCTGATGCGGGTATCGCGCGCCGACAGGAACAGGGCCGCGCTGCCGTCGCGCGCGGCGGGCCGCACCGCCAGCCAGGCCGTGAGCGCGTCACGCGCCGGCGCGCCGACCGGCACCCGGCGCATTTTATTGCCCTTGCCCGTGACCACCACTTCGCCTGCCTGCAGGTCGAGCCAGCCGAGCGAGGCCGGCTGGCCGGCGCGCGCATCCTGCCAGCTCACGTCGAGTCCCGTCAATTCAGAGACCCGCAAGCCGCTCGAATACAGCAGTTCGAACATGGCGCGGTTGCACAGCTCGAACGGTTCGGCGTGCCCGCGCGTGTTTGCTTCCATCAATTGCACGGCATCGTCGACAGCCAGCGCCTTGGGCAGGCTGCGCGGGCGTTTGGGCGCAGACACGCCATCGACCGGGTTCGCCGTCAGTTGGGTCTGGTTCGAGAGCCATTCATAAAAGCCGCGCCAGCCCGACAGCTTGCGCGCGATCGAGCGCGCCGACTGGCCGCCCGCATGCAGTTTGGCGGCGCAGCGGCGGATGTCGAAGTGGGTCAGGCGCGTCCAGTCGGCGTGCCCGGCCAGTTGCGCCAGCTCGGCCAGGTCGCGCCGGTAGGCGGCGATGGTGTGCGGCGACAGCTGGCGCTGGGTGGCCAGCTCGCCCAGGTAGCGCGCGGCCCAGCCGGCCTGGTCGGCGGACAGGTCGTCGTGCTGGGCCTCGGGCGTGGCCATGATGTTACGCGCGCAGCGGCGTCAGCGCGGTGGTCGAGGTGGCGGCGATATGGGTCAGGAAATCGGTCGCCATCGAGGTGGTAAAGCGCGCCGGGTCGGGCGAACCCAGCACCAGCAGGCCGAAGCTCAGGCCCGGCTGGCCCAGCGGCAGCATCACGGTCGAGCGGATCGCGTCCGCATTGTCGAGCCAGCGCACTGCTTCAAAATCATTGTTTGGGCCGCAATACGGCGCGCGCAGGCTGTTGGCGAAGATGCGGGCGTCGTCCGACACCCCTTGCGCGAACCATTCGCCAGCATGTTCCGGCGCCACATTCCACAGGCGCAGGGTCACTTGCGGCACGATGAAATGGGTGCGCAGGCCGTCGGTCAGGTCGCGCGCCATCGCGGCGCCGCCTTGCGAGACCAGCAGGGCCTGGGTCCAGGCGTGGAAACGGTTGGCGATGCCGGCGTTCTCTTCGGCGCGGCGCGACAGCTCGGACAGGCGCAGCTCGAGGGCGCGGAACTTGTCGCGCATCACCTCCATCTGGCGTTCCTGCAGCGACACGGCGCGGCCGGTGAGGGGGCTCGACAGGGTGACTTCGCCCAGCAGGCCGGCATGCTCCTGGAAGAATTGCGGGTGATCGATCAGGTATTGGGCGACGGTGCTGGCGTCCAGTGGTGCGATGCTCATGGGGAATTGGGTGATGGAATCAATCGAATCATTTTACCCGACGCGGGGATTGCACCGGAGAACAAAAAAGACGCCCGCAGGCGTCTTTCAGGTAAGTACAAAGTGATTAGAAGCGGTGGCGGATGCCCAGCTGAAGGGCGCGGCCATCGGCGCCCGGGGTTTCGGTGAAGCCGCCCGGATTGCCCGAGGTACCCGGCGCGTACTGGGCTTCATTGTCGTTCTTGATGAACGCCGCCACGGTGTACAGGTCGGTGCGCTTGGACAGGTAGTAGTTGTAGCCGATCGCGTACAGGTTGGCGTCGCTGTTCGATGCGGTGCGGTCGTTCTGGTGCGCGTACGACGCTACGATGCGGCCGTTGCCGACACGATAGTGCAGGCCGGCCTGGTAGCTGTTCGCATCCTGCTGGGTATTGGCCCTGATATTCGTTTCAAACACATTGAGCAGGAAAGCCTGGGTCGCGGCAGGAATGCCTTGCGCCTGCAGCGCTGGCACCACGGCCTGGTTCCAGCCGCCCAGGTAGTCCGGCAGCAGCGCCGAATTCTGGTTGCGCTGGCTGTGGAAGCCGGCGAAGAATTTCCAGCTCTCGCCCAGGGCGTAGGAGCCGCCCACTGTCAGGGTGCGCAGGCTTGGACGATTCTGGCGGTCGTAGCCGTGGTTGTAGCCGACACCGACGTCGAAGCCATTCGCCTTATAGGTGATGGCGCCGGCGCGGAATTTGTTGTAGCGGCCGAGATAGCCGGAATTGCGCGCGCCGTACATCACCGAGCCACCCAGGCCGTTCGGCAGGGCGATGCGGTACTGGATCGCTTCCTGCGAGCGGATGTCGGCGCCCAGCGCGGTGAAGCCGGCGGTGCCGCCCGTGATATGGCCCCAGGTGCCCGCGGTGCCCGATTCGAAGGCATCGGCCATATTGAACACCTCGTAGCCCGGGGTGTACATGCGGCCCAGCATAATGGCGCCGATCGGGGTGATCAGGCCGACCATGGCGGTGCGGTCGAACAGGGCTTTTTCCTGGTTGACGGCCGGCGCGCCTGGCGGCTGGAGGGTGGACTGCAGGCGGTCGCGGATCGCTTGCGGAATGGCATTCATGCCGCGCAGCAGATAGACGCCCGGGTTGTCGTTCATCAGGGTCGGTTGTTGCGAACCGTCGTCGAGCTCGACACGGGCTTCCAGATTGAAGATGGCCTTGTAGCCGCTGCCCAGGTCTTCGCTGCCGCGGATGCCAAGACGGGAACCGTCGGCGCCGCCGCTATAGACCTTGGTGGGACCACCTTTTTGCCACATCACGCCGGCATCGGCGATGCCGTAGATCTGGACACTGGTCTGCGCCACGGCGGAACAGGCAAAGGTAGTGCCGAGCAGGGCGGCGATGAGGCTCTTCTTCATTGTGTCTCCGTATTATTTTATTGTCGCGATGCATGTGCTCGCAGTGCAAATATGCCACCCGGTCGCCGCACTGTACAGAACGCCCGTGCGGAAAGTCCGAACCGGGTTCGGCTCGTTGCGAAAACACTACAAGGCTGGTGTAAATGACAAGACGGTGCCAGTTTCCCGTCGCCGTCCTATGCCGAAAGCATGAGCGTGGGAGCCTACGCTTGCCCGAACCGTCTAGAAGGTGTGATTGATGCCGATATCGTACTGGTTGACGGTGCTCGGATTGGTCTGCAAACCCTTCTTGCGCGAAGCGTCGAAGTAGAGGTAAGTGCGCTTGGACAGGCTGTATTCGTAGCCCAGTGACAGTTGCTTGACCTTTTCGAGACCGTCGGTGTCCTTCTGGCCATAGCCAGCCAGGAATTTACCCGGACCGAAGGTGTAGTTAGCGCCCAGCACCCACGACGTGGTATCGGTGTTGAACAGGCGCGTATTGTCTTCCTCGAGCCGGGTAAAGGTGCCCATCAGCTTCAGTTCCGGGGTCGGATAGACCGAAGCGCCGACCGACCACACCTTTGATTCGATCGCATTGCGCTCGTAGGCCGCCATCAGTGCGGCCGGGCCATTGTTATAGGTGGCCGATACCGAGAACGGATTGGCCGAGGCTTCGGCGCCGGCCGGGTATTGCGGCGCGCCGGCGCTGCCGCGGCCGATGACGGCGACACCACCATTGTTTTCCTTCGTCGCGATGGCGGTATTCAATTGAAACCCGTTATACACCGGCGAGTTGTACCAGACCGCGTTCGACCAGCGGTTGCCCGACGCGCCGATGGGGTCGAGCGGCTGCGAGCTGTAGCCGGCGACGCTCAGGTCGGTATAAAAGCCGCCTGCGGTGGGGATCGCGTGAAAGGGTTCGAAGTTGCCAATGGTCTCGTGGAACGGGGTCAGGCCGCGGCCGATACGCAGCATGCCGAAGTCGCCCTGCAGGCCAACCCGGCTCTGGCCCTGGAACAGCTGGCGCTGCCCCCCGCCAGGGCCGATCTCGCTGCTGCCGGTATCGGGCTCGTAGCGCATCTCAAGGTGAAACAAGGCCTTGAGGCCATTGCCCAGGTCTTCGGTGCCCTTGAAGCCGAGGGTGTTGGCGGCGCGCTTGCCGATGCTCACATTCTGGCCGCTGCGCTTGACGATGCCGGCGTCCACGGTACCGTAGACTTGCAGCGAACTCTGCGCATGCGCCGCGCCGGCGCATGCGCCAAGCAGTGCGACGGCCAGGAGCAATTTCTTCATGTGCGCAATTCCTGAGAGCGGGGGCGAACGCGGTGTGGGGCAGCGGCACGAAGCAGCATCGCTTCTTGCATGCACGTTGGATGTTTCAACTTCAACACACACGGTGTTCCCAATTATCAATGCGACGCTTCCCTGACCGCCAATAATTCGAATCGTGCTGTTGTATTTTTGAAACGTGTGACACAGGCCGTGTTACCAATACTGCTGAGTAAACTACTGACGCGTTAGCGTAAGGCCGGTTTCATCCGTTTCGTAGAGATTTGCGACGCCTCAATCCAGCCCGGAATCGAATCGAATCGCCCGTGGCTGCAGCTTAGACTTTGGCCAAATTCGCATGGGCGGCGACGCGCCTTGTCAGTACATTGTATATTGGCAACCTTCGCTTGGCAGGCCTGTTTGCACCTGGGCCGGCCTGCCGTGATTCCGTCGCCGCGCGTGTTGCCGACTCACTTTCTGAAGCTTCCTACCGATGGCTAACCGCGAAGAATTGGCGATCATCCGACATGCCCGCGCCGGGCAGGTGACGGCCCAGCTTGAACTGGGCAAGCTATACCTGTTCGGCAGTGCCGGCTTGCCGCAGAGCCTGCCGACGGCGCTGCATTGGCTGGAGCGCGCGGCCCGGCAGGACTGTCCACCTGCATGGCAACTGATCGGTAACCATATCCCCCTCGAACTGGCTCAGCGTAATTCCTCCGATGTCGCGCAATGGTACGAGCGCGCCTATGACGATGGCAGCGTGCATGCCGGCCTGGTGTTCGCGCAACTGGTGCTCGAACCCGAGACCACCGCACCGGTGCAGTATCCGAAAGCCGTGCGCGCGCTCGAGGACGCCGCGCGCGCCGGGTTTCCGCATGCCCAGTGGCTGCTGGCCCAGCAAAAAGGCAAGCCGCCTGCAGCCTTGTCCAACGCGCCGGCCGTGACCAACGGGCATTCGGTCGACGGGCTGTTGCCCGCCATGACCGCACGCGCACCGGCCCGGGCCCCGGCTTCGGATGGACAGCGGCGCTCCCATGCCGCACACGCCGGCGCAGCGCCTTACGCCGAGCTCGACGTAATCTGGGCGGCGCAGCGCTGGGACGACTACCTCGCGCGGGCGCTGCCGCAAGCACGCGCGCTGCTGGGCGAACGCGGCGAGCAGGGCGAGGTGCGGCGCTTCGCACCGGACGAAATCGGCCTCCTGTCGCGCTGCGCGCGCCTGCTCGACCCGGCGCTCGAAGGCGTCGACACAGCGGGCGCCCCCCTGGCTGCAGCCTGCCTGCAAGCGGGCGAGCCGCTGGTATTCTGGGAACTCGCCGCCGCCGAGCACGACCGTCATGCGCAGCTGGCCCTGGGCCTGCGCTGCGCGCGCATGCGGGTCGACGGGCGGCGCATTGCCAATGGCGCTGCCGTGGCCCATCCCCCTGTGGCGAATTTCAAGAAAGCGATCCGCTGGCTGACGCTGGCCGGCGAGCAGGGCCTGGCCGAGGCCTGGTACGCCCTGTCGCGCATCTATATCAAGCCAGAATTTTCGCAGCGCAATGTGGCCGACGCCCAGCGCTACCTCGAGCGGGCCGCCGACATGGGTTATCGCGATGCCCAGCTCGAATGCGGGCACAACGCCTGGCGCGCGCGCCGCGAGAACGAGAACAACGATGTGCGCGCCGTGTACTGGTTGCAGAAGGCGGCCGCGCAGGGCTCGCTTGACGCCGCCACCTTGCTGCACAAGATCGCGCCACGCGCGACCGGCGAGCCGTATACCGAGACCGGGCGCCTGCTGGCCAGCCATGCCGATGCACTGGCGGCGCATCCGCTGCTGGCGGCGCGCATCGAGCTGGCGGCGCTGTTCCACCTGTCGCGCGCCGAAGCCCTGCTGCTGGATGTGGGCGCCACCGACCAGGGCCATTGCCTGGTGATCGATATCCGCGCCAGCTATGGGCGCAGCAAGCGGCGCCTGGTGATGGTCGACACGGCGCAGGAGCGCGAGGCGCTGGACCGCATCGTGCGCCTGTTCGAGCCCGTCGATTGCGGCCCGGCTGGGCCTGAAGGAAATTATCGGCAGCGCCTGTACCGGCTGCGCACCCTGCTCAAGCTGCCGGGCGATGACGACGATGCCCACGCCAGCATCGGGCTGGCGGCGTAAGAACCTACCGGGAGAGGTTCCAAGCAATGCAACGGGGCGGGGCCATGAAGCCTGTCCCGGCAAGTGGCCGGAACGATTCCCGGCTACCGGGCCAGCTCCGTAGGCCCGCCAGTCAGATGTCGATCTCGCCGTCGAACACCGATACTGCCGGACCGCTGAGGTAGACCGGCTGGCCCACTCCGGCCCAAGCAATGCTGAGTTCGCCGCCGCGGGCCGAGACGCGCACCGGCGAATCGAGCAGGCCGCGCCGGATGCCGGCCACGACCGCTGCACACGAGCCGGTGCCGCAGGCCAGCGTTTCGCCGGCGCCGCGTTCGTACACGCGCAGGCGGATGTGATGGCGGTCCATCACTTGCATATAGCCGGCGTTGACCCGCTTCGGGAAGCGCACGTGATGCTCGATCAGCGGGCCGGTCTGCTCGACCGGCGCCGCGTCGACGTTGTGCACCACCTGCACCGCATGTGGATTGCCCATCGAGACCACCGAGATGGGTACCGCTTCGCCGCCGACCGGCAACGGCCACAGCGTGTCCTCGCCTTCGGGCTTGCCATTCAATCCGTCACTGTCGAACGGCACCTCGGCTGGATCCAGGCGCGGCGCACCCATGTCGACCGTCACGCTGCCGTCGTCTTCCAGGCGCGGGCTGATGATGCCCGACATGGTCTGCACGCGGATGCTGCGCTCGCGCGTGAGGCCCTGGTCGACCACGAAGCGCACGAAGGCGCGCGAGCCATTGCCGCATTGCTCGACTTCGCTGCCGTCGTGATTGAAGATGCGATAACGGAAGTCCACGCCGGGCTGGTTCGGACGTTCGACCACCAGGATCTGGTCGGCGCCGATGCCGAAACGGCGGTCCGCCAGCTGGCGCCAATGCGCGGCGCCCAGGCTGTCGATGTCGATTGCCTGGTTGATGGCGTCGATCACGATGAAGTCGTTACCGGCGCCGTGCATCTTGGTGAATTTCAGTTTCATAAATTAATCATACAGCGAAGGTTCACCCGGTGGACGGGTCTTGAAACGTTTGTGGGTCCAGAAATATTGCTCCGGCGCCTCGCGCACGCGCTCTTCAATGAACGCATTCATGCGGCGGGTCGCTTCGACCATATCGTCGCCTGGATAGTTCTCCCACGCAGGGTAGAAGCGCACGCGCCAGCCCTGGTAGTTGGGCAGGTAAGTCGCGATCACCGGGATCACCTTGGCGCCCGTGGTCGCCGCGATGCGGCCCAGCGCGGTCAGGGTTGCGGCCGGCACGCCGAAGAACGGCACGAACTCGGCATCCTTCTCGCCGAAGTCCATGTCCGGCAGCATGAAGTAGGGCAGGCCGTCGCGCAACGCGCGCAGGATCGGCTTGATGCCTTCCTTGCGCGTCACCAGGCGCACCGGGCCGTAGCGTTCGCGGCCGTGGCGCAGCAGGCGATCGAATGCGGCGTTCTTTTGCGGCACGTACATGCTGCACACCGGGATCACGCGCGCAGCGACGCCGGCCACGTCCAGGCACACGAAGTGCGGGCACAGCAGGATGGTCGGGCCGTCTTCCATCGCGGCCTGCGGCACCGCCGGCTCGACCTGGATCAGGCTGCGCACGCGTTCTTCGGGCGCCCACCACAGGATCGAACGCTCGAAGATGCTCCTTGCATAAGCACGGAAGTGACGACGCGCGATATCGCGCCGTGCGCGCTCGTCGAGTTCCGGCATCGTCAGGCGCAGATTGGTCAGTGCGATATGGCGCCGACGTCCCATGATCAGGAACATCAGGCTGCCGATCGTTTCACCGAAACGTCCCAGGATGGGCAGCGGCAAGAAATGCAGCAGCCACATGAAACCGAGCAAGACCCTCATGGCTTGGCCTCGCTCTCGGGACCGGCCACGCCATCCGGCTGCTTGTAGCGGTTATAGCTCCAGAAATACTGGCTCGGCGCGCGCGCAATCAGTTGTTCCATGGCGCGATTGATTGCCGCCGCCTGCTCGGCAGCACTGCCGCTCAAGTCGCCGTCAAACGGCACGAAGCGCACGATGTAACCGGCGCCATGCGGGCGGCGCTCGGCGTACACCAGCAGGATGTCGGCGCGGCCGAGCTGGGCCAGCTTGGCCGGCAGCGTCATCGTATAAGCGTTGCGGCCGAAGAAAGGCGCCCACACGCCTTCGCCTTCCTGTGGCACCTGGTCGGGCAGCAGGCCGATCGGCTGGCCGCTTTTGAGCGTCTTGGCCAGGATGCGCACCCCGGACAGGTTGGCGGGCGCCAAATGCAGATTGTGGCGCGCGCGGGCGCCTTCGACCAGCGGACGCAGCGCATCCTTGCGCGGCGGGCGATACATGACTGTCAATGCAGTCTTGAGTGCGATTTGCTGGGCTGTCATCTCGAAGCAGCCCAGATGTGGCGTGAGAAATACAATCCCGCGGCCGGCATCGAGTTTTTCCTGGACCAGCTCCCAGTTCTCGACCGTGGCATGCCTGGCAACCCGTTCCGGGTTGGCGCACCACACGAAGGCGAGCTCGATCGCGGCCTTGCCGGCTTCGGACACGGCCTGCTTCCAATGCGCGTCATAGCCGGCCTGAGCCAGGTTGGCGCGCAGGCGCCGCCGATACGAGCCCGACAGGCCATAAACCAGCCAGCCCATGGCAGCGCCCAAGGCGTGCAGCACTGGCAAGGGGAAAACAGATAATATGCGGAAAATGACAACTAACATGACGATTGATGGGTGTCGAGCAGCACGTGCGTTTCCACACCAAAATTCCAAGGAAGCGTAAAATACCACTTTATGCTGGATCCGCCGAGTTAACAGACAACTTGCGAAGCGGAATATAAATTTCGCTAAAGCGTCGCAGGCAATGGTTGCTGCGGCAATTCTATGTAATCAGTAACTGGAGCCTACATGTCGAACGACTTCCTTTTCACCTCCGAATCCGTTTCCGAGGGCCATCCGGACAAGGTCGCTGACCAGATTTCCGACGCCATCCTCGACGCCATCCTCGAGCAAGATCCCACCGCGCGCGTTGCCGCTGAGACCTTGTGCAACACGGGCCTGGTCGTCCTGGCGGGCGAAATCACCACCCACGCCAACGTCGACTACATCCAGGTCGCACGCAACACCATCAAGCGCATCGGCTACGACAACACCGATTTCGGCATCGACTACAAGGGTTGCGCCGTCATGGTCTGCTACGACAAGCAGTCGCCGGATATCGCACAGGGCGTCGACGAAGGCGCCGGTATCGACCTCGACCAGGGCGCGGGCGACCAGGGCCTGATGTTCGGCTATGCCTGCGACGAAACCCCGGAGTTGATGCCAGCCGCCATCTACTACGCGCACCGCCTGGTCGAGCGCCAGTCGCAGCTGCGCAAGGATGGCCGTCTGCCATGGCTGCGTCCGGACGCCAAGTCGCAAGTCACGCTGCGCTACGTCGACGGCCGTCCGGTGTCGGTCGACACCGTGGTCCTGTCCACCCAGCACCACCCTGACGTGACCCATTCGCAGATCGAAGAAGCGGTCATCGAAGAGATCATCAAGACCACGCTGCCGCGCGAGTGGCTCAAGGACACGCGCTTCCTGGTCAACCCGACCGGCCGCTTCGTCATCGGCGGTCCACAGGGCGATTGCGGCCTGACCGGCCGCAAGATCATCGTCGACACCTACGGCGGCGCAGCCCCGCACGGCGGCGGCGCGT
>Ga0265780_10002609_pt1 | contig 24290 bp, 18 predicted proteins | sample P1T30metagenome_FD_192432 | JGI IMG/M metagenome (GOLD analysis project Ga0265780, IMG submission 192432) | Plant litter microbial communities from East Loma Ridge, Irvine, California - P1 T30 | ecosystem: Environmental > Terrestrial > Plant litter > Unclassified | place: USA: California... | reverse complement strand
TGAACGGGGCATTAGCGTGAGTCACGAAGACCTCCGATGACGATCTGAGTGTGGTAACCCACATCGTCCCGGAGGTCTTCGCTCACATCACCCGTTCACAACGTCCCGAGGAACTACACCTAGCGCCACCGGACGGCGGGCTCGAGCTGAGGAGATCGGACCCGCACCCGAGCCCCTCGATCCGCACTGCCATGCGGATCGAGGGGCTTGCGTACGGAACATTAGATTTACGGTGCACATGAGGGGTATGGCGCACCAGACCCACCGACCGATCCGCACCAGCGAGATCGACGATCAGCAGCTCCTCACTGTGATCGACGACCAGATCACGGCCGTCGCAACGATGGCCCTCATCGCCGGCGACGGCGAAGAGGACTTCCCGGTTGCGACCGTCACCCACTCGTGGTCCACATACGGGACCGGCTACCGCTACGAAGCGCAGCCGGAAGATCCGACGAACCCCTCCTACCTCGCGAGGCGGCAAATCTTCATGCTGCTCTCCGACCCGAACCTCGCCCTCATCCCTAGGGCGCTGCAGCCGTACACGAGCTTCCACCCGCAGGTCGTCATCGAAGATGCCGGCTGCAGGCTGTCCGAGATGCTCGAGTGGCAGGTCATGCGGCCCAGCACCGACGGCGGCCTCAGCCTCGCGAGGGCTGCGACGTCCCACACGAGCATCATCGGGTGGGCGCGGAAGTTCATCACCGGCCCCAACGGTGCCCGGAAGGTCGCTACCCGGGTCGGCAAGCGACGCGACGTCACCACGATCGCGTGGCCCGAAGACTCCAACGAAGCGCCCTACCAGTGCGGACTCGCCGGCCGCGCCACCGGCGGCATCTTCGACGTCGAAGCGATCGCAGCACACGAACTCCCAGCGAACGAAGTCACCGCCATCGTCAACAGTCGAGCGCGCGCACTCGCCGGCAACCGCGGCGAATGCCCGAAGCGGATCGCTGCGGAAGCCGCTGCCGTGACAGAGTCGTTCAACCTGCCCGAGGTGGACACCAGCGACCTCCCCAGCGAAGTCGCGTCCGTCCTGCTCGACCTACTGCTCCGACAGCCCGAGCTCGCCTTCGAGAGCCTCAACGAACACGCCCGCCGGCGCTGCGTTGGCGGGCGCACGAACGCGCAGATCCCGGAGAAGCTTGTCGACATCTGGCGCGCCTTCAGCAAGGACGACGTCCTGCTGATCCGGTCGCTCGAGCGCGGGGAGGCATGGGTGCACCTGCTCGCCTCCGCGGCGCTCGGGGCCGCCGCGAACACCACGCCCGCGGGGATGCGAGCGCGGTCGTCACAGGGTTGATGACATGGCGATAGCACGACTGACCGTGAGCCCCGGTGACGGGTTCGACCCGGACGTCCAGAAGCACGTCGACCTCGTCATGCGGAAGATCGAACCCGAGCACGGAGACGGCTGGAGCATCCAGTCCTACGACCCCAACTCCGGCAAGCTGACCCTGGCCCGCCAGGGCGCTGTCACGCAGGTCTCGCGCGCCGACGGCGGCGACGAGTACACGGTGACCCTGGAGCGCGGCACGAAACCATCCGACGGCGACCAGGTCGCCGCTCGACTCGAGTCCGACCCACGGCACGACGGGTACGTCATGACCCGGTTCGAGCCGTACCTCGCCGAAGCCACCCTCGCTCGCCTCAGCACGGACGCCCGACGCTGCCGCGGAGCCGTCGCCAACGCGGTGCGGGCCAAGCCCTGGGACGTGCAGGTGCAGGAGCGGCCCGACGGCGGCTTCGACGTCGAGCTGCCGCCGACGTACCAGCCGTCGAAGCACAACAACGCGCTCGAAGAGGTTGCTACGACCATCGTGGGGCGGCCGGGCTGGTACCTCACCACCGATCCTCGCGCGCACCGCGTCTCGATCATCCCGGGGGAGTTGCCGACGTTCCCGGCGACAGTGACGTACCCGTTCGACCAGCTCCGCAGCCTCACCACCGACTTCACCCCGTTCGGGGTCGGGCTCGGCAAGCCCGGCGCGGCCGCGGCTACCCTCGCCGGCATCGACTGGAAGGCTAGCCAGTTCGCGCTCATCGGCGGTCTCCCCGGCGGCGGGAAGAGCGTCCTGATCAACGACATCATCGAAGGGTGGCTCGCCGCCGGAGGTGAACTCGCCATCGTCACCATCCCCGACAAGAAGTCCGACTTCGCTTGGGCGAAGCCGTTCGTCCGTCGCAACGGATGGGGGTGCGAAAGTGAGCTCGCAGCGTTGGCGACGCTCGAGATGATCTACGAGGAAGGCAAACGCCGGTCGAAGATCAATGAGTCGCTACACGCCGAAGGGTGGCGCTCGATCCCGACCGATCAGCGGTACACGCCGATTCTCGTCGTCGTCGACGAGGTCTCCGGCCTGCTGGTCACCGACAAGCTCCCCGCAGGCGTGCCGAAGGACAGCCCGATCGTGCAGCGGAAGATCATGAGCAACCTGGTGAAGGTGTCGACGGAGGACTGCCTCCGTCGCATCATCGCCGAGCAGCGTGCCGCCGGCATGCACGTCCTCGCCGCATCCCAGGTCACCAACAACAACACCGGCGTCGGCCCCAGCCTGAAGGCGCTGATCGGGAACCTCATGCTGCAGGGCGCCCGGCAGACGAAGACGCAACGCAGCCAGGCGTTCGCCGCTGAAGACCGAGTACCGACCGTGCCCGCGCACATCGCCGACGACGCCGACGCGGCACGCGGTGTGGGAACGGCGGAACTGGCCGGGCGGGAGCCGATCGTCTACAAGGGCTTCTTCGCCCCCACCGCGAACCTCGCCGACGCCCTGCGCACGGTGCGGGAGCCGACCGATGTCGACCCCGAACCCAGCGCTGCGGACATCGCACGGTTCGACCCCACCGGGGAGACCGGACTCGACGAAGAACGGCCACCGACCCGTAGCCGTAGCCGCAGCACCGAAGGGTTCGGCTCCAGCACCCCCACGCACAGCGAGCTCTCCGGCGCCGCGCGAGCAGCGCACGACGCCGCGCTCGAGCAAGCGCAAGCCGAGCGCGCACGACGCAACGCCGCGGCGGCGGCGCACTGAACCCCAGACCGCCCACCGACCTCACGAACGGAACCCCGCAGCCATGACCATCGCAGTGATCGCCCCGACCGACCCGAGCATCCCGAAGCGCCCCGACGGCGACGACTTCTACGCCGCCCTCGTCAGCCCGGACACCAGCAGCATCTTCGCCGACACCCTCACCGAGATCGTCGCCGAGCTGATCCCGAGCTACGACAACTCCGTCACGAACGGCAGCCCCGGCACCGACACTGACGCTGCGTTCGTGCAGCGCCTGGACCTCCTCGCCGAGCTCGCAGCACACCGGCAGGCGCTCATCGCCGCCAGCGCCACCAACCAGGGACGTCACTTCACCGAAGCGGAGCTCACTGCCCTGTTCACTCCGAAGGACCAACCGGCGCCCGTGGACGGCGCGTGGGACGACGAGGACGTGCCGCTGCTGCTGTTGAGTACCAACTACGCGCCGACGACGCAGCACCCGCTCCCCACCGGTGACGCCGTATACGTGCTCGACCCGTCGACGGAGCTCACCTTCCTGCAGGGCTTCGCGCTCCTGAGCGGCGGGGAGCTGATGATCAAGTGACCGCCACCCGCCGCAGCCAGCGCACATCGGCGGCGCGCTCATGAGCATCGCATCGGCCGCTCCCATCGCCGCCCCAGTGGTCAGCGCGCTTGTACCGTCGACGGCGCCGCGGCTCGTCTTCGAGGTGCTCGGGGAACCGATCCCGCAGGGGTCCATGAAGCCGGTCAACCGACCGGGCCAGTCGTACACGCAGCTCGTTCCCGACAGTCCGCTTCTGCATCCGTGGCGCGACCGGGTCCGCTACGCCGCCATGCAGGCACAGGGCCGCCACTGGGAGATGATCGACGGCCCCGTCACCCTCGCCGCCGAGTTCTACGTCCCCAAGCCGAAGTCGCGGCCGAAGCGACGTCGCACGCTCCCCACGACGAAACCGGACCTCGACAAGCTCGTCCGCGCCGTCGGTGACGCGCTCTCCGCGGCCGGCACGTACGCCGACGACGCGCGGGTGACTGACCTGCTTCCACGGGTTCGGTACGCCGAACCCGACCCTGCCCTCGCCCTCCCGTGGGAACTGCCAGTCCCCGGCGTCCGAATCGCTGTGTGGGAGCTCGACGCGGAGCGCAGCTGGGACGACGCCCCACTGGTGCCATTCGGCGCCTGATCCACCGGGGCGTGCACTGCGACGACGACGCGGTGCATAGGTACAGGCATGAGCATGTCAACCGCGACCAGCCCGCCCGAGCCGAACGACGACGCGAACACCCGTCGAGGCCGCCGGAAGCGCGACACCATCATCGCCGGGACCGCGATCATCGCCGGGACCGCGATCGTCTGCGTCGCGTCGGTCGGCTTCTTCACCTCCCCGCTCGCTCCGAACCCGGCAGTGGCATCGACGCCCGCGTCGAAGCAGTCCATCGACCTGGCGGAGACGATGGCCCTGCCGCTGGCGGACTACAAGGCGGTGATCCCGGGCCTGATCCCGTTCGACGAGACCGTCGACGCCGCGGTTCAAGTCGGCACGCTCACCACAACCGCGGCGCTCTACGGGGAGCAGCGTGACAAGCCGGTCGCCAGGCTGAACAAGACTGACTTCCTCGGCAAGCCCACCCCGATCGTCGTCCTGCAGCGCGACGACGCATGGTCGAAGATCCTCACCCCGTCGCGGGTCAGCCTCCCCAGCGCCAGCGACGGCGACGCTCCCGCGCAGTCCGCCGCATGGATCCGCAGCGAGAACATCGTCGACCTGCACACGGTCGCCGATCGAGTCGATGTGGTTCTCCACTCCCGGACCCTCACCGTCACCGCTGGCGGGAAGATGCAGCACTTCGAGGTCGGCATCGGGATGCCCGAAACGCCCACGCCGAGCGCCGTTTCCGGGTACCTGGAAGCCCGCTACGTCGACCAGCGGCAGGGCACAGGCGAGCACCCCATCCAGCTGACCTCACTCCACCTGCAGACCGAGGACACCCCCGTCGCCGGGGGAGTCGGAGGGGTCATCGCCATGCACTACTACGACGTCCGAAGCGGAGCGGTCAGCCACGGCTGCCTGCGCCTGTCCGCGGAGGCGGTCGCCGCCGTCAACGCGCTGCCGACCGGGTCCATCGTGACCGTCGCACCGTAACCACCCCAGATCACCAGCAACGAGGACTGACCGTGACCCACGCACCCACCATCGCCGTCATCGGCGGCGCAACCTTGGCGCGAGGCCTCGCCGACGTCGGCTTCCGCGTCGTCACCGGCGCGACCTTCCAAGAGACCGCCATCGCCGTCAACGAAGCCGTCACCCAGGCACCGGCGACGGTCGTCGTCGCCGACCTGGCGTTCGCCGACGAAGCGGGATTCGACCTCTACCTGCGGTCTCTGGTCGCTCGTACCCGCACAGTCCTCGTCGTCGACCGCTCCGGTAACGCTCTGGCACCTGACGACAGCGTCCCTGGAGCCGTTCGCGTCGCTGCGCCAGCATCGATCGGCGACATCATGCTGGCCGCCGGCTACCAGAAGCTCGCGGTGCCCGCAGCCGAAGCGATCATCCCCGACCGCGACGCTGCAGCAGCGCCCGCGCCTCTTCCCCAGGAGATCGTCCCCGTCCCCGTCCCCGTGCCGGTCGAAGCGGCGGCACCAGAGGCGTCCGACCAGGAGCGCGCGGCGGCGGCCGCCGCCCTCGCCGCGCGCGTCGAAGCCGAGGAGCAGGCCGCCCGGCGCCTCCTCGAGCAGGCGACGGACGACGAACCGGCCCCACAGCCGTCCGCCAGCGACGACGCGACGACCTCCGCCGCTGACTCGGACCTGCCCGACTTCCTCCGCGAGATGCTCGGCAGCGGCCCCGGCAGCGCGTCCACCCCCAGCCCGGCAGTGCCGACACCCTCTCCGCGGCCCACTCCCGCACCCCAGCCGACCGTCGAAGCGCCCGCCGCCGTCCTCGCACCGAGCCCGGCCCCTGCGGACCCGCTGGCCACGCTCTTCGCCCCTCCCGGGCCGGCAGCCGTCGCGGAGGCGCCCGCGGCCCTGCCGAGCCCCTTCGCCACACCGTTCCTGCCGACCCCGCCGCATCAGCCGGCGCCAACGGCCGCGCACCCCGTGCCGGCACCGACCACCGCGGTGCGAATCGGTCGCGGCGCCCTGATCGTCGTCATCGCAGGATCGGGCGGCGTCGGGAAGACCTCCACCTCCATCGACCTCGCGAAGGCTGCCGCGGAGGCGGGCCTTCGCGCGGTCATCGTCGACGCGAACCGCGGCCAGCCCGACGTCCACAAGCGCATGCGGATCCCCGAAGGGGCCACACGCACCGTGTACGACGTCGTCACCACCGGTTCCCCGGCGGCCGGGCTGGTCCGACCCGACGAGTACAACTCGTACCGGGTCGCCTCCGGCGCCGAGCAGCTCGGTTTCGCAGCCGTCTTCGGGCCAGCCGCCGCAGTCGCCGACTCGACACCGACGTACGCCATCGGACAGGCGATCGACCACTGCGTCGCCAACGCCGAGGTCACCATCGTCGACACGCAGATCATCGAAGCGACCCACAGCGAGATCTTCACCGACGTGCTCCTCCCGCGCCTGCGCGACAACGGGTGGATCGTCGGCGTCTACGACCGGAAGGCCACCAGCGAAGCGAACCTCTTCGAACGGCTCGGGGAGCTCGTCGGCCGCGACGGAGTGCCGCGCTCTCGCGTCCTCGTGGTCGCCCGCGACTTCGAGCAGTTCCCCACCCAGGTACGCGAGCAGGTCGAGCACCGTATCGGCTCCAACGGCGTGTTCGCCGGCGTCATCATGAGCGACCCCGACTACCGGAAGGAGATGAACCTCGGCCGCATCCGCACCGACCTGCCCGGGATCGCCCCGACCATCCGGCACGTCCTCCACGCCGTCACCGGAGACGCACGATTCATGCCCAAGCCCGACGAAGGTCGACCGCAGGGTCGGCGCGGCCTGATGGGATGGCTCCGCCGATGACCGTCAAGCCCATCGCCCGCACGGCCTCCGCACTCCTGCCGGACCGGGAAGCGCTCCTGGACTGGACGTCTCGGATCTCCTGGGGGCGCGCCGCTGGCCGCCTCGAGGACGTTCCGTACGACACGCTCATCCTGCTGCCGCTGCACGAACTCGTGACGATCGGCTCTCGCAGCGTCCAGTCCAGAGTCAACTGGCACGCCGGCAGCGTCCTCGCCGTCCGCACCGGCGAAGCGACCGCCGTGACGTGGTCGCACACCGAGCGGTCGCATGAGGACGCGAACCAGCACGCCACGATCACCCTCACGCACAACGGCGACGTCGTCATCGAAGGTAGCTGGCCGCAGCCCGACCCGCCCGCGGTCGCCGGCAGCGTACGCGCGCTCGTCGACGCCGGCCACGCTGCCGAGTGGGAGCTGCTGACCGCGCTGGAACCGTTCGTGCACCACCAGCTCGAGTGCGTCAGCCGCGGCATCGCCGCCGAGCTCGGCGCCTGCAGCGAGATCGACCTCTTCACCGACTCGTCCCTCACCCTCAGCGTCATCGACGGGCTCACGATCGATGCGCTGACCGCGGGCATGCTGTACGGGGAAGCCGACGGTGCGACTTCCGTCCCCGCCGTCACGCAGCTGCTCATCCACCGCTACGCAGACGGGGAGGACTGCGCACTCCGAGTGCCGCTCGTCACCTACTTGCACCGCAACATCGCCGCGCAAGCCACCGGACGGATCCGCACCGCCATCGGCGACTCCATGCTGGGGCCACGGATCCGGCGAGTCGCCGCGGGCCTGCCACGGAACGTCCCCGCCGAGACGGTCCTCGAGCGGTGCCGAGCCCTCGGCATCAGCGGCCGAGAGCCGCTCGGAATCCAACGGGTCCGGGACGCCCTCGCGGTGCCGCTGCAGGTCGCCGCACGATCGAGCTGCCTGTCGTTCGGCGACATCAGCACCATCGAACGGCACCTCGCAGTGGATGACGCGGAGTCACCATTCGAGCGCGTCGACGAGGTCGAGCTCGTCCGCGCCTACCGGAGGCACAGCGGCATCGACGACCCCGACCTGCTCTGGCTGTCGTGGGAGTTCGAGGTGGAAGGCCGAGTGCCGATCGATCGTGACCAGTTCTGGCTCGCAGCCCGACGCCTCCAGCTCGCAGAACAGTAGCCGGCAGCAGATGACGAACGACACGAGCCAGAGCTCGCCCCCTGCTCGAACCTCCAAGGCGCATCCGGTCCCAGCGGCGGCGCGACGTCGGGCGGAAGCGCTCACCCTCGTCGCGGAGGGCCTCCTCGAGCCGAGTACCGTGGTCAGCATGGCCGCGTCTCCCGGGAACGAAGCGCTGCTGTCGCTGCCGCTGCAGTCGCTGCTGGCTGCACACCGCCTCTGGGACGACAACTCCGCCTCCGACGACCTCCGGAAGCTCCTCGCAGTCTGCGGCCGCGACAGCGACCCGCGCAGCGTCACCGTGTCGTGGCTCTTCCACCGCAAGGCGACCTCCGCCAGGATCCACGCGTTCGCGGACATCGTGCGCACCCGCACCCTCGCGGCCGCCGACGTCGGCGAGGCTCCCTGGCCGGGCTTCCCGATGGTGCCGCGTCCGGCGCACGATCGGCGAGGCGCCGTAGATGGCTGATCGGGAGGCCGTCGACAACATCCTCGATCGGGTGTTCGCGTTGCCCTCCGGCTCGCCAGAACGGGGACGAGCGATCGCGGACCTCATCATGCTTCTCGACGTCGACGGTGACTTGCGGTCGTGGTCGAAGGTGTTCATCGAGCGAGCTCCTGACCGAGCCGATGCCGCGGACGAGTACCGGGCGATCGCGATGGAGGCCATCTTCCGGGCGCTCATCGGCGCGGACGACCTGCGAGCGTCGAACCGGATCGGCGTCCTGTACCAGGTCGTCCGGCGTGCCGTCATGCGGCACGTGAGCTTCCGGGAGAGCGGGTTCACTGGTCTCCGCTCCCTGTCAGACCGCACCGACCGGTACCGCCGGATCCATGATGAACTGGCCGACGCGAACCACACCGAGCCCACGCCCGACGACGTGTTCGACGCCGCCGAAGCCGAAGACGCCAACGGACCGGGGGAGCCCCTGCCGAAGCTGCGCCGCACCGAGGCTGCGCTCTACGCCCGCGGCGGCCGCATCCTGACCACCGACCTCAGCGTCGAGCAGGCGAAGTTGCTGCGCGACGACGTCGCTGAGGAAGCCGACATCGCGCTCGAGTCCGTCAGGGTCGTTCGAGCGGTCGTGGACAGCATCATCAGCACCTACCGCGAACAGACCGGGCTGCTCTGGTACGCGATGGTCGCCGCCGAGGCGCGACAGCGAAGCGCCGGGCCCGACGACGTCCCGAAGATCGCCCGTCGCGCCGGCATCGCGCTCGGGCAAGCCATGCGGTACCGCGCAATCGTGGCCGCCCATCCGCGCCTGGACGCAGCGATCAGCAGCGGCGCCGACGGTTACATCCTCGAGGTGGCGCTCGACGAAGCCCCGAATGAGCTCGGGTTCGTCACGTGGTCCCGGCTGCTGCTCCGAGCCGTCGTGGACGCAGCGCCCGGAGAGGCGGGCCTTCTCACCTACGCGCACGCGTGGATGCTGCTGGCGGCGGACCTGGGACGGAACCCCAGCAGCTCTGAGCTGGTGCGCGCGGTTGAGGAACGCACCGGCGTGCAACTGACGGATCGGCGGGTCCGCGGGTACAAGCGAGCCCTGATGAACGTTCTCGACGAGATCCGCGCTGCGGAAGCTGCTCTACCGCAGTAGCGAGCCGTCGCGCCGCGGAAGAGACGGCGCCCTGTTGAACCACTCGTGGTCGCCGACCTCGACGACAAGACCTCGGCGAATGGACTCGAGGGTGTCTTGGCTGGCGAGATCCCAGTCGATCGCGCCGAACGGCCAACGGTCGAAGTCGACCGTCGTGTAGGTGTCCTCCGCAATCGCCCGCGCGAGGCCCGCCATCGACAGGAACCTGCCGTAGTAGCGGTCCTGCACGTCCATCAGCGCGCTGCTGACCACCCAGTCACCGCGCCGGTACCACCTGGTCAACGCGTCGTGCGTCACCGTCACCGGAACCGGGTAGGAGGAGCCGATGGCCATCTCGACTACGCCGATAGCGTCCGCAGTCTCCTGCAGGGTCGTCGGGAAGGGGCGAGGTCCGTTGCTGGTCATGCGGACACCCTCCCATCGTCCAGGAGCACCAGGTCCAGTTCCGTGACCTCAGCGACCGGGGCAGATGCCCACATGTCGAGCCGCTCGTCGTCGGCCGTGTCCTCTGGGGCGCGATCGTAGTCCGGATCGAACGGGGCGTCCTCCGCAGCGGCGGCGACGGTCGTGTCTCTGGTCGGATGCTCGGCGGTCGCACTGGGGGAGCCGGCCTCGACGGCATCTGCCGCTTCGACGGGAGCTGCGGTGTGCGTCGCCTGCTCGCGCACCTGGGGCGCGGACGCTGCGGCGGCGCGCTGGCCGTCCGCGGGGAGATCGCGGGACGGTGGGGCCAGGGCGAGGCGGATCACCTCTTCGCTTGCGAGAAGCGCACCGAGCGGCGCGGACGCTGCGATGAGGGCTCCCACCCAGGTCTGCCAGCGCGACAGCTCGATGTCGTTGAAGATCAGGGCGTGCGCCACGTTGATGATCGTGGAGATGCTCGTGAAGACGTATAGCACCCAGATGCTGCGGGTGGACGGCTCTCGGCGGTACCGGAAGACGGTATAGGTGATCGTGTACGCCAGGATCGGGCCATCGATGAAGATCGGCGCGATCACCTGCAGACCCTGCGTCGTTCCTGACCACGCTGCGGCTTCAGCGATCGCCGCGAAGCTGAACACGTATGATGCGCTCATGATGACGATCACCAGTGCGATCGCGGCGACAGCGACCACTGGTCGGTCAGGGGAGATCCTCGCGCTCTTCTGGGCACGGACGGCGTTCGTCGAGGCTGCCGCGGGATCCACAGCGGACTGAGGCGTACCGCCGAGGGGAGGCATCCTCCGACGGCGGCGGAAGCGGCGACGTCGACGCGGTTCTGCGTCGGGAAGGGCAGGGGTGCTCATACCTCTACCTATGCACCGCGCGAACGCAGCGGTGCCCCGCACCGTGATGGTGCGGGGCGCCGCTGCGCGTGACGGAGGTGTCACCAGTCGCTGGGCATCGGGACGCTCCAGTGCACGCTCCAGCTCGAGCCGGATGTGCTCGTGGTGGCGTTCGCGTTCGACGGGATGCCGGGGGTCACGGTGACGGTCCCGGTGCAGCCGCCGACGGAGCCGGACTGCGAACCGGACGTACCGGGCCCGGATGGTGCGCCGCTCTTCTGCGGGATGACGATGACCCGGCACGGCGCCGGCGGGTTCGGCTTGGTGACTCCGCCACCACCGCCACCGCCGCCGCCGGGGCGCGGATTCGCAGGCCGCGAACCGCCACCGGTACTCCCAGATCCGGCCGAGCCGCCGCTCGGCGCACTCCAGCCTCCACCCGTGGAGGGCGTGGATCCGCCACCGGACGTTCCCCACGATCCGGAAGCGCCGGCGGTGCCGCCCGACGTCGGGCCGCCAGGAGACACCGCCTGGCCAAGCGCGCTGGTCTGCACCGTCCCGGCGTTCGCGGCAGCCGCTGCAGCCTCCTCGGCGACCGCAGCCTCGTGGGAGCGCTGCAGCACCGTCAGCCCTGCGCTGGCGACTGCGAACCGCTGCGGGCACGGAGCGGTGGAGGCGGCCTTCATCCGCGACTGGAACTCTGACCGGACCTTCGCGGTCGCCTTCGAGTACTTACCGAGCCACTCGCTGGTCTTCTTTGACACGGTCTTGGCGGCCGCGGCGACAGCGTCGTCGAGCTTCGAAGCCGCAGCTTCCACTGAGCGATCTGCGCGCTCGAGCTGGGCGACCTGCTTCGTGACGGCCGTCCGTTCCTCGGTCGCCGTTGCTGCGGCGGTTCGGAGCGCTCCGGGCGAGCTCCCCGGCTGCTTCTTCTTCGGCGGATCCGTCGCAGGGGAGGCGCTCTTGCGGGCGTGCTCGGCTGCGGTGGAGAGCGCGTGTACTGCCTTCGCGACAGCGTCCGCGTCCTGCTTCGAGACGACGCGGGGGAGATCGCGAAGCCGTGCCGGCGTCCAGTCCTGCGCAGACCGCTTCGCGCTCTCGAGCTCGGCCGTGAGACTGGCGTCTGCGGTCTTTTTCGCCTTGATCGCCGAGGTGAGGCGCTGCTGGGCGTCCGTGTACGCGGACTCGGCGCCGGAGCGCTCGGCGAGGTAGATCGAGGTCGTGGCGATTGCGACGACCGTGACGGTTGCGCCGGCTGCTGTGAGCCATCGGCGGCCGCGCCGGCCAGCGCGGGATGCCGGCGGCGAGCTGGATAGCCGGGGGCTGTCGAGCTCGTCGGCCTCGTTGGGGTAGGTGTGGTTGGTCATGATGCTCCTGCGTTCTCGGTGGCTGGTGCCAGGATATGAAGTTCGAAACTCTGCCTCTGGTATGCGCCGCTCGGACGCAGGAACGCCCAGACCATCGGTCAGGGCGTTCCTGCTTTTTCGCGATCAGCCGGAGACGATCGGGAGGGTGGCGGCTGCGCCGCCACCTCCGACCGCAGCGGCCTTCTCGCCCTTGCCGGTCGGCGAATTCGGCTTCTCTGGCACCTCGGGCGTAGGAGGCGGCGTCAAGGGGATCGTCTCCGACGGGATGCCTCGTTTGCCCATCGCGATCACCTTGCCGTCGAGGTCGTAGACAGCCTCAACGAAGTAGACCGCCTTGGCGTCCTCCGAGGCCTTGTACGCCACGGTGGGCAGGGTCACGATGACGCCGTTCACCAGGCCCTCGTTCAGGCCCATCGGCCCAGCCGTCGCGAGGTGCTTGTCAGCGTCCGAGACCTCGTCGGTCAGCTGCTCGTACAGGTTCGACGTGATCTGCGAGCCCTCTGGGACGGTGCCCCAGAGCTGCGCGGCATCCGTGGCCTGCCCGTCGCCGGGCGTGCTGGCGGAGGTGGTCACGAGGAGCTGCTTGACCGCGGCCCACTCATCCGTGTCGGCGCAGTCGCCGGCAATCAGCGGCTTGCCGTCGGGCGAGTACAGCGTCGCCACCCACGTGCCGACACCGTTCTCCTTGGACCGGTGCGACACCTTGTAGGTCTTCGGACCGGTCACCTCGACCTTGTCGGAGGTGTAAGTGAGGGTGTCGGCCGTGCAGACCGCGTTCGCCGGAGCGACCAGGTCGCCGTTCTCGCCGATGGTGTTGGGGAACGTGTAGTAGCGGTTGACGAGGTAGAACCCGTCGCTCTTGGACACGTTGCCCTCGACCTTGATGTCGTCCTCGACCTTTAGGCCGAGGCCGGTGGTGGGGACGTCGACGCCGTCGAAGTTGGTCGTGATGCCGGTGGTGGTGCGCGCCTTCGTGGTGACCTTCGGCGGGCTGACGAAGGACTCGTCGTCGATGCCGAAGTCGCTGACGAAGGTGTACCTCGCGCCGCCGTCGAGCCACGGCGCGACGGACGCGGCCTGGTCCTTGCCGGCGATCTGCGTCACCCAGGTGTACCAGCCAGAGGCCTTCGCCTGGTCCTCGTCGAGCTTGCCGTTCGAGGTGATCTTGTAGGTCACCGTCGTCGGGTCGGTGGCGTTGCCACCGACGGTGACCTTGCCGGTGCCGGCGACGGGCGCGCCGTCGGGGACCTTCGAACCCTGCTCCGGCTTCGTCTTGAACGGGCCGTACAGGGTGCCCGTGACGTTGATGGGGGCGTAGTCGCCCTTACTCGACCGCGGCCAACGGTTCGTGGTGCCGTCGGCGTTCTTGCCGAGCAGGACGCGGATGTTGTCGGTGGCGGTGTCACCGCTGACGTAGTACCGGGAGTCGGACGTGGTGACGGCCTTCGGGCTGAACTGGGACGCGCGGTTCATCGGGTCGCTGACGCTGCCGGAGACCGTGCCGGGGCTCCCGATGGACGTCTCCATGCCGGTGCCGGATGCGACCCACTGCGTGCCGTCGGAGGTGCCGGTGACGTTCAAGGTCGGCTTCCACCCGTCGGAGCCCGGCTTGCCGGGGACGGAGTAGGAGTAGTCGGCCTTGATCTTGTAGTCCGCGCCGGGGGTCGGCGGGACGCCCTCGATCTGCTGGGTGAGGGTCCGGGACCCGTTCGCCTTGAACTCGCCGGAGGTGGCACCGTTGCTGGTGAACTTGCCGTTGTGCAGCGTCAGCGTCCAGGTGCCGTCGGTGTCGCCGGAGGTGTTGAGGGTCACGCTGCCCTTGTAGTTGTCGTTCGGGTCGACGTTGAAGGAGCCGGTGATCGTTCCGGGCTTGCCGTCCTGACCGCTCGAGCCGACCGTGACGCGCTGCGCCTCGGCCCAGTACTGGTTCGCGAGATCGCGTGCACGGTTCGCCGTGTCGGCGCCTGCCGGGTAAATCGACCAGTACGTCTGCGCGCCGATGTCGCCGACGGCGCCGGTGTAGCCGGCGTCACGGAGAACGTTGTACTCCCACTGCTGGCTGACGACGTTCTTCACGACGATCGCGACCGCGCCGCGGCGGGCCTTCGCCTCGGCGCTCTGATCGCTGAGGCCGACGTTGTGCGTCGTGGTCAGCATGTTGATGGCGGCGGACTGCTGGTCGTTCAGCGTGACGGGACCGCCCCACTGGTTGCCGGGGATCGTGACGTTGCGCACGTTTTCTCGGAACTGACCGGCCGAGAACGGCGAGGGGCTGCCCGGCTGGATGCAGTCGGCGAGGGCGCCGTCGTCGCCGACGTAGGTGGAGGCGAATCCGCCCGCGTCGTTGTCGCTGCCGATCTGCGCGCGAGGCGTCGGAGTGATCGCGCTGGCGGGCAGTGCGGAGCCGAGCAGGCTGAGGGCCAATATCGGTACGCCGGCCGCGAAGGCGAGCCGCTTGACTCGCTTCCCGCGCTTGCGCACGGTGGTGTCGGTCTGGGTCACGGTGATCCCTTCCAGGACGTTGCAGTGGTCTACCCATCACCCTGTGACGACCTCGTACACAGTTCGTGGCCATGGCCGATCGGTGGGGTGTGGGGGAGGGCGGCGTGTGCCGACCAGTGCCCCGCGCCGGAGTCGAACCGACGGGGTGCTCCTCCTCTGGAGCTACGGGGCTGCATGCGTGAGCGCTGCACGCGGGAAGGAAACTGCTGGCGCGCCCGGGAGGGGGCGCGAGCGCACCAGCAGCGGTCAGGGGGCTACCCGTACTGCGGCATCGGTATCGGGACCGGCGTCTGCTGGAGGGGCATCGGGACGGGCGCCTGCTGCATCTGCACCGGCTGCTGCTGCTGAGTCGCGAGCTTCCGCCGCTGCTGCGTCGGCAGAGCCGAGTAGTCGAACTGCCACGCTGGGTCGGCCGGGTTGTAGTTCGGATCGACGCCCTTGTCCTCCCAGGAGCGAATGACCCGGACGTTGTTCGTCCCGGTTCGTTCGACAGCGACGTGGATGAAGACCTTGTGCCCGATGAGGCTCTGCAGGGTGAGGGCATCGTTGCGGCCGGCGTCGCTGTCCGTTCGCTCCGTTCGCACGGTCTCCTGACCGTTTGGGTGGTGCTCGCTCGGCTTTGTCCGGAGGAAGAGGACCGCCCGCGTCGAGGTGTTCTCCTTGTCGATGCCGATGATCGTCGCGGGGAACGACTTCAGCTGGCTCGTGTTCTGTGCCTTCTGCTCGGCGGCGGCGAACGCGCTCATCGGGAGAGACCCGTCAATGAGGTACGTCGCGATGCGTTCGGTGTGACGCTTCACGTCGGAATCGGAGCCCTGGGGTCCGGCGATGATCGCCGCGGCGATGACGACCTGAGCCTGGGTAGCGGGATCGAGAGCCATAGTGTTCCTGCTTTCAGTGAGGGAGGGTGCGGGGATCGGGTCAGGCGACGGCGTCGACCGACTGGAGGTGCGGCAGGTTCTGCTCGACGCGTCCGCCGAAGAACTCGATGGCGCTGGCGGCGGGCACGGTCCTGCCGGAGGTGAGGCCGATCGCGACCTCCGCCTTCGCGCGCGTCAGACCGACGATCCGCTGGTACCAGGCGTCCCATTCCTCACGGGTTCCGGGCCGGAAGGCGACAACCTCGTTCTCCTCGTTTCGCATCGGGACGGTGAACGGGGCGGGGCGGACCTTGATCGTCTCGCGCAGCGCGTACGTGATGCGGCCGGCGCGGCCGTGGCCCCAGTCGAACAGGTCGCCGAACAGCGACCGGGTGACGTCCTCGACCGCGTTGGCGAGCAGGCCCGCCATGTTGGAGATCGTGCTGGGCGTCAGGTCGGCGCCCTGGCGGACGAGGAGGTCGACGGCAGCGTCGGTGAGGCCGAACGTGGCGATGGCGGCGTACTCGCTGGTCGGGTACTGGCTCGTGAGCGGTGCGGCGGCGGGCTGGTTCATTAGGGGGTCTCCTCCGAAGTCGTTGTGGTTCTGCCTCTCTCTATGCACCGCGTGCGGCTCGGAGTGCGCAGCGCCCGAAGCGGGGGCGGTGGCGGCCGGGGCAGCGTCACTCGTCGGCTGACCGTTGGTGATGAGTCCGTATCCGGGCAGGGCCGCGTAGTCGGACTGCTGGGCCCACGCGGACGGGCGGGTGTGAGGCCGCGCGATCGACAGCCCCAGCGACGCGCCAGACGGCTTCGTCGCGGCGGATCCCGCAGCCTTCTCGGTCGTGATCCGCGCGACCGGGCACGCGTTGGCGAGGTCGCACCAGCCGCAGAGGTTCGACGGCTTCGTGTCGAAGCGACCGGCATCAGCGGACCGGTTCATCGTGAGCCAGGCGTTCTCGAACTTCATCAACGTCGAACGCATCGCACCCTCGGACACGTCAATGAACGCGGTCTGGTTCCAGCCCGGGTAGAGCAAGCTCGCGCCGACCACCCGCTGACCGGGGAACAGTGCCTCGATGAACAGGCGGTAGGCGCGCTGCTGGTCTGCGTAGTCGCCTTGCTGATTCAGCTTCCGTGGCTTCTTGCCGGGGAACTTGTAGTCGTCGACGAAGAGGCCCTGCTGACCGCGGTCGTCGAGGACGACGTCCGTCCGGTCGACCTTCCCTTGCACGGGGAACTCGCCCTGCAACCCCTGGAGCTTGAGCTTCGTCGGGTTCTCCCGCTGGTTCTCGTAGTCCCAACCGCCGACGGCGAGCTCGGTGGCGAACACGTTCACCTCGCGCGGGTGCGGCTGGCCGTTCAGGGCGAAGATGCCCTGCGTCCACGGCCGGACGATCCCGTCCCAGCGCCTGGCGGACGCCTGATTCGCTTCGACCAGTTCGTCCGTGATGTCCGATCCGGCATGGAACTCCTCCGGCGCGTCCGGCAGGAGCAGGGTGCGCCGGTCACGGACCGCGAGGTCGTCCTCCGACCAGAGTGCGTCGCGGATCCGATCGACTTCGGCGTGCACGAACTCGGGCGTCCGATCGTCGGGCGCCTGCTGGAAGAGGTGCTCCATCGCCTCGTGGGCGCCCGTACCGATGATCCGCGGCTGGAATGGGTCCGACTCCTGCGGGAGCACGCTTGAGGCGGCGAAGCTCGCCGGGCACTTCTGGATGTTCGAGACCGTGGACGGGCTGATCTCCTTGCGGCGGATCTTCTTCAACGCCTTGGGGTCGTCGACCACCAACGTCTTCCCATCCCATTGGGCGCTGGCGAGGGCGTCGGCTCGGCGGCCACCTGAACTGCTCATGTCCGTACCTATGCACCGCACCGAGCCGAAAGCGCGCGCTGCGAAGGAACGGCAGGCCCATCGCGGTCGCCGCGAGACTGCGCCATGCCACCCGCGGCATCGACGGTGCGCACACCTCACCGCCAGCGGCGCATAGGGGTGGGTATGAGCGTGATCGAACAAACCACCCTGGTGTACGTGGCGGCCCGCGAGAACTCGAACAAGTTCTACCGACTCGAACTGCACAGCGACGGCACGGTGCTGAAGCAGTGGGGCCGCGTCGGCACAGCAGGCCAGCAGCAAACCATCACCGGCGGTTCAAACCGCTACCACGCGACCATCTCTGAGAAGGAGCGCAAGGGGTACCGACGTGTCGACACTTCGACCGCCCGCGCAGCCGTCCCCGCGGCTGAGGTCGCGACAGCCGCCACCACCGCGCTCCGGGCGGATGCGTCAGACACGCGCGTCACGGACCTGATCGAGCGCATCGCGAAGCGGAACCGGCACGACATCGAAGCTCTGTCGGGCGGACGCATCAGCGCAACGTCCTCCGGCGTGAGCACCGCCCTCGGCCCGATCACGCCTGGTTCCCTCGACCGTGCCCGGCGCCTCCTGACTCGACTCGAACTCGCCGTGCGTCAGAGCGCGCCGCACGTGGCGCTCCTGGAGGAGTACCTGACGTTGGTCCCGCAGAAGGTGAGCGGCAAGGCCGGCTGGGAGCACGACTTCCTCTCAACCCCGACGAAGATCGCCGCGCAATGGTCGCTGCTCGGTGCCCTCGGCTCCGCATTCGTCGTCCACCTGAACCCGACAGCGCAGCCGTCGTTCCGCTACAGCATCAGCCGGCTTGAGGACCGGCGCGAAGTGGAGCGCGTCAGCGCGCTGTTCGCCCGCACGCGCAACGACCGCCACCGCGGTACCCGCGACCTCCGCATCAAGGCCGTCTACGTCCTCACGGACACCACCGAGCGGCAGCAGGCCTACGGCAGGCGCGCCGCGATGATCGGCGGCGAGCAGCAGCTCTGGCACGGCACAGCCGCCGCCAACGTGCTCTCCATCCTCGCCGGTGGCCTTGTCGTTCCTCGAAGCGCCTCGCATGGGCGCATGTTTGGCAACGGCGTCTACCTCGCCGAGCAGTCATCGAAAGCGACCGGCTACGCGGGAACCGGCGTCTGGGGTAACGGAGGCGTCGACGAGGACCACTTCGTCTTCCTCGCTGACGTCGCGCTCGGCCGGACGCTGCGACCTGCAACCCGCGAAGAGGCGCTTCGCGCGTGCGGGGGCGACGCCTACGACTCGATCGTCGTCGCCGGCGGCACCTGCGGCGTGCGCAACAGCGAGACGATCGTGTGGGACACCGAACAGATCAACCTGCGGTACCTCGTCGAGCTCGCATGACGGCGGTGAGGCAGCGGCCCGGAACCTTCGAGAACGAAGCCGCTGCCTCACGGCAGCGTGTTGTTCACCGCTGTCACGAAGCCGATGAGAGCGTACGCACTGATCGGCACACATAGCAGCCATTCACGCCACGACCCCGCGTTACCCAAGACCGGGAGCGCAACGTAGCCGCCCTCGCTCCACAGCCACGCCGGCAGCATGGGCGGCTTCGATGCACGGAACGGCCACGCGAGGGGGAGACCGCCGGTGGTGAGGAGGTCTCCCACCAGATGCGCGCACCATCCGACAGCGACGACCGTCGGCAGCAGCGGCAGGAAGTCCGGCCACACGAGCGTGGTGACCGCGGCGACCGCAGCGCCCACGCCCCACGCGACCGACCACCGCTTCGCCAGACGCAACGTCTTCACCGCGAAGCCCGCCAGCGCGACGATCACCACCACACAGACCCACCACACCCGATCGAACCGGACCGGATCGACCAGCCCGTCCCGGCTGCAGAACCAGGCGGCCAAGATCACCGCCGCAGCGACCAACGGCGCGTGAGTGCCGTGCCGGTGCCCGCCAGCGACCGCGCCGACGAGCGACGTCGCAGCCTTCGACGCGAACCCCGCGGAGTGCGCGATCGTCGCCTGCGGGTGATCCGCGTCGGGGCCGAGCGCCGCCCCCGCGCACAGCAGCGCGCCAAGCGCGGCGAACATCGGGGAGGTGTGCACGGCGCCCGCCAAGGGGACCGCGACCTCCGTCAGCGGGAACTTCACCGCCGGTCCGGTGAGCAGGAGCCACGCCGCGGCGCCGCACACGGCGTGGTGTCCGCCCATCATGCGCGGACACCCGCCATCTGCAGGCCCGGAACGTGCACCGTCGCCTCGGCGAGCTCCTGCAGCAGCGTTCGACCGTCCTCGAGCGGAGCGTCGAGCGCCGGCAACCACAGCCGGACCAACGTCGGGGCCACCTCATGCCAGAGCTCACGGTCGAACCACACCGTCGTGTGCACACCAGCCGGCGCGTGCCGCTGCACCCGCGACTGCTCCATCCGCGGCATGTCGAGTGTGACGCGGATGCACAAGTTGCACGGCGGGATTCCGTCCCGTTCGGCGATCAGATAGTTCGACCACGGGAACACCCACAGCGCCTGGAAGCGGCAGTCGACGTGCTCGCGCGTGCTCAGGTAGCCGCCGGGCGTCTCCACCAGCGGCGAGAAGCCGAGCGCTCCGATAGCCGCCTCCTGCATCCGCTTCGTCGGGGTGTAGTACCTGTTCACAGTGCCCAAGGCGCCTCCTTCGATGTGGAGCGCGGGACGGCGCTCACCAGTACCTATGCGTGCCGACTCAGTCGAAGCGGACGCCGTTCGACGGGACGATCGGCTCCGGCGGAGCCGCGAACAGATTCCACGGCGTCACCGCCGGCGCCGGCGTGCTCTTCGGCACTGGCAGGGTCGAGACAGCGACAGGCGACGGGATGGCCGTTGCGGCCGATTCGCGCAACCATGCCAGCAGCTTCGGACTGCTCGTCGGCGATGCACGCACCTCGAGCTGACGCCGCCGCCCAAGATCCTCCAGAGCGGTCGCGACCGGGACACCGGGAACCCAGTCCGCACCGGCACGTTCATCCGCGACGACGAGCCGCCGCACCTCGGCGTGACGGTCGAGGAACGCGCGCACCTGGTCGACAAGGTCCCCGTCGTCGAGCGCGTCGGAGATCACCTGTCCGGCGTCCGACCACAGCAGCACCGACGACGTCGCAGGGTCGGAGCGGTCGTCGTCCCGATCGTCCGAGACGACGCCGGCGTTGATGCTCTCCGCCCTGGGCGCGACGGGAGCGTCCGCCTCGTCGTGGAGCGATTGCTCGACGACGGCGGACGGCAGCGCAGTCGACTCCGGCGCGTCGGCTGGGGGGTCGTCGAAGCTGAAGTCGAGGGACAGGTCGACCTCGCCGAGGTCGACGACCGGCTCATCGACCAGAACCCGGCCGACCGGCTCCCCGAAGGTCGGCGCCGCGGGCGGCGCGAACGATACCCGCGAGTCAGCGGCGGTCACGTCGAGACGTTCGCCATCCGTCAGCGGCACCCGGACGGCAGAGATGTGCTCGACGATCTGCGCGAAGTGATCGTGCTGCGATCCGCCGCCCCACCACGTCTGCACTGCGAACGGGGCTTCCGAGGTGGACTCGAAGACACCGCGGCCGCGCGGGACGCTGTCGCCGAGGATCCCCATCGCCGCCTGCGGATCGCTGAACGCGCTGGTGAGGTCACCGAAGCTCATCTTCCCCATCGCAAGTCGGGAGAACTGCGACTTGATCGTCGCGCCACCGGGGATCCGCTTCAGCAGATCCGAAGTCAGCTTCTGACCGGCAGCCACGACGACCATTCCCGTTGCGCGGCCTTCGCGGACCAGTCGGCCCAGACCCGCAGCGATCGTCGCTTTCAGCTCGTTGATGCGCGCGGCCTGCTCGTACTCCGACATCGCCACCTCGTCGGCACCCGCAGGCGGCTTCTGCACCGCCTCGGGGATGACCAACGACGTGAACTCGTCGAGAAAGAGCGCGGACATGGGAGGCTGCACGCCTTCCGGGAGATCGCGCACGTTCGACACCCCGTGCTGGGCGTTGAGGTCCCTCCGTTCCTCGATCACACCGACCAGGTGCTTCATCAGCGCCGCCGTCTGCTCGTACGTCGTGCACCGAGCCCGGAGCCACGGATCGAAGGGGGCGAAGTCGTTGAAGCCCTTGATCGGGTCCGCGGCGTACGTGTCCCACCCCTGCACGAGCATCGGTGCGGCGATCGCCGTCATCGCGATGCCCTTCCCCGAACCGTTCTGCCCGAGGACGAGCAGGTGCGAGTCGTTTTCCAGATCCCACACGCACGGGGAACCTTCGACGCGGGTCGCGAACGGAACGCGCCGTTCATGCGCGCCCACGATGTCCCACATGAACGGTGCCGGCGACGGCATCGGATCCGCCTCGGACGCGAGCACAACGAACTCGGTCGGGCTGTCGGCAGGACGGACCTCGAAGAACGCGTTCCCCGTCGCCGTGCGGAGCTTGTCGATCGCCTTCTGCTCCTGGAAGCTGGCGAGCCCCATGCGGGCCGGGATTCCGAACCGCATCCGCGTCACCTGCGGGTTCGACTCCAACTCCGACACCTCGAGCAGCGTCGGCGCCGACCCGTCGAATGGAGAGTCCAGCCCGGCAGCAGTGAACGCATGCTCGAGGTCCGCGACCGTGCACTGCTGCTGCGTGGCCCGGGACACGAAGCGCAGACCTTCCGTGCTCGGGTGGGCGCCGACGAACAGGTCGCAGCCGAACTCGCCGCGCGTCGCGATCAGCCACCGCGGGTCACCCATCTGCAGACGCATCTTCGTCAGCGCCCGCTTCACCGCGTCCAACGTCACCCCGTCGTACAGGCGCAGGGACACCTTCCAGATCGACTCCGACCCGCGGCGCGTCATCGGCAGCGCCAGCGCGACCTCCGGACGTGGCAGCTTCGCCGCGTCGAAGCCGGCGTTGATCGACGCCGCCAGCGCCCACTTCGCCGCCACCTTCGACACGTTCCCCGGCAGCAGCGTCGGATCCTTCGGCACCGGCCGGTCGGACCAGAGCACCGTGAACGCCTGCGGGTTCCGCGTCCCCGGGGACGAACCGTCACCCCACCCGATGACCGTGCAGAACGGCGCAGAGTTCAGCGTCGTCGGCAGCTTCTGCGCCACCACGGACGACATGTACAAGCCGATCTGATCGCCCTGCGCGCTCATGTGCGGCGCCGAATGGATCGTCACGTCACCGTCCGGCAGCGTCAGCACCGCTTCCTGCTTCACCTGCCACTGCGGAACCGGGACGCTGCGCTCGTTCGTCTTGAAAATGTCCCGCCACCGCTGCTTCCACCGCAGCTCCCACGCCAACGCCGCAAGCTGGTCGGATCGCTCAGGTTCCTCGAACTCCGCCCGGTGCACGTCGACGTCGCCGAACACCACCGCGGTGCCGGCCGCCGACGGCGGCACCGGCACCGCATCGACGCCGAACACCGACCGGATCCCCGACGCGATCGCGTCCGCGGGGTTGCCGACGAACAGCGCCTCCCACACGACGACCGGACTGCCCGACGTGGTGATGCGGCGAACCGCCCGCAGGACGGGCGCCGGCGCGGTCTGACCGAGGCCAGTTCGGACGGCGTTCGCCGCAGCCACCTCGCACCAGAGCCCGAGGAGCTCGACGGCGGCAGCGTTGTCCGCGACGTCCGGCCGCATCATGTCGTCGAGGACGACTGCCCGGAACTGCGTCGGGTGCGACGCACCTCCAGAACCCGGCACCGGAGCCGGCAGCAGCGAGAACTGCACCCCGGTGCCGAGGAACGGGGTGAGCTTCGCCGTCAGCGCCTGCGCGCCGGCAGCGCCGAGCGTCGCTGGAGCGTCGAACAGCGTGACCGTCGCCCCGGGCCGGGTGTCGTGCTCAAGCAGACGCACGTCCTGCTTCAGCGTCTGCCACCGCGACGCCCACTGCGCTCGAGCCGCGATCGTCTCGCGCCACTGCTGACGCACCTGCCCTCGACACGCGACGTGCGTGATCACCCCGAACACCAGCACCCCGCAGCCGGCGTACAGCAGCGGCGCCGGTTCGAACAGCCACGTCACCGCCGCTGCGCGCAACAGCAGGTACGCCGCCCACGCCGCCGACCCGCCGCCGACCGCCGACGCGATCAGCCGCTTCACCGTGAAGCCGCCCGCGCTCTCCGCGTCACGCTCGACGAGGAGCTCATCGACGAACACCGACGGGGCGACGTCGTCCGTGTCGGCAGTGCCGCGTACTGCGTAATCCCAGCCGACGATCACCGCGTACGCCGCGATCGCGTTCAGCCACGGCAGCTGCGTCAACAACGCATCGACCGGAGCCGTCCACGCCACCATCGCCGCGCCGAGCGCCACCAACGTGGCGGTGCGCGCAGGGAACAGCACCGCCACGACGCGCCCTGCCGCCGCCGCGACGGGAGCAGTTTTCTTCATCGGCAGAGACGCCGCCGCTTGCCGGAAGCGCTCCCCGGGCCGCAGCGCACCCCACGGGCGGTTCGGCAGCCACGCCGCGGACGGGAACACCGCACGGCGCAGCAGCCGCCACCTCCGCCACCGCAGCATCTGCTGCTGCTCACCACCGATCGGCGTCGGCGACCCCGCCGCGTCCTTCGGACCCGTGAAGATCGGCGGGGACGAGAACGACGCGGCGACCGCGCACGCCAGCCACAGCGCCGGCACGCTCGGGTACCGCAGGTACGCCAGCACCCCTGCCACGAGCATGCCGAGGACGATCACCGCGGGAGCGTTGTTCGTGGTCCTC
>Ga0265780_10002607_pt1 | contig 24296 bp, 24 predicted proteins | sample P1T30metagenome_FD_192432 | JGI IMG/M metagenome (GOLD analysis project Ga0265780, IMG submission 192432) | Plant litter microbial communities from East Loma Ridge, Irvine, California - P1 T30 | ecosystem: Environmental > Terrestrial > Plant litter > Unclassified | place: USA: California... | reverse complement strand
GGCAGCGGGTCGAGCGCATCGGGCGGCAGTCCCGCAGCCTGCGCCAATGCATGGTGGGTAACGCCGCGTTCGAGGGCGGTGTCCAGCAGCGGCTGGAGGTAGGAACCGGTGACGCGGGCGCCATCGCGCAGATGTGGCGTGTTGGAGCAAGGCTGTGTCATGAAAGAGCAATACCGGCGGCTGCATGCCGCTTAATGTGATACCCGAGGTGTTACATGAGGTAATACTTGAACTAGCAAAAAAGCAACTGACAGTATAACGGGAAAAGACACTGATGCGCCGCTGGAATGGTTGGGGGGACGAGTCAATTACGGTGCAACTCGAGGGCGACGCCCGCGCATTCCTCGGCGCCCGGCTGGGCCGGGGCGCCGCCCCACAGGACGCCACCTTCGAACATGCCTGCGCCGGCCTGGCTCCTGGCCGCCTGCCGTACCATCCGCTGATCGACACTGCACCCGCCACCCGCGCGCGCCACGCGGCCGGCCAGAGCCTGCCCGACTGGCTGCGCCTGCGCCATGGCCGTCTGGGCGAAGTGCCGGACGGCGTTGCCTTCCCCGAATCCGGCGCCCAGGTGCGCGAGCTGCTGGCCCTCGCCGCCCAGCACGACGCGGTCGTCATTCCCTACGGGGGCGGCACCAGCGTGGCTGGCCAACTGGATGTCGGCCACAGTTCCGGCGGGGGCCTGCGGCCGACGCTGAGCCTCGACATGGGCCGCATGCGCGCCCTGATCTCGCTCGACCACGAAGCGCAGCTGGCCTGCTTCGGCGCCGGCGTCGCCGGTCCGGATCTCGAGGCCCAGCTGCGCACGCACGGCTACACGCTCGGCCACTATCCGCAATCGTTCGAATACTCCACGCTGGGCGGCTGGATCGCCACCCGCTCGTCGGGCCAGCAGTCGCTGCGCTACGGCCGCATCGAGCAGCTGTTTGCCGGCGGACGGGTCGAGACGCCGTCGGGCACGCTCGACATCCCGACCTTTCCGGCATCGTCCAGCGGCATCGACCTGCGCGAGATGGTGCTCGGTTCCGAAGGGCGGATGGGCGTGCTGACCCACGCCGCGGTGCGCATCAGCCGCCAGCCCGAGTATGAAGCCTTCCATACGATCTTCTTCCCCGACTGGGAACAGGCGGTGCAGGCCGTGCGCGCGCTGGCCCAGGCGCGGCTCGGCTTGTCGATGCTGCGCCTGTCTAACGCCAGCGAGACCCGCACCATGCTGGCGCTGGCCGGCCACGGGCGCCAGGTCGCCATGCTCGAGCGCTACCTCGGCTGGCGCGGCTGCACCCGCAACAAGTGCATGCTGCTGGTCGGCGCCAGCGGCGCGCGGGGCGAGGCGCGCGCGGCACTCGGCGCGGCGGTGGCGCTGGCGCGGCGCGCGCGCGGCGTGCACGTCGGCCGCGCGCTGGGCGAGCGCTGGCGCCGCAACCGCTACCGCAGCGTCTACCTGCGCAACGCGGCCTGGGCCCACGGCTATGCCATCGACACCGTGGAGACGGCGCTCGACTGGCCGCATGTGAGCACGGCGGTGGGCGCGATCGAGCAGGCCGCGGCGGCCGCGCTCGAAGCCTTCGGCGAGCGGGTCCACGCCTACACCCATCTGTCGCACCTGTATGCGCAGGGCGCCAGCATCCATACGACCTTCATCTACCGGCTGGCCGGCGACTACGACGCCGACCTGGCGCGCTGGCGCCAGCTCAAGGACAGGGTCTCGAGCGCGATCGTCGGCTGCGGCGGCACCATCAGCCACCAGCACGGCATCGGCGTCGACCACGCGCCATGGCTGGCGGCCGAGAAGGGCGAGCTGGGACTGGGCGCCATGGGCGCGCTGTTCCGCCACTTCGATCCCGAGGGCCGCATGAATCCCGGCAAGCTGGTGACGCCATGAGCGCGGCCAAGACCTTCCCGCCGGCGCGCGACTGGGACATCCTGGTGATCGGCGGCGGCATCACCGGCGCCGGCATCCTGCTGGAAGCCGCGCGGCGCGGCCTGAAGGCGCTACTGGTCGAGCAGAAGGATTTTGCGTGCGGTACCTCGAGCCGTTCCTCGAAGCTGGTGCACGGCGGCCTGCGCTACCTGGCGTCGGGCAGCCTGCGCCTGACACGCGACGCGGTACACGAGCGCGAGGCCTTGCTGCGCGCGGCGCCCGGCCTGGTCGAGCCGCAGGGCTTTGCCTTTGCCGAGCACGACCCCGAAGCGAAACAGGCGAAGGGACTGACGACGATGTTGCGCGTGGTCGACCTGCTGGCCGGCCGGCGCGAGCCGCGCTGGGAGCGGCCAGAAGCGCTGCGCCGGGAGGCGCCGCCAGCCAACGGCGCACCGGCGGCGAACGGCATCCGCTATACCGACGCCAAGACCGACGATGCGCGCCTGGTGCTGCGCGTGCTCGACGAGGCGCGCGTGCACGGCGCGGTGACCTGCAACTACGTGACCGTGCAATCGCTGGTGCGCGACGGCGGCAAGGTGCACGGCGCCATGCTGCGCGACGAACGCAGCCGGGCTGAGACGGCGGTGCGCGCGCGCGTGGTGGTCAACGCCACCGGCGTCTGGTCGAGCCTTGCGGGCGGCGGCGACGGCGTCCCGGACCGCGCGCCGCGCCTGCGCCAGCTGCGCGCCAGCCACCTGGTGCTGCCGGCCGCGCGCCTGCCCTTGAACCAGGCGGTGAGCCTGCTGCACCCGAGCGACGGCCGCCCGGTGTTCGCCTTCCCATGGGAGGGCGTGACCCTGGTCGGTGCCGCCGACGTGGACGATGAGGGCGCGACCGACGCGCCGGCGCACATCACGCGGCGCGAGTTCGATTATCTGATGACGGCGCTGCGCGCACAATTCCCGCAACTTGGCCTGAAGGACGCCGACGTGGTCGCGACCTTTGCCGGCGTGCGCCCGGTGGTCGACGCCGGCCATGGCGGCGCGCCGGCGTCCGAGAAGCGCGAGCATTTTGTGTGGTCGGAGCCGGGACTGGTCTCGGTTGCAGGCGGCAAGCTGACCACGTTCCGCGCGATCGCCCTTGATGTGCTGCGCCATGTGGCGCAGCAGATCCCTGGCTGGCAGCTGCGCTCCGAACGGGGTCCGGTGTTCGCGCGGGTCGCGGTGCCGGCGCGCCACGATGTGCCGTCGGCCGTGCTGCGGCGCCTGGCGGGCCGCCACGGCCTGCAGGCCAAGCCGCTGCTGGGCGCCGCGCACAAGGGCGAGCTCGAATGCATCCCCGGCACCCAGACCCTGTGGGCGGAATTGCGCTGGGCCGCGCGCGCCGAGCAGGTCTACCAGCTCGAAGACCTGCTGCTGCGCCGCACCCGGCTCGGCCTGCAGTTGCCGAGGGGCGGCCTGGACCAGATGGCGCAGATCCGCGCCATCTGCCAGCCAGAACTGGGCTGGGACGACGCGCACTGGGAGTCGCAGGAGCGGCGCTACCTGGTCGAGTGGCGCAAGCAGTACGGCGTTCCGGCGGCAACGGGCTAGCGCTGCCTGGCGCGCATCAGGGATAGTGTTCGGCGTCCGGCGGCGGCACCACCCAGTGGTGCATGCGCGATTCGTAAACGGAGACTTGCGGCGCGGGGAAGGCCGGATCGGCGAAGGCGCCGACGGGAATCGCAATGGTCTCTTCGGCGCCCTGGGTCACGTAGTAGACCATCGCGCCGCACACCGGGCAGAAGTGGAAGTCGGCGCGCGAGCCCGCGTCGCCCGTGCGCGTGTAGATGGTCGACGGTCCTGAAACCGTGACCTGCCCGCGCGGAAAACGTGCCTGCGCCGCGAACACGCCGCCGGTGCGCTTCTGGCAGGCCAGGCAGTGGCAGATCGAGATGCGCACCGGTTCGCCGGCGACCTGGGCGGCGAGTTGGCCGCAGCTGCATGAGGCGGTTCGCATTGGCTGTCTTCGTCTCGATTGGTGAAGGCGTTTCTGCAGATGGGAGCAACTCCGCTGCGCCACATGGCCCCTGACTCGCTACAGCGAGTGGTCTTCGACCCGCTGCAAGTACCAGCATAGACCGTTGCGCACGAAATGGTAGGTGAGCAGCCAGTCGGTGTCGGGTTTTTCCATGCGCACCGTCGCCGTGTTCGCGGTGAGGGACGAGGTGCTCAGTTGCAGGCCGTCCGCGCGCGCGATCGCACCAAGCGGGGGCGCCGCTGCATCGTCGGCCCGCCCGATGCGGGTGGTGACGACGTCCGATCCTTTTTCATTATCGGCGGGGCTGTAGCGCAGCGAGGTGAGCGGATACTCGGTGCGGGTGACGGCGAATGCCTTGTCGCGCCCGAACGTTTCGATGAAGGTGGCGAAGGATTCGGGGCCATCCGACCGGCATTGCGCCAGTGCGCCGAGCGGCAGGAGCAGGACAAGAAGCAGGTAGCTACGAATAAGCATTTGATTTTTCTCCATTACAGCTAAGCACGGTGTCGTTCCAGTGGTGACGTACTCACTTACGTAGCTCCGCTATCCTCAATCATGCGAATCAATCGTCATCCTGAGGAATATCGAGCCACATCACATAGCAACCATCCTTCAGCGATTCGCTTACCTTGCCACCACGGATTTTTGCGGAACATTCGAAATGCCTGAATTCGGCGAGGTCGCCGTCGATCACAGCCCGGCGAAAATCTTGTGCAACGCGTGGCGCCAGATTTCCTACGACCTCTTCATGCAACAGCACGCGTACCGAATTTGATGCAGTTTCAATCCGAAGCTGCACCTGGATGTCGAAGACGGTTCCTTTCTGCGTCCGGGGGCCGCACACCGCCTCGAATGCTTCTTGATAGCGCGATGTACCGAGTACCTCGATCCTGAACTGGCGTGGGCCCGAGATGATGGGGATGATTGACGGAGCGCCGGCAGCGATCGTCCTATCCTTTTTCTTGTTATTTGAAGGTGGTTCCGGACGATCAGCTTGCAAGGAGTGGAAATACACTTCGAGCGCCAGTAAGGTATCGTTCAATGCGCGATGCGCGGTTCCAACATCCAGCTTGAGATGGCTTGCCAGATGCACGAGCTTGTGGCTCGGCAGCTCGGGCCAAGCCGATCGTGCACGGGCAAGCGCGCAATGTCCAATATTGCGTATCGGGCGCCGGCCATGGCGTTCAATGGCAGCATTCAGGAACCGCGCGTCGAAGTTGATATTGAACGCCACGACGTCATGGTCGCCGATGAACTCGATAAACTCATCCAGCACCTCAGCCATTGGGCGCCCGGATGTACGAAGCATGTCGTCAGAGATCCCGGTCAACCGCTTGATGAAGGGCGGTAGTGGGCGATCAATCGCAATCAACTGGTCCATATGCGCATGCGACTGCGCGCCAGGAACATACTTGACCGCTGCGATCTCGATAATCGCATCTTTTTTCGCACAAAGGCCAGTCGTCTCGAAATCAAAGAAGACAATCGGTTCGCCAGATATAGGGTAGTGTGAGTCGCGCATGGCCCAAGTAAATAAAAGTTCGCTATGCCACTCTCAATGCGCCAGGCCGCCACGCCCTGACTCCCAAGCAGCGTCCGACTGCAGGGACACCACCTGATTCCGCCCACGCGACTTGGCCTCGTACATCGCCCGGTCAGCCGAGATGAAGAACGAGCGCACATCGTCGAACAGCGTCGGCACGATGCATGCGACGCCCACACTGACCGTCACCACGCCGAAGCCCTCCGCACGCGGATTCGGCACCGCCAGGCGTTCGATATGCGACCGGATCGATTCGCCCAGCCGCACTGCGGCGCCGGCGGCGGTGTCGGCCAGCAGCACCACGAATTCCTCGCCGCCGTAGCGCGCTGCCAGGTCGGTCGGGCGCATTGCGTGCGACTGCAGCGCCTCGGCGATCGCCTGCAGGCAGGCGTCGCCGGCTGCATGGCCGAGGCTATCGTTATAGCCCTTGAAGTAGTCGACGTCGAGCACGATCAGCGACAGCGGCTGGCTGCTCCTGATCGCGCGCTGCCATTCCTTGTCCAGGAAGGCGTCGAAGTGGCGGCGGTTGGCGATACGTGTCAGCGGGTCGACCAGGGCCGCGCGCTGCAGCGCGGTCTCGGACTGCTTGTGGTGGGTGATGTCGTGCAGCAGGGCGACGTAGAGCGACTCGTCGCCGGCCATGGGCGACAGGCCCAGGTCCATCGCATGCAGGCTGCCGTCGGCCTGGCGCAGCAGCACTTCGCGCGTGCCGCGGCAGCGCGCCGACGCTTCCGGATCGGTGGGGTGGGCGAAATAGTCGGCGTAGTCGTGCGCTGCCGGCGGCTCGATCAGGTCGGCCAGCAGCTCGCCTTCGAGCCTTCCCCTGGCATGGAACAGGAAGCGCTCGCAGGCCGGGTTGGCGTAGGCCACGCGGCCGTCGCTGTCGACCAGCATCAGGCCTTCGTCCATGCCGTCAACGATCCTCTGGAGGCGCTCGGTCTGCTGTTTCTGGCTTTCGCTGCTGCTGCGCAGGCGCAGCTGGGCGCGCACCCGCGCGCAGACTTCGGCCATGCGTACCGGCTTGGCGATGTAGTCGGCGGCGCCGGTATCGAAACCTGCAACGATGTCGTCGGTCTCGCCGCACGCGCTCACAAAAATGACCGGGATGTGGGCGGTGTCGGGCTGGCGCTTGAGGCGCCGGCAGATCTCCAGGCCGTCGAGGTCGGGCAGGATTACGTCGAGCAGGATCAGATCGGGCTGGACGCGGGTGGCGATGTCGAGCGCGCGCTTGCCGGAGTTGGCCACGAAGGTCTGGTAACCCTGCTGGCGCATCATGTCCTGCAGCAGCCCGAGGCTGTCGGGAGCGTCGTCGACGATCAGAATGGCGGATTGGCGCGCGGGTGCGGTCAGCGCTAGGGCAGGGTGCATCATCGGTTGCGGGCGGACCTCATCAGTGACAGGAAATGATACCTGTTACAAGCGGGTTTGAGACACATATGTTGCCTAAAATCCACTACCTGATGTAATTGTTGCACTGTCACAACTGATCTGCTGGATAGTGTCGCCTTTTCTCCTATTGGGACGCACCAATGAAAACGGGCCGCAGCGCGGCCCGTCGTCTTGTCATGCTAGCAGCTTACAGCATGCCGGCGATCAGCTTGCCCAGGATGGCGATGCCTTCGCGGATGCGTTCCGGCGGCACCGTCACGAACGACAGACGCAGCGTGTTCGAGGCCGGGTCGTTGGCGTAGAACGGCGCGCCCGGCACGAAGGCCACGCGCGCGGCCAGCGACTGCTCCAGCAGTTTCATGGCGTCGATCTGCTGCGGCAGGGTGACCCAGATGAACATGCCGCCCTCAGGCTGGGTCCAGGAGACGCCGGCCGGGAAGTGTTCCTTCATCGCGTCCAGCATCACCTGGCACTGGTCGCCGTACAGCTGGCGGATGGTCGGGATGTGCTGGTCCAGGAAACCGTCCTTGACCACTTCGTGCACGACCATCTGGGTCAGCTGGGCGGTGTGCAGGTCGGCCGCCTGCTTGGCCAGCTCGAGGCGGCGCACCAGCGGCAGCGGGGCGCAGACATAGCCCAGGCGGATGCCCGGGGTCAGCACCTTGGAGAACGAACCCATGTAGATCACGCCGTCCGGGTTCATCGCGACCATCTTCGGCATCGGTTCGCCCTTGTAGCTCAGCGAACCATATGGATCGTCTTCGATCAACGGGATGCCGAGGCGGGCGCAGGTTTCTACCAGCTCCTGGCGGCGCGCCAGCGACAGCGAGCGGCCGGTCGGATTCTGGAAGTTCGGCAGCGAGTACAGCATGCGCGCGCCTTCGGCGATCGGCTCGATCGACGATGGCACCAGGCCGTGTTCATCGGTGTCGACCGACTTGAATTCAGGGCGGTAGACCGAGAACGCCTGCAGTGCGCCGAGGTAGCTCGGGGTCTCGACCAGCACGCGGCTGCCTTCGTCGACCAGCACCTTGCCCAGGAGGTCGAGCGCCTGCTGCGAGCCCGAGGTCATCAGGATCTGTTCCGGCAGGATGGTGGAGCCTTCCGTGGACAGCGAATTGGCAATCCATTCACGCAGTGGGGCGTAGCCGTCGGTCGGGCCATATTGCAGCGCTACCTTGCCGGTCTCGCTCAAGACCTTGTCATACGCCGCCTTCATCCGCTCGACCGGGAACGTCGCCGGCGATGGCAGGCCACCGGCGAAGGAAATGATTTCCGGACGCTGGGTGATCTTCAGGATCTCGCGGATGAACGAGCTTTGCAGCTGCTGGGCGCGTTCCGAGAACTGCCACTGGATGGGATTGGGGTTTTCGATTTTCATACTTGTCTCACAGGAAGAGGCACGGTCGTGCCGGGCCATTATAAAACACGCCGTTTTCTGCGGATGGAGCCGGGAGGCTCCAACCGAGGCACAACAGTAATGGAAATACAGACAAATTAAAGCGGGTTGTTGCTGCCTTAATGCCCGATTTATGCCACTTCCACGATCATTTCGATTTCGACGCAGGTGCCGCGCGGCAGCGAAGCGACGCCGAAGGCCGAGCGGGCGTGCTTGCCGGCGGCGCCGAACACCTCGCCGATCAGTTCCGAGGCGCCATTGGTGACCAGGTGCTGTTCGTTGTAGTCCGGGGTCGACGCGACCAGGCTCATCACCTTGACGATGCGCTTGACGCGGTTCAGGTCGCCGCCCACGGCCTCTTGCAGCGTGCCGATCAGGTCGATCGCGACGGAACGCGCGGCAGCCTGGCCGTCGGCGGTGGTCTTGTCGCGGCCCAGGATGCCGGCGTTGATGCTGCCGTCCGCGTTCTTGGCGATGTGGCCCGAGATGAACACGAGGTTGCCGGTCTGTACGTACATGACGTAAGCCGCGGCCGGGGTGGCCGGCGCTTCCAGGGTGATGTTCAGTTCTTTGAGTTTGTCGTAGACGGACATGAGGATTCCAGGTTGCGTGAGTAAAGGCGGTATTGTACGTCGAGCCTGACGGTGCTGCCCAACGCGCATGCGCTCACGCATCCTGGTGGCGCCACGCGGCGGATGGCGCGTGGCGCTGCGATCAGCCGGCCGACATCATCTTCTGCATGCCTTCTTCGATCTGCTCGAACGTCAGGTCGCGCTGGTGGGTAGCGATCGACCAGCGGTGGCCGAACGGGTCGGCTACCTGGCCGTAGCGGTCGCCCCAGGGCATGTCGGACAGAGGCATCACCGGCTTGGCGCCGGCGGCAATGGCCTGGTCCCAGGTGGCGTCGGCATCGGGCACGTACAGGTGGATCACCACCGGTGTGCCCTTCAGCGCCAGCGGGCCGAGGCTGCCGTAGTCGGGGTATTCGTCGCCCAGCATGATGTGGGAGTCGCCAATCCTGATGTCGGCATGCATGACCTTGCTGTCGGGGCCTGGCATGCGGAAGGTCTCGACGGCGCCGAAGGCCTTCTGGTAGAAAACGATCGCTTCGGCCACGCCTGCGCAGACCAGGTGCGGGGTCACGGTGCGAAAGCCTTCGGGAATGGGACGGACAGCCTGGTTCATGGTGTGCTCCTGTAAAGGTTGACGGGCTTGCTACGGCTACGACGAACTTGACGAACAGGATTCGACACGATCTGCCAAAAAAAGTGCGAGGTCAACATCATTTTGTGGAGCTCGATTATTTCTTGCCAAAAATATCTCTTGAAATCCCTTCCGCGGGCCCTATATGCCTCCGAGTCTCACCACCCATTAAGTTTTTACGAGGAACAACATGGCAAACGCCGAAAAAGAAACCCTTGGCTTCCAGGCAGAAGTAAAACAGCTGCTGCAACTGATGATCCACTCCTTGTACTCCAATAAGGAAATCTTCTTGCGCGAATTGATCTCCAACGCTTCCGACGCCGCCGACAAGCTGCGTTTCGAGGCGATCAATAACGACGCGCTGTATGGCAACGACCACGAACTGAAGATCAAGGTTGCGTTCGACAAGGACGCCAAGACCATCACGATCTCGGACAACGGCATCGGCATGAGCCGCGACGAGGTGATCTCGCACCTGGGCACCATCGCCAAGTCGGGCACCAAAGAATTCTTCTCCAAGCTGTCGGGCGACCAGCAGCAGGACGCAGCCCTGATCGGCCAGTTCGGCGTGGGCTTCTATTCGGGCTTCATCGTGGCCGAGAAGATCGTCGTCAATACCCGCCGCGCCGGCGCGTTCGCCGAACAGGGCGTACGCTGGGAATCGCGCGGCGAAGGCGAGTACTCGATCGAGCAGATCGAAAAAGTGGGCCGCGGCACCGACGTGGTCCTGCACCTGCGCGACGGTGAAGAAGAACTGCTGTCGGCGTGGAAGCTCAAATCGATCATCCGCAAGTATTCGGACCACATCTCGCTGCCGATCGTGATGCAGAAAGAAGAATGGGACGAAGAAAAGAAAGAGACCGTCATCCAGGACGAGTTCGAGACCGTCAACCAGGCCAGCGCGCTGTGGGCACGTTCGAAGAGCGATATCACCGAAGAGCAGTACAACGAGTTCTATAAACACGTCTCGCACGACTTCCAGGAACCGCTGACCTACACCCATAACCGGGTCGAAGGCCGCAGCGAATACACCCAGCTGCTGTACGTGCCGGCCCATGCGCCGTTCGACCTGTGGGACCGTAACAAGCGCGGTGGCATCAAGCTGTACGTCAAGCGCGTGTTCATCATGGACGATGCCGAGCAGCTGATGCCGACCTACCTGCGCTTCATCAAGGGCGTGATCGACTCGAGCGACCTGCCGCTGAACGTCTCGCGCGAGATCCTGCAAGAGTCGCGCGACGTGCGCGTGATCCGCGAAGGCTCGACCAAGCGCGTGCTCGGCATGCTGGAAGAACTGGCGAACTCGGACGAGCAGGCGGAGAAAGACAAGTATGCGACCTTCTGGAAGGAATTCGGCCAGGTGCTCAAGGAAGGCGTCGGCGAAGATACGACCAACAAGGACCGTATCGCCAAGCTGCTGCGCTTCGCTTCGACCGTGAACGAGTCGGACGAGCAGACCGTGTCGTTCGCCGATTACGTGGGCCGCATGAAAGAAGGCCAGGACAAGATTTATTACGTCACCGCCGACAACTTCAAGGCCGCGAAGAACAGCCCGCACCTCGAAATCTTCCGCAAGAAGGGCGTCGAAGTGATCCTGATGACCGACCGCGTCGACGAATGGATGCTGTCGTTCTTCACCGAGTTCGAAGGCAAGGAACTGGTATCGGTCGCCAAGGGCGGCCTGGACCTGGGCGCGCTGGAAGACGAGGCGGAGAAGAAAGAACACGCCGAGACCGAAGCCGGCTACAAGGAACTGGTCGAGAAGATGCAGGGCGCGCTGGGCGACAAGGCCAAGGAAGTACGCGTGACCTTCCGCCTGACCGATTCGCCGGCCTGCCTGGTGGCGGACGAAAACGAATTGTCGGGCAATCTGCTGCGCATGCTGAAAGCCGCCGGCCAGGATGCGCCGGAATCGAAGCCGATCCTCGAGATCAACCCGGACCACCCGCTGGTGCAGCGCCTGAAGTACGAAGACACCAGCAGCCCACGCTTCGCCGACTGGTCGCACATCCTGTTCGACCAGGCCATGCTGGCCGAAGGCGGCAGCTTGAGCGATCCGGCATCGTTCGTGAAACGCCTGAACGAGATGCTGCTGTCGAAATAAGCATCACGCTAAGCCCCCCGTGGCGTGGGCGGGTCCCCCGCCCACGCGTTCAAACAAAGCCGGAGCAGCAATGCCCCGGCTTTGTTCGCATCCAGGGACAGCGTCACCCGCCGCTCTCAATTCCGTCCACTTGCTCAGCCGCCAAATTCCCGATATGCTGGATATACGTACAGTATATCCATTGAGCTCCGACCGGCGACATGACAGATCTGAACCATTACCTCGCAAGGCATTACGTCAACCAGATCCAGCTGGCCGGCATTGCACAAATCGGTGTCGCAGAACTGGATGAACTGATCGCTGCGCGACTCATTCCCGCGCCATCCTACGTCGTCAGCGACGACGGCAAGGTCACGTCGTTCGTATTCGGCCAGCTGGATGCACCGGGCGCCACGCCCGGCCGCTACTTCCATCCCGCCCAATCCGTCTGGATCGCCCGCGCACGCGAGGCGCCAACTGGCGGCGCCGCGCATCAGGCTGAGTCCATCCTCAAACAACGCTTCACGACCAGCTTCGCAGCGGCGCTCGCCGCGCTCAACCTGTCGCTCTGGCGCCTGCCCGACAGTTTCGACGAGGATGGCGCACCGATCGCGAACGGCCTGCAAGCCCGCCTTGACAGTGCCTGGACTTACTTCCTGAACGGCACCTTCAACCTGTGCGTCGCCAATCCGATCTCCGAGGCTCACATCGCCTACAAAGAGGTGCTGCAAGAGAAGCTCGCGCAGCAAAGCGAGAACGGCAGCAGGGACGCGTTCACGCCACAGCAGGCGCGCGACATGCATGGCTTGATCGACGCCTATGCGGCAGCATCGATGCGCTTTTCGCCGGCAGAGTATCCGGTGAGCAGCCGCAAGCGCCTGGTCGACGGCCTGCGTGCCAGGCTCGCCGCGGCAAACATGGACTAGCCACTCGCGTCCAGGGCGTCAGCCAAAGCGCAGCACCATCGCCGTCACGCAACCGACCGTGGCCACCACCCCGGTCAAGCGCACCACGCGCGCCGCCATCGGCGTGCCATACGCCAGCAGCCCAATGGCGATCCACACCGCCACCGTCAGGCAGCCGATCCACGGGACGAAGCCGAATCCCTGTTCACGCAAGGCCGCGCAACACAGGAGCGACGCGAACAACGCCAGCGCGCCCAGCGCCTGCAGCGCGCGCCGCACCCGTGGCCGGCGCAGGGCCCCGCACAGCTCGCGCCAGTGGCGCTCCATGCTCAGGCCCAGCGCGAGAAAGCCCGCCACCGCGGCCGCCAGGGCGGACACGGCAAACAGCGCGGCGACCAGCGGGTGCGGCATGGGCTGGCCTGAATTTAGAACACCGCCTGCAGCGTGGCCGTCACGTTGCGCGGCTCGCCGTACCAGTTGCTGCCGCTGGTGTTGCCCAGGGTACGGTAGTAGTGCTTGTCGAAGATATTGTTGAAGTTGACCGACGCCAGCAGGTTGCGGTTGATCTGGTAGCCGACCCGGCCCGACCATACTGCGTAACCCGCCTGCTCGAAGCGCAGCGCGCCGCCGGTCTTGTAGGTCTCGCTCTGGGCATTGACGCCGCCGCCCACGCTCCAGGCGGCGCCTGCCGGACGCCAGGTGCCCCAGATGCGCGCCAGGTGGCGCGGCGTGAAGGTCGACAGCGGCTGGTTCTCGTTGGCGCTCGGCAGGCCGGTCGCGGTGCGGTCGTTCAGGTATCTGGTCTGGTTGAAGGTGTAGCCGGCGCTCAGCTCCAGGCCAGGTAGCAGCTGGCCGGTCAGCTCGGCATCCAGGCCCTGGCTGCGTACTTTGCCTTCGGTCACGAAGCAGGCGCCGCCGGTCGGCGACGCTGGGCATGGAGTCGGATTGAACGGGTCGCTTTGCGAGCGATTGTCTTCCAGGATCCGGAACAGCGCCAGCGAGGCATTCAGGCGGCCGCCGTACAGGGCGCCTTTCAGGCCGGCCTCGACGTTGTTGCCTATGGCCGCATCGAGCGGATCGCCGCTGGCGGTGAACTGGGTCGACTGGGTGCGGAAGATCTCGGCGTAGCTCAGGTAGGTGGTCCACTCGGGCGCGAAGTCCCAGCTCAGCGCGCCGTACGGCGTGAACTCGCCCTTCTGCTCATAGGGCCGGGTGCTGTAGGCGCCGGTGAGCAGATTGCGCACAGAACTCTTCCAGTTGCTGACCCGGGCACCGCCGATCAGCTTGACGCTGTCGGTGAGGGCGAAACGTAGCGACGCATAGATGCCGGACTGCTCGAGCGCAGTCAGCGAGCGTGTGGCTGGGCGTGGGATCGCGGTCGGCGCCACCGCGTAGTCGAACGGGTTGAACGTGAAGGGATTGACGATCGGGTTGGCGACCGTGTACAGCTGGCTGGTGCTGTCGTAATCGCGCTGCATCCAGTTGGCGCCCAGCAGCAGGTCGTGGCGGCGGCCGAAGGCGGCGAAGCTGCCTTCGAGCGTGGCGTCGGCGGCTTTCTGTTCGCCCAGCAAGCGCGCCCCGAACGAGGACAGCGACGGTCCGACACTGGTCGCGCGGTTCACCGCGCCGAAGGCCGAGCCGCTCAGGTCATCATTGTCTTCGCGCATGCGGGTGAACGCCACGCGCAGTTTCCAGTCGTTGGCGAAGCGGTGCTGCAGGTCGGCGAAGGCGGTGGTCGAGACGATGCTGTTGTCCGACCAGGCGGCGTTCAGGTAGGCCGAACGCGGCAGGCCCAGATCGCCGCCGTCGGCAAAGCGCGGCAGGCCACCGTAGAACGGCGTGGAGTTGTTCTCTTCGCGATGCACGCCCACGCCCAAGGTGGTCGATGGCGCCAGGTCGGCCTCCACGATCGCATACACGACGCCGCGCTGCGACTCGGCCACGTCGAAGAAGAAGTCGCGGTCTTCATACACGCCGACCACGCGCGCGCGCACGCTGCCGCTGTCGTTGAGCACACGGGTGGCGTCGACCTGGGTGCGGTAGTTGTCCCAGCGGCCGGCGGCGGCCTGCACCTCGATGCGATCCGTCTTGAGCGGACGCTTGCGCACCAGATTGATGGTGCCGCCCGGATTGCCGGCGCCGTTGAACAGGCCGGCCGGGCCGCGCAGCACCTCGACCCGGTCGAACACCGACAGGTCAGGGCTGATGAAGAAGCCGCTGCCGCGCTGGGTCGCCACGCCATCGTACTGCACGGTCTGGATTTCGAAGCCGCGCGAGTAATACGTACGCTCATGGCTGCTGCCTTGCTCGACGATCAGGCCGGTGATATTGGACAGCGCCTCGTCCAGCGTGCGCAGGTTCTGGTCGTCCAGGCGCTGACGCGTGCTGACCGAGACCGACTGCGGCGTTTCGCGCAGGCTGGCGCTGCCCTTGGCGATCGAGGCGGCGTCAGCGCCATAGCCTGCGAGGCGGTCGGCCGTGACGATCACGGTCGACGGCGTACCCGTGACATCGTCAGGCGCGCTGGCATGACCTTCGGCGGCGTGGACGGGATAGGCGAGGGCGAGGGCCAGCGCGATCGGCAGGCGCAGCGGAGTACTCATGCGTTTCTTTCTTGTTGTAGGGGTGAGCGGGCACGCGCACGGGCTGTGCGAATACAAATGAGAATTATTCGCATTGTGCTTCAATTGTAGATTTTATGCAATATGCACAACGGATGGCGAGGTTGTTATGCCACTGGCGGGGAGCTGCGCTACCTGCGCGTCGCCAGCCAGCAGAGGATCGAACCGAGGCAGACCATGGCGGCGCCCCGCCAGAATGCGATCGAGAGCGGGGTGCTCAGTACGAGCGCTGCCAGTGCCGTAGACAGCACCGGGATGAAGTAGGACGCGCCAGCCAGCACGGTCATATTCCCGTGCAGGATGCCGGCATTCCAGGCCGCATAGCCGAAGCCCATGGCCGCCGCCGCCAGCGCAAGGTAGGTCATCGATTGCGGCGTGAACCGCATGGCGCCGCCGCCCATGGCGAAGAATTTGATCCATAGCGCGAGGGCGGTGAGCATGAAGAACAGCGTCACGCCATTCTTGCCTTGCGCGATCTTTGCCGTGAGCGTGCAGTAGCTGGCCCATAGCAGGGTGCCGACGAAGGCCAGGCCGTAGCTCACCGGATTGTCGCGGATGTTCGCGGCCATGGCATGCGGATCGAGCCCCCCATCGCCGCCCAGCACCCAGCACACGCCGCCGATCGCCAGCGCCACGCCGGGCACGATCAGCCAGCTGGTCTTCTGGCCGTTGAACAGGATCGCGAACACCATCGTCATCGCCGGCCACAGGTAGTTGACCATCCCGACCTCGATCGCTTGCCGGTGGGTGTTGGCCAGGCCGATCGACAGCGCCAAACACATCTCGTAGGCGACGAACACGATGCTGCCGACGATCAGGTAAGTGCGTGGCAGCTCACGTACTTTTGTGGGGCCGACGGTGACCAGCAGCAGGGCGGAAGCCAGCGTATAGATCAGCGCCGCGCCGCCGGTAGCGCCGAAGCTGGCGCTCACGCCGCGGATCAGGCCGACGATCGAACTCCAGAAGACGATCGCGAGCAGGCCGATGAGCGTGGCCCTGGTGCTGCGGCTCATGCTGCGCATGCGGTCGGGGTCACAGATGACTCACAGATGACTCACAGGTGGCTTACCTGCGCCGGTGGCGTGGTCCAGTTGTCGTTGCGGCCGTCGATATAGCGCACCGGCGCCGCCAGCAGTTCTTCAACCGGCAGGTCGTCCAGGCTGGCCACCGTGACGGCGACGAACGGCCCCGAGCGCGGCGCGTCGCCGGTCGAGAACACATTGATGCCGCACGCACCGCAAAAATAATGGCCGTCGCGCCGCATATGAAAACGGTAATCGCGCAGTGCGGCCGCACCTTGCAGCAGGCGGAAGTCCGTCGGCGCGACGACCGCGGCCCAGAAGCGCATCTTTGTGCAGACCGTGCAGTTGCACTTGACCGTGCCGCGCGCCAGGTCGATGTCGGCCGCATAACGCACGGCCCCGCAATGGCAGCTGCCGTGGAAGGTCTTCATGCCTGCCATTCTGCACGCGCGAGCTGGTACACCAGCGATTCCTGGCCATGCCAGACTTCGCGGCCGCGATAGCGCATGCCGAGTTTTTCCATCACGCGCGCCGACTTGTCGTTGGCCGGATCGCAGATCGCGCACAGGATCGGAACCTGCAGATCGTCAAAAGCGAAGCGCGCCATGCGCCGCGCCGCTTCGATCGCGTAGCCGCGGCCCCAGCGGTCTGGCCGCAGGCGCCAGCCGATTTCATGCGCATTGGCGGGGTCGTGGCCCAGGTTCTGGATGCAGCCGGCGCCGACCAGCTCGCCGGACTCCGCTTCGATCAGGCTCCACCAGGAATAGCCGAGCGACGCCCAGCGCGTCTGCACGCGTGCGATGCTGGCGCGCGTGTCGTCGGGCGTCTCGGGCTGCCCCGAGATATGGCGCATTACCTCCGGGTCGCCGTTCAGGACCCGCAGGCCGTCATAGTGGGCCTCGCTCATCGGTTCGAAACGCAGCCGCTCGCTGTGCAGGATCATGGGGTCTAAGCCGAGACTTCGTCGCAGAACGCTTCCAGCAGGCGCAGGCCTTCGGGCCAGTCGCCATGGCCGGAATCGGTGTTGAGGTGGCCCGCGTCGCCGATCTCGACCAGGCGGCTGCCCCAGGCGGCGGCGAAGGCGCTCGTGCGCGCGGGCGTGGCGAACGGATCGCTGGCGCTTCCGACCACCAGGCTCGGAAAGGGCAGGCGCGCCAGTGGAATCGGGGCCCAGCCATTCAGGTCGGCCGGATAGGTCGCGGCTTCGACGTCGCTCGGCGCGACCAGGAAGGCGCCGGCCACCTTCAACTGCGAGCGAGACAGGGCCCAGTGCGCGACCAGCATGCAGCCCAGGCTGTGCGCGACCAGGATCGGTGCGCCGCTGCAGTCGGCGATGGCGGCATCCAGTTCGGCCACCCATTCCTCCTGGTGCGGATTGCTCCAGTCGCGGTGCACTGCGCGCTGCCAGTGCGGATTGCGTTCGTGCCACAACGATTGCCAGTGGCGCGGCCCGGAGTTCCACAGGCCGGGCAGGATCAGTACATCACAGGTCATCTGGTTTCTCCTTGAAGGGGGCGCCGGGCCAGCCGATCGAGCGCGCGCTTGAACACGTCCTTGCGCTGTTCGGTGGCCAGGCCAAGGGCAGCGGTCACCACGGCGACGGCGACGCCAAGCGCCAGCAGGTCGGCCATGCTGGACGGGTCGTGCGGATACAGCGCCGGCCAGGCGTGCAGCACCAGCGCGTGCGAGAGGTAAAGCGTCAGCGTATAGGCGGCCAGGCGCCGGATCGGCGCGGCCACGCGCAGCAGGGCGCCAAAGCCGGCGAAGCGCGCGCAGGCGAAGTTCAGGCAGACGATCAGGCCGACCAGATAGTCGCCCAGGAAGCGATCGGCGTTACCAAGCTGGAAGGCGTGGCCAAGCCAGGAATTGCGCGCGGCGGTGCGCAGCAGTTCCTCGATATCGCCCGCTTCATACACAAGCAATAGCGCCAGGCTCACGGCCCAGCCGAGGCGCGCCAGCGCGCGCGGGATGGTGTGCTTGACCTGCCAGTGGTACAGCGCAACCCCGGCCAGCCAGACCGGCAGCAGGAGCCACAGCTTGGGGCCCATGATGGCCAGCACCACAACCAGCAGCGGCAGCCGCCATGGCCGGCGCGCAAAGCAGGCGACGCCGAACAGCACGTAATACCAGACCTCGTAATTGAGCGACCACCAGGGCCCGAGCCAGGGCGGGTACTCCGACATATTCCACAGGTCGCCGAGGAACAGCAGGTGGAAGGGGATGTAGAACCATGGCTTGGCCAGCTGGTAGGGCTTGCTGCTGCCGCCCGCCAGCTGGTCGTGGATCAGGCCGGCGCACAGGAATGCCAGCAGCAGCACCGGCAGGGCGACCGAATAGATGCGGGCGGCGCGCGCCACCGCGTAATCGCGCGCGCCCGGGCGGCGCTGCGCGGTGGTGTAAGCGATCACGAAGCCGGACAGCACGAAGAACGCCATCACCGCCTCGCGCCCGAGCAGGGTCAGGTGGTGCGAACCGGGCAGCGTCACCAGGTCGAACTGGCGCAGGTGCATCAGGACGACCGCCAGCGCCGCCAGGAAGCGGACCAGGTCGAGATAGACCGAGAATGGCGGGTCGAGTGGGGTGGGAGCGGCGCGCATAAGTATTTATATTAATGCAAAACGGCCGGCATGCGCCGCCGGCCGGGATTGCCACCCATGCTGCGGCGCCGTTTACAACTCGGTGCGCAGGGCGAACAGCTCCGGGAACAGCACCACGTCCAGCATCTTGCGCAGATAGCTCACGCCCGCCGTGCCGCCGGTGCCGGTCTTGAAGCCGATGATGCGCTCGACCGTGCTGACATGGCGGAAGCGCCAGAAGCGGAATGCCGTCTCCAGGTCGACCAGCTTTTCGGCCAGCTCGTACAGGGCCCAGTGGCGGGAGGTGTCGCCGTAGACCTGCAGCCAGGCCGCCTTGACCGAGTCGTCCGCCTGGGTGGGTTGGGTCCAGTCAGGGTTCAGCCGCGCCGGGTCGACGGTAAAACCGCTGCGCGCCAAGAGCATCACTGCCTCGTCGTAGATCGACGGCAGCGTCAGCTCGCGCTGCAGGATGGCATGCGCATCGGGCGACTTCTCGTGCACCTCCAGTAGCTTGGCATTCTTGTTCCCCAAGATGAATTCGAGTTCGCGGTACTGGAACGACTGGAAGCCGGACGACGCGCCCAGGTAGGGACGGATCGCGGTGTATTCGGGCGGGGTCATGGTCGCCAGCACGTCCCAGGCATGCACCAGCTGGTCCATGATGCGCGCGACGCGCGCCAGCATCTTGAATGCCGGCGGCAGATTGTCTTCGCGGATGTGGCGGCGCACTGCCTGCAGCTCATGCAGCATCAGCTTGATCCACAGTTCGCTGGTCTGGTGCTGGACGATGAACAGCAGCTCGTTGTGGTTGGGCGAGCGCGGATGCTGGGCGTTGAGGATCTGGTCCAGGCCCAGGTAGTCGCCATAGCTCATGGCCTGCTTGAAATCCATCCTGGCGCCGTGCCAGTCGCTGCCGGCGGTCTTGTCGTTGTCGTTCATGGTGTCCTGTCAGGTGACGGCGCCGCGTTCGGCAGCCACGTCGTAGTCGGCGCGGTCGAGGATGTCCTTCAGGATCTCGACCGCATCCCAGACGTCGGCGAAGCTGGTGTACAGCGGGGTGAAGCCGAAGCGCATGATTTCGGGCTCGCGGTAGTCGCCGATCACGCCGCGCGCGATCAGGGCCGCCATCACCGCGTAGCCGTGTGGATGGGTGAAGCTGACCTGGCTGCCGCGGCGGGCGTGTTCGCGCGGCGTCACCAGGCCCAGGGGATGGCTGGCGCAGCGGTGTTCGACCAGGGAGATGAACAGGTCGGTCAGCGCCAGCGACTTGGCGCGGATGGCCGCCATGTCGGTGGCCTCGAAAACCTCGAGCCCGCATTCGACCAGCGCCAGCGAGACGATCGGCTGGGTGCCGCACAGGGCGCGCTTGATGCCGGCCACCGGGGCAAAGGCGGGCGCCATCGCAAACGGACTGGCGTGGCCCCACCAGCCCGACAGCGGATGGTCGAATGCCGCCTGGTGCCGCTGCGGCACCCAGATGAAGGCCGGGGCGCCCGGTCCGCCGTTCAGGTATTTATAGGTGCAGCCAACCGCGAAGTCGGCGCCGGCGCCGGCCAGGTCGAGCGGCAGCGCGCCGGCCGAATGGGCCAGGTCCCACACCGCCAGCGCGCCCGCTTCATGCGCCAGGCGGGTCAGCTGCGCCATATCGTGCTGGTAGCCGGTGCGGTAGTTGACGTGGGTGAGCATCAGGACGGCGCAATCGGCATCGACGGCGGCGGCGATCTCGTCGACTGAATCGACCAGGCGCACCCGGTAGCCGCGTTCGAGCCAGCGGGTCAGGCCCTCGGCCATATAGATATCGGTCGGGAAGTTGCTGCGTTCGGTGACGAGCACACGCCGTTCGCTGGTCGCGCCCTGCGCCTGCAGCGTGAGGGCGGCCGCCAGCGCCTTGAACAGGTTGAGCGAGGTGGTGTCGGTAACGGCAACTTCACCCGGCTGGGCGCCGATCAGTGGCGCCAGGCGGTCGCCCAGGCGGGTCGGCATGTCGAACCAGCCGGCCGTGTTCCAGCTCTTGATCAGGTCGGCGCCCCATTCGCGCGCGACGACCTCCTGGGCGCGGGCCAGGGCGGCGCGTGGACGGGCGCCCAGCGAATTGCCGTCCAGGTAGATGACGCCGTCGGGCAGGTCAAAACGGGTGCGCAGCCCGGCCAGCGGGTCGCGCGCGTCGAGCGCCAGGCAGTCGGCGCGGGTAGGCGAGGGGATATCGGCAAATTCAGTCATGCGGCGTCCGGAGAATAGTTGATGCTTGAAGCAACATGGCCGGCAGTGTAGCAAGTTCCAGCCATTGCGGGCAGGATCATGTTGCCTTAGTAACACTAAAGGAATGCATGAAAAATAATTCAATTATTTTGCATCCAGCCCTAAAGTTCTCTGCACCCTGTCCGATAACAGTTCCAGATAGGCAGGAATGGGTCGAAAAATGTTCAGATTTTTTTCAGACAACCCTAAAGTCGCTGTTGAAGCTGCCGTAAATGAGGATGTAGGCAGCTGAGGGATGTTGAAAAAAAGTTCAAAACAACCCTAAAGTTCCTCTTCAGTGTGCCGTTAAAGGTACAAACGGCCATTGCTGAGTGGCAAAACTGCGACAGGCAGCGTTTGTTGCTGACACAAATCAAGGTGCCTTTCGGCGCCACGCTTACCCCCTTTTTCATAGGGGCGTCATAGTGAGCAGAAGGAGTTTGTCAGACAAACTCCTACGCTCACACGCGTCGTTTGCTGACGCAAAATACAGCGTTCTTCCAATACCCCAAAAGTTTCCCCAGAGTCAGAATCTATCTCATCGGCAATACAGAAAAGCCGAAACCACCAACGGGAGAGAAAAATGACGATGAACGACATGATGGCTGAGATTCGCGACGCAAACCTGAGCTACCTGATGCTGGCCCAGCAGATGATTCGTTCCGACAAAGTCACGGCAATCTTCCGCCTGGGCGTTTCGGCCGAGATCGCCGATCTGATCGAAGGCATGAGCAATGCCCAGATCCTGAAGCTCGCCGGCGGCAACATGATGCTGGCCCGCTTCCGCTTCGACGACAGCGCCATCCTGGGCATGCTGACCAGCCACACCAAGGAACGCAGCCTGGCCCAATCGCACGCCGCCATCCTGATGGCAGGCCAGCCAGTCGAAGAGATCGTATAATCCTTGCCAACGACCTCTTGGTGGGGTCGTATAGAAACAGGCCGGGAACAGTATGAGCAAAAAAAGCGTCGTATCCGAAGCGCAGGAAATCCAGCTCGCCATCGAACTGATCAACCTGGGCGCACGCCTGCAACTGCTCGAGACCGAAGTCTCGCTGTCGCGCGAACGCTTGCTCAAGCTGTACAAGGAGCTCAAGGGTGTCTCCCCACCCAAAGGCATGCTCCCGTTTTCCACCGACTGGTTCCTGACCTGGCAACCGAATATCCATTCGTCGCTGTACCTGAATATCCACCAGTTCCTGGTGGTGCATGCCGGCGCCACCGGCATCCAGGCCGTCATGAAGGCCTATCAACTCTATCTCGAACAGATGCCGCCGGCGCCGGGCGAAGAGCCGCTGCTATCGCTGACGCGCGCCTGGACCCTGGTGCGCTTCTTCCAGAGCGGCATGCTGCTGCTGGCGCCGTGCAGCCGCTGCCAGGGCAAGTTCATTGTCAATCCCCTCGACCTGAACGCCGACTACCTGTGCGGCCTGTGCCACATGCCTTCGCGCGCCGGCAAGACGCGCAAGGCCAAGGACGCCAAAGAGGCGGCCGAGCGCGCCGAAGCGGACGCGGATGGCGCCGACCGGGATACCGCCTGAGTTGGCCCCGCGCCTGCTGCGTTCGCCGGCGGTCCGGGCCCTGCTGATCCAGATCGGCGCCTTTCCCCTCACGCTCGCCGTCGTCTACCTGCTGGCCAGCGCCGGCTTTCGATTCTCCTACTGGCATGTGGCCCTGGTGCAGGGTGCGATCGCCGCCGCGCTGACCTGGTGGCGGGGTCTGGCCAGCTGGTGGCGCGCGATCCAGTTCTTCTTTCCGCTGGCGCTGCTGGCCGCCAGCCAGCTGACGATCCCGCCGGCTGCCTTCCTTGGCATCTTCCTGTTCCTGCTGCTGCTGTACTGGTCGACCTATCGCACGCAGGTGCCGTACTACCCGTCCGGACGCAAGGTATGGGCGGCGGTGGATGCCGCGCTGCCACAGGGCCGCGCCCTGCGCGTGATCGATATCGGCAGTGGCATCGGCGGCCTGGTGCTCGACCTGCAGCGGCGCCGTCCGGCGTCGCGCATCGAGGGCATCGAGCTGGCGCCCTTGCCCTGGCTGGCCAGCCATGTGCGCGCCCGCATCACCGGCAGCGCGGCCCGTTTCATCCGCGGCGACTACGAGGCGCTCGACCTCGGCGACTACGACGCCGTGTTCGCCTACCTGTCGCCGGCCGCCATGAGCGCTCTCTGGAACAAGGCCGCGCGCGAGATGCGGCCCGGCGCAACGCTTTTCAGTTACGAATTCATCATTGTCGATCGGCCACCCAACCGTGTTGTCCATCCGGTCACAGACGGGCCGGCACTGTATATATGGGACTTTTAGGCGACAAATGGTGAGTTTTCCGGGTGGTTTTGCTTGCCCGTGGACCATTCTCCGGCTAGAGTAGTTCCCTACATAAACTTTTTCTGAAATTACCGGTTTTGGTTCCTCACCACGAGGTCCGTATCGGCTTTTCTGGAGCTAAATCTCTTGTTAGTCATTGTTGGTTACATCATCGTTTGTGCCTGCGTGTTTGGCGGCTTTGCGCTCGCGGGTGGTCACCTGGCGTCGCTGTGGCAGCCGATCGAGTTGCTGATGATCGGCGGCGCCGCCTTTGGCGCTTTCTTTGTCGGCAATAACGGCAAATCGATCAAGGCCACCATGAAGGCCTTCCCGAGCGTGTTCAAGGGCTCGAAGTACACCAAAGACATGTATATGGAGCTGATGGCGCTGCAATTCGACGTGCTGTCGAAAGTGCGCAAAGAGGGCCTGATGTCGATCGAAGGCGATATCGAGTCGCCCGAAGCCTCGCCGCTGTTCTCCAAATACCCGGCCGTGGTCTCTGACCACCACATCATCGAATTCATGACCGATTACCTGCGCCTGATGGTGTCGGGGAATATGGACGCGATGCAGATCGAGAACCTGATGGACAACGAGATCGAGACCCACCACCACGAGGGCGCGATTCCGGCCCACGTGATTGCCAAGATCGGCGACGGCCTGCCGGCCTTCGGTATCGTGGCGGCGGTGATGGGCGTGGTTCACACGATGGAATCGGTGGGCCTGCCGCCGGCCGAGCTGGGGATCCTGATCGCCAAGGCGCTGGTCGGTACCTTCCTCGGTATTCTGCTGGCCTACGCCTTCGTGACCCCGCTGTCGAGCGTGCTCGAACAAAAGCTCGAAGAGTCGACCAAGATGTTCCAGTGCGTCAAAGTGACGCTGCTGGCGAGCCTGAACGGCTATGCGCCGGCCCTGGCCGTCGAATTCGGCCGCAAGGTGCTGTACTCGACCGAGCGCCCGACGTTCGCCGAGCTCGAAGAGCACATCAAGAAGAAGAAGTAAGCCGTGATGACTTTTTCTGACACCCTGAACATGGGAGGCGCGAATGGCTGATGACAACGCGCGGCCCATCGTCATCAAACGCATCAAGAAGGTGGCCGGCGGCCACCACGGCGGCGCCTGGAAGATCGCCT
>Ga0265780_10002606_pt1 | contig 24298 bp, 13 predicted proteins | sample P1T30metagenome_FD_192432 | JGI IMG/M metagenome (GOLD analysis project Ga0265780, IMG submission 192432) | Plant litter microbial communities from East Loma Ridge, Irvine, California - P1 T30 | ecosystem: Environmental > Terrestrial > Plant litter > Unclassified | place: USA: California... | reverse complement strand
CGGATGCTGCTCGCATACGGTTTTTTGAGAAGAGTATTCGAGGTATTTGAGCGGTATAAGACGCCGATAGATATGATCACAACATCTGAAGTTGCCGTTTCTGTTACTATCGACGAAACCAGGTACCTTGACGAGATACTTAAGGAATTGGAGAGCTTCGGCAGTGTTGAGGTTGATCACGACCATACCATTGTATGTGTTGTGGGCGATTTTTCTTATGATGCGCATGGATTTGCTTCACGGGTGTTCGAGGCGCTTAAGCATATTTCTATCAGAATGATATCATACGGCGGAAGTAATTATAATATTTCCCTGCTGGTAAATACTTCAGATAAGACGGAAGCGTTAAGAAGCTTACACAATCGCTTGTTCTGATTTATAATTTGTATTAATCTCTTTATCCCTTCTCTAAAGGAAGGTTTTTCAATATAGGATGTTAAAAGAAAATCTCGATCGTTTCAGGTCTGTAGAGACCCCTTTTTATTTTTACGATCTTTCGCTGTTACAAAAAACGCTTGATGCCTGCAAAGACGCATCTGATAAATATAATTTCCATGTTCATTATGCCATGAAGGCTAATTTTAATGACAGGGTATTGCAGAAGATCAGGAACGCCGGATTCGGGGCCGACTGCGTGAGCGGGAATGAAGTAAAAAAAGCTATCGAGATAGGATTTGATCCCGGCAAAGTTGTTTTTGCCGGCGTCGGAAAATCGGATAAGGAAATTACGGAAGCATTGGCCTCAGATATTTTCTGCTTTAATGTTGAATCTGTACAGGAGCTTAGTGTGATCAATGAACTGGCTGCGCAGTCTGGAAAGAATGCCAAGATCGCTTTACGGATCAATCCGAATGTTGATGCACATACACATCATAATATCACTACCGGCCTTGAAGAGAATAAATTTGGGATAAATCACTGGGAGCTGCACGATTGTGTTGATGCCCTTAGAAAATTACCAAACATCTCTCTTATCGGCATCCATTTTCATATCGGCTCACAAATTACAGATCTTAGCGTATTCAAGAGTTTATGTGTCAAGGTAAATGAGATCAGTGCCTGGTTCAAAGAAAGGGGATTTAATCTCAGAATCCTTAATGTAGGAGGAGGCTTAGGTGTTGATTATTATAATCCTGATGAAAAGCCGGTTGCAGATTTTGAAGCCTATTTTTCAATTTTCAACCAGTTCCTTATCAGGATACCGGGTCAGGAGGTGCATTTTGAACTTGGAAGGGCGTTGGTTGCGCACAGCGGAACACTGGTGAGCAAGGTTTTATACGTAAAGAACGGTATTAAGAAACATTTCCTGGTGCTTGATGCCGGAATGACCGAATTAATGAGGCCTGCACTTTACCAGGCTTATCACAAGATCGAAACACTGGCCGAAAGAGAAACGGAGGTACGTGTTAAATATGATGTTGTAGGGCCAATATGCGAATCTACGGACTGTTTTGGCAAGGAAGTGGAACTTCCCGAATCTTTACGGGGCGACCTTATTGCGATACGTACTGCTGGCGCTTACGGCGAGGTAATGGCTTCCAGATATAATTTAAGAGATCGGGTCAACACAATATATTCTGAATAAGCGTACCCGGTTTGCCGCTTTGCAAACTGTTAAAGAGAGTTAATAAAAGCAGCGATATTTTCTTTTTCAAGGATAAGATCAGTTTTTACCCTGGTAAGGGCTTGCTTTGGCATATAGGCAACTTCGGCGGTAACAGGATTTTGCACGGCTGTGATCCCTCCGGCATTTTGAATAGCCATAAGGCCTTCTGTCCCATCAGAATTTGCGCCAGACAGTATTATTCCTGCCAGCTTTGATCCATAAACTTCGGCGGCAGTTTGGAAGGTGGCATCTATAGCCGGGCGTGAATAATGGATTTTTTCAGAATAATCAAGAGACAGTGTCCGGTCGCTTTCCACCAGCAGGTGATAGTCTGCAGGAGCAATATAAATATTGCCTGCAAGTATGAGATCTTTTTCTTCCGCTTCCTTAACAGGCAATGCAGACTTATTGCCAAGCAGCTGGGCAAGCGAGGAGTCATATGAGCTTTTTCTGTGCAGAATAAGGATAACAGCCAGTGAAAGGTTTTTTTTTAACAGCGGAAGTGTTTTTATTATCACATCCAGACTGCCGGCAGATCCTCCTATAACAATAGCCTCTGTCATTTTTAAGCTATTTTTCGCCAGATCTTTTCCTTACCGTCCAATTGTTTAAACCTGGATGCTATTCCGGAAAACCGTATGGTTTCTTTTGATCCCAAAGCCAGGAACCCCAGGTTTTCCAGGCTTTCTTCAAACAGGTTAAATACTTTTGATTGCAAGTCTTTATCAAAGTATATCAATACATTACGGCAAAGTATTAGCTGAAATTCGTTAAACGACCGGTCTGATACCAGGTTGTGCGTCGAGAAGATCATTTTACTGGTCAGTGCCGAGTCGAACTTTGCATGGTCGTAGTTTGCAGAGTAATAAGAGGAAAACTCGTTTTTCCCGCCGGATAAGATATAATTCTCTGAGTATTGTTTCATCTGGCTGAGCTGGAATATTCCTTTTCTTGCTTTTTCAATAACCTCAGGATTTATATCTGTAGCATATAGTAACGATTTATGATACAGGTTTGTTTCTTTTAGAAGAATGGCCATGGAGTAGACCTCTTCGCCGGTAGAACAACCGGCATGCCATATCCTGATCAGGGGATAAGTGCCCAGTATAGGCAGCACCTGTTCTCTTAAGGTTTTATAAAATAAAGGATCCCTGAACATTTCTGTAACCGGTACGGTGATCTGTTCTATAAACCGGCGCAGATAAGTCGAATCATATTTTAAACGGTACCTGAACTCGGCAAAACTCGGAAAGCGGTCTATCGAGAACAACCTGTTAATTCGTCTTTTTAACGAAGCTTTTGAATATTCAGTAAAATCATATCCATATATTTCAAGTAAATCGTTTAAAAGAATACTAATCTCTTCGTCTTGTACCACCGTATAATACACTTTATTTCTTTATGAACTTTTCTAATGCTGTTATCAGTGTATCTACATTGATAGGCTTGGATATATAATCTGTAGCCCCAGCAGCTAAACATTTCTCTCTGTCGCCAACCATGGCCTGTGCCGTAACTGCCAGTACAGGGATCGTTTCGGTATCCTTGTTCTTTTTTATTCTGGAGATGGCTTCGTAGCCATCCATCTCCGGCATCATCATATCCATAAGAATGATGCCAAATTCCTGGGGTTTCTCAAAAAGGAGATTTAATCCGTCTATAGCGCTCACTGCGCTGATGCTGGGATAACCCTTTGCTTTTAAAACTGCTCTAAGCGCAAAGATATTCCTGCTGTCGTCGTCTATGATAAGTATTTGCTTCATGTTCAGGTTTTAAAAATGTTTGTCATATAGCCAAACCCTTAGTAATGAGATTAGTTGGTCTATATCTACTGGTTTGGAAATATAATCAGATGCGCCGGCACGAATACATTTTTCCCGGTCGCCAATCATTGCCTTAGCCGTAACCGCAAGGATCGGGATGTTTCTGAATTTAGGGTTCTGCCTTATTCTTGTTGTCGTTTCGTAACCATCCATTTCCGGCATCATCATATCCATAAGAACAACGTCTGTTGCCGGGTTTTCTTCAAGAAAGCGCAGCGCTTCCTTGCCGTCAGTTGCAGAAACAACCTTCATTTTCAGCTGTTCAAGGGCTTTGGTAAGTGAAAATATATTTCTTACGTCGTCGTCTGCTATCAATACTGTTTTGTTTTCGAGTACCTCATTAAGCCCTAGCAGGTTTTTTCTTTTGTCGCCGTTCGGTGTATTCTTTTTTTCTTCTACAAGATGCAGAAATAAACCAACTTCATCAAGTATGCGCTGGTAAGAGTGCGCGGTTTTCATGACAATACTGTCGGCATACTGCTTCAGTTTGCTTTCTTCAGCCTTGGAAAGATTCTTTCCTGTAAATATTATAATAGGGAGGTTTTCCAGTCCTTTGTTCTTTTTTACAGCTTCGAGGGTTTCGTAACCTGCATGGTCAGGAATACCCATATCTAGGATAACACAATCTACTTCTTTCTTCTGCAAAGCGCTTACGCCGTCTGAGACAGAAGTTTTTATTTCGGAGGTTACATTGAACGACTCCAGGAAATAGGCAAGGGCCTGGGCATGTTTCTGATTTTCCTCTATTATAAGCACTTTTTTGGGAGACCTGTTCAGCGCATCTTCAAGCTTTTTGAACATTTCCGTCATATGTTCGGCAGCTACAGGCTTGTTAATAAAATCAACGGCACCTTTCACCAGGCTTTCTCTTTTTGCCTCCAGTGACGACATGATATGGACAGGGATATGCCGGGTGAGGGGCGAAGTCTTTAACGCTTCCATAACTTCCCATCCATCCATTACAGGAAGCTGTATATCCAGAAGAACTGCCGCAGGTTTGTATTTCTTCGCCAGCTCAATGCCGTCGTCTCCGCGTACTGCCACCAGGCACTTGTACCCGTTCCTTCTGGTAAACGATAACAGCGCTTTTGCAAAGGTTGTATCATCTTCGACGATCAGAATAACTTTATCGCCTTCAGAAATAGCTTCCCGGTCATCGTCTATCGGCTGAGGAATCGTCGATACGGTAAATTTCTTCCTGTCTTCTTTATCATTTTTGTCTTCAGAAGGTATCTGCGGCGCCGGCAGCTGTGCGGGCTCTTTTTTGTCGGTTACCTGGGCTGGTACCGTAATTTCAAGAGGAATGGTCAGCGTAAAATTACTGCCTTTACCCGGTTCGCTTTTCAGCGAGATTTCTCCGCCGAGTAATTTGGCCAGCTCCCTGCTTATCGATAGTCCGAGGCCGGTGCCTCCGAATTTTCTGCGGGTTGATCCATCTGCCTGCTGGAAAGCCTCAAAGACATGCTGTTGTTTATCTTCGGGAATACCAATCCCTGTATCTTTGACGCTGAAATGGATCAGGGGCTCATTTTCTGCCATATCGATGGCCAGTTTGATACTCCCTTTCGGGGTGAATTTCAATGCGTTCGACAGGAGATTTTTGAGGATCTGTTCCAGCCTCATCTTATCGGTAGTGATGTTATCGGGTACGCTTCCTGAAACGTCGATTGAAAAGTTGAGATTCTTTTGCCTTGCTATAGGGGCAAAAAGGGATTGCATGTCATAGATTATGGTTTTGACAGGCAGCTCAGCAATTTCAAGATCCATTTTTCCCGCTTCTATCTTGGAAAGATCGAGAATCTCGTCGATTAAGGATAAAAGGCCGTTTCCGGAACTCTGAATTACCTTGGCGTACTCTATCTGGTCTTCCGACAGATTTTGTTCTGTGTTTTCGGCCATCAATCTTGATAACAGAAGGATTGAGTTGAGCGGTGTTCTTAACTCGTGCGACATATTGGCGAGGAATTCCGACTTATATTTCGTACTCTGTTCAAGTTCCTCGGCTTTTTTATGTATGTCAAGGTTGCGCTCCACAATCAGCTGGTTCTTTTCTTCCAGCATTTTACTCCGTTCCTCAAGTTCCTGGTTCGCTTCAAGGAGTTCTTCCTGCTGCACTTTAAGCTCCTCTTCTGATGCCTGCAGCTTTTGGGCCTGAGCTTCGAGTTCGGTATTGAGATTTTCCAGTTCGGAATGCTGAGCCTGCAGTTCTTCGGCCTGGGCCTGGGTCTCTTCCAGGAGCTGCTGAAGTTTGTTCCGGTTTTGTGCGGTGTTCAGCGCGATTCCTATGTTATGCGAAACCCCTTTGATATATTCGAAGTCCTGGTCTGAAAAGGCTGAAAACGACGCGAGCTCAATTACCCCTTTCAGATCGTCCTCATTCAGTATCGGAACAGCTATTACAAAACCGGGTTTAGCATCGCCGCTGGCATAACTGAACGTAATATTTTCTGAAGAGATTTCTTTTACATATAGTTCTTTTTTACTTAAAGCACACTGTCCGGCCAGGCCTTCGCCAAGCCTGATTTTTTCATTCCTGCTGTGGTTTAATGCATAACCGGCTTCTAAAACCAGTATATCTGTATTGTTGAGAAGATAAAAGGCACCTACCTGGCTGTCTGTATAATTAACCATGTATTCAAGAACATTGTTCGTAAGTGTTTTTATGTCCTTTTCGCCCACCATAACCTGGTTGAGACCGGCAATACCGGTTTGCAGCCATTCCTTGTCAGACAGGGAGGAAAACGAGAAATGCAAAGATTCAGCCATTTTATTTAGCGACGATGCCAGGCTCCCCAGGCTGTCTTTTGCATCCTGATCTTCAACCCTTACATCATAATCTCCGCTTGAAACTTTATCTGCAATCCCTTCGATAATGCTAATCCGTTCGGTTGTTTCTTTATCTTTTTGTTCGAGCACTGTGTACAACTCAGCCCGCTTTTCGAAGTCTCTTTTTGCCCTGATATAAGAAATAAATGTGATGATAAAAGAAAGCAATGTTGCAAAAATGATCAGAGCCGGCGTAAATAAGGCAAACTGGTTAATTTTATGAGTCCGCGCATCGAGCAGTCTCTGCTCTGTATCGATCATTCTTTTTACAATGAGCCTGGCTGCGTCCATCTGTAGTTTGCCGTTAAGCATTTCCTGCGCGTTGATCTTCTTCTGAGATTTTTTAACCTGAAGTAAGGTATTAAGCCGTTTGATCCGGTTTAATACGATGTTTTCCAGCTGGTCAGCATTTTTTTGCTGCTGCGCATTATCAATAGTGTATTTTCTGACATTGTTTATTGACATTTCAGCCCTGTCATAAGCGCCGTAATAAGGCTCCAGAAATTGTTCCTGCCCGGTAAGAAGGAAGCCCCGCTGGCCGGTTTCCGCATCTTTTAAAATTGATATGGTATTCTCCAGTTCCAGAATTACTTTGTTGGTATGATTCACAAGCCGTGAACTGGTAAGTAAGTTATCTATGCTTACATAGGAGGCTACTGAACTTAAAAGGAGCAGAAGAAAAGACAATCCGTAACCTATCTGAAGATTTCTTGTAGCTGTAGATTCCATCAAAAAAATATTAAAATTGCTTTAATTGTTAAAAACCGGCAGACTGAAATAAAACTCTGAGCCTGCACCAGGTTCGCTGTCAACTCCAAATGTCCCATTATGCCTCCGTATTATTTCTGAGCATATATATAAACCTATACCAAGCCCCTGAAAACGGTTGGAGTTTTCCTCGACCCGGTAAAACTTGCGAAATATGTCGGCCTGCTTATCCCGTGGGATACCTACCCCTTTGTCTTTGACGATAACTTTTATATGGTTGTCGGGAGTTACAGATGTATCGATATAGATATCCTTATTGTCAGGCGAATACTTTATAGCATTGGTAAGGTAATTTACAATAACCTGCTCGATACGTATATCATCGGCCATGACCCTGACGTTTGCGGTCCCGGTCCGTATTATGCTGAAATCGGTGTTTGTCTGGCGCATGATATCAATCACATTGTCGAGCATAGGCTCAAAGTCAAACGGCTTTTTATTGAATTTCAACTTCCCGCTTTCGATCTTTGAAATATCAAGAAGGTCGGCGATAAGGCTGTGCAACTTGTCAAGCTGCAACTGTGTACGTTGAAGATAGTTATTAGTTTCGTTACTTTGAGAAGATATTTCTTTAAATAAAGATCGTTCCAGCAGCTGCATATATGCTTTTATACTGGTAAGAGGGGTCTTAAGTTCGTGACTTGCGATACTCAGAAATTCGTCCTTCCTTTTTTCTGCCAGCTTCTGTTCTTCAATATCTGTAAAAGTGCCCACCCATTTTACAATTTCATTTCCCTCCTTAATCGGGATAGCATGAAACAGATGGCAGCGATAGGTATCGTCTGTAAGATTAAGAATGCGGGATTCCATATTTACAGGATCTCCGCGTAATATGGCTTCCTGCCAGGTTTCGGTCAGACTGCTATCATCCGGATGGGAGAGAGGAAACCTGTCTTCAAATTCAGAATAAGTGAACCAATGCTGATTAACGAATTCAATGGTTCCGTTCGGCCTGGCTGTAAAAGCTATCTGCGGGATGGTTTCGAGCGTTGAACGAAGTTCCTGTACACGTTCCTTTAGTTCTGACTGGGCCTGCTTTCTGAATTCTATTTCTTCGCGCAGCGTATTGTGGATATTGTTTAGTTCCCGTGTCTGTTCAGAAAGCCTGTAAAAGGTCTTTACTTTCAGCAGCAGGATGTCCGGATCGACAGGTTTAGTAACGTAATCGATACCTCCGGAGGCATAACCTTTTGTAATGAACCGTTTGTCTGTATTTACTGCAGAAAGGAATATTATGGGAATATCTTTCGATTTGCTGTAACCTGAAATGGTTTCTGCCACCTCGAATCCGTCCATGCCAGGCATCTGGACATCCAGAATAATAAGAGCGTAAGTGTTTTTTAGTATCTTTTTTAGCGCATCTTCTCCAGACAGAGCCGAATCGACCTCAAAGTTGTTAATTTCTAGTATTTTTTTTAACGAAAATATATTTTCTGGTTTATCATCAACAATAAGGATCATTAGCTAAGAAATAGTTCAGTTTTTTTCCAAATATATGTTTAAAACACAATTTTAACCAAAGAGAATGGATGAAGTTCAACGTGCGTGCTTAAAATAAATGTGCTTAAAATATTGACGAACAAATAAGGTGTTTGATTGTTTGATGATTTTATATCTTTTTTTGATCTTGCTTAACTATCGGGATTGTTAAAGACGTATTTGGAAGTTATCGGGCAGAATTGTTCTTTAAGTATCAGTTGCCGGTCTGAGTTCTTTGTAAGAACATCTGAGATCCGCTATAAAATTCCGGGTTGAATTTCCGTCGTACGATAAAACGAATTTCGCCGTTGATTATAAGAATAAGGTCAATTCTGTAATAAAAGATAGAGCAAAGCTTGATCTGTTGTACCTTTACAAACCAGTTATTGTTTAAAATAGAGATCTAGGAAATTTGGGAATGCCTGTTACAGCGTTTAGGTATACTTCTGAAGAAAGTGAAATTGCGGAGAAAGGCAGCGATAACGTAGGTTATGTGTCTGATTTTGAGCAGCTGTTTAAGGGTCAATACGTAAAATTAACCTTATTCGCCAACAGGTTTCTGAATGACGCGGATGCATCAGAAGAAATTGTTTCTGATGCTTTTACATGGCTCTGGGAGCAGCGCCAGCACCTTAAGATAAACAGTTCTGTACAATCTTATATGTACCGCATGGTTCAGAACAGGTGCCTGAACTATCTTAAGCATAAAAAAATAGAAAACGAGTATGTAAGTTATCTTCAAAGAAATAATTTACTCGCTGAGCATCTTTCCGTCCATTCTGATTCTTTTAATGAGAAGGAATTTAAAGAGCAGGTAAACATTGCAGTAGAAGGGCTTCCGCCGCGCTGCAGGGAAATATTCAAGCTCAGCCGTTTCAGGCATCTCAAAAATAAAGAAATTGCCAGGGTGCTGGACATTTCTCCTAAAGCTGTCGAAAGGCAAATGACGATAGCCCTCGATAAACTCAGGCATTGCCTTAAACATTTTCTTCCCCTTATTATAGGGATTTTTTTTAGTTAAAACACGATTCAACGGGTCATACTCTTACTCGTTATTATACAATTTCAGTTTTTTTAAAAAAAATCGTGTACCACTGTGGGGTTGTGCTTCGATTGGTTGTCTTTAGATATATTATATGGACGACTATACCAAAGAACTTGTAGTTAAATATATCACAGGTCAGGCCAATGGATCTGAGAAAGTACATGTAAAGTCCTGGATTAGAGAAGATCCTGAAAATGAAGAGTACTATATCAGTCTTTATGAGGCCTGGCATGCCGGTTTGCATGCTTCAGATGCTCTTCCGGATCCGGATATAGCTTTTAAGAATTTTATTTTACGGAATGAGCCGGTTGTTGTCGGCCGGCGCTCAATTTTATGGCGCAGACTGGCTGTTGCAGCGTCTATGGCCGTGTTCTTTGGATTTGGATTTTATTTTTACTATAACCGCTCACAAGTTTCTGCGCTCAACTGGACAGAGGTCTATGTGAAGAAGGGTGATAAGCGGAAGATACTGCTGGCAGACGGAAGCACAGTATGGCTTAATTCGGGCAGCAGGTTCAGGTACGCAAAAGATTTCGGCCAGACCAGCCGTACCGTTTATCTCGATGGCGAAGCCTATTTTGATATCAAACCCGGAAAGAAGAACGTACCTTTTATTGTGAACACCTCCGGGTATGTGATAAGAGATATTGGCACTGTTTTTAATGTAAAATCGTACGCTGAGGAGGGCTCTTTTGAAACCGCTGTGATCGAGGGGAAGATCTCTGTCGAAGGGAAATTGCTACCCCATTCAAAAGAGGAAAGTAAGGTTTATCTTGATGAAAAACAGGTTATCAAGATAAAGAATGCACAGGCAGGCGATCCGGACAAGCCAATGACTACAGGCATGGGCGGTTCTGCCAGGGAGCCCTTGAAGGTTTTAGAGATCAGTCTGGCGCAGGTAAAGGTATATAACGGATGGAGGGACGATCTGATGGTTTTTGAATCTGCAAGCTTTGGGGAAATAGCACAAACCCTCGGGCGGAGGTACAACGTCAAGATAGATTTTGGCAGTGAAGATCTGAAAGACTATGTCTATTCAGGCACATTCAGAGATGTAAAAGACATCTCTACAATACTTAATGTAATAAAAGAAACGACACCAATAGCATATACCGTTAAAGGACGGAATATTGCCATAAGAAGGACTAACTAACCTTAATTAATTTATTAACCTGAAAATAAACGAATATGAAATAGAAATACAGAATCCCCTATTAAGAAAAACCGGGATGCTACCAACATCCCGGCTGATAATTAACAGCTGAACCCGCGCCACGGGAAGCTATTGTATTATATGTAACTAATCAAACTTATGATTTTTTTTAATAAAAATTATCCCTTCGCCGATCCTTTATGGCGAAAAACTCTAAGAGCTATGAAGCTTATAACTTTGTTGATTTTCTGTGGTGTCATGCAAATGCATGCAGCCGTGTATTCACAGAATACCTTTACCATGAGTGAGTCTAACACTACGGTAAGAGAAATACTTAAAAAGATAGAAAAGAGCAGTAATTACACTGTTTTTTACCGCAACGATCAGGTAAATCTGAATAATAAAGTAAGTGTTATTGCTGAGAACAGTACTATCGAAAATGTAATGAAGCAGGTGCTGCGCGATCAGCCGCTTACTTTTGAAGTGGTCGACAACAATATGGTTGTGATCAAATCTATAGGCGATAAGAATGCCTTACGCGATTATCCCGTTACGGGAACGATTACGGACAACGAGGGAGAACCCCTGATCGGGGCAAGCGTGCTGATAAAAGGTACCACCCGGGGGGCTTCGACAGATATCGACGGAAAGTTTGTGCTGACTGTACCGGGTGACCAGCCAGTTACATTAGTTGTGAAATATCTGGGTTTTGCAGATCAGGAAGTCTCTGTGAATTCTAACCAGAGAACGGTCCAGGTTAAGCTGAAAGCTGATGCTGCGGCCCTGGAAGAGGTGGTGGTGATTGGGTATGGTACAGTGAAGAAGAGAGATTTGACGGGGTCGGTGGCTTCGGTGAAGGCAGAGGATATTACAAGAATACCTACACATAATGCGGCAGAGGCTATTCAGGGCAGAGTTCCGGGAGCAGATATTACACGTAATTCGGGTACGCCAGGAGCCGCTTCTACCATTACGATCCGTGGTAATAAATCCATTGCCTCCAGAGACAATCTGGCAGCAAGGAACGGGCCTTTGTATGTCATAGATGGCTTTCAGGGTGGAGATATTGCTACGCTAAATCCCAATGATATCGAATCAATTGATATATTAAAAGACGCTTCATCTACCGCTATTTATGGGGCTCAAGGGGCTAACGGGGTTATTATAGTAACCACAAAAAAAGGAGCCGCAGGAGCCACAAAGGTATCCTACAACGGGTTTTATGGTGTAAATGATTATATATTTCCGGATTTGCGTATTAGAGATTCTTATATTCAGTTGAGGAGAGAAGCTGGAAGAACCACGGGTATATGGACTACACCTGCCGATGATATAAAACTGTTCCAGGAGCCTGGAGAAGATATTGCTTTCCAGAATAACCAGTGGATAAACTGGTATGATCTGATTGCAAAAACCGGACAGCAGCAGAACCATTCTATTACAGTGAACGGTGGTACCGAAAAAACAAAGATCGTTGCTTCCTTAGGTTATTTTAACGAAAAAGGGATGTTCAGGAACAGTGATTTCAACAGGTATACAGGCCGGTTCAATCTTGATCAAACCATTAATAAATGGGCTAAAGCCGGTGTTCAGACACAAATAACTTACGCCAAGCAAAATGTAAGAAATAATCCTCTCGGACAGGCGATGGTAGTAAGCCCTCTGGGACTTGCTTACAATGATGATGGAAGTATAAATCCTTATCCTCTTCAAGGCAGTGTAGCAAGAATAAGTCCGCTGGCCGATGAGGTAACAGATAATACATCAAGAGACAACAGGCTTAATACAAATGTTGTGGCTAACGGCTATCTTGAGCTTACCCCGGTAAAAGGCTTAACATTCAGAACTAACCTCGGTACAAATTTCAATTTTGGGAAGATCGGTTATTTCCAGGATAAACAATCCCTGAACCGGTATACTCAAAATTTCTCGATTGCCAGACTAACCAATACTTATTACAGGTACATTAACTGGGATAATATTCTAACGTATAATAAAACTATCAAAGACCACTCTTTGACGCTGACAGGTATTACCAGCTACCTGCAGTCTGATGCTGATGAGACCAAGGCGACGGGTTATCGTCAGCCACTTTCAGAGCAACTGTTTTATAGCCTTGGATCTACTGAATTGAATTCACGGGAGATCAGTTCTGCTTATATAGGATGGAACAATATGGCTTATGCGGGAAGACTGAACTACAGTTATAAAGGCAAGTATTTACTTACAATGTCGGGCAGGTTCGACGGAGCATCCCGGCTTTCTGAAGGAAACCGGTGGGATTTCTTTCCTTCAGCAGCATTAGGCTGGAACGTGAGCGATGAAGATTTCTTCAATAAGCTGAAACCAACTTTCTCCAATCTTAAGCTAAGGTTGAGTTATGGCGTATCGGGAAATTATAGTGTTGATGTTTATGGAACTCAGAGCGTTATAAATCCGGAGAACCGTATTGGCTTCGGAGATGTACCTGCTCCTGGTTTTATTTTTGGGCAGAATGTGGCTAATACCGGACTTGGATGGGAGAAATCAGCCTCAACAAACCTGGGACTCGACTTCGGCTTTTTTAATAATCGTTTAACTGGTACTATTGATGTGTACAATACTGTTACATCAGATATACTGATGCCAAGACAACTTCCTTTATCTACAGGAGTTGGAGTAATAAACGAAAATATAGGGGAGACCAGGAATAGGGGTATAGAGCTTACTTTAAACTCAACCAACATCCAGAAAAAAGATTTCAGATGGTCGTCTATGCTTACCTTCTCCCGCAATAAAGAGGAACTTACTGAGCTATTAAATGGAACTGATATTTTAGCGGCCGAGCGTAACTCCCTATTGCTTGGACGTCCTATAAGTTCATTCTATACCTATAAAAAGCTGGGAATCTGGCAGACGAATGAGGAAGCAGAAGCAGCGCAATACACATTCAGTGGAACTCCTTTTAAACCCGGGGATATCAAACTTGCCGACATCAACAACGATGGCAAGATAGGTACAGAGGATTTGACTTATATCGGATCGACCGTTCCTAAATGGATAGGTGGTTTCCAGAATAATTTCAGTTATAAAAATTTAGATTTCGGTGTATTTGTTATTGCACGTGTAGGCCAAACCGTTGATGCCGAGTTTCTTGGCAGGTACAACCCTTCAGGATTGGCTAATAGCCCGGTGAATATTGATTACTGGACGCCTGAAAACCCAACCAATGATTTTCCACGTCCTAGATGGGGTGCGACCTTGAGTAATTATGCTGGTTACCAGACGCTTAATTTTGTTGAGGGAAGCTACTTCAAGATCAGGAATGTTACGCTGGGTTATACACTTCCGAAAAGATTTTCGGAAAAGATCGCAGCCGGTAGAGTAAGATTTTATGCAACAGGATCCAACTTGTTCACCTTTACCAAAAGTGATATGTTGAAAAATTACGATCCGGAAGGACCTAGTACTGACGCGCCATTAAGCAGGCAGTTTGTATTTGGCGTAAACCTTGATTTTTAATGAGGATAAAGATTTTAATTATGAAAAGACTTAAGAATTTATATTTAACAATAACAGGCAGTTTGCTGATAGCAGTATTTCCAGCCTGCAGAGATCTTGATGAATATAACCCGTCTAATGCAACAGCCGACCTGGTTTGGAGCACGCCGGAAGGTTTTGTCACAGCAGTAAATGGCGCTTACTTTGAGCAGCGGAACTGGTATACAAAGGAAAACGGGATATTTATGGGAGAAAGTGGTACAGATCTTTGGTACAACAGGGAGCGAGATGGTTATGCAAGGCAACTTACCCAGTATTCGGGGCTTACTGCCCTTGACGGTAATCCTAACCGTGCAGTCTGGGAATCGTTATGGAAAGCAATTAACTTATGTAACGCAGGTATAAACAGGATCAATGATGCCGGCTTTACAGATCAGGTAGAAAAAAACAAGCGGGAAGGAGAACTGCGGTTCCTCAGGGCATTTTATTACTGGCATGTCGTAGAAACCTGGGGCGGTGTAATGCTGCGCACGGAGGAAACGAAATCGCCTGTATTAACAGCAACCCGTAGTTCGGTAAGCGATTTCTATAACCTTATTATTTCTGATCTTGAGTTCGCTGCTCAGAATCTTCCTTCTCAGCAACAGTGGGGAGAGGAATATAGCAGGGCGAGTAACAAATCAGCACTCGGATTTTTGTCAAGGGCTTTGTTATCAAGGGCATATTATTCTCTTGAAGCAGGTAATAAAGCAGAAGCCGACAGTTATTTCGCAAGAGCAAGAGATGTGGCCAGGGATATTATCAGCAGAAAAGCAGCCCTCGGAGTTGATTTGTGGGCGACTCCACAACAAATGTGGGATCCGGCAAATAATAAGAGGAATAAAGAAGCTCTGTATACTATAAGTACATCCAGTAATATCGGATTGAACATAGAACCATCTCCTAACAGGGTGTTCATGACTTTTCAAAGTCCGTATACAGGAAGTCTGAAACCTGCTATGCAGTACAGCCTTGCTTACGGGTATGATAATCAAAGGAGACTTATGCCGACTTTAACCTTGCTGAATTACTTTGACGAAACTATTGATGCCAGGTATGGAGCAAGTTTTCAGGAAGCCTGGATTGCTAACAGTACTAACTATACCTGGACCACTGCATCCGCTACTGCTTTTGGCAAAGATCCTTCGGTTGTGGGTAAAGTTATTACCAGCGGTATCGATACAGCACTTTATATAACAAAAAAACGCATCTCCAACAAAGCTCTCCGACCTTACGTTGTAATTGACAGAGACAGTATTTATAATGCTAATGGCACTATAAGAGCAGGAACACGGGATTTTGTGACCCTGAAAAAGTTTATGGATCCTATGAGAGAATCGGCCGCCTCAACTGTCGGTACCCGTGATGTTATAGTTATGCGTCTTGCCGAAATATATCTTATAGCGGCAGAGGCTGAATTTCAGCTCGGTAATAGTACTGGAGCTGCAGAGATGATAAACGTGCTGAGGACCAGAGCCGCCCTCCCTGGAAAAACAGCTGAAATGCAGGTGACTGCAGATCAGGTCAATGTCGATTTCATTTTGGAAGAGAGAGCCAGGGAACTTTGCGGTGAATATATGAGATGGTTTGATGTAAAAAGGATGAAGTATAATAATAAAGGACAGGACTTTGTTGATTTCATTCGTGCTCGAAATCCTGATATTACACTCGTTCAACCTTTTCACAGGCTACGTCCCATCCGGCAGGAAGAATTGAACGCTTTGTTAAACGGGGCAGAATTTGGTCAGAATCCAGGATATTAATACACACACAGATAGAAGGGGGGAGTAATTACTTCCCCTTTTTTGTTATTTAACTATGCCGTTTACTGTTCTGCCCAGCTCCGCAGCTAATATCCTATAATAGATAGAGAACATTTTATAAGAAACTTTTTGAGGCATCTGTTAAATTTGGACAGATAAATACCTAACCAGGTAGTTTAAACCGCGTCAGCACACACATTACAGACGAAGAAGAACAGGATGAAAATCGTTACTTTTCCTTTAAACTGAGGAAATACGCAATTTTATAGTTCGGCTTCCTCAACCGGTTTAATAAACGTATTTAAAATGAAACGAAAGCTAATATACACGCTGGTAACCAGTTATCTGCTTCTGACAAACCTGAGTTTTGCCCAGAAAGCCTATGTCCTGAATACTGACAAATTAAACAAGTATGTAGGATATTTTAATTCGATCGATGACGAAGCCGTGAAGAACTTTGTACCGAACAGCAGTTCATTCGAATGGCTGTCAAATAATATTCCGCTGTTCGACTGCCCGGATTCTGCCATACAGAAGATCTACTATTACCGCTGGTGGGCTTATCGTAAGCACCTGAAACAAACACCCGAGGGATTCATCTTTACCGAGTTTATTACACCCGCCAATCATGCCGGCAAGTATAATGCGATCAGCAGCGGAACAGGTCATCATATTTATGAAGGCCGCTGGCTGCTTAACCCGCAGTACATAGACGACTATATTTCTTTCTGGTTATACATCGACCCAAAACATAAGGTACAGCGCTTTCATGCTTTCAGCAGCTGGATCGATGATGCCGTATACAACAGGTACCTGGTGAATAAAGACGAGGCATTCGTAAAGAAGCTGCTGCCTGCTCTCGACAGCGACTACAGGAAATGGGAAGAGGAAAGAAAAAATCCTGATAACAGGTTCTGGCAGTATGATGTGAGAGATGCTATGGAAGAATCTATCAGCGGCGGGCGCAAGGTGAAAAATGTAAGGCCTACAATAAACAGTTATATGTTCGGTAATGCCAGGTCCTTGTCTGCTATGGCGGCGATTGCGAAGAACGATACGCTAAAGAAGATTTATTCTGCCAAGGCTGCCGAACTGAGAAAATTGGTTCGGACTACTTTATGGGATGATTCAGCATCTTTCTTTAAGGTGCAGTACGAAAAAGGCGGATTGTGTGATGCAAGAGAAGCTATTGGCTTTATTCCCTGGTATTTTAACCTCCCGGCTGATAAAGCCAAATACGCCAAACAATGGGATCAGCTTACTGATACTGCCGGCTTCAACGCTCCATGGGGTTTAACTACGGCAGAGAGAAGACACCCCTTATTTCGTACACACGGCTCAGGACATGGCTGTGAATGGGACGGCGCTGTATGGCCTTTTGCTACCACACAGACATTAAAGGGACTATCAAACCTTCTGAATAATTATAAAAAACATGGTACGATGAGTAACCGTGTCTTCTATGATGAACTTCATAAATACGCCATGTCTCATAAAATGGACGGCAAAGTTTATCTGGGAGAATACCAGGATGAAAAAACCGGCGAATGGCTTAAGGGCGATAACCCCAGGAGTAAATTCTATAACCATTCAGGGTTTGCAGATCTTATCATCAGTGACCTGGTGGGGCTGAAACCACGGGAAGACAATAAGCTGGAAATTAAACCTCTGGTGCCACAGGATCAGTGGGACTGGTTCTGCCTTGATAAAGTCTCATACCATGGCAAGATATTAACTATTCTCTGGGATAAAACAGGCACAAAATATGGCAAAGGAAAAGGCTTCAGGGTGTTTGCAGATGGAAAGGAAATAGCAAAAGCCAGTACATTGAAAAATATAAACACTTCACTTAACTAAAATAAATCCCCATGAGGTCTGTCCACTATCTTCAAACGGTTAAATTTCTTTTGTTCTGCGGGTTCTTTTTTCTCCTTCAGGAAGGCAATGCCCAGAATTATTATAGTGTTATAAAATACGGAGCAAAAAACGACAGCTCGAAGCTTGCTACAGATGCTATCAGAAAAGCTATTGATGCAGCTTCGAAAGCAGGCGGAGGTACGGTATATTTTCCGGCAGGAAAATACCTTACAGGCCCCATCCATCTGAAAAGTAATATTACAGTATTTATAGATGCCGGTGCAGAGCTGCATTTCAGTGATAACTTCGATCATTATCTGCCTATGGTTAAAAGCCGTTACGAAGGAGTTGATGTGACCAGTTTTTCACCGCTGTTTTATGCTTATAAGGCAGAGAATATCGCTATCAAAGGAAGAGGCCTTATTGACGGGCACGGTAAAAAATGGTGGGATTTCGTAGAGGGGTATAAAGAAGGACAGGCGAGGTCGAAATGGCAGCTGATGTTTGATGAGCTGAACAAAGATATTTTACTGCCTGACGAGGCAAGACAAATGAAACGTGGTTTTCTTCGTCCGCCGTTCATTCAGCCTATGTTCTGCAAAAATATACTCATTGAAGGTATAACGATAAAAAATTCGCCGTTCTGGACCGTGAATCCGGAGTTTTGCGAGAATGTTACCATAAATGCCGTGACGATAAATAACCCGGCTTCTTTTGCCCCTAATACAGACGGCATAAATCCCGAGTCCTGCAAATATGTACATATCTCGAACTGCCACATCAGCGTCGGCGATGATTGTATTACCATCAAATCCGGCAAGGATAAACCAGGCCGGGCTATGGCAGCTCCTGCCGAAAATTATACAATCACCAATTGTACTATGTTATCCGGGCACGGCGGTGTGGTTATAGGTAGTGAAATGTCTGGAGATGTAAGAAAGATTACCATCTCAAATTGTGTATTTGACGGGACTGACCGCGGTATCAGAATAAAATCGGCACGCGGACGCGGTGGTGTAGTGGAAGAGATCAGGGTAGATAATATTATTATGAAGGATATTAAAGAGCAGGCCATCGTACTCGATCTGCAATATGCAAAAACTCAGGAAGAGCCTGTTTCTGAAAGAACGCCAAGGTTCCGGAATATCCATTTGAGCAATATTACGGCATCAGGTGTTAACCAGGCTTGTTATATAAACGGATTATCTGAAATGCCTGTAGAAAATATTACCTTCAACGACATTAATATAGAGGCGAAAACCGGCTTCACAATAAAACAGGCTTCGCGTATAGAATTTCATAACGTGGAGATCAATACTGAAAGCGGGCCGTCAATCTCGGCAGAGAATGTAAAACGCCTTGAAATAGATGGCGTGAAAACTTTCAGGCCGTTGCCTTCCATACCGGTCATTCACCTGAAAGATGTGGAAGATGCTTTCGTTTACGATTCATTCCCGGCTGCTGGAACAGGTGTTTTCCTTAAAGTAAGCGGGGCAAAAACAAAAGGTATTTCACTGAACGGAAATAATTTTAAGAACGCGGCAACTCCGTTGGTTAAGGATGCCGATGTTTCGGCATATATTGACCTTTCCGGTAATATTATAAAATAACAGATCATGATGTTATCAGATCATCTGCGAAAGATGGTGACAGGCGGGTTAATAGCTTTTTGTCTGCTCGCGATTGTCTCCTCACCTGTATATTCCCAGGAATACAAACTATGGTATAATAAACCCGCCGGGAAATGGACAGATGCACTTCCTATAGGGAATGGCAGGCTCGGTGCAATGGTATTCGGCGGCTTAGGCGAAGATCGTATCCAGTTTAACGAGGAAACACTCTGGACCGGGGAGCCCCGTGATTATAACAGGCAGGGAGCTGCGGCTTACCTGGATGAAATCAGGAAGCTGCTTTTTGAAGGGAAGCAGGAAGCTGCCGAAGCGCTTGCCGCCGAAAAGTTCATGGGTGTAAAAAGCGATGAAGGCGGACGGGAGAAATGGTTTAATGATATGAGGGCTCTTAAGGGCATGACCGGAAATCCGTCTCTTGCTGATTTCGACGACAGCTCATGGAAGACGTTCCGGGTGCCCACTTATGAAGGCTGGGAGTCGGCCGGATGGGAGGGGCTGGACGGTGCCGTATGGTTCAGAACAAGTTTCGTTCTCCCTGAAAACTGGGCTGGAAAAAACCTGGTACTCGACCTGAACCGTATCCGCGATCAGGATTTCACCTATGTAAACGGCAGGCTGATTGGCAATACAGACGGAACCGACTCCAGGAAATACGTTATCCCTAAAGATGTACTGAAAAAAGGTAAAAATACCATTGCCATCCAGGTATTGAACTACTTTGACAAGGGCGGGATAGCAGGCTATAAGGATACCAGCAAGCATATTGGGGTATATCCCGAAGGAATGACAGTTCAAAACGGCATTTCTTTAAATGGCGACTGGAAATATAGTATTCAGAATGATGAACCTCCGGCGGCACCCCGCTTTCAGGCCGATTATCAGCCTTTCGGCGACCTGCGGTTAAAATTTAAGAATATTCAGGCTGCTGCGGGTTATAAGCGGGAACTTGATCTTAGTAAAGCTATATCAAAAACCTCGTATTCCTTAAACGGCGTTGAGTACACCAGAGAGTATCTGGTTAGTCAGCCGAACCAGTCGATCGTTATTCATCTGGCTGCCTCTAAAAGAGGCAGCATAGATTTTGAAGCCGTTTTAAACAGTCCGCATAAATATTCATCTGTAAAAAAAATAGATAATAATACGCTTGCACTGTCTCTGCAGGTACGTAACGGCGCATTAAGGGGTGAAAGTTATTTAAGGATTGAATCAAAGAGCGGAAATGTCAGCGTAAGTGATAAAGGAATTGCTGTGAACGGCGCGGACGAAGTGACGCTTTATCTTACTGCCGGGACTAATTTTGTTAACTATAAGGATGTATCCGGAAACCCGCTGGAAGCCTGTACCTCTGCGCTCCAAAGCCTGAAAGGACTGGATTATAAGAAAGTCAGGGAGCAGCATATCAAAGAATACCAGCAGTATTACAACGCTTTCTCCGTTAGCTTCGGCGGCAATTCAAACGCGGCATTACCCACGGATGAGCGGCTGGAGAAGTTTGCTGTATCAGAAGATCCGTCCTTCGCTGCTTTATATATGCAGTATGGCCGTTACCTTCTTATTTCAAGTTCGAGGCCTGGAACACGGCCTGCAAATCTTCAGGGTATCTGGAACGATTTGCTTGCACCGTCCTGGGGAAGTAAATATACCACCAACATAAATCTGGAGATGAACTACTGGCCGGCAGAGCTGTTGAACCTCTCGGCATTGCACGAACCCTTATTCGGAATGATCGATGAACTTGCCGAAAGCGGTAAGGAAACTGCAAGAGTACACTATAACGCACCAGGATGGGTATTACATCATAATACAGACCTCTGGCGTGGAACGGCTCCTATCAACGCCTCCAACCATGGTATTTGGGTTAGCGGAGCAGGCTGGCTCAGCCAGCACCTATGGGAGCATTACCTGTTTACCCAGGATAAGGACTATCTGAAGAAAAGAGCTTACCCGGTTATGAAGGAAGCTGCCGCCTTCTTTGTCAGTTTCCTTGTAAAAGATCCGCGTACCGGATGGCTGATCAGTACGCCCTCTAACTCTCCGGAGAACGGCGGACTGGTAGCCGGGCCATCAATGGATCACCAGATTATACGAAGCCTGTTTAAAAACTGTATTGCTGCGGGGAAAGTATTGAATGAAGACAACGATTTCAGGAACATACTGGAATCGAAGTTAAAAGAAATTGCTCCCGATCAGATCGGCAAATACGGACAATTGCAGGAATGGCTGGAAGATAAAGATGATACGACCAGTACCCACCGGCATGTTTCCCATCTCTGGGGTGTGCATCCGGGCAATGAGATCACCTGGGATGAAACACCAGAACTGATGAAGGCTGCCAGGAAATCACTGGTTTTCAGAGGCGACGAGGGGACAGGATGGAGCCTTGCCTGGAAGATTAATTTCTGGTCGCGGTTCAAAGATGGTGAACATGCTTATAAGATGGTAAAAATGCTGATCAGGCCTGCCACCGGGAACGGCGGATCGTATCTGAACCTTTTTGACGCTCATCCGCCTTTCCAGATAGATGGGAATTTCGGCGGCACAGCCGGTATTGCAGAAATGCTCCTGCAAAGTCATACGCAATATATAGATATTTTACCTGCTCTGCCTGTGGCCCTGAAAGAGGGCTCCGTAAAAGGAATTAAAGCCAGGGGCGGTTTTGAATTGAGTTTCAAATGGTCGGACGGGAAACTCTCCGAACTTGAAATATTATCCCTCGCCGGCAGCGACTGCACTTTAAGGTATGGCGATAAAGTGCTGAGTCTCCATACGCAAAAAGGGAAAACTTATAAAATAAACAGAGAACTCAAAAGAAAATGATCCAGTTATATAGGTTAATCACTGTTTGTGTAAGACAGGCAGCTGTTATATTTTTTACTGTACTATTATCCGTATTTACCGGTTCTTCTGTTTTTTCGCAGAGCAGATTAAGGAGCGACATTTCATTAGACAACAGTTGGAGAACTATCGCTGACAATATCAACAAAAATGCCTTTCCGGGATTTGAGCGGGCTGCCTTTAACGATAAGGCATGGGAAGAAGTAAATGTGCCTCATAACTGGGATCAATATGAGGGATACCGGAGAATGATGCATGGCAACCGCCATGGTTATGCCTGGTACAGAAAGACGTTTACGACGAATGAAAGCGCCGCCGGAAAACGTTTTTTTCTGATGTTTGAAGGGGCTGGCTCATACGCGACCGTTTATCTGAATGGTAAACAGGTAGGGTATCACCCGGGCGGGCGGACCTCATTTACGCTTGATGTAACGGAATCTGTAAAGCTGCAGAACCAGACGAATATACTTGCTGTAAGAACTGATCATCCGGCTAACATACAGGATCTGCCCTGGGTATGCGGCGGCTGTTCTGCTGAGAGGGGTTTCTCAGAAGGCTCACAGCCCATGGGAATATTTCGTCCGGTGCACCTTATTGTAACCAACGATGTCAGAATCGAACCTTTTGGAGTGCATGTATGGAACGATACAACCGTCAGCGAAAAGTCGGCAGTATTGAAGGCTGCGACAGAGGTCAGGAACTATAGTAAAAAATCAAGGAATATAACAGTAATTACGCAATTGCTGAACAGAGAAGGGTTAAAGATAGCAGAGGTAAGCTCCCGGAAAAGCCTGGCACCCGGCAGCTCATTTACCTTCCCCCAGGTACTGCCGGAGATAAAAAAGGTAAATTTATGGTCGCCTGAAAATCCCTATCTGTATTCAGTGATTACCAGGGTCGTGGAGAACGGTAAAGAAACGGACGAGCTTGTTACCCCTTATGGCATACGCTGGATCAGCTGGCCCATCGGGAAAAAGGGTTCAAAGCAATTTTTTGTTAACGGCAAGCCCGTATTTATTAATGGCATAGCGGAGTACGAACACCTGTTAGGGAACAGTCATGCTTTTAGTGCAGAACAGATACAATCCCGGGTAAGGCAAATGAAGTACGCCGGATTTAACGCCTTCAGAGATGCTCACCAGCCTCACAATTTCAGATATCACGAGCAATGGGATAAAATGGGGATGCTCTGGTGGACTCAAATGGCGGCGCACGTATGGTACGACACGCCGGAATTCAGAAAAAATTTCAAGGATCTGCTCACAGATTGGGTAAAAGAGCGCAGAAATAGCCCATCGGTTATATTATGGGGGCTGGAGAACGAAAGTACCCTGCCTGAAGATTTTGCAAGGGAATGTACGGAGCTCATCCGTAGTCTCGACCCTACAGCATCTTCTCAGCGGCTGGTTACCACCTGTAATGGCGGAAAGGGAACTGACTGGGATGTGCCGCAAAACTGGACGGGAACTTATGGCGGCGATCCCAATACTTATGCGCAGGACGTGGAAAGGCAGGTGCTGATCGGCGAATATGGAGCATGGAGGACGTTAGATTTACATACCGAAGGTCCTTTCGTACAAAACGGCGTGTTTAGTGAAGACAGAATGACTCAGTTAATGGAACTGAAAATAAAACTTGCGGAATCTGCCAGGAACAAAACAACCGGCCATTTTTTCTGGCTCTTTACCTCGCATGACAATCCGGGAAGGGTTCAGGGGGGTGAGGGCTTGCGTGAGCTTGACCGTGTAGGCCCTGTAAATTACAAGGGGCTGCTTACTCCATGGGAAGAGCCCCTGGATGTATTTTATATGTTCAGGTCCAACTACGCTCCGAAGGATAAAGAGCCGATGGTTTATATCGTATCGCATACCTGGCCCGACAGATGGATCAAACCTGGAAAAAAAGACAGCATTATTGTATATTCTAATTGCGATGAGGTTGAACTGTTTAATGATGTAAACAGTATTTCTCTTGGAAAAAGGAAAAAGAGCGG
>Ga0265780_10002605_pt1 | contig 24301 bp, 21 predicted proteins | sample P1T30metagenome_FD_192432 | JGI IMG/M metagenome (GOLD analysis project Ga0265780, IMG submission 192432) | Plant litter microbial communities from East Loma Ridge, Irvine, California - P1 T30 | ecosystem: Environmental > Terrestrial > Plant litter > Unclassified | place: USA: California... | reverse complement strand
CCTGGACTACTCGGGCGCGGCGCCCGCCGCCGCGGTGAAGCTGCAGGACGCGTTCGGGCTGCGGGAGACGCCGCGGCTCGCGGACGGGCGCGTCGCCGTCGTGATGCACCTGCTCTCGCCGGCGGGACGGCCGGCCGCGATCACGGCGGACATGGCCTCGTTCTGGGCGACGGGCTACACCGCCGTCCGCTCGGATCTGCGCGGCCGCTACCCGAAGCACGCCTGGCCGGAGAAGCCCTGACGGCGTCCGCTCGCACGCGTCCTCCGTGAGAGCGATCCGTGGTCCACCTCGCGGGATCGGGTCGGACGAGGCGGCTCCCGAGCACGACGAAGGCCCCGGACCGCAGGGTCCGGGGCCTTCGTGAACTGGTGGGCGATACTGGGATCGAACCAGTGACCTCTTCCGTGTCAGGGAAGCGCGCTACCGCTGCGCCAATCGCCCGGGTGTGCGAGGTGGGTACGGGATTCGAACCCGTGTATACGGCTTTGCAGGCCGCTGCCTCGCCTCTCGGCCAACCCACCGTGGCTGGATCCCCTGGCGGGGAAGCCCTCCCTGGGTCCTTCCGAGCGGATGACGAGATTCGAACTCGCGACCCTCACCTTGGCAAGGTGATGCGCTACCACTGCGCCACATCCGCATGCTCCGTGGTGGTCAGCCCTGCGGTCTCCCGCCGTGCCGTTCCCCGGTGCGGTGTAGACATTAGCCCAGCATTTCGCTGAGCACCAAATCGGCAGGATCCCGCGGGTCGCGACCGAGCCCCGTCACGGCCCCGAAGTGGCATGATCCCCTGCTATGACAACGATCGCGTGGTTCGACGGCCGTCTCGTGGACCCCGAGGGGGCGCACCTGAGCCTGCTCGACCACGGCTTCGTCGTCGGTGACGGGGTGTTCGAGACGTGCGAGCTGCTCGACGGCGAGCCCTTCGCCCTCACCCGTCACCTCAGCCGGCTGACCACCTCGGCGGTCGGTCTCGGGATCGACCCGCCGCATGACGCGACCGTGCGCGATGCCGTCGCCGAGGTCTCGGCGGCGTGGAACGACGCCGAGCCCGGCGTCGTCGCCCGCCTGCGCATCACCTGGACCGCTGGACTCGGCCCGCTCGGCTCCGACCGGCTCGGCGGACCGGGGACGCTCGTCGTCGCGGCGTCGGCGGCACCGCACCACGGCGACGCGAAGGTGCACGTGGTCCCGTGGACGCGCAACGAGCGCGGCGCCCTCGCCGGGCTCAAGACCACGTCCTACGGCGAGAACGCGCGCGCCCTGGCGCGAGCGCGCGCCCACGGCGCCGGCGAGGCCATCTTCGGCAACAACCGCGGCGAGCTGTGCGAGGGCACCGGCACCAACGTCTTCCTCGAGGACGAGCGCGGCCTGCTCACGCCGCCGCTGTCCTCGGGCGCGCTGGCGGGCGTCACCCGCGCCCTCGTCCTGGACTGGGCCGCGCAGGCCGGGATCCCGGTCCGCGAGGAGGCCGTCCCCCTGGACGCGATCCACACCGCCGCGCACGTCGCGCTGACGTCGTCCACGCGCGGGATCTCACCCGTCGTCGAGGTCGACGGCGCAGCCAAGCAGCCCGGCCCGCTCACGCTCGCGATGGGGGAGCTGTTCCCGCTCAAGCAGCGCGAGAACCTCGATCCCTGAGGCGTGACGCGCGTCGCGGCGAAGGCCTCCACGCTGCCACCGCGCCGATTCGGCAGGGCGCCGGTTCTCGGCTACTATCGACAGGCCGCACGGTGGAAACCGTGCTCGGGCGATTAGCTCAGCGGTAGAGCGCCTCGTTCACACCGAGGAGGTCACTGGTTCGAGACCAGTATCGCCCACCACACCACGACGCCCCCGGACCCTCGGTCCGGGGGCGTCGTCGTTCCCGGACCCGGTCGAGCACGTTCGCCGAACGAGGCCTGGGCAGTAGGCTCCAGGGGTCATCCCGCTACCTCGTCTGGAGTCCGCTGTGCCCGAGATCCACCTCACCCTCGACGGCGTTCCTACCGTGATCGAGGCGGGGACGACGGCGATCGCGCTCCTGGCCAAGGAGCGCGCGGTCGTGGCGGTGCGGGTCGACGGCGAGCTGCGCGACCTCGACCGCGAGCTGCCCGCCGACGGCGTCGTCGAGCGCGTCACCGTCGACTCGCCCGACGGGCTCGCGATCCTGCGCCACTCGGCCGCCCACGTGCTTGCCCAGGCGGTGCAGCAGATCAACCCCGACGCCAAGCTGGGTATCGGCCCGCCGATCACCGACGGCTTCTACTACGACTTCGACGTCGAGACGCCGTTCACCCCCGAGCAGCTGACCGAGCTCGACAAGGTCATGGGCCGCATCATCAAGGAGGGCCAGACCTTCCGCCGTCGCGTCGTCACCGAGGACGAGGCCCGCGCGGAGCTGGCGCACGAGCCGTACAAGCTCGAGCTGATCGGCCTCAAGAGCGCCGTGACGGAGGACGACACCTCGGTCGGCGAGGGCGCGAGCGTCGAGGTCGGCGCCGGCGAGCTGACCATCTACGACAACGTCCGCGGCGCCGGGCGCGAGACCGAGGCCGTGGTCTGGAAGGACCTCTGCCGCGGACCGCACCTGCCCAGCACGCGCCTCATCGGCAACGGCGTGCAGCTCATGCGCAGCGCCGCCGCCTACTGGCGAGGCAGCGAGAAGAACCCGCAGCTCCAGCGCGTCTACGGCACCGCGTGGCCGACCAAGGACGAGCTGCGCGCCTACACCGAGCGCCTGGCCGAGGCCGAGCGCCGCGACCACCGACGCCTCGGCACCGAGCTCGACCTGTTCTCCTTCCCCGACGAGATCGGCTCCGGCCTGGCGGTCTTCCACCCGCGCGGCGGCGTCGTTCGCATGGAGATGGAGGAGTACTCGCGCAAGCGTCACATCGAGGCCGGCTACGAGTTCGTCTACTCCCCGCACGCGACCAAGGGCAAGCTGTTCGAGGTCTCGGGTCACCTGGACTGGTACGCCGACGGCATGTACCCGCCCATGCAGCTCGACGCGGAGTACCACGCCGACGGCACGGTGAAGCGCGAGGGGCAGGACTACTACCTCAAGCCGATGAACTGCCCGATGCACAACCTGATCTTCGACGCGCGGGGCCGCTCCTACCGCGAGCTGCCGCTGCGGCTGTTCGAGTTCGGCACGGTCTACCGCTACGAGAAGTCGGGCGTCGTGCACGGCCTCACGCGCGCCCGCGGCTTCACGCAGGACGACGCGCACATCTACACCACGCGAGAGCAGATGCGCGAGGAGCTCACCAGCCTGCTGACCTTCGTGCTCGACCTGCTCAAGGACTACGGCCTCGAGGACTTCTACCTCGAGCTGTCCACGCGCAACCCCGAGAAGTCCGTCGGTGACGACGCCACCTGGGACGAGGCCACGCAGACCCTGCGCGAAGTCGCCGAGGCTTCCGGTCTCGACCTCGTGCCCGACCCGGGCGGTGCCGCGTTCTACGGCCCGAAGATCTCCGTGCAGGCCAAGGACGCGATCGGCCGCACGTGGCAGATGTCGACGATCCAGCTCGACTTCAACCTGCCCGAGCGGTTCGACCTGACCTACCAGGCGGCCGACGGCTCGCGCCAGCGCCCCGTGATGATCCACCGCGCGCTGTTCGGCTCGATCGAGCGGTTCTTCGCCGTCCTGCTCGAGCACTACGCCGGGGCGTTCCCCGCCTGGCTCGCGCCGGTGCAGGTCCTGGCCGTCCCTGTCGCGGAGCCGTTCAACGACTACCTGATCGACGTCGCGAAGCAGCTCAAGGCCGCCGGGGTCCGGGCCGAGGTCGACCTCAGCGACGACCGCTTCAACAAGAAGATCCGCAACGCCACCAAGGAGAAGGTGCCGTTCGTGCTGATCGCGGGCGGTGAGGACGCCGAGGCGGGCGCCGTCTCGTTCCGCTACCGCGACGGCACCCAGCGCAACGGCGTCCCGATCGCCGAGGCGATCGAGATCGTCCGCACCGCGATCGACACGCGCGTCCAGGTCTGAGCGTGACCGGTCCCGAGAAGGGGAGCGGAGCCACGGGGCCCGTTCGCGAGGAGGACGCCACCTCGTTCGCGGGCGACGCCGACGCTTTCCAGCGCCTGTGGACCCCGCACCGGATGGTCTACATCGACGGTGCGGACAAGCCCGCCGACGCCGGCGAGCAGCAGTGCCCGTTCTGCACCGTGCCGAAGCGCTCCGACGTCGACGGTCTCGTGGTGGCGCGCGGCACGCTCGCGTACGTCGTGCTCAACCTCTACCCGTACAACCCGGGGCACCTCATGGTCGTGCCGTACCGGCACGTCGCGGGATACCCCGAGCTGACGACGCCGGAGGTCGCCGAGATCGGCGCCCTCACCCAGGGCGCCATGCGAGTCCTGCGCGCGACGTCGGGCCCGACCGGATTCAACCTCGGTGTCAACCAGGGGCAGACCGGGGGAGCGGGCATCGCCGCGCACCTGCACCAGCACGTGGTGCCGCGGTGGGGAGGCGACTCCAACTTCATGCCGATCGTCGCGGGGACCAAGCCGCTGCCGCAGCTGCTCGGCGCGACCCGCGAGACCCTGGCCGCCGGGTGGTCCGAGCACAGCGGGAGCGACGCCGTCGCTCGCCCCGCCGGGACGGAGGCCTGATGCTCAAGCATCTGCGCACGATCGTCGGGAGGATCCTCCGGCCCGCCGCCGCGTTCCTGCTGCGCCTCGGGCTGACGCCCGACGTCGTCACGGTCATCGGGACGCTCGGGGCGATGGCCGGTTCGCTCGGACTCATCGCTCGGGGCGAGCTGTTCGCGGGCACGATGGTCATCACGTTCTTCGTGCTGTTCGACGTGCTCGACGGCACCATGGCCCGCCTGGCCGGGACGTCCGGCCCGTGGGGCGCGTTCCTCGACTCCGTGCTCGACCGGTTCGCCGACGGCGCGCTGTTCTCTGCCCTCGCGATCCACCTGGTGCTCACCGACGAGCCCGTCGGTGCCGCGGCGGCCCTGGCGTGCCTCGTGCTCGGCAGCATCGTGCCCTACGCCCGCGCGAAGGCCGAGTCGATCGGGCACACCGCCACGGTCGGCATCGCCGAGCGCGGGGACCGGCTGCTCATCGCGCTCGTGGCCACCGGCCTCGTCGGTCTCGGCCTGCCGGTCGTCGTGCTCGTGGTGGTGCTGGTCGTGCTGGCGCTGCTGAGCCTGGTGACGGCGATCCACCGGATGGTCCACGTGCGGCGCCAGATCGTCGCCTCGGGTCGGGCCGGTGGGGTCGCGTCGTGAGGCGTCCCACCACCACCGACCTGTACGTCATGGCGTGGCGTCACACGCGCCGCCTGCCCGATCCGCTGGTGCGCGGCGCCGCGCACCTGGTCGCCGACGTCGTCTGGCTCGCCCGGACCGCGGGGGTGCAGCAGCTCAGCCGCAACCTCGCCCGGCTCCGGCCGGACCTCGACGCCAGGGCCCTGCGCCGCACCACGCGGGCCGGCATGCGCTCCTACCTGCGCTACTTCGTCGAGGCGTTCCAGCTGCCCGGGTGGTCGCCGGAGCAGATCGACGCCCGCGTGCGCGCCACGGGGACGGAGCACGTCCGCGGCGTGATCGACGCGGGCGAGAGCCTCGTGCTCGCCCTCGGCCACACCGGCAACTGGGACCTGGCCGGTGCCTGGGCCTCGCGGCACCTCGGGCCGGTCCTGACCGTGGCCGAGAAGCTGCCCGACGGGCTGTACGAGGAGTTCGTCGCGTTCCGCAACTCGCTCGGCATCGAGATCGTGCCGCTCGAGGGCGGCACGACCTTCCGTCGGCTGACCCGCCTGGCGAAGGCGAAGCCGCAGCTCGTGCCTCTCCTGGCCGACCGCGACCTCACGGCGCACGGTGTCGAGGTCGATCTCCGCGGCGCGCCGGCCAGGGTCGCCGCCGGACCCGCGACCCTCGCGCTCGTCGGCGGACACGCGCTGCTGCCGGCGGCCCTGTCCTACGAGCGCCTGCGCGGCGAGCGACGTCGTCGTGCCGGCACCCCGTGGGGGCTGCTGATCGAGTTCGGCGAGCCCGTGGCGACGCGGACGCCCGACGGCGCGCGGCGCGACGTCACCGCCGTGACGCAGGACTGGGTCACCGCCCTGTTCACCGCCGTCGCTCGCAAGCCCCAGGACTGGCACATGCTGCAGAAGGTCTTCCTGGCCGACCTCGACCCCGCGCGGCTGAGCGACGTGCCGCGTGCCGAGGAGGTCTGAACCGATGCGCATCGGGATCGTCTGCCCGTACTCCCTGGACGCCCCCGGCGGCGTCCAGGTGCACGTCACCGACCTCGCGGCGCGCCTCATCGCCCAGGGGCACGAGGTCAGCGTGCTGGCCCCCGCCGACGAGGACACCCCGGTGCCCGACTTCGTCGAGGCGACCGGTCGCAGCATCGCGGTGCGCTACAACGGCTCCGTCGCACGCCTGGCGTTCGGCCCGGTGACCGCCCGCCGCGTGCACGGCTGGCTCGAGGACGGCGACTTCGACGTCCTGCACATCCACGAGCCGCTCATCCCCAGCGTGGGACTGATCGCGCTGTGGCAGGCGGAGGTCCCCGTCGTCGCCACGTTCCACACCGCCAACGACCGCTCGCGCGCCATGCAGGTCGCCTACCCGATGCTGCGGCCGACTCTCGAGCGCATCTCGGCCAGGATCGCGGTCTCGGAGGAGGCGCGGCGCACCGTGGTGGAGCACATGGGCGGTGACGCGATCGTCATCCCGAACGGTGTGGAGCTCGACCTCTTCCGTGACGCCGAGCGCCGTCCCGCGTGGGAGGGCACGCCCGAGCGTCCGACGCTGGCCTTCCTCGGCCGGACGGACGAGCCACGCAAGGGCCTCGGCGTCCTGCTCGCGGCCGTCCCGGCGATCGTGGCGGCCGTGCCGGGTGCCCGCATCCTGATCGCGGGCCGCGGCGACCTGGCGCAGGCGCGTGAGGTCGCCGCCCGTCACCCCGGGGTGCTGGAGCTGCTGGGCGAGGTGACGGAGGAGGACAAGGCCTCGCTGCTGCGGTCGGTCGACCTGTACATCGCTCCCCAGACCGGCGGCGAGAGCTTCGGCATCGTGCTGGTGGAGGCCATGGCGGCGGGCGCCGGGGTCGTGGCCAGCAACTTGTCGGCGTTCCGCCGCGTGCTCCAGGAGGGGCGCGCCGGCACCCTCTTCGAGGTCGGCGACGGCGACGCGCTCGCGCGCGCCGTCATCGACGCGCTGGCCGACCCCGACCGCGTGGAGGCCGTCCGCGCGAGCGCGTCGGTGTGGTGCGACCAGTACGGGTGGGACGTGGTGGTGGCCCAGATCCTCGACGTCTACCAGCTCGCCGCGGGCGAGGCCGGGAAGGTGGTGGCGCGGTGACCGCCGAGATCCTGCTCGCCGTCGTGGTGGTGCTCGTGCTCCTGGTCTGGCTCGTGCTGGCGAAGGCCAACCGACTCGACCTGCTGCACCAGAAGATCACCAGGACCGCCGCGACGCTGGACGCGCAGCTCCTGAGGCGCGCCGGCCAGGCGGCCGAGCTCGCCGCCACCGGGAGGCTGGACCCCGCGTCCTCGCTCGTGCTCGCCGGCGCGGCGGACGCGTGCCTCACCACCGGGCAGGACCTCGAGATACCGCTCGACGCCGAGCGCTCCCTCCCGGGCCGCGCGACGCTGACCGAGGAGCGCGAGGTCGTCGAGAGCGACCTGTCGCGCGTGCTCCGGCAGGCGCTCGAGGGGGCGGGGGAGCACGGTCCGGGCGACCTCGCGATCGTGGCCGACGTCGTCGCGACCGGCCGGCGCGTGGAGATGGCGCGGAGGTTCCACAACGACGCCGTGACCCAGACCGTCCGCATCCGCAGCCAGGCGATGGTGCGGCTGCTGCGGCTCGCGGGCAACGCTCGGCTGCCGCGCACCTTCGAGATGGACGACACCCCGCCGCGCCTGCGCTGACGCCCCTCCGGTCCGTTCGGCCGCGCGAGCGCGCCCGCCACTAGGGTGGTCGCCATGTCGAGTGGCTACCCCGGACCGTCGTCGTCCAACCCGTACCCGGCGCCGTCCCGGCCCTCCACGTCCGACCGGCAGCAGCCCGGGCAGTACGGCCCTCCCGGTCAGCCGCTGCAGCCAGGTCAGTACGGCGCGCCCGGTCAGCCGGGCGCGTACGGCCGCCCCGGGTACGGCCAGGCGAACGGCCACCCCCAGCAGTTCGGCCAACCACCCCAGCAGCACCCCCAGATCTGGCACGGCGGCCAGCGTTCGAGCGCACTGGGGACGGGCACGATCGTCGCGCTGTGCGTCGTCGGTTTCGCGAGCATCTGGGGCCTGTGGATCGCGCTGAGCCAGGTCGGTCCGGCGCCCGCCGCCATCGGTTTCTTCGCCGCGCTGATCCCGCTCGCCGCGGTCCTGGCGGCCGTCATGTGGCTCGACCGCTGGGAGCCCGAGCCCAAGGTCATGCTGCTCATCGCGTTCCTCTGGGGCGCGGGCGTGTCCGTCGTCCTGTCGTTCTACGGGAACACCGCGGTCACGATGAGCTTCTACGAGGCCACGGGCGACATCGACGGAGCGAACCTCGTGGGTGCCGTCGTCTCCGCCCCGCTCGTGGAGGAGACCACCAAGGGCCTCGGCGTCCTGCTGATCTTCCTGCTGCGCCGCAAGTACTTCGACGGCGTGGTCGACGGCATCGTCTACGCGGCCGTCGTGGCCGCGGGCTTCGCGTTCACCGAGAACATCATCTACTTCGGCCGGTCGGTCGACTTCCTGCCGCAGATCTTCTTCATGCGCGGCGTCATGTCGCCGTTCGCGCACATCCTGTTCACCGCGTGCATCGGCATCGCGCTCGGGATCGCCTCGCGTCACCGCAACGCCCTCGCGGTGTGGTGGCTCTTCCCGCTGGGTCTGCTGGGCTCGGCCGCGCTGCACGCGCTCTGGAACGCCTCCGCGAGCCTCGGCGGCGTGACCGGCAGCGAGGGCACGTTCTTCCTCGTCTACGGGCTCGTCCAGATTCCCCTGTTCGTGGCGGCGGTCGTGCTGGTGTTCTGGTTGCGCCGGCAGGAGAGCGCCGCGATCCGCGCGCGGCTGACGGAGTACGCCGGTGCCGGCTGGTTCGCACCGCACGAGATCGAGATGGTGGCCTCGCTGCGCACCCGGGCCCAGGCCCGCGCGTGGGCGAGCAGGCTCGGCCCCAACGCCGGAGCCGCCATGAAGCGGTTCCAGAAGGACGCGACGTCGCTGGCGTACATGCGTCAGCGCGCCGTCAGCGGTCGCGCTGACCTGCGCACGCACAGCTCGTCCGAGCAGGAGCTGCTGGCCGCGATCTCCGCCGATCGGCAGGCCTTCCAGGCCGCGGCGCCGCAGGCGTTCCGCTGAGCGTGCCGCCGGAACGTGCGGAACGCGAGGCGCACGCGTCGGGGCCGCAGGCGTCCTTCCAGCCCGGCGAGGGCTGGCAGGTCGGCGACGACGGCGTCCCCTACCGGTACGCCGCGCGCGTGCTGCTGCTCGACGCCGACGACCGCGTGCTGCTCGTCCGCGCGCACGACGCCGACCAGGTCGAGCGGACGTGGTGGTTCACCGTCGGCGGCGGCATCGACGCGGGGGAGACCCCGAAGGCCGCCGCAGTCCGCGAGGTCGCGGAGGAGACCGGACTCGTCATCGACGCCGACGCGCTCGTCGGCCCGGTCGCGAGCAGGTGGGCGGTGTTCGACTTCTTCGCCAGGAGCGTCCGGCAGCACGAGGTGTTCTTCGTCCACCGGCTGACCGCGCCGGGGATCGCCGCCGAGGAGCTGAGCACGGCCGGGTGGACCGCGGTGGAGCGGTCGTTCGTCGACGAGCTCGGCTGGTGGAGCGTGGAGCAGCTGCGCGCGATCGACGGTGAGGTCTTCCCCGCCCGACTGCCCGAGCTGCTCGCGCACGTGCTCGAGCACCTGCCTCGCGACGGCGAGACCCCCGAGGCCTGGACCTCGGACGTCTGGAACCTCACGGAGTCCGGGCCGGCCCGCCGGTAGGATCGAGCCCGGTCGCGCGCCACCCACGCAGCTGCGGGTGGGCGCGCAAGTCAACGGACGAAAGGTGACAACCATGTCGGGTCACTCCAAGTGGGCCACCACGAAGCACCAGAAGGCCGCGAAAGACGCCAAGCGCGGCAAGCTCTTCGCGAAGCTGGTCAAGAACATCGAGGTCGCCGCGCGCACCGGTGGCGGTGACCCCACGGGCAACCCCACGCTCTACGACGCCATCCAGAAGGCGAAGAAGACGTCCGTCCCGAACGAGAACATCGATCGCGCGGTCAAGCGCGGCTCCGGCCAGGAGGCCGGAGGCGCGCAGTACGACACGATCATGTACGAGGGCTACGGCCCCGGCGGCGTCGCCGTGCTCGTCGAGTGCCTCACCGACAATCGCAACCGCGCCGCGGCCGAGGTGCGTCTCGCGTTCAGCCGCAACGGCGGCTCGATGGCCGACCCGGGCAGCGTCTCCTACCTCTTCTCGCGCCGCGGCGTCGTCGTCGTCCCCAAGGCCGAGGACCTCACCGAGGACGACGTCCTGGTCGCCGTGCTCGACGCCGGTGCCGAGGAGGTCAACGACCTGGGCGAGTCCTTCGAGGTGCTGAGCGCGGCGAGCGACTTCGTCGCGGTCCGCAAGGCCGTCCAGGAGGCCGGGCTGGACTACGACTCCGCCGAGGCGTCGTTCGTGCCGTCGGTCGAGGTCGAGGTCGACGTCGACGGCGTGCGCAAGGTCCTGCGTCTCATCGACGCGCTCGAGGACTCCGACGACGTGCAGAACGTGTTCGCCAACTTCGACGCCTCCGACGACGTCATGGCCGCGCTGGACGAGGAGGACTGACCCGCGTGTCGGGCCCCGTCCCCCGACCCGGGGGCGTGCGAGAGTGGCGGGCGTGAGCCAGCCGTCGATCGCCCCGCGCGGGGCTCGCGCCGCCGTCGCGACGCCCGCGCTCAGCAGGGGACGCACGATCCTCGGCGTCGATCCCGGTCTGACGCGGTGCGGTCTCGGTGCCATCACGGCGACGTCCGGCCGCGTGGTCCGGATCGTCGACGTCGGCGTCGCGACCAGCTCGCCCGACACCCCGCTGGAGCTGCGGCTGCTGCAGATCAGCACCCTCATCGACGAGTGGATCGACCGGCTGCAGCCCGACGCCGTCGCCGTCGAGCGCGTGTTCGCGCAGTCCAACGTCTCCACCGTGACCGGCACGGCGCAGGTCGCCGGGCTGGCGATGGTGGCGGCCGCGCGCCGCGGCATCCCCGTCGAGCTGCACACCCCGAGCGAGGTCAAGGCCGCGATCACCGGCAACGGCCGTGCCGAGAAGGAGCAGGTCACCACGATGGTGACGCGCATCCTCGGACTCGATCACGCGCCCCGACCCGCCGACGCCGCCGACGCCCTCGCCCTCGCGATCTGCCACGCGTGGCGCTCTCCCGGGGGTGCGCGTGCGGTCGCGGCGGCGGGATCGACCGAGGCCGTGGAGACACCTCGGGACCGTGGTGCACCGCCGTCGGGCACGGGCGCCCCGACCGCCGCCCAGGCGCTGTGGCTCGAGGCGGAGCGCCGCTCGCGCCGCACCGGGCGGCGCGTCGCGCCCGCACGGGGCAGCGTCGGGCGCTAGCCTTCGTTCGTACAGGTGTTCGCTCCGCCGGTCGAGTTCCCCGGCGCGGCCCAGCCGGCCCACGCGCCGGCGGAAGGAGTTCGTCGGCATGATCGCACTGGTTCGCGGCGAGGTCGTCTCGATCGGGCTGGACCACGCCGTCGTCCTCGCCTCGGGGCTCGGTCTCAAGATCCTGGCGACGCCGGCGACGCTCGCCGGCCTGCGCGTCGGCTCGGAGGCCACGCTGCACACGGCGTTCGTGGTGCGCGAGGACTCCCAGACGCTGTTCGGGTTCGACGAGGCCGACGAGCGGGACGTCTTCGACACCCTCATGACGGTCAGCGGCGTCGGCCCCAGGCTCGCCCTCGCCACGCTGGCCGTGCACACGCCGGACGCGCTGCGCCGCGCCGTCGCCGGTGACGACCTCAACGCGCTGCAGCGCGTGCCGGGCATCGGCCGGAAGGGTGCGCAGCGCATGGTGCTCGAGCTCGCGGGCAAGCTGGGCGCCGCCACGGGTGCGCTGGAGGCACCCGCCGCCGCGGCGCCCGCCGGTATCGCGCCGGACGTCGTCGAGGCGCTCGTCGGGCTCGGCTGGAACGCCCGCGCGGCCGAGGCGGCCGTGACGGCGGTGACGGAGCGCGGCGAGGCGTCGTCCGACGACGCCGCGGGAATCCTGCGGGCCGCGCTGCGAGAGCTCGCCGGGGTGCCGCGTGGCTGACGGCGGCCTGGACGCCGTGATGGCGGCCGAGGCCGACGAGATCGAGCGGGCGGCGGAGGCCGCCCTGCGCCCCCGACGGCTGGCGGAGTTCGTCGGCCAGCGCGTGGTGCGCGACCAGCTCTCCCTCGTGCTGGACGCCGCCGTCGCGCGTCACCGCCAGCCCGACCACGTCCTGCTCGCGGGTCCGCCCGGCCTGGGCAAGACCACGCTGGCGATGATCGTCGCGAGCGAGGTCGGGGCCGCGTTGCGCCTGACCTCCGGACCCGCGATCTCGCACGCCGGGGACATGGCGGCGATCCTGTCGGCGCTGCAGGAGAACGACGTCCTGTTCATCGACGAGATCCACCGCCTCGCGCGCCCCGCCGAGGAGATGCTCTACCTCGCGATGGAGGACTTCCGGGTCGACGTCGTCGTGGGCAAGGGTGCAGGGGCGACGGCGATCCCGCTGTCCCTGCCGCCGTTCACCCTCGTCGGCGCGACCACGAGGGCCGGGTTGCTGCCGGCGCCTCTGCGCGACCGGTTCGGGTTCACCGGGCACATGGACTTCTACGAGGTCGACGACCTCGAGCGTGTGCTGCACCGGTCCGCGCGCCTGCTGGCGATCGACCTCGATGACGAGGCCGCCCACGAGATCGCGAGCCGCTCGCGCGGCACGCCCCGCATCGCCAACCGGCTGCTGCGCCGCGTCCAGGACTGGGCGCAGGTGCGTGGGACCGGGGTGGCCGACGTCGCGGCGGCGCACGCGGCGCTCGACGTGTTCGAGGTCGACCCCCGGGGTCTCGACCGGCTCGACCGCGCGGTGCTGCGGAGCCTGTGCGAGAGGTTCGCCGGGGGACCGGTGGGGCTGACGTCGATCGCGATGGCGATCGGTGAGGAGCCGGAGACGGTCGAGACCGTGGCCGAGCCGTTCCTGCTGCGCGAGGGATTCATCTCCCGCACGCCCCGCGGGCGCGTGGCGACCCCGGCCGCCTGGCGGCACCTGGGGCTGCCCGTCCCCGACGGCGGTCCGTCGCGGCTGTTCGACTGATCGCGCACGTCGGGCGGGTCGGCGCGGGAGATCGGCCCGCGCGCACCTGTGGTTCGTGTCACCTAGACTCGTGGGCGGCCCTTCCCCCGACGAAAGACTTCCTCTCTCATGTTTGCTGAAGGTGGCAGCTCGAACGTGCTGCTCATCGGTCTCCTGCTGCTGGCCGTCGTGGGGATGTTCTTCATCAGCCGGCGCAACAAGAAGGCCCAGGGGTCCGTGTCGGACTTCCGGACGAAGCTCGCGCCGGGCGACGAGGTCATGACCGCCTCGGGTCAGCTCGGCGTCGTGGTCGCCAAGGACGGCGACGCGGTGACCATCTCCTCGGCCGGCACGCTGTCGACCTGGGTGGTCGCGGCGATCCAGCAGGTTCCCCCGCAGTTCACCGCCGCGGCCGACGCGGCGTTCGGGCGGGCACCCGCGGTCGATCCGGCCGACGACGAGACCTCGGCGATCGAGGGTGGCGCGGAGCTCGACGCCGAGCCCGCGACCCCGACCGTCGGCCTCGACGACGACGCCGAGCGCCCCGGCTCCGCCGGACCCGACATCGACGGTGGTCCCACGACCCCCGACGAGCGGCGCTGACGCACCCCTTCCACTCGCCGGGGCGCCGTGGTGCGCCGGCCCGCGCTTGACTGAAAGAAGATCTCGGTGGCTCGACGCAGCTCGATCGCACGCCCGTTGTACTTCCTGCTCCTGCTCCTCGTGGCGATCTACGGGACGGTGGGCATCGGCAGTGCCACCGCGGATCCCGAGGACGTGGGCGGTGCCTCGTTCGCCCCCAACCTCGCGCTCGACCTCGAGGGCGGGACGCAGCTGATCCTCACGCCGCGCGCCGACGACGGGCAGCAGATCACCTCGGAGGACATCGACCAGGCGATCTCGATCATCCGTCAGCGCGTGGACGGCTCGGGCGTCGCCGAGGCCGAGATCACCAGCCAGGGCGGCAGCAACATCGTCGTCGCGATCCCGGGTGAGGTGGACGAGGAGACCGTCGCGCTCATCACGGCCTCCGCACAGATGCGCATGCGTCCGGTGCTCCAGGTCGCCAACCCGGGCACGATCGATCCCGCCGCCCTCGCGGCCGCGCAGGCCGCCGCCACGGTGGACCCGAACGCGACGGTGGACCCGAACGCGACGGTGGACCCGAACGCGACGGTGGACCCGAACGCGACGGTGGACCCGAACGCGCCGGCCCCCGGAACGACCGAGACGCCGACCGAGGACACGGGCGCCGACGGTGCGATGCCCGTCGAGGCGGCACCCGCCACGGACGCCCCCTCGGAGAACGCCACGGAGACGGCCACCGACGAACCCACCGCCACGGAGACCTCGACCGAGGACCCCACCGCGGCCGCGACGCCCCCGACCGCCGAGGAGATCGACGCCGCCGCCACGGGCGCGGCCGACCTCAACGGTGACGGCACCATCTCGTCCGAGCCGCTGACCACCCCGACGAACCCGAGCGACCCGGCGTGGCTGACCGAGCAGGTCTACTACGACCTGTACACGCTCGACTGCACGCTCCCCGAGAACCGCGCGGGCGGCAGCGACGACGACCTCGCGGCCCCCCTCGTGGCGTGCTCGCCCGACGGCACCGCGAAGTACGCCCTCGGCCCGGTCGAGCTCACCGGCTCCGACCTGACCAGCGCCCAGATGGCCTACCAGGCGTCCTCCACCGGCGCCTCGACGAACATCCCGATCGTGCAGATGAACTTCACGAACGAGGGCGGTCAGAAGTTCGCCGACGTCACCACGCGTCTGTCGGCCAGCCAGCCCCCGGCGAACCAGTTCGCGATCGTGCTCGACGGTCTCGTCATCTCGGCCCCCTCGGTCACCACGCCCATCCCGAACGGCGAGGCGCAGATCAGCGGCCCGGCGACGGACCCGTTCACGCGCGCCGCCGCGACGACGCTGGCCAACCAGCTCAACTTCGGCTCGCTGCCCCTGACGTTCGAGGTGCAGTCGCAGGAGCAGATCAGCGCGACGCTCGGCACCGAGCAGCTCGAGCGCGGCATGCTCGCCGGCGCGATCGGGCTCGTCCTGGTGCTGGGGTACTCGTTCCTGCAGTACCGGGGCCTCGGCATCGTCACGGTCGCCAGCCTCGTGGTCGCCGGCGCGCTCACCTACGGCCTGATCCTGCTGCTCTCGTGGTGGCAGGGCTACCGGCTCTCGCTACCCGGGGTGACGGGACTGATCATCGCGATCGGTGTCACGGCCGACTCCTTCATCGTCTACTTCGAGCGCATCCGCGACGAGGTGCGTGAGGGCCGGACGCTGCAGGCCGCCGTCGACCACGGCTGGATCCGCGCCCGGCGCACGATCCTGGCCTCCGACGCGGTCAACGTCCTGGCCGCCGTCATCCTGTACTTCATCGCCGTCGGCGGGGTCCGCGGGTTCGCGTTCACGCTCGGTCTGACCACCGTGATCGACCTCGTCGTCGTCATCCTGTTCACGCACCCGCTCATGAAGCTGCTGGTGCGGACGCAGTTCTTCGGACAGGGGCACCGGTTGTCCGGCCTCGACCCGGTCCACCTCGGTTCGTCCGTCGCGGCCTACGCCGGTCGCGGCCGGGCCCGGACGGTCGCCGAGCGCGCGGCCGTCGTGGCCAACGCCGACACCCGCACCATCGCGCAGCGCAAGGCCGACGAGGCCCGCGCCAGGGCGGAGGCCGAGGCTGCCGAGTCCGCCGAGGCGGAGGCCGAGGCCGGCGTCGACAGCGACGTCGTCGTGGCCGCCCCCGCGAGCTCCAGCGACCGGATCGTCGACGCCGACGTGGCGACCGACGGCACCACCCGCACGTCCGACACGACCGAGGAGAACCGCTGATGGCCGGCCAGTTCGCCCGCCTGGGCAACGACCTCTACACGGGCAAGCGCAGCTACGACATCGTCGGGAGGCGCAGGGTCTGGTTCATCGCCGCCACGCTGCTGGTGGTGCTGTCCGCCGTCCTGCTGCTCGCACGCGGTCTGAACGTGGGTATCGAGTTCCGCGGCGGCTCGGAGTTCACCGTCTCGGGTGCCGCCACGACGACGTCGGCCCCCGCCGAGGAGGTCCTGGCGGAGATCGCCACCGACCAGGTGGCACGCGTCTCCGTCGTCGGCGGTGACTCGGTCCGCATCCAGACCGACCAGCTCACGCAGGAGCAGACCGAGCAGGTCGCCGGCTCCCTCGCCGAGGCGTACGAGGTCGATCGCACGGCGGTGACGTCGTCGTTCATCGGCCCGTCCTGGGGCGCGGACATCACCGCCAAGGCCGTCCAGGGACTGGTGATCTTCCTGGTGCTCGTGGCCATCGTGATGGCGCTGTACTTCCGCACGTGGAGCATGGCCGTCGCCGCGCTCATCGCGCTGCTGCACGACCTCGTCGTGACCGTCGGCCTGTACGCCGGGATCGGGTTCGAGGTGACGCCCGCGAGCGTCATCGGTCTGCTGACGATCCTCGGCTACTCGCTCTACGACACCGTGGTGGTGTTCGACAAGGTCCGCGAGAACACCGCGAACGTGCTCGAGCAGACGCGCGTCACGTACGAGGAGGCGTCCAACCTCGCGGTCAACCAGACGATCGTCCGCTCGATCAACACCTCGGTGGTCGGCATCCTCCCGGTCGCCTCCATCCTGTTCGTCGGTGCGTTCCTGCTCGGTGCGGGCACGCTGCGCGACATCGCGCTGTCGCTGTTCATCGGGATGATCGTCTCGACGGCGTCGTCGATCTTCCTCGCGACGCCGCTCGAGGCAGCGCTGCGCATGCGTCGTCCGGCCTACCGCGAGCACACCGCTCGCGTGCTCGCGCTGCGCGCCGAGTCGGGGGAGAGCGCCGCGGTCTCCAGCGCGGACGTCCGTCCGGAGTCCGAGCGGGTCGCGGCCACGATCCCGGGGATCCACCTCGGTACGCACTCGCAGCCGCGCCGCAAGCGCTGACCATCGCTCGGCCACACCCGCACGACCGAGACGCCCGCACCGGCCCAGGCCGGTGCGGGCGTCGTCGTCGGCGGACCTAGGATGGTGTGATGGCGGACGAGACGCGGCAGGAGAACCGGAACCGTGGCGCGTCCGGCGCCGTCGAACCGGTGGTTCCCCGCTCACGCATGCGCAGCACCCTGGTCCGGCTCGGCTCGCGCGGACACCAGACGCCGCCCGCGATCGAACCGCTCCTGCGTGTGGTCCGCGCGAACCACCCGCGCGTCGACGTGTCGCTCATCGAACGTGCCTACCTGGTCGCCGAGCGCGCCCACGAGGGCCAGCTGCGCAAGAGCGGTGACCCGTACATCACGCACCCCGTCGCCGTCGCGACGATCCTCGCCGAGCTCGGTCTGACGCCGACGACGCTGGCCGCGGCCCTGCTGCACGACACGGTCGAGGACACCGACTACTCCCTCGCGACGCTGCGCAAGGAGTTCGGCGACGAGATCGCCGGGATGGTCGACGGCGTCACGAAGCTCGACAAGGTGACGTTCGGCGAGGCCGCTCAGGCCGAGACCGTCCGCAAGATGGTCGTGGCGATGGCGCGCGACATCCGGGTGCTGGTCATCAAGCTGGCCGACCGCCTGCACAACGCTCGCACGTGGAAGTTCGTCTCGTCGGGCTCTGCCGAGAAGAAGGCCCGCGAGACGCTCGAGATCTACGCCCCGCTCGCACACCGGCTGGGCATGAACACCATCAAGTGGGAGCTGGAGGACCTGTCCTTCGCGACCCTCTACCCCAAGGTGTACGACGAGATCGTCCGCCTGGTCTCGGAGCGGGCGCCGGCGCGCGAGGAGTACCTCGGGATCGTGCGCGACAGCGTGGTCGAGGACCTCAAGGCCGCCCGCATCCGCTCGACGGTGACCGGCCGCCCCAAGCACTACTACTCGATCTACCAGAAGATGATCGTGCGCGGCCGCGACTTCGCGGACATCTACGACCTCGTGGGCGTGCGCGTCCTGGTCGACTCGGTCCGCGACTGCTACGCGGCGCTCGGCGCGCTGCACGCGCGGTGGAACCCGGTGCCCGGCCGGTTCAAGGACTACATCGCGATGCCGAAGTTCAACATGTACCAGTCGCTGCACACCACGGTGATCGGTCCGAGCGGCAAGCCCGTCGAGATCCAGATCCGCAGCCACGAGATGCACCGGCGCGCGGAGTACGGCGTCGCGGCGCACTGGAAGTACAAGGAGCAGCCCGGTGCCGCCGGCGGGACCGCCGCGAGCGGCGGCGAGATGCCGTGGCTGCGCCAGCTCGTGGACTGGCAGCGCGAGACGTCGGACCCGGGGGAGTTCCTCGACTCGCTGCGCTACGAGATGTCGGGCAACGAGGTCTACGTCTTCACCCCGAAGGGCGACGTGATGTCGCTGCCGGGCGGATCGACGTCGGTCGACTTCGCCTACGCGGTGCACACCGAGGTCGGCCACCGCACGGTCGGGGCGAAGGTCAACGGCCGGCTGGTCCCGCTCGAGTCCGTGCTCGACAACGGGGACACGGTCGAGGTGTTCACCTCCAAGGCCGAGAACGCCGGTCCGAGCCGTGACTGGCTCACGTTCGTCACCTCGCCGCGGGCACGCAACAAGATCAAGGCGTGGTTCACGCGGGAGCGCCGCGACGAGGCGATCGAGGAGGGCAAGACCGCCATCGCCAAGGTGATGCGCAAGCAGAACCTCCCGATGCAGCGGCTCCTCACGCACGACTCCCTCACGGCGCTCGCCTCGGACATGCGCTACCCCGACGTCACCGCGCTGTACGCCGCGGTGGGGGAGCACCACGTCTCGGCCGCCAACGTCGTCTCGCGCCTGGTCGCGGGCCTCGGCGGCGAGGAGGGGACGACCGAGGACCTCGCCGAGGTCACGCACCCCGGCTCGACCGGGGTCGCCAGGCCGCGGAGCACGGGCGGCGGCGTCATCGTCGCCGGCATGGACGACGTGTGGACCAAGCTCGCCAAGTGCTGCACCCCCGTCCCCGGCGACCCGGTGGTCGGCTTCGTCACGCGTGGTCAGGGCGTCTCGGTGCACCGGGACGACTGCCCCAACCTCGAGGCGCTCAAGGGCGAGTCCGAGCGGTTCGTGGACGTGTCGTGGTCGCCGGACGCGCAGAGCGTCTTCCTCGTCCAGATCCAGGTCGAGGCGCTCGACCGCGCCCGGCTGCTGTCGGACGTCACGCGCGTGCTGTCCGACAACCACGTCAACATCCTGTCCGCGAGCGTCTCGACGTCGCGCGACCGCCTGGCGGTCAGCAAGTTCGTCTTCGAGATGGGCGACACCGCCCACCTGGGCCACGTGCTGCGGGCGGTCCGCGAGATCGACGGCGTCTTCGACGTCTACCGCGTCACGGGTGTGCGCCCCGACGCCGCTCCCGTCCCGTCGGGACGCGCGGAGCTGAACGCCAAGGCCTGACGCCTCACGCCGGCCGCCCGGTGACCCGGGCGTCCAGCCACGTTCGCGCCTGGCGGGCGCGCGACCGGTGCGCGGCCACGAGGCGTGCGCGCACGGCGTCCACGTCGACCCCCGCCGCGAGCAGCCGTTCGATCGCCTCGGCGTGGGAGGAGGGGCCGCGGCCTGGGTGGGTGTCGGGGTCGGTGTCGGCGCGGAGCGCGAGGTCCTGCTGGACGGCGTCGCGCGCCAGGTCGCACGCCGTGGTGAGCGGCGACGTGACGCGGACACCGCCCAGGACGACGACGTCGCGTTCGCGAAGGACGACGTTGCGGTAGCGCACCGGTCCGAACCGTGCGCGGACGGGGCGGGGGACGGTGACGTCCAGGCGAGACGGCGGCTGCCCGCCCGTGTAGATCCACGCGGCGGCCAGCAGGCAGACCGTTCCGCCGTCGGCGGGCGACGGCGGGGGCGCCGCACGGCCGCCGCCGCGCGCCGTGCGCAGCAGCGTCGGCACGCCGCACGCCAGGACGGCGTCGCGGGCCCTGTCGGCGGGCGTCAGGACGACGTCGGCCGCCACTCGCGCGCGCCACAGGTGGTCGCCCAGCAGGTCCGCCTCGCCCGGTCCGACGACGATGCCGGAGTCCCCGTCGGTGCGACGGACCACGTCGACGGGTCGGGGCAGCCAGGTCGTCCTCATCGTCCCATCGTGCAGGGGAGCGGGACGCGCGCGCGGCGCCTGTGGACGGCGGGGTCCTGGTGGAGCAGGCGCGTGGACGGCCGAACGGCCGGTCGCGGGACGACCGGCCGTTCAAGGTGGTGCTGCCTGCTGGGTGGTGGGGCGTCAGGAGCCGGAGCTCTGCACGGCCTCGAGCCACTGGCGACGGGTCGCGAGCGCGCTCTCGGCCTCCTTCACCTTGCGGGCGTTCCCGGCCGCCTGGGCGGCGGCCAGGTCGGCCTCGAGCGCGGTGATGGAGTCGAGCAGCTGCGCCGTCGCCCCGTCCACACGAGCCTTCATCTCGGGGTCGGTGCGACGCATCTCGGCCTGCTCCGCGTCACGGATCGCCTGCTCGACGGCGCGCAGTCGCGCCTCGGTGCGCTGCATCTCGGCGCGGGGCACCTTGCCGGCCTCGTCCCACGCGTCCTGGATCGTGCGGATGCTCCGTCGGGCGGCCGCGAGGTCGGTGATCGGCAGGAGCGCCTCGGCCTTCTCGAGCAGCTCGAGCTTGACGGCGAGGTTCGCCTCGTACTCGGTGTCGATCTCGGCGTTGACCGCCGCGCGGGCACCGAAGAACGTGTCCTGTGCACCCTTGAAGCGAGCCCACAGGGCGTCGTCGTCCTTGCGGCGGCCGCGGGGGGCGACGCGCCACTCGTCCATGAGCGCGCGGAAGCGCGAACCCGTGGGTCCCCAGTCGGTCGAGTCGGCGAGCGCCTCGGCCTGCACGACGAGCTGCTCCTTGACGCCCTTGGCGTCGCTGTTGCGGCGGTCGAGGTCGGAGAAGTGCGCGCGGCGCGCCTTGTCGAAGCTGGTGCGGGCGTGCGAGAACCGCTTCCACAGGGCGTCCTCCGTGGGGCGGTCGATGCGCACGCCGGTGCGCTGCGCCTCCTTCCACTCGTCCAGGAGGGCGGTGACCTTCGCGGTGGCGTCGCGCCACTGGATGCGTGCCGCGTCGGTCGCGGCGATGGCCTCGACCTGCTCGACGATCGCGGTGCGCTCGGTGATCGCCTGCGCACGGGCCGCCTCCTTGGCCTTGCGGGCCTCGGCCTGCAGGGCGTCGGCCTGCGACGCGAGGACGGCCAGGCGCTCCCGCAGCGCGGGCAGGTCGCCGACGGCGGCCGGCTCGACGAGCTGCTCGGTCAGGGTCGCCAGGGTGCTCGTGGCCTCCTTGACGGCGATCGTCGGCAGGCGCGTCTCGAGCAGCGTGACCTGGGCCTTGAGGTCGAGGTAGCGGCGCACGTACAGGCCGAGGGCCTCGTCGGTGTCGCCGCCGGCGAACTGGCCGACCACGCGCTCGGTGTCACCGTCCCGGACGGTGACGGTGCCGTCCTCCGCGACGCTCCCGAACGTCGAGGCCGCCTCGATCTCCGCCTTCTCGGCGGCGGGGGTCGGCGCGACGACGGGCGCCGGGGCGGCGTCGGACGCGGCGGCGGCCGTCGGGCGAGCGACCGGGCGGGGGACCGGACGCGGCAGCGGACGCGGCGTCGGGCGGGCGGCGGGGGCAGCCTCGGCAGCGGGCGCCTCGTCGGCGGGCGCCTCGTCGGCAGCGGTCGCCTCGTCGGCGGTCGGCTCCTCGTCAGCAGCAGTCGCCTCGGCGGCCGGCTCCTCGGTGGGCGCCTCGTCCTCGGGCTCCGGCGCGGCGTGCGCCTCGACGACGTCGACGACGATCTCGCCCTCGACCGGCGGCTCCTGAGCGGCCTCGTCGTCGGTGACGATCTCGTCGGGGGCGGGCGTCTGATCGGCCGTCAGGGTCTCCTCGACGGTCGGCGCCTCGTCTCCCACCTCGTCGACGGCCACGGTGGACTCCTCGGACGCGGGCAGCTCGTCGGTGGTCAGCTCCTCGGCCGACAGGTCGACGTCGTCGATCCCCTCGGCGAGCGTCTCCTCCAGCGTGAGGTCGAGCTCGGGGGCCGGGGGGATCTCCTCCGCCTCCGTCACCTCCTGCGGCCGGTCCTCCGACGGCTCGGGCTGCAGCTCGGGCGTCTGCTCCTGCGTCGCGGCGTCCGTCGTGTCGACGTCGCTCATGGTCGCGTCGGCGACCTCCTCGCTCGCGGGGGTCGACTGGTCGTCGCTGGTGGATTCGGGGGTGCTAGTCACGAGATGATCGCTTTCTCGATGATGACGTCCGTCGCCGGCCGTCCGTCCGTGGCGCTTGTGTCGATGCCCACGGCACCGACGGACCGAAGTGCCTCCGGTCCCGCCTCTACCGTACCGGGCACCTCAAGATTCCAGGCCGCGCCGTCGGCGGGTGGGACGACGCCGTCGGACGAGGACTGGTTCGACAGGACGAGTCCCGTCGCGGCCAGCGCGAGCACGAGACCGATCACGAGGATGATCGCCACGACGCGTCGCTCACGCCTGACCCTCTCGGCCCGGTCGTAGCGCGCCCGCGCCTTCTGGTTGCGACGCCGCTCCGCGTCGCGTGCCTGCCTGCCGGCCATGGGTCCTCCGCTGCTCGTCCGCGGCGTCCAGCATAGGACCGCAGGCACGACGCCGCCCGAGGAGCGCCGAACCGGTCGCTGCCGTCTGGGAGGATCGACGCATGCCCCGACCGACCCCCCTGTCCGGATTCCCGGAGTGGCTGCCCGCGCAGCGCATCATCGAGCAGCGTGCCGTCGAGATCATCACGCGAACCTTCGAGCTGCACGGCTACGCCTCCGTGAACACGCGCGCCGTCGAGCCTCTGCGCGAGCTGCTGCGCAAGGGCGAGACCTCCAAGGAGGTGTACGTGCTGCAGCGCCTGCACGCCGAGCCCGGTGCGGCCGCCGGTGACGACGACCTCGGCCTCCACTTCGACCTCACCGTGCCGTTCGCGCGGTACGTGCTCGAGCACGCCGGCCACCTGACGTTCCCGTTCAAGCGCTACCAGGTGCAGCCGGTGTGGCGCGGCGAGCGTCCTCAGGACGGCCGGTTCCGCGAGTTCTGGCAGGCGGACATCGACGTCGTGGGCGACGGCGAGCTCGCCGACCACTTCGAGGTGGACGTCCCGCTCGTGGCGGCCGAGGCGCTGACGGCGCTGCAGGAGATCGGGCTGCCGCCCGTCCGGGTGATGGTGAACGACCGGCGCGTGGCCGACGCGTTCTACCGCGGCATCGGTCTCGCGGACGTCGACGCGGTGCTCCAGGCGGTCGACAAGCTCGCCAAGATCGGGGCCGACGGCGTCGGGAACCTCCTGCGCTCCGAGCTCGGTGCGAGCGACGCTCAGATCGATGCGACCCTCGCGCTCGCCGCGCTCTCCGGCGGCCCCGAGGTGGTGGAGCAGGTGCGCGAGCTGGCGGCGTCGTCCGGCGTCACCGGCGCCGAGGCGGTCGACCTCGAGGCGGGGCTGACCCAGCTGCAGAACCTGCTGGTCCGCGCGCAGACGCGGGCCCCCGGCGTCGTGGTGGCCGACCTGTCCATCGCGCGCGGCCTGGACTACTACACCGGTGCGGTCTACGAGACGGTCCTGGTCGGTCACGAGAAGCTCGGGTCGATCTGCTCGGGTGGCCGCTACGACTCGCTCGCGACGGACGGATCGCGCACGTTCCCCGGTGTCGGCATCTCGATCGGGCTCTCCCGCGTGCTGTCGCGCCTGTTCTCGGCGAACCTGGCCACCGCGACGCGCAGCGTCCCGACGGCGGTCCTGGTGGCCGTCACGCAGGAGGAGTCGCGCGGTGAGTCCGACGCGGTCGCGACCCGGCTGCGCGCCCGCGGCATCCCGTGCGACGTGGCTCCCGCGGCCGCGAAGTTCGGCAAGCAGATCCGCTACGCGGACCGCCGCGGGATCCCGTTCGTCTGGTTCCCCGGTGCCGACGGCGCCGCGGACGCGGTCAAGGACATCCGCACGGGCGACCAGGTCGACGCCGACGCGACGACGTGGTCCCCGCCGCCCGCCGACCTCTGGCCGCGCGCCGTCCCCACCGCGGAGGGCTAGGTCCTCCCGCACCGCGCCGAGAACGTCCCAGCTCGCGGCGACGCCGACGATCACGCGAGCCAGGACGTTCT
>Ga0265780_10002603_pt1 | contig 24306 bp, 27 predicted proteins | sample P1T30metagenome_FD_192432 | JGI IMG/M metagenome (GOLD analysis project Ga0265780, IMG submission 192432) | Plant litter microbial communities from East Loma Ridge, Irvine, California - P1 T30 | ecosystem: Environmental > Terrestrial > Plant litter > Unclassified | place: USA: California... | reverse complement strand
AAAGAAGGCGTGCGCCATGGACAGGATGTGATTGTATGTTCCCAGAGAAGGAATCGACCCGACACAGTCGCACCTGCAGCCGCATGCTAGCGCGGGAGCTGGATGCGCCTTCCTCGTGTTCCCAGGTCAGCTTTTTTTGGCATCTCACTGTTGACTCTGTTGAACACGCCAATTGACTCGTGCAACTAATACAAAACCTCACTGCCCTCCACAATTTGTCTGTATTCCCCCTCATCATTCTACTTACAGCTTTCAAAATGGTCGTCGGATCTGTACTCGTCGCTGGGTACGCATTGCCCCTCCACGCCCCACTACCCATGCTGAAGTTTGGTACACAATTGACTTACTCTCTACAGTGGCACCGGCTACATTGGCTCCTTCACAGCCCTCGCCCTCCTCGAGGCAGACTACAAGGTCGTCATCGTCGACAACCTCTACAACTCGTCGCCCGAAGTCGTCAACCGCATCGAGCTCATCTGTGGCAAGCGGCCCTCCTTTTACGAATGCGACATCACCGACGAAGCCGCGCTGGACAAGGTCTTCGCTGAGAACCCAGACATTGACAATGTCATCCACTTCGCCGCCCTCAAGGTAGGCTTGCTTCGTGCTTGGAGATATAGTAGAAGCTACTAACATCTGTCCAGGCTGTTGGCGAGTCCGGCGAGATCCCACTCACATACTACCGCGTCAACGTCGGCGGCTCCATCGCGCTCCTCTCCTCCATGGTGAAGCACAACGTAACCAACATCGTCTTCTCCTCCTCCGCCACCGTCTACGGCGACGCCACACGCGTTCCCAACATGATTCCCATCCCAGAGCACTGCCCCATCGGCCCCACAAACGTCTACGGCCGCACAAAGTCCACCGTCGAAGGCGTCATCGAAGACACCATCAACGCCCAGCGCAACAAAGCCATCAAGGCCGGCAAGCCAGAGGACGCCAAGAAGTGGAACGGTGCGCTGCTGCGGTACTTCAACCCTTCTGGCGCGCATCCCTCGGGCATCATGGGCGAGAACCCGCTGGGCGTGCCGTACAATCTTCTCCCGTTGTTGGCGCAAGTCGCAATCGGAAAGCGCGAGAAACTTCTCGTCTTCGGCGACGACTACGATTCCAAAGACGGCACTGCGATCCGCGACTACATTCACGTACTCGACCTTGCGCGCGGCCACTTGCAGGCGCTCAACTTCCTGCGCGAACAGCAGCCGGGTGTCAAGGCATGGAATCTAGGCAGTGGGCGCGGATCCACCGTGTTCGAAATGATCAATGCGTTCAGCCACGTTGTGGGCCGCGATCTCAAGTACGAGGTTGCGCCGCGACGTGACGGCGATGTCCTGAATCTTACCGCCAACCCGACGCTCGCGAACGAGGAGTTGAACTGGAAGACGGAGCTCACGCTTGAGGATGCGTGCAAGGATTTGTGGAAGTGGACTGAGAATAATCCTGAGGGGTACGAGCAGCAGCCGCCCAAGGCGTTCTTGGATGCGCTGAAGAAGGCTTGAGGAATTGTGGTTGGGGCCGATGTAATGGGCTGATGGATTAAGATATAGCATAGCGCTGCGACAGTGCATTGGACATAGATTTTACGACATGGTTGGACAAAATGGGACACATCACAGGAGCGCTCTGGATCCGTTAATTGCTTTCTACAAGCTTCAAGATTTCGATGAAGCTCGCTCTATCTTTATCCGGGTATTTGATGTTGCACAATTCTAATGCCACGCTACACACATTTTTGTCTATCGCACAACTGCACCCTTGAGCGTTGGGATACTACACAATCCCTCCTTCGTCCTCAGCTTCGCAACACCTGTCTTCTTATCCGCGCCCTCGCCCGAAAGCTGTGGAACAACACCAACATCAAATCCAACTTCCAGACCGTCCGTAGTAGTGAAACCCGGCTGCATAGTCTCCCAGATCTTCTTCTTCGGGTTCAGCACAGCCTCGGGCTCGCCCTCCCAGCCCTCAAAGTAGATCCGCTCACCCGCCTTCGCGCCCTCGGGAGGGTTCACCAGCTCGACGGGTCCCTTGTGCGAGTCCTCGCCCTCTGCGACTCTAGGTGACGCCGCCAGTACCATGGCGCACGACTTGACGCCGCGCATGGTGACGGGCTTGAGGTTGCATACTGCGACGATCTTGCGGTTCTGCATCTCGGCGAGGGGTATCAGACCATTCAGGCCCGAGCACACTGTGCGCACAACCTGGCCTTCGTACTCAGAAGTGTTGTCTGTGCCGGGCGCGTCGCCGCATGCGATGGTGGAGACGAAGAGGGAGTCGGCGTTGGGGTGGGTTTCGGCTTTGAGGATGTGGCCGACGCGGAGGTCGATGAGGGCGGGTGAAAGGGGCTTTTCGACGGGTGCTCTACATATTGTTAGCTTCCTGGATACATGTAGTGGAGTCGTCTGTCATACGCTTTCTGTGGCTTTGGCTGCTTCTCCTTCTTTTCCTTCTTCTCTTTCTTCTGTGTCGGTGCGCCTTCTGGTGCTCCTGCTGATGTGGGCTTGCCAGTAACGGTGCCGGCAATAGCCTCACCTGCTGCTTGTGCGAGATCCTTGGCCTTCTCCTTCTTGTTCTTTCCACCCTGGCCACCCTGTGCTGCGCCCTGCTCACCAGTTAGAGTGGTGGGTGTAGCTCCAGACGCAGCAGCACTGGCAGCGGCAGCCTCCTTCTCCTTCTTCTTTCGCTCCTTCTCGGCCTTTGCGTCTACCGGCTTGATCTTGAAGACGACATTGTCGAGGTCAACGTTGACCTTGTCGTCCAGCTTCAGGCCAAAGACAGGCGAGTTCTGGACAAAGTCGACATGTCGGACAATGTGGTGGTAGCCTTGTTCGCCAGTCCTCTCTTCAGCGCTCCACTTGGAAACCACGGGCGTTAGTTTGTGGTAGAGGGCGATGTCTGCGACTGACGGCTTTGCGCCGAGGACGGTAGTCCGGCTCGAGAGGTGCGTGTTCAGCGACGACAGGCGGTTGGCTGACTTCGCGGCGTCCTCAGAGGGCGAGGCAAGGTGGGAGGAGGTGATTAGCCATTGGCTCAGCTCAGCTTTCTCGGCGTCGGTGTAGGTGACCTGTGGAAAGAGCGTCTGCGAGGCCTTGACGGCGTCTGTCTCGTCGCCGGCGTTGTTCGGCGCGTGTGTCTTGAGAAACGAGAGGAGAGTCTCGTCCAGTGTTGAGGTCGACATTTTGGGGCGGAAGGTGCGCTGGAAAAAGGATATGGCAAGTGGCTCTCTTCGTACTGGAGTGAAGAAGGCGAGGGCAGGTGCGGCTGTTCTTGTAAGGAAGGGACTGTTGGCTGAGCTGAACAGCTGAAGCGCTCTTGTTAGGAAGGGTCGAAGCGCTGTGCTGCGAAGAATGGGCGTAGCTGCGGAGAAGAAATGCCTCTGCATCGCATAGCGTGAGTCAAATCATGCAGGCGCCGTTCAAATGTTGATTGCGGGGCAATTCGAGCGCCCACCAAAGCCCGGGCCATCGAAGCTTCGCAGACGTGGGCCGTTCCTTCCTTCCAAAGTTTCGATGGCCACAGAACATTACCAATACGCTCGGTTGCCTGCGATGGCGTGTTTGTATATGCGCGCTGCGAATGACGCGTTGTTTGCTGCCTGTACCCCGTAGCCGCCCCTCTTCAGACGTGATCTCTTAAAGCGTGAAGCTGCTCCTCCTTCACGCCCACAACTCCACCACACAACAGCAAACAACACCACCATGGCCGCCACCAACTCGCCCGATGTCCCCAGCGGCAAGAAGCGATTCATTCCGTTGGGTCCGTCATCTCGTCTACCACTAAAGAGCTTCCGCTAATGCGCGACAACCATCAGAAGCGAATCCGGAAGTGTTTACGTCGCTGGTCCACAAGCTCGGCTTGTCAAAGAAGCTAGCCTTCCAAGACGTCTTCAGCATCGACGAGCCCGAGCTGCTTGCTTTCGTGCCCCGACCCGCCCACGCCCTGCTCCTCGTGTTTCCGGTCTCTGAGACGTACGAGAAATTCCGCGTGCAGGAGGACAAAGACCGCCCCGAGTACCAGGGGTACGGGCCGGAAGAGGAGGTTGTCTGGTATAAGCAGACCATCGGCAATGCTTGTGGCCTGATCGGCCTGCTACATGGAGTCTCCAACGGCGCAGCACGCGACAACATTGGTACGCGGCCACGTGCTGGCTGAGACCATCTGAGCCGCATACTGACAGCCCCACAGATCCCGCCTCGAACCTGGCCAAGCTGCTGAACGATGCCATCCCGCTGAAACCTGCCGAGCGCGCCGACCTGCTCTACGAATCGCAGGCCCTCGAGACTGCCCACCAAGCGGCTGCGAGTGGCGGAGATACCAGTGCCCCGGCTGCCGAGGACAACGTCGACCTCCACTACGTCTGCTTCGTCAAGTCGCAGAAGAACCAGCTGTGGGAGCTAGACGGCCGCCGCAAGGGCCCCCTCAACCGCGGCGAGCTCTCGCCGGACGAGGATGTTCTAAGCGAGAAGGCTCTCGATCTTGGAGTGCGCAGCTTTCTGAAGCGCGAGTCTGAGGCTGGAGGAGGTGATCTGCGCTTCAGTCTGATCACGCTGGCAGAGTCGTTGGATTGAAGGAACAGTCATCTGTGCACGCAAATCATACGCATCAGTATCCGAAAACGAAGTGACTGTTGCAACGAGGTTTCAGTCTTCGCGGGCATAAAAGTAGGGACATAGCTACTCAGAGACGCACGGTAGCTTGGGGCTGTACGAATATCACGACCACTTCGTTGCGTGGTGTACGCCGTAAGCAGAGCTCATAACAATAGAACGCTCATCATTGCAGCATCGCGAAGGTCTTTGTCTCAGTGAGGTATGTCGATGAGCACGAACCGAGCCAAACTGTGTCTTACCCGTTTTCAGGACCGACACCACCAACATTGCAAGAACGAACGAGAAAAGCATTTTTTGAGATGGCATGCTCGTCCCTGCTTCCTAAGCCATAACACCTGTTCCTGCCATCCTGTGAGATCTCCAAACACACGACACGTTTTTGCTACTCCGCACTCTTCTCCACCACGCGCATCCGACTACCACTTTACAGTTGTCCCTTCCAAACTTTTGCGCCCTGAATCTCGACCCGTTCACGACAATGCATTACCACGCCCTTGCAGCGCTTGGTCCCGACTCAGCTTGGACTTCCGCTGAGGCTCGCGAGGTCCATCGAACATACCAAGTCCGCTTAGCTGCTCTAGTCTGCTCAGGCGTGAGCGTAACAGCTTCAATTGCCGCTTTCTACTGGTTCTGTCGCATGGACAAGCTTTTTCGCCATCGGTAAGCTAAAGTCTTTTCGCGCTTGAAGGAAACACTGACAGATGGTTACAGTTTAATCATGCTGTTGGTATACGGCGGTCTGATGCGATCGACTTGGTACTTCACATTCGCTGTGTATTCGCTAGCAAGGGGAACAGTCAAGACCAAGTCCAAATTCTGTCAGGCGAGCGGGTTCTTCATACAATACGGCACGGAAACCAGTGGTATGTGTACCATCTCCGTCCTGTGAGGAACGACTAATGAGACTCAGACTATGCCGTGCTTGTCATGGCGATCCATAGTGCATTGCAAGTTTTCCATCCGAAGACGCGAGGGACTTCCGATGGGCTGTACAACGTCCGCTACTACATCTACTTTGTCGGTTTCGTCATTCCAATCATGATGGCAAGCCTGGCTTTCATCAACCCAGGAGATGCGTACCTGTCACAAGGTGCCTTTTGCACACTCCCAATACGACCTTTCTGGTACAGACTAGCTCTTTCTTGGATCCCTCGATACCTCATCGCGGCGATTATCCTCGGCCTTGCCATTGCAATTTACGCGTACGTCGGTTTCGAGTTCCGCTCGTATGCGAGTGCCAGCCAAAGCTTCAACACCCCATCAAACACGACTGGCATATCCCGCATCGAAAAAGATACCGAAGCGGCCGTCGATGGCGCTCGAAGCGCAGAAGGAACCGCAGAAGGAACCGCAGAAGGAACCACAGAAAGTTTGACGGACGGCACTCGAAGAAATTCGTTAATTGCGCACGATGTTGTCGCCTCTCCTCGCAGAGGATCTGCCGTCGCCTTTGCTGAAAGGCAAAGCATGACCCGAGCATCCACCATCCCCGATTCGCATACACAGTCGCTACCTGAAAGTATGACGCACCTGACAATCAAACGGTCGAACTCTCTCCGCCCTCCCCTCGTCGTCATCCCATCCGGCCACAGTGTCAAACTCGAGCCCGAACCTTCGCCTTCACCAACCTACCTCGAAAGCGGCACATTTTCGCCAACGACGAAAACGTTCGCGAACCCCATGGAGAGCCTCACGTCCCAAACCGCACCCACAACACCCACAACACCCACACCCAAAACACGCGCACCGCCAGAATCACCACCCTCCGCCGCCGCCCGTCAGCTACGCCGCCAGCGCATGCGCATCCACCGCCAACTCCGCCTCATGTTCATCTACCCGCTCGTCTACACCCTGATGTGGCTCATTCCATTCGTCCAGCATTGTCTGACCTACAGCGACCACTTCGCCAACAACCCCGTCTTCTTCCTGCGCATCGGCACCGCCATCTGCATCACGTCCATGGGCTTCGTCGACTGCCTCATCTTCTCGATCCGCGAGAAGCCCTGGAAGAGCATACAGACCAGCGACGGCACGCTGTGGGGCAGCTTCGCGGTGTGGCGCTCCCCTAGTGTTGTCAATGCGGGTATGGTGGTTAGGAGGAGTATGACGGGCGGGAGTGTGGATGGTGGGGCTCCTGCTGATGAAATGGCTGTTGCGAGATTGCGCGGGAGTGTGAGGACGTCGGCTAGTGATGACATTTCGCGGATTGCAATCGAGCAAGCGAGGGCTAGGCTGGAGCTGGAGCGCGTGGAGAGGTTGGCTAGAATGAAGGAGAGAATTCAGGCGAGGAGGAAGAGCAGTCTTGGGACGGATGGGATGACGGATAGCGAGGAGAATTTAAATGGCGAGTCGGAGTATAGTGTGCCTAGTGAGAAGGAGAGGGGCGGTGGGGGTGAGGATGAGTCGAAGGGGAAGGAGAGGGAGGGTGACGCGATTGACCGGGTGGATTGGAAGAGGGAGGGATGAAGAGGATGCTGGATGGTGTCATTTGGATGTGGTTGTTTGGATGTGGTTGTTTGGATGTGGTTGTTTGGATGTGGTTGTTTGGGTGAGAGTTTCAAGTCTAATGTAATGTATCGTGTGTCTTCAAGTCGCTTGATTCTAGAACGAATCTAGATTCACGTCCTGGCCAGCTTTCAGCGGCGCAAACACCTTCTCCCACAGCTCACTCCTCTCGCCCAAATGATACGTCAAACTAACATCTTGCATGCCCGTGTCGTCCCCACCACTCATAGTTTCGAGCTGAGAGACGATGTTCTCCAGCCCCAGTGCCTTGCCCGTTGCTTGCGTACTACCCGCCTCGAGCGACACATGCACAATGTGAATATGGAAGTGGTAGTACGTGGGTTGATCTACGCTCTGTCAGATGCCACACACCATGAGTTGTCGAGAATTGCCACTTACAATGCACATACAACTTCAACTGATCCCTCTCAACCCCCCGATACAACCCCACCGTCGCCTCCACCATCTTCCCCGCCATATGCCTCAACCACTGCACATCCCCCCTCTTCAAGTCCCTCACACTCCATATATCCCTCCTCTCCACAATCCCCAGCAAATGCAAGCTGCCCATCGTCTTGCGGTCCCAGTTCAGATCTGGAAGGAGCAGGAAGCCTGAGGCGCCGGTTTCGCGGTACATGACATCTTCTTGCTCGGTGCGGCCTTCGATGATGTTGAAGACCCAGGTTAGTGTGCCTTTTGAGCGCTGGTGGTGCATGTAGGGTCGGACGTATTGGGTGTAGATGTCCGGTGTTTCAGTGACGAGTCTGAGGCCCTGTGCTTCGTATTTGTTGATGTGTTTCTGCGTACATGGATAAATCAAATTTAGCTTGAAATCTGGCGGTTGGAGACCATCTTCGCCCGTGGCATTTGGATTGCTGTTCGCTAGGAACCAGGCGTATATGTCGTTTGCGCCGAGGTTCTTGATGTTGAGGAGGGAGGTGGAGAAATGTGATAAAATGGCGGGCGAGGTGTCGAAGGCCGCGCGCTCGGCGAGGAGGAGGGCGGGTTGGTTGTGGATTGTGCCGAGGAGGGAGATGCGGCGGCCGGCTTGGTCGGAATTCAGGAGGCGGGTTAGTTTGAAGTGGGGGATTAGGGATTCGGGTTTGGAGGCGATTGAGGGGGGTGTGATTGAGGTCATGGTGGGGTTATACTGTGGAGTCGTGATGGAGAGAAATTCGGGACGACTGGGTACGAGATTTTTGTCTGTATCAGTAGTACTCCTCAGCAAAGAGTAGAAAGTATACTAAGGACACAAACTAGAGTAGTTGGTAGAGCATCAGTTTGGTGAGCGCTGATTGGAAGGAAAAAGGTCACATGAATTCGCGTCACGCGAATCTCCGGGGCAACCACGGCAGGAGCACGGCTGCGCCTGCCAAGACAAATGACGCTCACTCACACTCCCTACCTCTAGCTCTGCATCTTGTTATCACCAAGTATCGCAACCTGTAACAACCTATACCATACCGCAAGCATCGATAGACGACACATACAATGCCTTCCAAGCGACGATCATCAGGTCCCGCGACCAAGTCGCAGCAGTCCACACTCGCTTTCCACGGAGCGTCAAACAAAGTCACCAAGCCTGGCGCGAAGCAAGACCCCAAGAAGAGCCTCCTCTCAGCCGCTGCCACAAAAGAAGACGTCAAGCGCGATGTCATCGAGATCATCGACGAGCCAACGACTGCTGAAGCCGCCATCATCGATCAGACCAGAGAGGAGGTCGCAGTACAACAAGTCCAGAGCACACAAGAGGAAAAACAGGCTAGGCAAATATCAGATGCAGCGCTCAAGAAGTACTGGGCTGCAAAGGAGAAGCTGCGCATGGCACCGAGAGTCCATCAGCAGGATCTGAGCTTGCACGAGAAGATACTGAGGGAGTTCGACATGAGCGGGCATTATGGCGTAAGTTGTTCCTACTTGTCAGCACGTGACGACAAGTAAATGTGCTCGCGCTGACATGTTTCTTACAGCCATGTACTGGAATCGCCCGTCTGAAGCGCTGGAAGCGTGCGTACCGTCTGAAGCTGGATCCGCCGATTGAGGTCTTGGCCGTGCTGCTGAAGGAGATGGACAAGGATAGCAAGGTGGCACTTCAGCGATCGCAGGTGGACGAGCTCCTGAACTCAAGAGTCAAGGCCGATGCAGCTTGAGCGGATTACATCGTTATTGGTCTGGGAACATGGAGTGTGAGCACAAGATTTACGTCGGCGTTCGATGCGATGGTGAAAGGTGCTTCTACTGGCTACGTGGGCGTTTGGGCGCAAGGATGTCGCAGTGCAAGGCACGGCAGAGCAGCAAGTGCGGCTACAATTGATAGCACGCGACCAGCTTCTGAGCCGTATAGTGATACTTCGCAATGGAAAGAGACATATCAATCGACGGTAGCATGTATCCTTCCGCGATATTATCAAGTCGGTCCTTTCGAATTCGTTCTGTTTGGGGCACCTGTTCCAATCTACATCAGGAGGATGGTGATAGCCGTGTGCAGCGAGACTTTAGGAACTTAAATTTTCAACGAAGATCCCATGCTCCATATCTTTCACTCATGCTCCAATTGGACCGGCTTTTGTTATCTGCTACACAACATCCGGCAAACCCCTAGTACGCGGGGTTACTCAGGCTCAACAGTTTCTCGAGGACATGCGACACGCCTGAGTTGACCCATTGTGTACATATTGTGTACATAACACAAACGTTCTGGGTGATGTGAAAGACATGGGTTCACCAAGGCTGCTCCAACAATGAATTGAAGCGGGGTCACGATCGACAATCTCGATGGAGCCGGCCAGAACAATGGTGGTGGGTGGCGAATGGTCGCTGCTGGGCTTGTTTAGGCCCACTCTGAATGCTTGGATCTGCATGCTAATTGCCAGCCCGTTTCCACGCCGCCGGTCGTTGCGGGGCTTGACACTTGCGCAGTGTGGAGTTCGCGAGAGATCCGACGGGTCCCTTCATGCACAATCCGATGTTGCCCCGCCCTCTGCCTCTTATCGCTTCGTAGACAGGTGCGCCATCACAGTGCCCTCACACGGGGCAACAGCAATGAAAAAGCAGCAAACTATTTTTGCAGCGTGTGTGCTTCTGCGTTGTCGACCCGATCCAACCACAGAACTTTGTGTGGTCAAGCGTGCATGTGGCTTGCATGATACCAGCCAGGATCAGTGAATCAAAAACGGCCCTGTCGAATCCCAAGGCGTGAGATAGCGGGGAGAGATAGCATTCCACTACTACGCTGTGCGACGTCCTCTTCAACGCCCACTGCCCCTCCGTGCCTTTTCCTCCCTTCTTCAGAACAGACCAAATCACTTTGCATCTCATCACATTTCAATTCACCTCTTTCAACAAGATGCTGAGCGCACCCGTTGCCACGCTTTAGACCTGCACCTCCCGCAAAGGGCCGGGACCGAGAGCTCTTTCCCGTCCGACACGCGTCACATCATCAGACCCTGAACTGTAGTTCGCGCCGAGGTGTGTCACTATCTCACAACACTCTTCTTTGGCTCGTTGCTCATCAATTGTACCCAGTAGACGTTGCCGTCACATCATCACCATCGCGTGACTCGCGTGTCACCTGAAGTTGGATCACAGACTTCGGCCGTTGGATCCGTCTGGAGTAGGAAGAGCAACCCAAGTTTTTTATTAAGTTGTTGCTACCGTGAAGGACCTCCCCAACGATCTGCTCGCCGCCACGTTGCGTGCTTTCAATTGTACCCCTGTTGCTGCTCGCTTCAACAGCCAACATGACTGCCGCAGTCGCCAGGCCGTCCATGCCCATGTATCGCAGTTCGACACCTCCACCACAATTATCGCTCAACACATCGACCCGTGGCACTCCTGCTGCTGTGCCGAACAAGCACCTCCCAGAATGCGCTCCACAAGGGCTCCGACTTCCTGCTACTCCGCCAGCTTCACCACCACGTCAGGATAGCCTTATTGAAACATCGTCCATCACCTATCCGCCGGATCAGCACTGTACCCAATACTGCGATGATCCGCCAGTGTACACGATCACAGCCGATCGCATGGCGGAGGCTTTGGAACATATGGCTACTCAACCACTCCCGAACCCTGAGCAGGTATTTCCGTGGCTGCATGGTCTACATGCCGAGAATCAGATCCAGCTCGCCTTCTTCTCATCTCGTCGCAGAAGTGTGCGCAAGACGCCCAATTGCATTCGTGGTCTCACGATCGTGAAGACGGGAGGTAATTTGAACTCCTCCAAGCTGAAAGGTGCAATCGCCCCGGACGAGATTCTGCAGCCAGCTTCAGCAGAGGAGCCTGCCTTCATCGAGTGCGATCCAAAGGATGGCTTCTCTGTGCGCAACTTTCAGATTCAAACGTGCAAGTTAGCCATTGTGTCCGACATCATCGTGTATGGCGATCACAAAACTCATCCAGACGACACGGTGGCTGTAGCGCAGAGGATCTCAAGGGCGCAGCGTGAATTCGAGGCAAAAAACGGCTTTCCTCGTTGCTTGTTCAATACGTTCATGCTTTCAGACTCTTTCAACGTTGTGCAGGAGAAGTACCCAGACTTAGTCGCGACAGACTCAACTGGCGGTATGACCGGCAACGTTCCTGATTTTTCCCATTGGGAGCGCTACGAGATGTGTGACATGTCGAAAGCATCCGAAATCAGCAACAACGTCTTTCTTGGTCCGACGCCTGATCATGGGGTGAACCCTGATTGTGTAGGAGAGAACGCGTACGACATGCTGATCGAAGCCTCAGATATGGCTCACGTCCCGGAATCGCGCTCGTTGCGGGCGTTACGCATGGGTCTAGAGAAGCACAATCGACGATCTGCGATGCACATGGAATTTCCCTCATCCGGAAGCATCATGCCTCCGAGTTGGTCGCATTCGGAGATAGATGGTCTGATGGAGATGTGCAAATGGATGTTTGACTTGGCGAACCCGCAAGAAGCCATTCGCTCAAAGCGAAGACGGTCGGACGAGGACGAGGCTATCGAGATGGACGACATTGCGACTCCACGCAAATTTCTATTACACTGCTCAGATGGCTATACTGAGACGACATTGCTCGCCTTGGCATACTTCATGTACGCCGAAGGCTTGCCAGTGCACGATGCTTGGATACAGTTACATCGTGAAAAGGGTCGGAACTTCTTCGCGTACCCTTCGGATGTTGCGCTTTTGATCTCAATTCAAGCGCGTATCCTACAGGCGTCGCCACGATTCAACCAGAGCTTCCTCAATATTGCTGAGCCTAATTGGTTTTCGAAAATCGACGGAAGCTTGCCTAGCAGAATCATGCCCTACATGTATCTCGGCAATCTCGGGCATGCGAATAATCCGGAGCTTTTGCATGAGCTTGGAATCACTCGCGTTCTCAGCGTTGGAGAAGCACTATCGTGGCCTGACGGTGTGCAAAAGAAGATGAACTGGCCTGCGGATAATCTCATGATGATTGATCAAGTCCAGGATAATGGCGTTGACCCGCTCTGGGCTGATTTCGAGCGGTGCTTGAAGTTTATCGGTGCGTGTGCGATTGCTTCTCTTGGGAAATATTTACTAATATGGCGTAGAAGCTGGGAAACGTGACGGAGGTGCAACTCTCGTCCATTGCCGAGTGGGTGTCTCACGATCCGCAACAATATGTATCGCGGAAGTAATGAGTGAGCTTGGGTACTCTTTCCCACGCGCATAGTAAGCATCTCCACCATCAAATCGGCCCTTCAGCCACTGACAGGTATCAGTTGCTTCGTCCGAGCCCGGCGCTTGAACGTTATAATCCAACCACATCTTCGATTCACATACGAACTTCTTAAGTGGGAGGAGTATCAGTGTCAGCGACGCAACGAACCGCTACGACGCGAACTCGAATGGGCCACTGTTGCGCGCGAAATCGCGCTAATGAACAAGCCCTATTCGAAGTGAAGGCAGCAACCTTTTTTACGACTTACATAATTCCTCGAACATGATATTACGAACGATACGATACGACCTGCGAATGTACGACCATGAGACTGCAACAATAATCTGTTTGCGTATGTTTCAGCAATGTACGTTCCACGGTCACCTTTTGTGCGATTTCGATTCTTGACTTTTACGACGGTGTAAGCGATATATTTCCGGCGTTATTGTTGTGCTTTACTGGACGGTTTATGTTTTCTCAATGGTTCACGGGTCACGAAAGGGTCATTTCCTGGGGCATGGGCAGCACATCTGTGCTGAATGGTCTTATGATGGAACAGAGATGGAAAGGGCATTTGTCGTTTCCTCCTGTATCATGATACGGATCATGTGGCCTTTGACTCACGAGTGAGCATCCTGGCTGGATACGTTACCAGATGGCGGTCTGGTCTGACCGCGGCGTCGAAAGAACTGGATTCTTCTTTTCGGCGTACATATCACGATCAACTATGGGCATGCGTCCTTTTCTCCACTTATGAACATCTTCACCGGCACATGTGTTATTGCTAACTCACTTTCATGGACTGTGAAGATACAACTACATTTGCTGAAAACGTGCTGACGTGCTCCATATTGGGATTCTTTCACAATGTTACGAGGGCCTTCAAGCTTCGCAGGTACTCCTCCCACTTCATGCCGAGCTTGTGGGCAAGTCGAAGAAGTTTTTCCGGCACATGGGACAGTCATGCTTCCTTTTCTGAGCGCTGTTGATTTGTCGGGACAGGCAGTCCGCGCAGAATTTATGCCCACCTGCTGTGACTTCCCGCAACGTCTCGTGATTTTCGAGGCGGAGCGGACACTCGTTGTCGCTGACTGTGCTGAAGGCATCAAGGTTCGCAGTCGGCGGAGCCGGCGCAACCTGCTCTGATAGTATCTCAAACGTAGTCGGGAACGCTCCAACTGCAGGACCTGAGCTTGTGATTCTGCGTACGTTCGGGGCACAATGTGCGCGGTACTGGTGAAGGTCGCGCTCGTGGTGGAGTAAAGGTGAGTCGCCGCACTCGTCAAAAGCTTCCAGATACAAGTTTTTAAGAGGGAGATGGCCATCGGCATATCGTTCCCGTTACCTTGCGCACGGCAGACATGGGTGAGAGGAGATATGCGCCCACATGGGAAGTGTTTTGTACCAACTCAGATCTCCCGTCGGCGTATTACAGGTGATCTGTTCAACCGAGAGTACCCAATGCATGCTCCAGATCCGATGTGTATTCCTGCCCTGGAGAGTGACTTTGTCTAAATTAATCCCTACGTGAAATTCCACACCTCATCCCACCTCTTCCCATCCAGCTCCACAGGTCCATCCCACTTCCCAAATCTCGGCGGTCCGGTACCAGACTCCGGAAGACAAATCCAGTCCCTTATACATCCTGGAATCTCCTGCCGACTATGACTTACACATAGTAGTGCTTGGTGTTCTTGAAGGCCAGACATCACTACCTCACCATCCCAGGATACAGGCTTAGGTCCAATTTCCGTGTACCTCAGCTCCATCTGTTGCCCTTGGCTGAGGAACAGCAAGCACTTGTCTCGTGCCAGGTCATCCATGCCGCTGAAGGCTTCGTCCAAGATTACAATGTCTGGGTTTTTGATTGTTGCGCGGAGGAAGAGCAAGACGCGCTGTGCTGAGTAGGAGATTTCACCGAATAGTGTGTCACTTGCCCAGTCCAAGCCGTTGCAACGCTTTGTCGACGGGTTAATCTGGTCCTCGAACCACTTCAGTGCTGCGTCCACTCTCTTCGTAGCGTATGCGTCCATTCTTGGCTTTGTAATTGGTGTATCACTCCACGCACTCTCCAGCGCTGTCCTAACCCTCAGATGCTTGGGGAAGAGTGCGTGTACTTCCGGACTCGCATGACCCATGCGCGCCTGGATCTGGAAGATGGTAATGCCAGGCACACCAGGCTCCGGCAGGCGTGATCGCTGGAAGAGCTTCACTGGCGCAGAGTAAGTTTGCGGGTGGTCTGATGTTACGAGGGAGAGAAGAGTCGTTTTCCCCGAACCGTTTGCGCCAAATATGCCCCATCGAGAGCCGCGAGATATGGTGAAGTGGAGGCCAGACTTGGAGGCGCCGTCAACGTCTTGTTCCCAGTCACCGAGGACCGAATTAGTGCCGTACGCGATTCGCACACCTTCCATCTCGACTATGGGCTCTCCCGTTGGGACCTTGATTGTTTCGACCTTTTCATACCCGTCTCGACTCAGTACTTCAGTCGGACCTGATGTGTTACTGCTCTCGAAGTTGCCGCTTTCTGAGAGGTGACGGCCGACCTCCCTAAGCTCGACCGATTTTGCGTCCATTTTGGTTCCGCTCGTGGAGCCTTCAATCTTCTCGTACTGCTTCTTCAGATAGCCAAAGACCTCCTCTTTCGTACCCATTATATCAACTCTGCCGTCTTCGCCTGCATACACAACATGTGTGATCCAATCAGGCACCGTGTCCTGTGGCCGCAGACTGAGCACTACCCGTGGCGCATTCGCTTCTGCAAGCCTATGCAGCACGTTGGATATATGCTTGGTGACTATCGGATCCAGGCCAATGAAAGGAGCGTCCAAACACAAGACCAAAGGCTGGCTCAGCAACGCTTTACCGATCCTAGCGCGGCGACTTTGTCCGTTCGAAAGCATAGCGACTGGCTTCTGCAAGAAGCGCTCGAGCTCCAAATTCTTCATGACCTTTCGCATGATGTCGCCGTCGATTGATTTAGCTTTAAGTTCTTCCTTGCCAGGATTCATTGTCACAATGCCAGTCAGGTATCGCTGTAGAGTGAAATCCGTGTCTTCCTTCAGTGACTCGTATCGTGCAGACAAATAGGCGCCACCAAACTGCTTCCTCTGAACATCGAACCCGACATATTCGATGGCGTGCTCTGGATAGCGCAATTTCGGGTTCTGCTTTTCAATGTCTTTTGATTGTAGATATGGAAATGTTCGTGCTGTTGGTGGGGAACAGAGGAATTGGCCACGTAGTATCTCTAGAAAGGCAGTTCGAATCGTAGATGACGGCGATAGAATAGCCCAGTTCTGGTTCGGCGTGGAGAAAGAGGGTAACGATAGTGTAAGATCTGGGAATAGCGGTGGGTTTGAGTCCAATTCTTGGCTGTTTGATGGCTTCGAAGAAGGATGTCGTCGGTAGAATGTGCCATTTTGGATGTTGACGATAGGCTCTGAGCAGAGCCATTGTGAGGTGTGAAGTCTTGAATGTCCTGTAGCTGCGAAGAACGATGCAGGTGTTCTCCTCATGGCGAAAGCTTGTCAAACTTCACCTCACATTTTGTGGTATAAATCATTGGCGCTTTTGAGTTGTTCAGCCCGCCGTAGTGAGGAGCGGAAGTGAGTCCATCTCCGCGAGCGCAGTGACGTCGCCCCGCAATATGCCGAGGCAGTTGCGGGTCCGCGAACATGGTGAACGTGCAGTAAATGTGTGGTTACAAGGACATCACACGAGCATTCGAGATGATATCAGGACTACAGCCATCGAGGCCAAAGGTACCTTGATTCGTATATACCTATGCGCCCTCATACTAACGAACCACAGCCACCACATCAGCCCGCGCAAACGACATTCGTGCACCAACAGCAACGCACATCACACCAAGCCCCACAAACCTCACTCTCCCCAGCCTCGCAAGTCCCGGCATCACACCCCTCTCCAGTGAGACCCCGGTCCCAAATCGAAGCCATGCCACCCCATCATGCCACGCCCTTCAAACCACCGCCACACGCATTCTACAACAGCGCAACACGACATCCAGTCTTCTTCACACCAAACTTGAGGAAGCCACCGTTTCCCATACCACAAATCGCAAGTCAAGGCTGGAGTCCGGTCGCTAGTGGATATATCATGGAACAGCAGAGAGCTATAAATGCGGAGCCGAAGACGAAGTTGTGATGCGGCACTGATGTGCGCACTGCTCATCTCATAAGTGGCTGTACTGCGATCTAAGCTCCCTCGCCTTTTTCTGCGCCTACGGCGTGTTTCTTGCTCTCCACCGACCCAGGCTGCTTGTCTATGCCTGTATACACAGTGCTCGCCTTCCACTCGACGCCAGGGCCGGTAACCTCATCTACCATATCGTACTAGAAAGTCCCATGTGCTACTGGCGGCCGTACAAAGTGAAACACATCAAGTGCGTGTATTGAGGCATTTTCGATGAGCATGTTCTCGAGCCTCTCCTTTTCGCACAATGACAATAACATCATTTTGATTAGTCGCGGAATGCTCACCACCATATATTTCGGGGAATTTAGTTGCCGTCTCACTTCCTTCAGCCTGTGGAGTAGGGGAGCCGACAGTATGTTACCTCATGAGTGGCCTTGGAGGAAGGTCGAAAAGTGTTCGAGGCTGGGAAGGCGCGCGCAGATGGACCTCATGAGTTGTGCAAGAAAGTTCGGTGGTTACATGGCGCTGGGAAGTGCTTGCTATTGCCCATACAATGCGCCTCGATCATGACCAGCTCGCGGAAGCTGTAATGAATGTGGAGAGCGGACAAGTACCTGTCTCGCTGCAAGCATAGAACTGCCAATGTTTTGGACTACTGTATTGTGCAGAACAGGAAATGAATTGGCTTGATAGATATGGTTCATGGTCTCGAGAATTGAGTTCAGGCCTACTCACCTCATTAAGGATGTCTGCAAGGCGAATCTTCTTCATGATCGATGTCGTTCCTTAACGAGACGGAGGGTATCATTGTTGCTATGGACTATACTCTCACATATGCTCAACGGACCTGCGAGTATGAAGTGCCTCTCAAAGCAGTGTATCTCGAATAGATACTTTGCTGCCGACATCAAGTGTGGAGCCTTTCCATCATGAAGTCGACTTTCGATATCGCTCAAGTAACAAATTCACAGCGAGCGAGTCAATCGTAGACTATCCTCAGTCACCGTCGTCAAAACCAAAAGTCACTCCCACAACGAGCAAAAGCAATTTCATCACCCGGATCATCTCCCGGATCATCTCCCCTCAATCCCGTACCCACAACGTCCAATCCGTCCACCTCAAAAGACATCAGCTGCATGTCCCACTGAAACAGGAAGTGCACGATGCGCCCCGCTTCCAAAAAGGATGGTGGTTGGGCTATATAACGCGTGCTAAGAACGCCAAAGTTCCAGCATGTATTTCAGCCAGAAGCAGTTGGAGATCTGGGGTACATGAGCTTTTAGCCAGCGTCTGCATCATGCGGGGTGCGTCGAGCAGGGTTTTCTGTGAAAGTGCTGTGCTTATGAGTGACCGGGTCGATGTTGGGTTCTCGGTAGGTTTATGTATCGCCATACGTACCCGTGCAAGTCATTGTGATCGACAGGGATTCGGGTAGAGCTCATGCAGAGTCCAGCCTCACTTTCTGCAATGTCTCTCCGGTATTGGATGGTGCTGCACAATGATGTTTCGACGGATGGTACGGGCGGCTCGGCTCTGGTGGTTTGCAGGGTTTGAGAGTGGTGAAGATAGGGAACTTTGCCCGTCCAGTAATGAGGTGCGTCAACGACGTCGATTATTTTCAAAGGAATCATTGAGTTCGGCTTCAGCGGATACGTCGGCCAACACGTCTTCATGTCACCGTTGCGAGGTCTTCGGCGGTATAACATGATGATTAGATGTGTCGAACTCTATCTGCTAGAGAGTGTGTAAGCACAGGAGGAGAACAGCATGTACCCGGTATCGAGATATCGACCCTTGCTGTGTTGCACGAGCATGTGGCACGGAAACAGATCCCGGTGCACTCTGCTGGCGGTTACCTACCAAATGTAAGTACACAAAAACGGGCAGACAACAAGGCTGAAGAGATAGCTGCGAATGTTACCAGCTTGCCATCTGTCGGCAAGTATTGCACTAAGGTAGTCCAGTCTCTTTTGGACAGCACTGCTGCTCGACTGCATGTCGAGAGTCCGGGGCATCCTTGTCCGGATCTGCAGCATAGACTCTGGAGGCGCAAACGGTGGGAGACGGTAAGCTTCGGGATGATGCTGTTCACCGATCAGTGTGTCTTGGAGAAGAACTACTGGATGTGAGGGTGGATAAAGTGACTGGTAGCGGACAAGTCGGAGGGGTGTGTGCAGCAAGGTGCGGGTGTGGGAAGCATGTGTCGGCTCTGGAGGATGTGGATCCGTCTCTCACCGCCAGAAGCACTTGTAGACTAACAAGACACTACTCAAATCCACAAGACGCGCCCCTCCTCCTCACCTTCACCCTCATCGCACCCCGCACGCGACGGCTCCTTCCTCTCATACCGCGCTGCCTGTTCATGTGACTGCGCGCATACCACGGACCTTGTGACATCACTCACCACCAGTGGAGGGGAAGCTCTGTGTTCTACACACGCGTTGACAGACAGTCGCCGATCCTGCCATGGGGAGTCCCGTAGCCTACAACGTCCTCGCCCGCGATACTTTCTATTGCGGCTCCCCCAGTAGCTGCTAAGGCGGGTGTTCTGGTGCCGGCATGCTCCCACCATCACCATGATCGGCAAGATCTTCAACAACATCCAGAGCGCGGGCGCATCGCAGTCCTCACACTCGCACTCGCAGCCCACCGCCCTCGAGTCTGCCACCGAAGAGAGCCACACGCGACACCTGCTCTACCCCGACTCGTCCACCTTCTACCACCCCGATGGCCAGCCCTACCCCCTCCATGCGGCGCCCCTCACTCCGGGCAGTGGTCACGACGGACCGCTGCCGGAGATCGACCTCGACGTGACACGCGACTGCCGCATCATCATCGCCCAGGACGAGAGCGGGGGCATGCCCAAGGCCATCCTGTTCGACTCGAAACCAAGCCCCCCGCGCGCCGACTCGCCCACACAGCACAATGCACGGCTGCGGGCCACGTTGGGGCCGATGGCGGGCGGCATACACGCGAGACGCTCGTCTTTGGTGACAGAACCCTCAGCCCCCAGGTCGCCCACAATGTCGGGCTTCACACGCACGAGAGTCCGCGGCGGCTCGGTGAGCTCAATGCCCAACATCGACGAACACGCACAGTCGCAGGCACGGGCCCAGGCAAAGGCCAAGGAGTCGACCGACATAGCCAACATATGCCTGGATTGCTGCTTTGGGAACCTGCCCATGGGCTTCAGGGGGAACTCCAACAAGATCCACATCCTCCCGCTCGACAACAGCACACAGTCGGCGGACAGTCCGCCTCTTGCTTCAGGCGCACAGGACACGACGGGCTCCTTGGGACGGGCAGAAGGCGTACGAAGGCGCAGCCACTTGGCCAAGTCGTTCACGCCTGCAAACCTTCCCACCGACCTTCCTCGCAGTGGCTCAAATGACAGCATCTCCAAGGAGCCGAAGCGACGCACCATGTTCATCACGCGAATGTTCTCAGTGACTGTCCCGGAAGACGATGCCGACGATCAGACTCCTACCCTGCAGAGCTCGCTACCAAAGGGCAATGGTTTCCCGTTTCCTGCTAGCAGCAACAAGCCTGGCGCATCAAGGCCGTCTGCCTCACAGATCCGCAAGGCCCCCATGTACGCCATTACCATAATCCTGCACCTGCCGATAGCACACACTTCGCCTACGCTACGGCCACCCTCACGAGGAGGGAACTTGCGAAGTGCATCGCGGCTGTCCACGTCCGTTCCTGGTCAAGATTCACTAGGTTCGTCGTTGGACTCTGATCGACGAGCTGGCTGGGCTTTCATCGAACCGCCACATGGCGTCGATTCATTCCTGTCCTCGTCATTCAGTAGCGACGTGGACGACCGGGTAGATGTTGTTGGACAGCACTGGGATGTCATACAAAGAGCCGTCACGAGCCTACAGTATGTTGTGCAGGAGCGCATATTGGCGCAGTTCAAATCGCCCGAAATGATGTCGCCCCCAATCATCCAGCAGCATCGCCAGCAGGCGTCCCGTAGTAGTCTGAAGGACTTTCCATCCCATGCTCTGAGGAGGCCTTTGCGATTGCAGCCCAATGCTCTGCAAATGGATAGGGACATACAAGCTGCCGTCAAGATGACAGGACCCCGTGTCGTCAATGGAATGCGCATCCCACGAGTCCTGACAGGTCAGGGCAAGTGGGGAGTCTGGCGTGAGGAGGCGAGGTGGCTCGCGCGTTGGGCCGGGAAGAAAGAGCAGAATTTCTTCTTCTACAACCTTCTGACAGCTTTTCTTGGCAACCACACGGAGTGGCTCAACGTTCTCGGTCCAAAATGGCATCGTAAACGCCACCGTGAACAGCAGAAGGCCGCTGCTGGAGAGAACCTGACCATTCCCAACCGTACTATCATCGTGTCACCCGACAAGATGGCTGCCCGGAGGCTGATCTTCCTACTTGCCGCGTTCCTGCCACCAAACCCAGCAACCGTCTGCGAGAATGGTGTGTTTCTACGCCCAGGCACGTCAGCCTCATTTCGCGCGTACTCCCAGTCACCACCAACGAATGTACCGCCTTCTAGGAAACAGTCACTGCGCCGACAGATCCGACGCAAGCCAAATGGCAAGCAAAGCATGAGCAACGTGCTCCTGCAGCCTCCTACTGCCAGCAGCGGTCATCAGCCACCTGTCGACATGGCCAATGAGCGCAGCGAAACTGCAAGGGCCGACATGCTCAACGCTGAAAGGCCACCTGCGCATTCTCGTCGCTCCTCAACTCACTCTATCCGCACAAGTCTCGTAATGCCAGCTATGTCCGGTGGCCCAGCGACCAATAAGAACAACATCCCAACAACATCGACTGCAATGTCAGAGACGGCAGTGCCGTTAGCCCACTTTATGCCGCCGCGAGCAAGATCTTTCGGACCAACTCCCGGACCGAGGCCTGAAAGCAGTGACAGCTTGGCGTCGGCAAACCTCTTCAATACGTTGCAAAGGAGCGGCACAGGCCAGACCAGCATCGCCAGCAACGAATCTAGCACTAACAGCCGCTGGAGTGGCTTCATGAATTTCTGGGGCGGACGTCGCGCATCTTCGACGGATCAGAGTGACTACCTGCAGACAACCGACGACGGTATAGGCTACCGGGGGCAAGAAAGACCAGTTTCTCAGCTCGAACAAATGGTGCAGGAGCTTTCGATGGACGGCATGTTTGGCGAAGGCGAACTGCCGGAGCAACGGTTCAGCGAAACTGAACCTGCTCATACTGAATCAGGTGACACCTTCCCCATGGGCGGGTCGAGTGGGGTGCCAGCATCGGCAGCACGTCCAATACCAGAACGACCAAAGACATTCGACGCTCAATTCAAGCTCTCGGTGAACGAGAAAGACGGTGTCATTGACGTGGATATCCCTCTTCCCGACTTCGACTCCCCTCTGCAGTCGCCGCTACTCGGAGTGTATGGCTCAGTCTCCAGTCATCATGGTTCGAGTTACGGCGAATCATCGATCCTGTCGCTCCCATATTGCGAATCCGAGCAGCCTGTGAACGCCGCAGGCTGGCTGAGCCAGTTCCACCAGGACTTTGCTATCCAAGCCGTCAGGCCCTACAAGGACAAGGACTTTGAGGCCGACATCAAAAGAGCCATGAGCGCGGAGCCTACCCCTCTAGCTACCGTCACCACACCTAGTCTTGAGTCCGGCCCGCTTGAGCGCTGGGTTGACGTCTGCTCGGCCCTCGTCGCCGACTCTCGCAATTTCAAGATCAGGCGCATTCGCCTACGCAGACGCGTCAAGCTTATTCCTACACCGACATACCAGACCTCGGCGATGACTCCAAGCGTCTCGGGCATGCCGCCTGGTCGCTCGCAGTACGGGAATCCATATGCGTCTGGCTCTGCAGTACCAATGATGACAGAGGTCCATCTTGAAGAAAAGTTCATCGACGAAGTCATTATGGACTTTGATGCGAAACTAGCTGATGGCATTGATCGTGCGCTTGCGCAGTCCGGCGATGTCACTCGTGCCAACTCGGCGCAGTCATCGCGGTCGAGCTCGCGGCGGGGTCATCACGACAAGCGGACTGAAGCAGAAGTCAGTCAACATGTTGAGGTGCCGCAGGCAGATTGTAAGGGCGTCATATTCGATGCGCTAGAGACGGTGGTCAAGGATGTTACTGCTGCGCGAGGTGGCAAGGATGATTCGAAGAGAGATCATGACACGCTTAAACCTGTCAAGACTGCGACGGACTCTTCGCTCAAGGAGGGCATAAGGCGGTGGTTGGTGGAGGTAGAGTGAGGCAGTTTTGCATTGGGTGTTCTGCGTTCTGCTATGCGCACGCAAACTGCGGCAATGCTGAATCGAATTAGGTATGTTCTGTCATCGTGCTTTTTTGTTGCGATTAAGCGGGCGTCTGTCTTCTTTTGCGGGTGCATTGAACAGACGTTGGAGGAAGGCATTTGCAACGAGGATGATACCATTGAGCGAGTGTCATAGATAGACAGTAATGATGAGTGAATGACAGACACTATTCAAGAACAAGAGCAGTCAGTCAAATGTACGTGACTAACTATTCACCTATATCTTTCAGCATCCACCACGATCTTTCTCCACTACCTTTCACAGCAAACCAAACATGACACACTACTACTCCCCACACACACAACAACGCGCACACACACTACCCTCCGCCCGACACACAGGTCATCTCGTCGTCCACCCACCCCATCGACAACACATCGCCACCCACGCATCTACAGCCTACCTCCACGTACCCTCCACGCAGCACACTCCACACCACCACGCCATCACACCAATCTTGCCCTACACATGGCATACATTCCTCTACAACCGGCATCAACTCCACTTTGCAAGCGAGGTGTATTAGATCCCAGCGTACACAACCACCTTTCCAAAGGCGCACGGGCATATCGTTCATCGTCCTGCGAGTGACGGACTCATTGAATACGTGCGGAATAAAGGGAATGCGGATATACATAGGATACATGCGGGGATACGGGGCGTGAAGAAGCTTGATGCTAGTGCGTTTGGTAGCGTCAAGGCGTGGGAAGGGGATGTGTTTAGACGGGTGTTTGGGTGTGATGGGAGGGGTGGAGGGAGTATTTGGGGGGATGGGGATGTACAAGAGATGGTGAGTTCATTCGCGTTGTGTTTGGGCTGGTTGGAGATGGGATGATGAGCTAATTGGGAGATGTAGTGTTCGATCGCGTACGGGCGTATGAAGCTGAGATGGGCCAGGGGGGTGCGGAGAGGGAGAGGGGAATGGATTTTAGGGAGGCGGTTAGGGAGGTGTGTGAGGATGGGGATAGTGATGCTGAGACTATGGTGCTTTGAATGTGGTTTTGTGGTGGTTTTTGTATGCTACATGTTAGGTACTAGTCTGAAAGTGAGAAGCGAGATATCGGTTTGGAGTATGCTAG
>Ga0265780_10002602_pt1 | contig 24321 bp, 26 predicted proteins | sample P1T30metagenome_FD_192432 | JGI IMG/M metagenome (GOLD analysis project Ga0265780, IMG submission 192432) | Plant litter microbial communities from East Loma Ridge, Irvine, California - P1 T30 | ecosystem: Environmental > Terrestrial > Plant litter > Unclassified | place: USA: California... | reverse complement strand
AAAAACTCGCTCGATATTTTAAATTTTTAGTATATATTACGTAAGCAGCTAGTTAGCTAGGTAGACGTCGGAATAGTCAGAAACGTCGAATTGATCGAATTAACGTCGGAAAAAAGTGACTAGAGCGACTTTGTCGAATTGTTGTCTCAGCTAATTCAATATTAGATAACAGCGACTCAGCTAAAATAGCAAAAAACAATTTTCCTAACGTAACGCATAAATATATATTATAGTAATAATAGTAAAAGTGCAATACTTACTTAAGATGCGCATTATTATATTATAAATACGTTAGTACTATAGGTAAAGCAAATAAGCGTTATATTAGTGCAGCGCGTTAATAATAAAGATACACTATAATATAATGCTAATAAAGCTAATAAAGTAAAGCTAATAAGATAGTATAGGTTAAGAAACCTAGGCTTATAATCTATAGAAAAGCTATTAATTAATTAAAGCCTAATAGCAGGCGAAGAGCCTAAGCTATATAACTAAGCTAGTACTAGCGCGTAAACAAACACTAAGAATAGCCACTTCCACCAACAGACTTATCGTTAAGTCTTGCTTTAAACTACGCAGTCAGGCTGCTCTGCAGCGACAGAGATCCGAGTCATTCTCCCCGCATAACAATATCTCCCTCAGTAGAGCTTGGGTGTTCTAGGTCGTCTGGGATTCTGGGTATTCAAGCACCCCTGTCCCTAGTAGTCCACGTTGCCATCGCCCAGTTCCCGAGTGTTACCATCCTAGCGGACTTGTGGATCGACGACTACAAGCAGCGCCTCGATGCGAGAATGTGAGCAAGCACGACCGCTTAAGCGTTCTTCACCAGCTCGTATGTCCTGTGTAATGATCGTGACAGTTCCGATCACCCGCTTGCGTCAGAGAGGTTATTCCGCCCCCGATAATGTTTTGCAGCTGTAGCGTGTTCATGGTCACATCACGACTCGCCTCCAGGGCCGTTGTTGTTGGCCGATCGATGGACATGCACCCTTGGGAGACGTCGGAACGATGCTTCCCTCGGCACCATTTGCATCTGATTTTTCGTCTCTACCCGGCTGAATCCAACATACCGCTCATAACTGCCGGTTACCCAAGGCTATATACCCCACAATGTAAAATATGCTTCCCTAGCTACCTACCTAGGTAGGCAGTGTAATATAATTCACCGAAGGCTAGCCGTTGGACTAGCCCTTTTCACGCCTCTGCCGAAGACCGAAGTTTTGCCAACCAAGCATCCGGGGATACGAATCCCCGCAAAAAGCTTGAAAGCTAGTACGGCTATGTGCGCAATTAGTCACTACTCCGTCATGAAGTCATGTTCAGAGAGCACCATCCTGAGTGTCTAAGAGAATGCGAGTCATGCTGGTGGACCGTCAAGAGGACTATGTATTGCGCTTGTGAACGAGGCCGTTTTGCTTTGGACACCGCAACATCTTTCCACTGCCCATTATGTTGCGCACCGCTGCGTTGACTCTATCCCTTTCTGCTGGCTTGGCGAGCTGCCAATACCCACCCACTGGTCCTACAGCTCGAGTCAAGAATGGAACTCTTCTCGGACTTCATTCTGATGCCTACGACCAGGACTTCTTCCTTGGCATCCCTTATGCTCAGCCACCCGTTGGGAACCTACGTTACCGAGCGCCAGCCAGCTTGAACCAGAGCTGGTATGACGCGAAGCCGGCGACTCAGAACTCTGCTGAAGTACGTGATGTGATGACAAGATATAGTAGTATAGCTGACATGTTTCAAGTGTTATGGCTACGGATCAGATCAGTGGAACTACCCCGTTTCGGAGGACTGTCTCTACCTCAACATTGTCCGTCCTTCTGGCTACGAGAACGCATCTCTCCCTGTAGCCTTTTGGATTCACGGCGGCGGATTTACTCAGGGCGGTGGTGTTGATCAGAGGTACAACACATCGTTCATGATTCAGAATGCCGTCAAGATCGGCAAGCCGATTGTCACTGTCAACATCAACTATCGCCTGAGTGCCTGGGGTTTCCTTAGCGGAAGCGAAGAACTCAAGGAAACTGGTGCTCTGAACCTTGGCCTGCGCGATCAGAGGCTTGCTCTGCAATGGGTGCAGGAAAACATCGCGGCGTTTGGCGGAGATCCGTCGCAAGTCACCATCTACGGCGAGAGCGCTGGAGCTGTGTCGGTGGGCTACCACCTTACTGCGTACAACGGTCGTGACGACAAGCTATTCCGCGCAGCCATCATGCAGTCAGGCAAGTTGCTCATATAAACATTGTATTTAAACATACACTGACTATGTATAGGCGGCCCCATCAATTTCGGCCCACAATTGGATCCCCTAGGCAATGCAGACATGTACAACGAACTCACGCGACGAACAAACTGCGCGAACCAAACAAGCCCACTTGAATGCTTGAGGGCACTACCCGCAGAGCAACTCAACACCGCCATCAACACAACCAGTGCCATACTCAACGTCACCAATTTCATGCCGATCGTTGATGGAGACTTTGTCCAGAAGCGTGGTTCTATCCAACTAGCAGCTGGCGACTTCGTCCACGTGCCTATCGTAGATGGTGCAAACTCGGATGAAGGAACAGCATTCAGCCCTTTTCCAGTGAATTCGACTGCAGACTTCGAGATGTTTGTTTCATTATCACAAGACGGCGGACTACCGGCAAACTTTACGCAGGCAATCTTAGCAGCCTACCCAGATGATCTTTCAGTCAACGTTGTCGCCAGCTTAGGCAATCAGCGGCCCGGTCCGCCATTCGGTGCACAATTTCGCCGGTCAGCAAGTTACTTCGGGGACGTAGCCTTTATTGCACCTCGCCGAAAGACCTGTGAAACATGGGCTGCGAAGGGTTTGGACGCATACTGCTATCGCTTCAACGCCATTCCAGCTGGCATTCCCGCTGCCATCGCAGCAACCCACTTCCAAGAAGTTGCTTTCGTATTCAACAACGTCCAGGGTGTTGGCTACATTCCTGCCGCTGTACCACCTTTCGAGAACAAGACCCAGAACTACCGTGACCTAGCACATTTCATGAACAGCAATTGGATCAGCTTCGTACACGACTTGGACCCGAATGCTTGGAGGGAGTCGAGCGCTTGGAACGGAACCGAGGAGATTTGGCCAAAGTACTCATTGGATCAGCCTATGGACTATGTGTTTGACGCCAATGTTTCGAGCTATGCTGAACCAGACACATACAGGAAACAGGGCATGCAGCTCATCAATGACAATGCCCTGAGTGTATACTCACGGTAGGACACATATCCGGGTTATCTAGTTGAGAGGCAAATGAAAATTGTTGAGACACCCACGATATCAGATTTGCGTGTGTGTACTGACTGCTAAAGTGTTTTATGTACTCTATTTTTTCAGCAATGGTTGGAGCTGCCGTCCATGAACCAACACCAGCACAATAATTGTTACAATAATTTTTGCCATGATTAGTAATCTACGCAGCCGCTTCTCTGCAGCACAGAAATACTGATTATGCCTTATCATGATGAGTCACGGTCTGCTGTGCTGTATGTAGCTCATACATAGTATACGCAAGATATAACAGTCTGTGGCGTCGTAGCGTGGGGATTGTGGTTGCTCCTGACAACGGCACGCGGCCCGGGGCATGTGTTGACTTGCACGCGCGAGCTGCTCCCCACACTTTCGGGATACCAACGCATACTACCACCTAACCTGCATTTGCTTCCAAGTTTTACGACACAGTTATGGAACCTCCAGCGCGACCTTCGAGTGCGCTTTTTGACGTCTTCCTACGCTTGCGACCGTCGCATTCTGCAAATGCACGCTTCCTCACTGTCGAAGAGGGCGAAGGCCGACACCCGACGCACATTACCATCAAGCCGCCAACGGAAGACAAGCGGAAACGTGCCATAGAAAGATTTGCATTTACTCGAGTCTTCCAGGAGAATGCGCAACAGAAGGAATTGTTCAACAGCACAGGCATTGTTCCCATGATTGAGGGAGTGCTGGGCATACCAGGTCATCATGGAAGGGATGGACTGTTGGCGACACTAGGCGTCACAGGCTCGGGAAAGGTACAAGAGAGTATGAGGATGTATTTCGAATATGGCCCTAACAATAGTACAGAGTCACACAATCCTCGGTACCAAGTCTCAGCGTGGCCTTGTACAGATGTCCCTCGATGTCCTCTTCCAGAGCTGTGAAGAGCAGCTTGTACAATCATTCTATGGCGCACCGGCATTCTCGTCGCTTGCTGCTGCCGACGTCGCGGAGGCACACATGTACACAGCGACGGCCTTTTTAGACTCCATGTATGGAGATAACCAGTCTGAGCGCTTCCCTTCACGAGCGCAGACTCCCATGCCAGTAAGCCTACTGTTCTACTGTCTCCCAACATCCCTCCCCTAACTTGTCTCCGTCATCACCTGTACAAACATGCTCTCCCACCCGAACTGTAGCTGGTAAAGGCCTGTATCGAGCACTTGAAGCCACTTTTTCTAGCCGCCCAAGAGCAAGCATTCATTCTAATCGTCCTGTGAACGGAACACTGTCGAGCATCACTCGATCCACAGGCAACATTGGCTCACCTACCAAAAAGGATACTAGCACGTTCTCCACGGGTGGCACACGATCGAACAAAACCCCTCGACCGTCGACGCTGCCGCAGACTCCTTCAGTCGCCGATATCGTCATACCTACCGACAGCACCGCCGAATACGCGATTGTCATATCCATGTACGAAGTCTACAATGACCGCATCTTCGACCTTTTGACTGGCATGGCCATGAAGAACAAGCACCCCAGCGTCAAGCGCCGGGCACTGCTGTTCAAGAGCACAGAACAGAGCCCAGAGCGTAAGGTTGTGGCTGGTCTCACCAAGATCATATGTGGCAGTTTTGAAGAGGCCATGATGGTCCTGGAGACTGGTCTCACGGAGCGCAAAGTTGCTGGTACGGGAAGCAACGCCGTGAGCTCGCGAAGCCATGGGTTCTTTTGCGTAGAGGTCAAGAAGCGCGATGCCGAGCGAAAGGGTTCTTGGTCGAGCAGCACACTCACCATCGTCGATCTGGCTGGATCTGAACGTGCTCGCAATGCAAAGACTGCCGGCGCTACACTGGCAGAGGCCGGCAAGATCAACGAGTCTTTGATGTATCTCGGCCAATGCATGCAGATGCAATCCGACAACCAAGACGGCTCCAAGGTACTACATCTCGTCCAAAACTTCTCTATAGCAAACACTAACACGGCCACAGAACATTGTACCCTTCCGCCAATGCAAGCTTACCGAGCTCCTTTTCTCAAATTCCTTCCCCTCCTCCTCCCGCCAAACACACCACCACATCCACCCCCAGAAGTCCATCATGGTCGTCACCGCTGACCCTCAGAGTGACTTCAATGCTACCTCGCAAATCCTCCGATACTCGGCTCTGGCGCGGGAAGTGACGGTGCCCCGAGTGCCCTCGACTACATCCACCATCTTGTCCAACCTGCCTGCCAAACACTATGGCACCTCATCAGGCCGCAGTACGCCCTCGTCGGCGGTGCTCGAAGAACTCGACGCCGCAAACGCCGAAATCGCACGCCTGACGCAGGACATGGAGATTTTTGCGATACGTCTTACAGAAGAGACGCAGCGTCGTAAGGCTGCCGAAGCGTCGTGGGCAGCTGCTGAGAATCACATGGCGGATCTCGAACAAGAAATCCGCAATGAATGCTTTCAGGACCTCGAAGGTGCTGTTGACCAGGAGCGCCGAAGGTGGCAGGCTGTTCTCGACAACGAGCAGGATAACCAACAGGCGCATCTGGACAGCAAGATCGATATTGTTATCAAGGCGACGAAGGCGCAGATGCGCGATGAGGTCAAGGTGTATGAGGACCCAGATCCGGAGTTGCGGGATCGGGTGGACGAGCTGGAGCGCGAGAACGAGGTGCTAAAGGCAAAGTTGGAGGCTATGGAGAGGGAGGCGCATGGCAGGAGTGCGAGCCCGGTTAAGAAGATGAGAGTGCTCAAGACAAAAAAGTGGGAAGACCCGGAGAAGACGTTAGGATACGGGCTGGATGATGAGTAAACGACGTCTGGATCTTAATGACTGCATGGGCTGGCGTTGATGGAGTTTGATACCTTTTGGATAGGCGCTCCTGTGTTTCACAGCTCGAAGAAGTTTTTCACGTTGCAATTCAGTATGCATGAGGCCTCTCATTAGCATTGGGTGTTGCTTTGTCTTCTCGTTTGTGAAAACAAGTCTTCTTCATGCTGACCTCGGATGTTGGCTCCAGGTCAATCCGCCTGCCTCAGATATGCGCGCAAGCCCCCGCTAAGCTTCACAGCAAACGTCAGCTCCTCGCCCGCAAGCTCCCTGCCCAGGTTGTCGACTGCGGAGTCTTCCATATCCGTCAACTCGTCATCATCATCGGCCTTTGCTTGCTTTGTCCCATTCCCAGCAGCATTCTAGGCCACCTTTTGTCCATCCAGCGTTCCGTCCGCGCCCAGGCCGGTCCCATCGCCCTTCCAGCTATGACTGAAGACTTCAAAGTTGTCGTCAACGAGCCAGTTGAGGTCCTCGCTCTCGGGCCGCAGCGTTCGCGCAAGACCCTGGCCGGGCTTCGGGTAGTGTGCTGGCGGATCGGTGTCGTAGCCGTCGTCTTCCTCGTACTGGTGGCCGGCAAGGTCCATGGTGATGGTTCTCGAAGGGGGATCCTCTGTGCGCGATTCGCCCAGCAGCTGAGCCTCTGCGGCATCGAGTTCAGAATTCGACGAGAAGTTGTGGGAGTGGGGCGTTTGGCCTGTGGGGGTGTGGCCATTGGGAGGAGAAGCAAGAGACGAGTTCTGGAAGGCTGCAGGGGGCTGATAGTGAGGCTGCGGGAAGCGTAGAGGAGCAAGTGGTGGCGGCTGCTGCTGTGTGTTCGGGGTGGTGGTGTTTGGTATCAGATTCCGGATGTTTGGTGGGAATATGGGGAGTTCTGGATGGCGTATTGCAGCAACGAGGAGGAGGCCGGTCGCTTTTTCATGTGAGAGGGTTTGAAAGTATGCACGTTTCTGCTGATGTTAGTACGGGGCAGGCGCGGGGAGGGGGGCAACATACGTCGTCTACTGACAGTCCCTCGGCGGCAATCAGCTCGTCGGCCCCGGACACGACAGTCTCCTTGGTGTGTCGACATGGGGCGCACAGCCACTCCTTCTCCAAGACGGTGACGACGTCGTTGTCGATGGGGGGCGTGTGGCAGTACTGGTGGTACGCGGTGCTACAGGCATCACAGAATACTATGCGGTTGTTGGACGGGTCGACGTCGCGGTGGCAAGTCTTGCACTTTGCGGCGAGCAGCGTCTTGGTCGACTTGCGGCGCTTGATGCCGGGCGAGGGCTCTGGGAGGGTGGGCACAAAGGCGACGGGCTTGTTGACGCTGCGGCCGGACTTTGTGTGGGTGGGCAGTGGCGTGTACGAGTCGGATCCGTCCGAGTTGTCGTCGTCGTCGTCGTCGTCGTCGTCGTCGTCGTCGTCATCCTGTAGCTTGTTAGACGGCGACTTCCCAGTCACGCTTCACCCACTGACATGGTTCTCCTCATCCGTCTCAGAGCGCTTCCGCTTGCCGCCGCGACCGCCTCGCCCTCCCCGCCCTCCTCCTCCACGTCCACGTCCACGTCCACGTCCACGTCCGCGCCCGCGCCCACGCCCTCTGCCCGCGCCCCGTCCTGATCCTGATGGGGAAGCGCCCAAAGCCCCCGCGGGCGACGCACCTGCCTCTGTCTTCGCCATGTTTGGGGTGCTCGCTTTCCCGCCTCTTCCTCTGCTCGCCATGTTTGGGGTGCTCGCTTTCCCGCCTCTTCCTCTGCGGCCGGTGCTCGGAATGGGTGGGGGCGTCGGCAGCTTGTCGCTGGTCACATAGCTCTGCAGAATCTCGGCGCGTTTGGCCTCGAATGCTGCGCTCCCCGAGGCATGTCCATGTCCATGTCCATGTCCATGTCCGCCTGGCTTGCCCTGGAGCCGCTCTAATATCGCGGCTGTCGATGCAGAGAACTGGGGGAAACTGGGACCTGCTGCCGCGCTACCGTTGGCCGGGAACGTCGACATATTGGCTGACCATGCGGGCGCATTCGCTGGCGACCCGCCTGCAGCCGTGGCCTCGCTCATCCTATCCTCAAGTGATGTCACACACGCCTCTGCGACCGCTAGTAGCCTGGTAGTAATGCTGCAATTGCCCGCGTTGTGTCTTCGGAGACCATGTGACGAGCGTCTTGCGATAATGCAACCCTGTGGGTCCGAGCTATGCCTGATAGCCAATCGCAGACGCCGTCGCAGAAGCCGCCACACACCACCACTCCTTCTCCCCTTCCAACCCTCAAGCTGTCTGTAGCACTGCACACCGCATCATTCGGCTCGCGTCTGATATTTGAATCTTTCTACTATTCCTTCCATAATGGCCCCATTCGACCTCACCCGATGACCCCCTCACCGCGCAACTCCTCAATCTTCCCACTGTCCATCCCAAGCACATCCGACAGAATCTCGTCCGTGTGCTGGCCGAGTGTAGGTGGCGCCATGCGAACACCCGGCTTCGACTCGGACCACTTCACCGGTGTATTGACCAGCTTGATGGGTCCGCATGCTGCGTGCTCCACCTCGGTGACCATGTCTCGTGCGCGAACTGCCATGATCAGTAACTTTTCTCGACGGAATATGCCTCTCATCCTACCGTGCTCGTGGTTCAAAGTGTCCTGTACGTCGTTGATGGCAGCATAAGCTATCACAGTCAGCTCGCCTTCTCGAAAGTGGGCCAGGAGAGAACATACGCATGCCGCAGCCCTCCAGCATGTCGAGCCATTCCTGCGTCGTCTTTTGCTTCGTCTCGCCCTCGATAATATCCTCTAGCGCATCCCTGTTCTGCACTCGGACCGCGTTTGTCTTGAACCGTTCGTCGTGGATCAATTCGGGCTTTCCTATCCGGTTGCACAGAACACCATATAGACGATCGTTACCGCCACCGAGTAGAATGTCACCATCCGACGTCTTGAAGGCCTTGTAAGGTACGATTGAGGCTGGCGCGCGTCAATTCGTGTCATTGCAAAGAAGCATGGAACGTACGATGCGAAGTGCCCCATCTCCCCGTGTCTTTCTGGCCACTGATGAGGCACGAGCTGGCAATGTTCGCCAGCGTTGCCACCTGACAATCGCTCAAAGCAACATCAATGTGCTGTCCCCTTCCAGTCTTCATTCTAGCCAGAAGAGCTGCCATGACTGAGTTGGACGTGTAGAGCCCTGTAGTGAGATCGGTGACTGCCACGCCAACCTTGACAGGTGGTCCGTCTCTTGTTCCAGTGATGTGCATCAGGCCAAACTCGCTGAGCCCCATTAGCAATCCGACCGAGAATTGCGCTTGCAAAACCTACGCCTCAACCATAACATCGTAGCCAGCTCGGTTGCTGTACGGTCCTGTCTGTCCATATCCAGTGATGGACGCGTAGACAATCTTTGGGTTGATTTTCGAGACTGTCTTGTAGTCCATAGCATATTTGGCTAATGACCCGGGCAAGTAGTTCTCAACTAGTACATCACACTCTTTGATTAGGCCGTGTAAGATGTCAACACCCGCTGGGTGCTGGAAAGACAACCCAATCGAGCGCTTATTCCTATTGACCTGCACTTCATCAGTCTGAAAACATGGTAAACGTCCTCAATCACCACAAAGCTCTTACGCCGAGATAGTAAGCACTTTCGCCGGGTCCCTGTTTGTCGTCTGTGTATTTCGCGTAGGGTGGTCCCCATGCTCGGGTATCATCTGCTTATCATCAGCCAACTTACGGGGCTCCATTGGGAACTTGATCAGAACTCGCCTCCCCTCGTTGGATGTTCAATCTTAATGACGTCGGCCCTGACAAAGACTCAGTACAACTTCTTGACGTCGCCAACCTCAAATGTTGGTCCGTATCGGGTTGCTTGTCGCGTACCCGAGATCTCCCAATATTTGAGTACAATATGGCTATCGTAAAAGTCAGCGACGACCATGCCGTCAGTAAGAGTCTCACTCACACCAGCCAGTACCCTTGTCATGTCCAGCACCTTGATGCCAGCCAACGGTAGATTGGTTGCATCTCCACTTGCCGCTGGATTGGTCGCTATGCCCCTTCTGGCAATACGCCAGTGGCATTGTGAGTCAAGTCTTGAAGCTGTCAGCCAGCGCCTCGAGCTCCTCAGCATTACCTTCATCATATCCAAGATTGAGTGGTTGCAGTCTTCACGAAGCGCTACTGTGCTGCAGACGAAGCTCCCCGCGGTCAACTTCCGTTCCGATTTCCTCCAATTCCGAGGTCGCGGCTAGCTTCCCCCCACCATCGTTCCTGCATCACCAAGGCAATCCACCATGTTTACGGGTCTAGTTGAAACGATTGGTAGTAAGCTTCGCTCCACTGTACCATGATGATGCGGCTGGGCTGATCTTGGCTAGCTGTTGCTGCCCTCGAGGAGCTCGACAAGACAGCCTCCGGAGGCGGCGGCACGTCATTGACCATCTCCGACTGCGAGGACATTTTGGGAGACGCGCACTTGGGCGACAGCATCAGCGTCAATGGTATGTCACCCAACTCCAATCATGTACAAAACGCTCATCACCCCCAGGAACATGTCTCACCGTTACCGAATTCAACAAAACTTCGTTCAAGATAGGATGTGCTCCAGAAACACTACGGCGCACAAATCTTGGGTCTCTCAAGCAGGGCTCCAAGGTGAACCTTGAGCGTGCTGTGTCTGCCAATACCCGTATGGGCGGGCATTTTGTTCAAGGACACGTCGATACCACCGCAACCATCGAGTCTGTTGCACCTGACGGCAACGCTCTCACCTTCCGCTTCAAGCCACGGGACCCAGCCGTCCTTCGCTACATCGTCGAAAAGGGCTATGTCACCATAGACGGAGCAAGCTTGACTGTCACGAAAGTGCAGGATGGCTCAGACGGCTGGTGGGAGGTTATGCTCATTGCTTACACACAAGAAAAGGTCGTCACGGCGAGCAAGAAGCCTGGCGAGGCTGTCAATGTAGAAGTGGATCAGGTTGGCAAATATGTCGAGAAGAGCGTCGCAGGCTATTTTGAAGGTTCCTCGAATGGTGAATTTGCGATACTGGACAAGATGGTGTCAAAGCTGGTCGATGAACGGCTCAAGGCGCTGGGCAAATAGGTCTAAGATGATGGGCCGCGAAGCAAAGTGAAGGCCACTTTGCCTCAGGACGCAGGCACCATGATCTGAGCATGGCGACGCAGGACTGGTTCCATCCTCTGAAACAGGGGCTGAACCGTCGTTGGCAGCCTGGACGAATCGTGCGCCATATCGCTTAGCTAGGCCATGTTCTGCGTCGAAGTCGTCGCCTGAGTGGTGATGTTTAGGGTGGGTGGGCGTACCAATTTGGGGGCGCAGACATATAGAAGTGAGGCGCAGCAGCCCTACTATGGAGTCAACATATATATTCGATCGCTATCGAACTGGAGTAGGACCTGCTCAGTTCCTTATTTGACTCCTCTGTTCAAAGATTAACGAGCTTGCACATGGTCATAAGCACAACCATGTCATCGCTGCCTAGCTATCGGCGTGCACTGATTCCCCATATCCTACTCGCAGCCACATGACAGCTATCTATGCCCCGCAACCTCATCGCTGGCGGCCATGCCGTCGCCAGAACCGCCGCTCTTTTGTGCGCAATAGAGTGTTTAATGCTGCTGACAATGCAGACTAGTCTGCCGCGGTGGAGACACCCAGGCAGACGCCCTGCCATCAGCATCCGAAGACCTTAGCGACATGCATGCCCAGGTGCGACTTCGTTATCGTCCAAGGAATGTGCACACATTGATCTCGACGAAGTCAGAACAACAAGATGATAGATACATCAGTGGCTTGACTGGTGTGAATGAGCCGGAGCGACATCTCCGCAACCCTAAAATAGTGTCTTTCGCCCGACAGGGCGCATCTCTCCACCCGACCCTCTGCTTCGAAGGATCAGTAAAAAAAGCTCGAATTTGGGGGGCCAGAAATATCGAACACGCGAATTGAGCGAAAGAGAAGGATAAGCTGTATCGTACAGATTTGAAAGGGGGGGTTTTTGTCGGCTTATTTCGATTGGCTTTCCTACCGCGGCGTGCGTCTGCAGCAACACGTCAAGATCGGCTTGACGAGACGTGCAGCTTCTTTCTACACCGGAGGTTCATCCTTCAGCCCTGTTGCGCAATCCGTCATTCTTCCATTGCCTCTCCCACTCCACTGATCCTATGAGCACACACGCTCCAAAGCGTTCCTTCTGTCTCAAGACTGATCGCCGCGCTTTTCGCGATGGACTGGCAACTCCTCGACTACGCTAAGGAGGCTGAAGACGCAGGCTCGGGCCTTCTCACCTTCTCAAGCGAGATTCCGCAATACCGCAAGGACATCAAAGGCCATATCGCTAAGCTCTTTGCCATCTCGCACATTCTTGACAAACTTCATGAAGCACTCAAATCTCCTCGCTATGGCAGGGCTCAAGGACGGATCCTGCCAGACCTTGAGATCTGTATCCCAAGTCTGGGCTACACGCTCGACGAGATACGAGGCACGTTCAGCAAGAAGAAACTGAAGCGCCGTACAGCTCCTGGTGCTTTTCCCGGAACCCCGCCTTACGCAGAGCTATGGGAGGACTCGCTTGCCGACCTGATGGCACAGGGCATATCCTTGCCAATCAGGCTGGAATTGTACAGAACTTATCTGCATGGCATGTACGAAGCGTTACAAGGGTAAGTCATCTGGAAATTTGCTACAAGTGCGAGCTGATGGACCACAGCCAGGAGGATGCGGAAGAGTTGCATTCCATCAAAGTTCGACTATCCAAGCTACTCAAGAAACAGGAGCCGATCGAATCGTACTTTGACAGATTGTCGGTCCGGGAAAATACACATGGCTATGCTCGAACGCCAAAGCCTGCTTCCCCCAAAGTCCGTAGACCGAGCATTCACAGCCACTCCACATACCCTGCAGCTGGATATGCATATGTTCAGCCGCCACCACCACCGCCTCCTCTTCGACCTCATGCGGCACCTACGTGGGGTGGCATTGGTATAGGCGATATACCATTCATACCACCGCCAGTGCCAGAGATACCTCAGTCACCCACCTATTCGTCAGCTTCATCACACACGTACTCAAACGGATCCACCGACTCGGGCGAGCCGGTGGCTCATTGGGCTATGAAGATCTTTGACGGACGACACACATCCACTCCTTTTCAGACCCTTGGTGACCACACTGTTTGTCTTGGACGCGATGAGACCAAAGCGATCGAACTTCTCGACAGTGACGGATTTATGAAGGTCGTAGAGCTACCATTTGAGGAGACGGATGTTTATGTCCGCCTATACTGGCGGCCCGAGGATAACCGCGCCCGCATACTGTTTCTTACGAAAGACAACGCAGGACATCGTATGCGTTACTGCCTTCCGCTGACCGGACTCAAGCTACTGCGTACGGATTCCTGTCTTCAGCTGTGCCGCATCAACCGCAGAGATGGACAGTTGGACCTTTGGGCAAGGCTTCGTTTCTTGCTACACGAACGTGAGTACTTGGTATACCATCTTCACAATATCGCGTCTAATTGAAGCTCAGGTATGGTCCTCTTCTACTGCACGGCTGTCGCGATGAAGCGCCAGGACGAGTTCGGCATCGCCGAAGGGCTTGAGGACTTCTTTGACCCAGGCGAACAGATAGAGTTCAGCAGGTAAGCCAAAATGTAATCTCGGTTGCTTCTTGTACTAATATGGAACCAGCGAGGTCACTGACTCCAGGTATCTTCACAAGTTCCAGGTCCTTCAGGATGAGGACTCAAAATGCGTGCGATTCCAGGCGACCGCTCGCCGCGGACCACTCAAGTCGATCCCCATCTGGACAGCCTTTGTCACACAGTACATTGGCCTCAGAAACTGGATGAAGAGGACAGGGGCAACGATCCATTTCCGCGAGCTTCACCCCTACGTCTTCTGTGAAGGTTACAAAGTGCCCAAGGATGCGCACAAGAGGTACCAGCTGACCTTCACTGCACCAGAGGGTAAGTCGCTAGTAATGTAACTGCAATTGGAGTATTGACTTGGGTAGACGCCCGTGACTTCATGGACATGTTCCACAGGATTCGGCCTTGACCCAGGAATCCCCGAGCATCCGCAGCGTCACGATGCACGAATTTACAAACAAAAACCCTTTCACGACTCAACGAGTAACGACGATACGACGAGGGTGGTCTCTGCTTTTTGCATGATATACCCCTCTCAGCACAGATGCTTTTTGGTTTTGCACGTTGACACAAATTGATTCCATGTTCCATGTACTTTGCGGCGATTGTTTTCTCTGCGCAGTCTGCGTTTGATGATAGTATTTGGTAGCAGGCGAGCAAATCAACCACACACTCTTTTGCAATGTACGTAGGTATGGCATGTGCCGGCGACGATTCCCAGTCATGGGCTGTCTACTTTGGGCCTAGGTTGCGTTACCCTGCGGTCGCCGTAGTGGGGCACGGCCCTATGGAAATTGGCCAAAAATCTCTCGAGTCTTCAACTTTTGTAGCGGCAGCAGCGCGAACTTCACTCCCGCACCCTTTGTCTTTTTCTCTGCCTCCTTCCCCCCCTCCCTCATACTCCTCACTCGTCACCATGGCGAACCAGGCTGACGCAGCAAAGACGGACCCGCTCTCGGGCATGGCGCACTCTGAGGCGCATTACTTCAACAGGTACCGCCCACGCGAGCCCAGTTCGCAGAGAATACACACTGACGTGCACTGCATAGTTACAACCACCATGGTCCGTTCCCACTCCGCTGAACACTAGGCAAAGTCACTAATGCGCAGACGTAGGCATTCACGAGGAGATGCTGGTACGTAGCGCCCGAGTCTGAGTCTGCATTCCTGCGAGGCTGCATTCACACCCACTGCATCGGCCCGAAGACTGACGAAGCTGCTGCAGAAAGACGAAGTCCGCACCAAGAGCTACCGCGACTCAATCTACCAGAATGGCCACCTCTTCAAGGACAAGGTCGTCCTGGATGTCGGATGCGGAACATCCATCCTGAGCATGTTCGCCGTCAAGGCAGGTGCAAAGCACGTCATCGGTGTAGACATGTCGACCATCATCGACAAGGCGCGCGAAATCGTCGAGGCCAACGGCATGTCGGACAAGATCACACTGCTGCAGGGCAAGATGGAGGAGGTTGTGCTGCCATTCGACAAGGTCGACATCATAATATCCGAGTGGATGGGCTACTTCCTACTCTACGAGTCCATGTTGGACACGGTCCTGTATGCGCGCGACAAGTACCTCGTCAAGGACGGCCTCATCTTCCCAGACAAGGCCACCATCTTCATGGCCGGTATTGAGGACTGCGAGTACAAGGAGGAGAAGATCGGATGTGAGTCTGAAAACCTTGCCAAATTCAGCCCAGGCAGCTAACACAGCATCAGTCTGGGATAACGTCTGGGGCTTCGACTACTCTCCCCTCAAGGCCACCGCCATGACCGAGCCCCTCGTCGACACGGTCGACATCAAGGCCGTCGTCACCGACCCCTCCCCTGTCCTCACCCTCGACCTCTACACGTGTACTGTTGCCGACCTTGCCTTCAACATGCCCTACAGTCTCAAGGTCCGCCGCTCAGACTTTGTCCACGCCGTCATCGCATGGTTCGACATTGAGTTTGCCGCCTGCCATAAGCCCATCAAGTTCTCGACAGGCCCCCACACAAAGTACACCCACTGGAAACAAACCGTCTTCTACCTCAAAGACGTCTTGACCGTCGAGGAGGGCGAGAGCATAACCGGTGTCCTCGACACCAGGCCGAGCGAGAAGAACCACCGTGACTTGGACATCAAGATCTCGTACCAGCTCGAAACGGAGGACATGCACAGGCAGGTGTCGGGCAACGCGCAGTACAAGATGTGCTAGACGCCAGCAAAGTATTGCTTTTGATTGGATAGGACCTCATGATAGACTTCCTTTGTGGAGAGGTTCCTTTTTGGCGTTGGGGAAAACGGACATCTTCGCATATACCAAAAACTTAGGGTAGCATGATGCGCATGTTCACGAGGTCACGAAAGCAGGGACCATATTCTGAAATGGATTGGGAATTCCTCCCCTACAACCAAAACAATGCCCGTTTCATATCTACCTGTGACGTTGTAAATGATCTGGAAGTGTAGGTTGTGATTGTTGTGTATGGTCGATTGTGTGTGTGTGTGTGTGCACAAGAGCTCTGGGATGATCAATGCATCAAGACTCCATTTGAATGCTTTGCTTGCAGTGAAGCTATGTGGGTATCTATGCAACCCAAAGTACTCCTGAGATGGCCAAAATTAGCCAAACGTGGCTCCATGTGCAGTATGTGCCGCTAAAATGATGTCCTGCTTTGCAAAATATTCCCCAAGCTGTTCGCTCCGCATATCAAAATACTCAATATGACTCCATAACCCCAAGCTGATTGCCCACAGAGCTGGCAAGTAACGTAGTCGGAGATGATCAGTAGTTGTCATCATATCCTTCAAAGCCTTCTTCCTCGCTCCTGTAGTTTCGCTCCAGATCTTCTTCATCTTCCACCTCCTGCTCGTATTCCTCCTCCTCCTCCTCCTCCTCCTCCTCTTCTTCTTCTTCTTCTTCGCCTTCAGCATCCTCGTCTGGGATCTGAACCACGGGCGGCGTCTGTACGGTCTGGCTCGCTGCCGGACTAGCACCTGTGCCACTCCCAGTACCAGAAGGCGAGCTAGCCATGTTGCCGCCGGGGAACAGTTCCTTAAGTCGATCGTAGTTGATGTGATTACTGAATTGTTTGCTCCTCTTCTTGAGCATCTTGTGTGCTGCCTCTGCCGCACTAGCTGCAGGTTGGCCTTCGAGCACGGAGCCGTCGCCCATCTGGTGGTGCTTGCGCTTCTGCTTTGGCTTCTTGGGCTTATCTTCAGCGGCCTCAAGCTCAGCTTCAAGCAGCTTCTTTTGCTGGGCGCGCAACCAATCTTCATTCTCTGTGATCCAGATGAGCTCTTTCCTGCGGACTTCTTCAGGGGCGAGAATGCAGTTTGCGACATCGGGGTCGTCTTCAAACTCGTCTTCCTCGATATCAGCGGAGGTATTCACTGGGATGTCGCGTTGGTCGAGGTGTGCGCGCGCCATTTGTTGCGCGGTCCAGTTGGAAGCCTTCAACAACGGGTGGTTCTCGTTCTCGGTGAACTCCTTAAAGATGGATTCCCAGTCTTTGATCTGTTCGGTAACTTCAGACTCAATTTCCTGCTCGATTTCGAGGTCCTCTGGCGCGATGACCACCATCTCTCGCTTCCTAGGTCGACCTCGTTTCTTTTGCATGGTAAAGGCTTCGTCTCCCGGGGGGGCCTCTCCAGCGTCCTCCATGACAGCATTTAGCGAGTCTATCAGGATTTCTTCGTTGCCGTCGAGATCGCCATCGCCATCAACGGCGTCGCTGGCCAGTGGAACTTCGGAAGCCTCACCCTGTGAAGGAGCGTTTTGTGAAGTACCATTGTTCTGCTTACGGCGCTTGCTAGTCCTTACAGGTGCAGCGCTAAGACCGGCCTCGGTCTCGCTGTCGTCGGATTCTTCTAGAGCCGCTGCGCTGTCTTCGGACAGTTGGGCGCGCTTGCGTTTCTCCTTGCGTTCTTCCTTTTGCTCCCGTCGCCAAATAGCAGGAGGCTGTGTAGTGACCTTCAAGCGCTGGCCAAATTCGCGGAATTGGTTGATAGTCAGGACGGAACTGGGCGTTTGTTTGTATTCATACAGGCGAGAGTTGATTGTTGAATCTGCAACCTTGACGACGTAGACGACCTCTCTGACGGTCCTTCGGAAATTGTTCATGCGCGCTGCGAGAATAATGCAAGCTCCGCAAAGACCAGCAGGCTGGCGACCTTGTACCATCCAGTCGCGTTTCATCCGCTTGAGAATCTTGCAAGCGTCCGCGGCAACCCGAAAGGAGTCGTCCCCGAACTCGAGTTTACGGCAGTATTTCAGCATCAGAGGCTCGATCTCCTGAACCGCCGTGTTGCCAACCAGCTGTGCCGGATCATTCTCCCCCAACTTTTTGAGAAAGGACTTGTAGGTGTCTCCAAGAGCCCAGACGTTGACTTGGATCTTCTCGGCAAGATCCATGAGCATGAGAGTGTTCTCGGTCTGTCTCCGAGCGGCCATGTAGAGGGCCACAGCAGCAACAGTTCTTATGCGGCGTCCTTGGATGAAGTTGTGATTCATGGCAAGCTTGTACCACATCAGAGCTTGCGCACGCACTCCCTCGGGGATGTTCAGAGTGACGCCAATTTTCTCAATCGAGTCTCTTCCTAGCATTTCGGACTGATCTCGGCTTTGCATACCGCCCAGACCGCGCATAGTACCACCCATGGAGTTGGCGTGACGTTGGTTCTCTCCAATAAATCCACCCTCGACCATGGCTGCTCCGCCTGCAGTCTCACCAAAAGTGACTTCGGAGACAATGGCGCTTTCTTCGTGGACTGTTCCGCAGTTTAGACATAGTGTATTGCCGTCGCCTGTGTCGATGACCGGGTCGGAGCAGCAGTTGTAGACAGCAGTACGCTTCTTTGCAACTTGTGGAGGGAGAGCGTTCCGTCTCGTGTTCTGACTCTGGTAGGTTGAAGACTGTCCTAGTCCACCAATGCGGACTACAGGCTGTCTTGGGCCTGTCGGCCGCCGGGCTGCAGCTACAGACATGCTGCAAGGGAGGAATTGTATCGTGAGAGTCCAATAGTCAGGTGTGTCGCAAGTGTAGTGGAGAAAGAATGGATGTGTAAAGATTTGGAGAGAGGACGCGGTTTAGGCAGCGCGAATCAAGTAGCTCGGTGCTGGGGCATGGTGGGGTACGCCGCTAGGTGGGGGCGCTAACCGTATGGAGCCCACGAGCTCTGCATCTCGAGAGAACGGCATCTGTGCATGTTGTAACTTGGTATTGGGAAAGTATTGTTGCCGTGGTTGTTATGAAATGTCTAGGGCTACAACTGACCACAATCAATAAGCACGTGGGCGCCTCCGTCGAGAAACGACTTTTGAGTCACCATAACTCACCTCGGGGCCAGCTCAAACTGCATGACTACCTCTCTATCACATGAATCAAAGGGTTTCTTGAATATTCACCATGAACAGTATCGAGGCCATACCAAACGCTGAGGTGAGCTGAAGACTGGCCGGACGATTCCTCAATCTTGGTGGCTTGCACTCCGCATCTGCTACACGTAACCGGCCATGGCAGGACGATACCGAGACCCGAGGAGACTGGGCATGTTTATCAGCCCAAGACGCCACTGACATGATGTCAATGCCAGCAGGCGACAGTTGCGCAGCAGTAGATGGTACCAGCGCTGTCTTCTAGAGGCCGGATCGCTGACCCGTAATTGTGTACCTGCAGCAAACACGCACTACGTCGCGGGCGCTTGCCACCAACCCTACTTTCGGGCTTCCTCTCGCAGCCATGCGGGTGACGGCATGGCCGCCCATTATTGGCTGGCCTGCACACCCAACATACCCAAAGTTAGCACGGAACTGAGTCCCTTGCCTGCCCCCCCCCAGCCTCCGACTAAACAAGACAAGGAACCTAGTTCAACCGGTCCCCGCAGCTTATCCAGCTCACACCTGCGACCCCCGAGGCTCCAGATCACCTCATCTCAACCCCAACTTCCTGCCCTTTAACTATACAAACGATTTTCTTCGTCTCTACACACTATGACGACCCGCAAGAGAAAGCAGGACACCGAGGAGCTCGTGGCACTCCCATCCGACGAGTCTGAAGAGGAAGAGGAGTAAGTCTGCCAATCCTTGACGTCATGCCTTCTTCTACCAACCTCGCTTTCATGCGATTCTGGCCGCATTGCAGTCGCCTGTGACCGCTGTCTGATAGCCATGTACTCAAATTCTGTCACGGAGCTTCGCGATCGCTGAGCATATGCTCAAAAGTTCTTCTCAGCCTTACCGGAAGCTGAGAGTTGTCGTACCATTGCGCGATTTTTCGCACCAAGTTACCTCAATTGCATTCCTGCGTCACTTGCCAATGGGCCTGGAGTCCTTCGCGGGCAAATAAATGGCATTGATGCTGTTATCCCATTTTCGTGGCGCATTACCAGAGCTGACCCCATACCTCACAGATACGCTGAATCAGAGGGCTCCAACTTCGACGAAGAAGATGATTCTGAGGCCGAGGCACCTCGTAAGCATTGACGGAGAAAACTCCACTAAGACGACTGCGTCTGACTATCTACAGCCCCAAAGAAAAAGGCCAAGCGCACCAAGGCTAAGGATGCTGAGGACGACGAGGATGAAGAGGACGAGGACGACCTCGAAGACGAGGGCTCTGATGATGATGCCGAGGAGCCTGGTGACAGTGGCGATGGCGAAGACGCTGGTCCACCATCGAAGAAGCCTACTGGTGCCGAGAAGGACCGGAAAGTAAAGACCACCAAGAAAGACGAGCCCGTTCCTGTTGTCGATGACGACGAGGACGAAGAGTAAGCTCGTGTCGCACTGTATGCAGTAATTTTACAAGGTCGTGACTATGGGAACTTTGATCTTGCCTGTCACTAGTTCGAAGAGTTGTTTGATTATGAGAACGATAATATCGTAACCCACGACAATGAGAATCTCAGCAGCGTCGAACAATGTCCAGAAGATGTCGAAGATAAGCTCTAGTAGGCGATCGCCAATACTGCATGGATCATTGAATATAGCCTTGAACTTGTCTAAGATGTCCTTCAATAGTCGTACCATGTTATTGTCAGGCTCACTGATGATATATTGTCCTGCACACATGAACGATGTTCATCGGTCATTGTTACCTTTTTGACACTCCCCAGGGGTGCTGAACTTCATGAAGACATCGAACGCTCGACTGTTCACAGTTTCCTCGATATTCTGTTTATTCGAGAGCACTCTTTCCACAAACAATTTTGGGGTTCTCAACTCAGACAAGAAGACCAACAAAGACTCTCAGGATAACAAAATCTATACCCTGATGAACAACATCTCTGCGTATCTCAAAGAGTTGGAGGCTATAGGGGATCCCGCGGTTCCAAGTCCGGACAATTTGTACTTGGCTAGGGACTCACGCAAGACAGCCAAAACATACAGGATATCGATCGAAACCCGACGTGGAAAAATACAACTGCCTACTTTGTCCCTGCAACATTTGAGCTCACTACCACCTGGGCACGAAGGCCAAAACAACTGATACTAGTACGGATCCATCATGTGACAATATCCTGAACTTCTGCATAGGAACTCATCGCTCCAAAGGACCGGACGATAGCTGGCGCAAGGTCAAAGTTGAGAAATATTGCGAGACGGGTCTAAGTACTTTTGCAGAAGGCACGGAAAAAATGACGGCGACGGGATTATGGTGTGATCTCGATGCATCTTCTGGAACAAGTGAGTGCTTGAGACTATCAAGCCAACAATGACTTTTGGAATCGTCCCTATAATCGAACGATTCGTCAAGCAATGTACCAACAAAGGACTGAAGGAACAGGGATACGACACAAAAGATATCGGTTCCGTTCAACAAAGCCCTAAGTCACAAAGTCAGAATACTGAAGGGCCAGGCGAGTGGTGAGATCGACGGTCTCATGGCTCTATTTGGATCCTGTCATGAGCCTGGCAGCGACATCCATTATGATGTCTGGTGGAGAAGTCATGACTTTCAGTGGCATGGATACAACTAGCGAACACACGCCAGGTACGCGTCAGGGGCGAACAACCGGCACCAGACTAAAGCAACATCAGCCACGGTGGATACAGCCTTGAGAGCGCCGGATGAGGCTTATTGCATTATGTTTGTTTGTTTGTTGTATGCGATCAACGCGTCCCACCCTTTCCTATCATGCCCTGAGACAGAGATCTTAAGATTGTAACTTCGGTCTTTTTCGTTATAGCTCCCACGTCGCCGAGAATAAATTCTGCACTTTCTCCATCGGAACGATCGCCTCGCCCTATGTGTGTGACGTGATCCAGGCCGCTTCCGAGCGGCAGTGACTCTTGCCTTGTACTTCGTAGCGACTTTAATGCATATAGTGATCGCGACCTTGACTGGCTAGCAGACTTGGTTGTGGAGCTCTTCTGGGTCTTTTCGGCATAGTACTTGAAGAGGGGTGCCAGGGTGGGTATGGAGGCAACGATGATACCCAAGTTATTCTCGACAGTAGACCACATGATGAGCTTCGATGAATCGAGGTAGTTGGCAAGATTCTTGACTGTCTGGATTCGTATAACCTGTATAATCGTGATGAAGGTACCGAGAATTAGCAATCCTAGGAGAGCAAATTTCTTCCTCTTCTGGATCTGGCTTTTGACCAGGACTGGGAATGGAAGAATCATGCTAACGGAGTTAGCGTGAGTACCTTGGTACTAGATGGAATGCTTTGCACTTAAACTGCGACATCGAACAAGATCGTGAGCGATGCCACGCTGGTGTAGAAGGGAACAGCAGGTAAGCACTTGCCGGTTAAGATCGCAGGATCCCATTGCTTCGAAACCTGTCACTGTTTAGCTACTAGTAAAGCACTGCGATGTGGATGTAGCTCTGAGAGGGACGGGTATCTTACTGGCTGGCACAAATTGACCTGCACAATGAGGAAGGACATGTGGAATGCTATGCATGCGACCATGACTACGATGGTAACATTTTGTGCGCCTCCCTTGGTCATGAAGCGAAGATAGATGAAGAGAAGACTGAGCTTGAAACCTAAAATAATCGTAATGTAACTGTGGAGCTGTCAGATTTTGCTGGCAAACAGTGCTTAGCCGTCTCAATTACAATGGCGCCCCCATGTATTCTAGATAGCAGAGTACGAAGTCAATGCATGTATCAAATGCAAATCGTACATAGAGTTTACGTACGTATCTAGCATGGTCAGCAACGTCGAAATAAGTACTGTTGCACGAGTCTCACCAGTCCAAAGTTGTAAATATTCTGCGGTGGCATGTCGATCAGGTGCTTCAGACCCAGGCCCCATTTTGTTTCTTGCACTCGTGTCAGCCGTATCGATCTGCGGTCGTCAACATTGCTGACTTACGGGCGATTGTTACCACAGCAAATCCACACGATGCGATCTGTTGCAACAATTAGTCTCAGACCTGCTATAGCTTGACTTTACAACAGACCCAGGTGAATATCAGGGTCCAGTCATCTAATGGAAGCAATTGGCGTTAGCAGAGTACAAACTCGGAGGAACAGCACGAGTGCTACAACACATACCCGCGCCGACCGCTTTGATCATCCAAACCCGAACATACAGACGAAGCAACAAGATGCCAAGTGATGCTGAAGTAAACACAATTGCTACAGCAGTGATCTGCGGCCCGTCGTTTGCAATGTCGTTCGCTGTATTGTATGTCCAGCCCATCGTGTGGGAGAGAATCGCTTGTCAAGAAGACAAGTAGGGCGGTTTTAGGCTCAGCGAGCCTCCAACATGCTACAGGAAGGAGCTTTCTATAGACCGCTGCGGCAGGTCGGACATCAGTCTGTATTACCACTCTGTCGGGATTGTCTCATGTCTCATTACCTTGTCTATAGCGAGGACAGGGCCGTTCCTACATTGCGAGATACGACGTTGCTAATGGCCGGTTCACAGAAGAAGAAACCTTAGCGACCGTGCAAAAAAGGCAGCTCGGTCCGCATCCTTCTTGTCGACCTAGGGCACGTAGACAGCTACAGATCGTGTCCATAGTCACTTCTGATTCGCTGTACTCTTGCCAGTAGGCGAGGGTTCTAGATGCATGCCCATACCTTGCCCTTAACTGACGCCCAGAGAAGCGTACACATGTTCGTCCACTCTAGACTTGGTAAGGATACCGGGCAGTTCTTGGGAGTTCTTCCACGCGGTTAGCCATCTTGGTCTCCAATACAATGATCCGAGCGGCGGATAGTTGGCCATATCGGTACCAGCCGATTGGGTCCAAGGAAAGGGTTACCCATTTGAAGCATTCATCTCCGAGCATCACGTACGATCTAGAGCAGAACGTGTCGGTGTTACCCTGCTCTTCATATCACTGACCTGTCATTCGCATGGGGCATACATAGGAATTACTAAGTAATTACTAACGTTACTAAATTGCTAAGATCTTAGATATCTTCTTATCTATAAATATTAATATATATATTATATAATATAAAATATAGAGAAAGATTAGATCTATATTTTATATATAAAGTTTTTACTTATCTATTATAGTTTTTAAAATATCTTAAAATTAGTAGAAAAAAAATAGTAATTACTAATTTACTGAAAATAAATAGTAATTAAAGCATAACTTTTTAAATATAGCTTTTTTAAAAGAACTTTATATATATAGATTATAGATATTTTCTTTCTCTATATAT
>Ga0265780_10002601_pt1 | contig 24333 bp, 23 predicted proteins | sample P1T30metagenome_FD_192432 | JGI IMG/M metagenome (GOLD analysis project Ga0265780, IMG submission 192432) | Plant litter microbial communities from East Loma Ridge, Irvine, California - P1 T30 | ecosystem: Environmental > Terrestrial > Plant litter > Unclassified | place: USA: California... | reverse complement strand
ACCCCCTCCCGGGACAGAAGACCGACGATAACCAGCCGGGTCCCGTGCTTGTTGAGTCGCATGAAGAATATCACGTCGATGAGATTCTCTGCGCTCGAAACAAAGCGAGGAACAAGGGAAAGGGACGTGAGGTTCTAGTGAAATGGTCGGGCTACCACGAAAAGACTTGGGAACCACTAGAAGACATGGCGGACACCCTAGCCCTAGATGAGTTTGAGGCCAAGTACGGCGACGCCCAAACTCACGACGGACCAAAGACTATCTACGAGAAGTCGAAACAGAAGAGACCGCAACGCGGTTGAAAGGCATCGGATCACTGGAGTTAAAAAGCGGTTTACTACCCACTGGACTATGGTTTATTCACTTACCGGGAACTTAGAGATTCACTAACAAAAAAAAATCAAAAAAAAAATCATATATATATTGAAAACAACAAAAACACAGAAGAAAAAGATTTCATTTTCTATGGAGGCGGCTCCCGTCGCAAAAACCCCGGACCCCGATCATTCCTTCGAGGAGGTGGGCTGCTTGACGCGGCGCCCACCCAAAACCAGAGCCGGAGGAACGGTGGACCTATTTTCGTCGGTTAGCGACGCCTTTCGAACGGAGACCGCGGGAACGACTTACTGGAGCCCCTGCTGGGCCACCACGTTCACCACGGTGCCGACGACCTCGGCGGCGACAGCGCTAAAGTAGCGGTTAGCGACAGTTTTCCCCCGGAGAGCGGGAGATCTTACTCGGACAGCAGCCCAGACGCCTGGAGAGGCTTCAAGGCCTTCTAAGCCTTGAGGACCTTCTTGAGGTCGTCGTGGGCGACCGGGCTGAAAGGAGCGTTAGCCGACTGGAAACACCCGGAAACCGAAGCCCAAAGAAATACTCACTCGTCCTCGTCGGAGGCCCGAGTCCAGACAGAATAGGCCACATGGGCCATGGTGGGGCTGAGCGGTTAGCGACGGTTTTCTAGCGGAGACCGGCGAAAAATAAATGCTTACAGGTGCTCGCACGGCTTCTTCGCCTTTTTGCAGGCGGCGCAAGCACTAGAACGAGAACTCTAGGAAGCTGATTAGCGGAAGCCGGTCGAAAGGAGTCGGAATCCGACTTGCAGTCTGGTCGACACAGTCGACGCCAGACACGGCGCAGGCAACACAGTGCACGAGAGGATCGTCCATTTGGAACTCCGGTTAGAAAAGTCTGGACTTCGCGATTTTGAGGAGATCTCCAGGAGATAACGCACGGTGTTGTTGTTGTTGCTGCTGCTGCTAGCTAGTGGGAAGGAGGAGAGAGGAAGAAAAAGGGTGGGGACCGCGCCTTTATAGGTGACGAGAAGGGGTTGCCGTGAGTCACGTGCAACAATGAAGGCGCGCGACAATAGCAGGTGACTCCGCAGATGAAGAGCAGGAAGCCAGGAAGGCGAACTCCGGCGATAAAACCGCGGGATCCGGGGACTCCTTATGCATGTGCCGGGCCAAACGACCGGACCGCGAGTAAAGACCAGGAAGTGACGTCCGTTTAGCAATCACGTGCGCTATTTAGCGATCACGTGCGTAGGCTTCAACCTAGGTGCACGCGATATGAGTCGGCTGCACTGGAGACCGCCAGATTTTTGTTAGGGGCACGTTACTTCCTACCGGCCTATAAAAGAGGAGGGAGCGGGGGGGTAATGTGAAGGGCGAGCCCCTTGTGAGTGAAGCACTGGCAGACTGGCCTGTGCTATAAGACTTGGCGCGGCGTCCGCATATCTCCTCCCGGAATCCGCTTAGAACTAGACTCCTTCCTGTATCGAACTTGTTGAATACCACGAGGACTCTCTGCGTATGCGTGGTCCACCCGTGACAAAGTATAACACCTTAGCCTACGGGACTTAGCGGCTATAGCCTCTATAAAAGGGTGCTTCTGTTTGAACTTTAATAGTATCATCTATCGAATTATTACTATATCTCCTCTTTTACAACCTTTGCCTTATAACCTTATAACCTTATAATTATAAAGATCACGCTCTACTACTATTTATCTACTAAGGCTTCCCTATTAGGGAGTTAAGAGCTAGCCTCAGTCTAGCAGATTACTCCTTATAACATAACCTTTATATTCATTAGTTATGTTTTGTAGTTATATTATCCGCCCTTTAGTAGGTAGGCCGGATTAGGTATAGACTAACGTTAGATCGTCTAGTTTAGAGGTTAATAAAGAGATTATAATATCGCTTTAGTCTATACTAGCGTTAGTTAGTAGCTTCTTAATTTATTAAAGATAATGTCGCGTTTTTAGTATTTTGAAGATGCTCTAAACTCGCGCGTCGCGTCCTAAAAAGCGGCGAATTCGGGGGTACCGGACTGCCTAATGCGGTTATCCGGGTCCTAGGGTCAGGGTTAGGATAAACTTTTGGCCTTCTTTTGGCTAAGTCAATATCTATTTTTTTGGATTTTTCGAGTTTACACCTTCAAATCGACCCCAATTCACTTCATGATACTACAGCAGCTTCATGTCAATTTAACAACATTATTATGGGTATTTACAGAGTCATTTGGTGGTGGTTTGATGGTGTTGTAGATGAAGTTATTTTTATGGTATTTTGGTGAAGTGAAACACCTCCTGCACAATCGCCAAAGACCACCCTACCACCCCACCAACCTACCAACCAAACACCTCAAACACTTCAAACAAACCAACAACATATAGATTGACTGACTGCGGGGTATTCATACGCTCGTTTGACTGTTTGTTAGTTAAATAAACCAGTCAAACTTCAGAAAGTGACTGACTGTTGACCACCCTGCGTACTCTTCTAACATGTAAGAGTGAATGAACTCGGGAGCCTTGTGCTGCGTCTTTTGGTTGTAACCAATACCGACGCAGATGTGACTCGAAAGAGGGAATATTTGGTTCGAGGACTACCACAGAAGGAGCTCAACAACTCCGACGTTCGGCTCTGCTCGGAGGCGCAAAGCAAAGCACTAGCAAAGACGGTCGAGGGTATGCTCGACGGCAATCGGTTTCGATGGGATTGCATTGAGAGACCTGCAGTAGAAACAGGGCTATACATGGGTGATGAGCATGTAGAAGCAGAATCGAACCCTGTTCACCTACTAGGTAATTGCTCTAGCTTAAAGCGGTGTAAGTCGAGAGCTATTTTCTATCACAGACCAAATCTCCCCGCAACGAGATGACCATTGCAGCAAATTTCTTCGCAATAGGCCATACTTTCATACCGCTCAAAAGCCATGCAGTTTGATCTAGGACCTGCTGGCGCCCTTGCTCACAGCCCAATGACTCGACCCCGTGTACCCAGATTGAGTACGTTCCACCGTTTTTTATCCATGCTCGCGCCTTCTCTGCTTGCTGCTGGTCGCTGTCTAGGTGGTCGATCTGTAGGGGTGATGTCTCAACTGATGCTGCACATGCTGGCAGCAAAGTGGACATGATGGACAAAATCACACCTGCGTGAAATACCACGAAAGGTTCTGAAGGCAGGTTGCTTGGGAACTTTCGCATGAGGGTGAGCAGTTGGGCACCGTGGTAAGCAACGCGCCGCACACGTTGCGCATTCCTCTCGGCCCACTGGAACATTCGATGTTGAGCTTCAACTGACTCATGGCCTCTTCTCAAATATGGATAGAGGAAGGTGAGGAGATCTCCAGCCCCAAAAAGATGAGCAGTGTGTACCAGCTGCGCCCGGTACACGACTTGCAGCTGTTGTGATCGCGTCTGAGGCTCCGGTAACAGTTTGTCAGAGCGAGATAGCTTGTCGATAGTAGCGAGCAGGTTTTCTTGTTGTTGTGCACATAGGGCCGACTCGAAGCCTTCGTTTTCCGGTTCTGTGATGGCGCAGAAATGAAGTTCCTTCACGCTCCAGAGTGTCCGGGCCAAACTCAAGACTACGAGAAACCGATGTTTCTCGTCCTGCAAACCCGGAAAACCGGCCTCTGTCTCATGCACAACATTCCTGACCATGTCTCGAAGATTGCCTGTTGGAGGACAAGAAGTAGTCCATGGGTGAAGAGAAGCCCACGCGTGTGCAGACTGCGCTTCCCAATGCTGCGAAGAACTGGGCAGTGAGACCTCCATGTCTTCTGGGCTTAGGAGTGGCCTGTTGTTGTGCAAATAAGCGCATGATGTATCAAGCTCCTGCGACTCGGTTAGCACTGTAATTAAACAGGGTTAGATCCTTTCCTACAAATATAGTCCAAGCGATACGGCGGAGGCGTTCAGCTCGAATCCAAGCGTGCCATGAACCTTCAGGTGAGCGTTGCCTTTGCTCAGATTCTGAGCCATCTGCCCCTTTACGGAACAGGCCCATACATTTCGCGTTGTAGACGAGGCTGCTGCGGCATGACTCGGCCATCTCAAACGTTCGCTCATCATCACCTAGATATCCACAGACTGCCTGCAGTAGTTGGGCAGTCAAATACGTCTCAGACCTTACGTATCGCCTCTCTCTTTCAACCTGAGTCGAGTCAGTAAATTTCGCATGTGGGAGACCGCTTTGATCTTTACTTTAGAGATCACCAATCGCCTGGTCAATTCGGAAAGAGCCTTCGAGAAAGCTTGAGCTCCGGGAAATCCGGTGTATTTCACTCCAATGGTGATTATACAAAGTGTAACAACAAGGTCTTGTTCAGGATCAAAGGTTGGATGATGGACCATTGGCAGTATCTTATGGAGTCAGCTTTGCATGACCCATGTGTAACAAGGTCATTTCTTACCCCATGGAGATGTATAAAATACATGTCGATGGCGTGATTCAAGCTCTCGCTGCTGGGAAAATTTTCTAATTGAATTTGTTGCCGTGGTCCGTAGTCGTATTCGGACTTGATTCGATCTTTCAAAGTCGCTACGTCGGAGGGAGTGATGGCTTTGGTGCAAAATGTCCTTCTGGCTGCCTTCTTGGGGTGCTGGGGGTTCTCTAGCATGGGAAGTGACCAGGGCTTAGTGGATCCTGGGTTCCATTCCATTGGCCACGGATGCTCGAAGTCTGATCCTGTGCTGGACTCATTGCTCGTACCATCCTCTTCTGGCGGGATCTCCTCCACTTCAGGTTCTTGAGGTAACTGTAGGCTGAGCTGGAGAGCTTGTGGTGGAGACGTTAAAGAGAAATCCCAAAGACCTGGTATAAACGGCTCCAGCAAAGGCCCGTCACCAATGGAAGCGTTTCCTAGCCAGTCAGCATCGTCGCCCGAGGCAAAATAATGTGCGCCATCCAAGGATGGATACTGCTCTTGATATAACGTGGGACGCCCGATGGATGTGGTTTGGCCTAAGGATTGGAGCCCTGAGTCTCCAATAGTTCCGAGGCTTGTCAAGGGTGTGCCATCTACAGCATTGGACACATTGGAGTTCGACGAGTGTGAATCCTGTTCGGAGAACAGAATATTTACACGATGACGCCCATCACTGCTGGCCTGCCGAGTATGCGGATTGTTTTCGGTCTGGTTGATGTGGTTCATGGGGTTTGACTCTGGCTGAAGCCCACTGTCCTTCAAATATCGGCATTCGCTGCCGCGTTTCTCACACAAGGAGCAGGTTGGGCGTGTGCCATTGCATTTAGTCTTTGACCTATGCACTCTGTGAGCAGAAGAGACAAAAGCCATGTAGGGGAGAGGTCGCACCTGAAGCACGAAGTACATGACTTCCGTCGGATTTTGGCGCCAGCGCGACCCACCTCATGCAACTGCATATGGCGAGACAATGTATCCCTGGAATGATCAGCAGACGAAGGTCAAAGGCTAAAGTCAACGTACTTGCGATCAAAGGGCCGTCCGCAAGAAGGACACCGGTATCTGTAGATGTCAGCGGCGGACCGGATCGGCGAACGCTTAGTTGGCATGGCGCACCTGGCGTTGTTTGAGGCATCCATAGCTTAAGGAAGTCAGCGAAAGCTGAATATCCGAAGCACCGAAGGCAGGCCTGACAGTGAGTATGACAAGGTCGTGTTTCTGCGGCATGAAAGCGTCACCTACGCGTTACATATGCAAGCCTGTAGGAGGTATGGCAACGGGCCCTTGGTCGTGAGCTCCCAGCTGCCTGCATTGACATTTGCGGGGTATAGACCCCGTGCGGCGGGTCTGCTTTGCTTAGTTCCGCCTCCCTAGACTCTCGCTTGACAAGGCTAGGTGATGGCGGAGCAGATGGTGGAGAAATAGTGGAGATATGGTCACGTGTCGTTAGAGACACGTAGTAGAGAGCTGGTCAAGAGATGGTCGAAGCGTGCTTAGGGCCTGACCCCGCTGCTCCGGGCCATCCGTAGCAGCGTCACCATGTACATGCAGCAGCAGTCGAGACTGAATGATCGTCGGCTACGCCTTGCAACAGGCTGGCCGGGAGATGATGAGATCACTTCGATTCGGCCTTCGCGAACATTACAGGCACGCATGATGTCGCTCTGGATGGTATGACTAGAAATGTCTGTCTAGCCCGCTACCCTAAAGTTGTATCATAGCCGAGTCACTCAAACAAAGCGACTTGTAGGAAAGGTCCTCAACACCCAATTCCATAATTACAAGAGAACTCTCGGTAGGATTTCGACCACGTTCCTTGTATTTATTAGCTGCCGTAGATGGAAGACCCATATGGAAGTATGACTTGGGTGACTTACCCGTCGGGATCCGCTACAAACCCAATCTGGGCCAAGGTGTGCAGGAAACCAGGTGTCCATTCTCCGAGAGGCTGAGCCTTGGTCGAGCGGCCTGGGAGCACACCTTCAGAAACACTGATCTCGTTGATGTCTTTCAAGATCTGCCAGCCTCCCTGGCGGGCTCGTTCTAACGTTGCAGCAACATCTGGCACGCGATACCCCAGATGGACGAACCCCTGCCGCTCCTTAGGCGCTACAAGGTCGAAGCCGGCTTTTTCACTGCTCCATGTCGAATCGCGAACAGCATCTGTTGCATGCTTCTCTTTATGGATCAATTCGAGTAAGCCAGATCTGGTGCCAAGTGACGCAAGGATGTCTTTCGATGATTCCTCTGAACTGAACGAGCTGCCTAGGTAGTGAGCCGTAAATCGTCCTGTGTTGATAGTAAAGAGCTCTTTCATCCCAAGGATATCTGCGTAGAATGCCTTTGACGCGGCTACCGAAGTGACCTTGATTGCAACGTGGTTCAGAATTGGGCCATCTTGGGTTCCTGGTTGAGCTCTGTCTGGTGGCGTAGTTGTGGTCGAGATCGCCTTTGTTGGAAGATGTGACGATTGTCCCTCTGCGACAGAAGCCATCTTTTGAGCAGATAAGGACAAAGAACGCTGCAATACTGTAGCCTTCGGGTCAGCGGAGAGTTAATTAGTGCGAGGCGAACGTGAGCACTTTGTGCTGCGCGGGCGCTTCTCGCAAACGTGCTTTAATGTTTCTGGCACTCTCGGCTTAAGAACAATTGATCGGTATGCCTGCCTCGGACAACACTTTCACGGCCCCATTCTTCCCACTCGTACAGATTCCGTCCACGGCTGCTGTCACCAAACATCGCTAGCCCTAGACCCTGTCTCCACAAAATGACCTCCGGCGCCGAGAATCCGACTCCGATCACGCCACCTCCACGTAAGACGGATATCCGTGAGTCGGTGCTGGATGTGACAAAGCGCCTTCCAAAGCCCGAAGTCGTCAGGCCGGCTTGCTGAACCCTTTTCTGCGGACATACCTAGAGATGAGATACATAAAGTCAGTGCCGCAGCCTGCCGCCAATCTGTCCTTATTATCGAAAATCTTCACCCTTTTTTAGTGGACAAAGCAGTCACAGCTCCGTTACATTCCCGACTTTCCCGTTTCAACAATGGTGACCCATCAAATTCAAGGGTTTGACGTCCCATTCTTGCCTTCACTTCGTAACTTCGGGAACACCTGGACCGAATATGAGCCAGGCAAGCGCGTCGTCCTGCCACGAGGTTGGAAACGAGAAGGTCGCCGTCCGTTGCCTGAGCCAATCGTCTGGCTCAAAGATGTGGCTGTGGAACTACGAGACGGAATCAAAATCCGTGCCGATATCTTTCTGCCAGCGTCCAAGGAGAACGAACGACTGCCCGCACTGGTCCCTTGGAGCCCTTATGGTAAAACTGGATCGGGAGTTATTTTCAGCCACGAATTTACCTATATCTCTGTCCCCGCACCGGAGACAAGCGGGCTTGAGAAGTTTGAGGCACCGGATCCAGCGGAATGGTGTCCACGCGGATATGCGCTGGTACAAGCTGATGCTAGAGGAACTTTCAACTCTGAGGGCGACATGCACATATTTGGCACTCAGGTACGTATCTTTGACGAACCAATGCCTGAGTATGTTGTTGCTAACGAGCCCACTAGGAAAGAAAAGATGGGTACGACCTGATCGAGTGGGTTGCTAAGCAAGCCTGGAGCAATGAAAACGTGGCTCTGGTTGGCAACTCGTGGCTTGCGGCCGTCCAATGGTACGCAGTTCGACGCCATTCCCAATTTTAAGAGTGCCTCGAGACTGACTTGCAGAAAAGGTTCATTGCAGCCGAGCGCCCACCTCACCTAAAAGCCATTGCTCCTTGGGAAGGTATTGGAGATCTCTACCGCGAAGGTGTTTGTCGTGGAGGTATTGCGGATCCCTTCTTTTGGAAGACGCTCATGACAACCATGCAAGGTAGGTCATCCGCACTATCCTATCTCTCGTGACTACCGCTAACCTGAGGCTGTAGGGCATGGTTCATACGAGGACATTGGTGCCATGACCACCAAACATCCACATATGAACGCATATTGGGCAGACAAGAAGCCGAAGCTCACCAACATCGACGTGCCAATGTATGTGACCATGAGCTATTCAACCGGCCTCCATACCGAGGGTTCATTCAGGGGGTGGAAATATTCTTCGTCTAAGGACAAATGGTGAGTAACCCCTCTGTGGAATTTGGAATTTTGCTAATAGTAGGCTTAGGCTCCGTATTCATGCGACTCAGGAATGGCACGATCTCTACCAGCCCGACAATAATGACGATTTACAGCGATTCCTCGACCGCTATCTTCTCGGAAAAGATAATGGATGGGAGAACACGCCAAAAGTGAGAGTTTCGCTACTACGTTTCGGAGACCGCCCGGACATCACAAACCGGCCAGAGGATAACTACCCTCCTGCTCGCACACAGTATCATACACTGTTCCTGGATTCGACAGATGCAAAGCTCTCATACGAAATTCCCAGCAGCAACGGTATGACATCGTACAACGCGGGCCCATGGGAGGAGAAGGGCGTCCATTTCACGTACACTTTCCCAAAGTATACGGAGATTTTGGGACCTTCGAAGCTCAAGCTGTTCATGTCGACAATGGATCAAAACGACATGGATGTATTTGTCATCTTGCGCAAAGTCGACGTTGATGGTAACATTCTGGTCTCTCTGAACGTCCCGTTAGATCGTCAACCGCACGGCACGAAGCTAGGGCAAATCGAGGACCTCTGCCTATACAAGCATTGGGGTCCTCTTGGTCGCTTACGCGCTTCTAAACGCTCACTCGGGCAAGATCCAATGTTGTCAAAAGAACAGCTTGAATCGCAAGCGCCAACTGAGTTGTGGTTGCCGTGCGACAAGGAAGAAGAAATACCACCAGGCACAGTTGTTGAGCTTGATGTCCCGATCTGGCCGACTGGTATAGCCTTCGAAGCTGGAGAGTCGTTACGTTTGGAGATCAATGGCCACATCCACGACCTACACGAGTATCCTGATGTTGGGCGTTTGATGCCTAATCTGAACAAAGGCGTGCACTCTGTACATTCGGGCGCTGAGTGGCCTTCCCAGATCATGTTACCGCTCTTGTTCTGAAAGGCCATATAAGTAGCATCTGCTATCAGTTTCAGAAATCTCTATCTCCAGAAATCAACTTTGTATCACTCCGTTGTCTGTAAATTAAATTTTGTAATCCCGAGATGGTTGCAAAGCGCTCTGGAGCGGACAGCCCTCTCTGCCGTCTTCTCGCGATCATTCAATCAATAGTTATGTGCACATCGATCATTCCTTCTAGGATGTGGCTGACCATCTATGAATCCAAGGCTGGGTGGAGGTACATACGACAGCGATTACGAGGTTGACTCGCTTTGTACGGCATATTGAATGAGGGTCCAGTAACTGTGTACAAGGTCGACACAATTTCTCAGGCACCGTTGGCCGCCTTAGGATTTGCATTATCACACCACCGAAACCTGTACAATCTCATCCTGCAGCTATGTCGCAGAGCCCATGTATCTAGATACTCGTTGTAGATTGACTTCGGCAGCATGAATCACTGCGACACGCTCAAAGAGTGATGATAGGATGCTGCTTGCAACTATGGAGAAATTATGTTGGACAAAAACCGTAATACATTTTCTCGCGTGAAGTATCCGACAAGAGCCTTTTGCTCAAAATGTAGCCGCTGTCTGGCATTCGGTCTCGATCAAGCGTCGATGGGCTTCGCTGCGTGGCTTGATCTTGACTTTGCAAGGTTCCTCGAGGGCTGTTAGAGGAAATGGTTTCTCAACAACAAGCGGATGAGCAGGGTCTTCTTCGACGTCGAAGCAATATAGCAATCGTGCGAACACGATGAACTGGTTACTGGAAGCGAGATTGTAACCCACGCATTGACGGCGACCTGTGGACGTTAGAGAGGATATGAAAGCTGGAAGGGACTCGATTGACAGTGTGCTTACCTGTACCGAAGCCCAGATATCCTTTCGTGGGCTTTTGCAAGTCATCGTTCAGGAATCTCTCCGGCCAGAAACGTAGCGGATCTTCGTATTCCTTGGGGTCGTTGGAGATGCCCCAATGATTCCATGTGACCACGGTGCCAGCTGGAAGTCGATAACCTTCGAATTCGTCATCTTTGGTCAGTGCGTGTGGAAGACCGGTCTGAGTGTTTGAGGGTCTGGCGAGTGTCAGATCGATCTGTATGCACACATGGATTTGTTTTGTACGTCAGCGCGAACATACCTCCATCTAGTGGCTTCCTTCGCCACAGCTTGAATGTAGGGCAGTTTGTCAAGGTCCTCAAATGTCGGCAAGCGTTCAGCATTGCTCCCACAGACCTCATCTAGCTCTTTCCGTGCGCGTTCTACCCAATTAGGGTACATAGCTGCAGCTGCAATTCCTGACACCATGGTGATGCGCGTCGTATCGCTTCCAGCTTCTAGGAGCGTTACCGCGATGAAAGCAATCTCGTCCCGGGTGAACCGCGTCTCCTTGTCGCTCAACAGTTCCGTGATGAAACAGTCTTTCTGAGTTCCGTCTTTGACCCTTTGCTCGAGCTCATCAAACAGCTGTGTGAAGCCTCTACATTGGCGAGCATAAATTAGCTAGACGTCCCTCACGCTTCGAGATGTCGTAATGCATCGCACTCACTTCAGCGTTCGCTGGTAAACCTTATCCGCCTCCCATCTCCAGGGTTGAAGAAACTTGAGATACGGCATCTGTGTCAAGAGGGGAATGGCGTCAATCTTAGCGTAACCAGGCATGGTATAAGGTACAAAGTCCTCCATAGTCTCGAAGATAGTGTTGAAAGCGGCATCACCCATTTCTGCGCGCACGCCAAAGACAACGCTCAAGATGACTGAGCTTGCGTAGCGTGCTAAAGACAGATACCAGTCTTGAGGCGCGTGAAGGACGTGGTACATCAACGCCCTAGACTCTGTATCTTGGAAGGGGCGGAACATGCTTTTTTTCACGTTGAGCACCTGGTGCATCAATTTTCGCTGCGCTCGCCATGTGTCGTTGTTTGGCATGAGTACCATGCGTTTGTGACCCGACACGATGTTGTGGGCGGTCGGCAAGCTCATGCGTGACGAGTAAATGGCCGCCCTCTTCTCCAGTAGCTCGTAGGCAGTTCTGCGCGAGTTCAGGATGACCCAATAAGATCGGCCAAGCTTCAATGTGAACCTAAACGGTCAGCAGGCCTTCTCAAAAATGGACATGTGAGAATACGTACATCTCTCCATATGTCTCAGCAAGCTTTGACAGAAATGGACCGTGATCGGTTGATGGCATCTGAAGCGCATTGCCAATAAGAGGCAATCCTGGGACCAGGTTTGGAAAGTTATACTTGGCACGTATGGAATAGTCTTCGAAGAGAAGGAAGACGACATAGCCGACCAGGACGAAACCAGCCGCGGTCAGCCATGGCACCTCAATTTCGGCGAGAGTATGCATGTTGGAAGCCCGTATCCGTGGAATTGAGTGGATGGTGAGAGTCGATGGTGAAAAGCTGTGGTTGGCGCCGCTTGTGACCCAAGGCGAAGTGATTAAGTCGAGTTTAGGAGTCAATATTGATAGATCAGAGCGGGAGCTGTCGTATACTACCGTTGGCCTTATTTGATGGAATCACGAATGTTTGTCTGGCTATAGTAGCCGTTTGGCATTGCATCCTGGCAGCAGGAAGTAGGGTAATTTCGGAAGTAGGGTTATTTCTCCACTCAACTCCGCTTTTCGGTGGCCCGCGTGGTGGGCTTTGAGTTAGTGTGGAGCTACAAACACCAGACCGATAGCCAGGGCCGGAAGCCTAATTTTCTCCGGTCTCTCGGAACTTCCACTTCCGTCTCCTTCGGCCCCTCGGGTCTGTCGTCTGTGGAGTTGTGGTCTCTTTGTGCATCCACGACCTGTGACGACAACCAATTACTACCAGTCAAGCAAGTCACTATACTTACCTAGCAGATCCCTCTCTATCAAGGAGTGCAAAGAACCACCACAGCCCGTTTCGCAGCTTCGACCCCGAGACCATATCGCGAAATCTCCAGCAGCCAGAGCACAGCCATATTTGACTTGGACCAATGGCTCAGCCAGAAAACCACACCTTGCCGCTTAGTCTGCAGGGTAAGGTCGCCCTTGTGACTGGTTCTTCTTCAGGTCTCGGGGCGACTATGGCCAGGGAGTTCTCGAGACGTGGTTGCAGCGTCATCATCACATATCCAAACAAGGCTGAGGAACATTTGGCGGAGGACGTGGTCCACAGCCTCGAAGGCGACTCTGCGTCTTTGCTGGTCATGGCAGATCTGTCCACCACTGATGGCCCAAGCAAGCTAGCACAGGCTGCGGCGGCACGCTTCGGCACGGTCGATTTCCTGGTCAACAACGCCGGCGTCGCTGCACTCGATGAGATTGACGCCATGTCCGATGATGACATACTTAAGACATGGGATCGAGTGGTCAACGTCAATGGGAGAGGGACGATGCTCCTGACGCGGGCAATTCTCCCCATCTTATCTCGGCAGAATTCCCGCATCATAAACATTGGAAGCGCGACGTCCCGGGATCCTGACCCTGATTTGACCATCTATGCTGGATCGAAAGGGATGATAGAAGCTTTCACGCGCTGCTGGGCACGATACTTCCCGCGGAAGTACGGCTGTACCGTGAATACAGTTGCACCTGGTCCCACTACGACGGAGAAAATCATGTCCATGCCTAGTGATTTCTTGGATGTCGTACATGCGAGATGCGACAATATACCAGTTGCGCCAAGGATGGGAAACCCCAACGACCTTGCTTGGGTGGTTGCGACACTGTGTGAGGAGAAAGCCGGTTGGTTGAATGGACTGTACATTCCAGTAGCTGGAGGAGGATTACTTACCTGACTCCTGTAATGTTGCAACTCAAGTCGTGGTCATGATCATGGGTACTCCACAAGATATGTTGCTCGCCAGTGACCTTGTTCGTCGGCCCACAGTATTATGGTAACAACGGGCTCTTCACGAGCCTGACGGGCCAGCTTTTGTGAAGAGGTGACAGGGTGTGATAACTCGCTCCTACAGTCAGGGTCGTCGGGCAGCGAGCTGCGTAGGACGCAGCACGGGTCCGAATTCTGCAGCATGCTCACCTCGCCCTAGAAGTGAGCAGGCCAACGACTCACGAGTCTCCTTGGTGTATAGGATAGTTAGGTTTCCATCTTTCATAGGAGCCGCGTGCTCAACTCATGTATTGGGGTCAGTGACTACAACGAACCGTATTCATTGTGCCAACCCCTTCTTCCCTCGCCTGAATCAACCCTTGGTTTAACTCGACCTAAACCCAGCGGCAGACCACCCCGTCACACAGGGCCAATCCATGCCCTTGCAGCAGAGTTGTAGACACAAGCTCAGCTAACGATTGCCGGGCACTTTAGCCTGCGATTTACCTTACGTGACAATTATGCAGGCGCTGCTAATATTGAAACGTTAGGCTTTCTACTACAAGTCATACTTGCTTCTCGTGCATAAATCAAGGAACGTGGCTTGTGGGGCGTCAAGAGTCGCCAGCACACGGAGGTAAACTTTTATGAGCATAGACTTACCAAAGTTATTGCACACTTCCATCACCGGCCGCTAGTCACGAGCTCCACATAGAAGTCCGCGACTCGAGTTTCCACGCTCGTTCATACAAAGGTTCTATGCCATCAAAGTAAGCGGAGTGCATGTGCCCGATTACCAAGTCCGACGCCGTTGCTTTGTGTGCTCCCCGTGCAAATCTTCACCTTGGAGATGACATCGAACAACGATGGTTTGTTTCAGCACCGGAGAGCGTGTCCTAGGCCGATGTGTGGGCAACCAGCCCCTCTTTACTCCATTATGAGTCTACCAACAAGACCCCGAACGCTAAACACCTTGGCTCCGAGATGTGGAGCCCGAGCTCCAGATCATCACCCGACGGCACAAAGTACTCCGAAGAAAGTTTTGAGCCTGTAAATATCAAAAGAGATGTTCCGCAAGTCTACTTGACGAGGATTTTTGCAAAGGATCAAGCACATTGGCTTGCAGATATCATCAAATACACATATTTTGCGCAGCGCAATATGGCCGACCAAAATGGCGACACCGGTTGCTGGGACGGGTACACTATACAAGCCGAGTCGCAGGCCATATTCGACCGGACTGTCGCCGATGTACGCTTGGACCTGCCGACCGAAATCAAGAGTCTTGCCTCGACAGTGAAGTTCGATGGTGAAGAGCAACATCCTTTCTTCCCTGTGCCATACAAATGCGCAGAGGCACAAGCAGGCCTACTTGGCTATGTCGCTCTTCTATCAAATGCGATATCGAAACAACGCTACGCACTTGACCAAGAGGTCTCCATCGACGTGTAAGTGAGATTCGACATTTCTTGTCGCTGGCGACTAACGCTGGAATAGGCCACAGGCGCTGCTCAATGGTCTTGCTGCACTGTTTGTACGCATGGACGGAGACTATCTGACATTCAGTAAGAAGATGATGACTGCTGTCAAGCGTTGGGATCATGGAAATACACGAGAGCTGTATCGACAGCTCGCAACAAACATCTACAAGACTGCAGACGACAGCTGGTATGCATTGCATGGAAACATGGACCCGACACCCCTTCTCTCCATGTTATCAAAGCCTCAACACGACGAGCAAGGCCTCGAATGGGATGAGATCTTGGACATGTACTCAAAATCTGTCTCACAACTGGATTCGAAGACCTTGGACAACTGGAGTGCCAATGTTTATCGTCTGCCGGGTAGTATATGTTACGAGAAAGAGGAGTTCGATCGCACGCCGCATGTGAGCATCCCGATCTTGCGTTTGTTACACACCTGACAAAGACAGGGACAAGCGATCAAAGACGAGCCTTATTACAACCTAATTCGGCAACCTCATTACAAGCAGCCACCCGTGGAATGGCCACAGCCAGCTGACACGACCGACCTTCGACCGCTTTCAGGTATCAAAGTACTTGAACTGGCTCGCGCGATCGCAGCACCAACTATTGGACGAGTCCTGGCTGCTTTGGGTGCAACAGTCATTCGCGTCAGTTGCTCCAAGAATACAGAGTTGCCGATCACTTTGTTCGATGGCTGTCAAGGAAAAATCAGCGTCGACATCGATCTCAAGACTTTTGAGGGCCGCAAAAAGCTACTGGAGCTCATTGGTGATGCAGACGTCTTCATTGATGGGTATCGTCCAGCTGTGTTGGAACATCTCGGTTTTGGCAAAGACGCCGTGCTCGGGCTTGTGTCTGATCGCCATAAAGGCATTGTCTACTGTCAAGAGAACTGTTACGGGTGGAAGGGCCCGTGGAGCACACGTCCTGGCTGGGCGCAGATCTCTGACTCGGTGAGTCCAATTGAGCCGGCACTCCAAGCTTCCACGGCTAACCTGCACATAGGCTTGCGGCATAGCTCGCGATATCGGTCGATTCCATGGTTTCGATGAACCACATATATTTCCGGGGCCTAATGCCGATTACCTGTTCGTTGCAAACCAAGCCCGAAGCGTATCAAGCTAACGATGTGCAGAACTGGACATGCTGGCGCAGCCGGCGTCCTGCATGGCCTTTACCAGCGGGCTAAGATTGGTGGCTCCTACATCGTCCAGTGCTCTTTGCTCGTGGCTGATCTGCATCTTAGGAGTTACGGTATGTATACTCAAACGCAGCAAGAGGCGCTCAAGAGGCGTAACAAGACTTTGATCGGAAAGATCAGGCATCACGATGAGATTGTCAGTCTAGGTGTCAAGAGGGTTGCGCCTATTGGGTTCCAAGCAGACCGCACCGAAGAAGAGGCCTACCCGAGTTCATATTATGAGCCGATGGACGGAGCCCCTTGGGGCTACAACCAAGTCGAAGTCGTCAGCCTCGCTTTGCGTTTTAGTGGAACGCGCACCGACTTCCCTATCGGGTGTGCACCACCTGGCTACCACTTGCCCTCTTGGACGGTGCAGAAGAACCCAGACTTTGCCCCTATTGTGCCGCATGCGGACGAAGAAGGGAACGCAAGTCAGGGAGATGCGCAAAACGGGTGGAATTAGACTGTCATGGAGATAAATCAGATACAATATACATCACGCTCAACGATCCTCTAAGCCTTCGTCTAGTGACAAGTTCGTGGCGCAACATGCTGGTTCTCGGCATCGCTTGATTTGAAGTTCTATACCACGTTGTCCTTTCTGCAACTTCTACAGGGAGTGATATGCATAAAACTCCACGAGCCTGACTGACTGACCCTGGTTCGATCAGACCAATCTATGAGGTGATATGATACCATCGTATCTTTGGCGATGCCCGTGGATAGTTACATGTATATATGAGCTAATGATGTCCCTAAATCACGCATGTCGAGCCTGGCTTGGCCGGAGCTGGGTGTCGTCTGATTTCGATCGACAATTCATTGTACCATTCAAGCTAAGTTGTTCTGGTCCGAACTTTTGGTTAGCACGTTGTGTATCCAGGCTCAGCAAACCATACACACCTACTCTTACGCAGCAACGCCTGCGCTCTGCATGCCACTCGCGAAATAACCCACCTTTGCATTCGAATGATTCGAAAGCACTATTCGCAGTCTGTTTCACTTTCCGACGTACTCGCACACTAATCCACTTGGAGATCATCCACATGGTTGTGAACCAATCTCGCTCCATCCGCTTGAAAATGATGTGTTGTGAAATCGCTCTTTCCCGGCTGTAACCCTTGACATTTCTTGTTTTTCGAGAAGATGATCCCTTTAATTTGATGTGTACGTGTCCTTGACGCCTCCCACTATCGTAGCAAATACTATTTTTCGGGGTGGACGTAGTGAATGACAGTCAGTTCTGCCTGCACTGATAACCGGGTGTTGACGCTTGCTCGTGACAGCTTGTTCGTCGCATTTGTAGGTGAGTTGTTGAGTAGCGTGTTGCTACTGGGCCACGGCGCCCGCTCATTGCATCTTGAACTCCGACCGAGCCCGATGGCTGCGTCAAGATTTCTGGCCGAAGCCGACGGACACACGAAGAAATCCGACGGAGGCCGGTATTCCGCGCAACAGCCGATTTTCTGCCCTCGCGCCACGAGACTGATAGAAGGGCTTGTGTTCTCTATTGTGGTGATAAGCCGGGTCAAGATAGCAAGCGTATCTGGCACCCGTTTGGGAACATCCAAACGGCTCCTTCGCGCAGAACATTTGGGGTCAACCAGAGATGGACACTCAGGGCTGTTGTTCCTCGGGTTTTGCTGCCCATGGTAGGTGTCTGAGAGCAATGTAGCTGGACGCTGGCTTTGATGACTGACCATTCTTTGAACAGCTTCTCATCAGATCCGTGGTTCATGTCAGCAAATTGGAGGTCTTGAGGTGTATTGTGTGGCCCCAGAAGATAAAAGTGGCATTCCAAAGATCCTGATGCTTCTACCGGACGGGTTCGGACTGGCGATGCACAACCGCATTCTCGCTGATAAATTTGCTGGGCTTGGCTGGCACGCTTTTCTGCCAGACTACTTCGAGGGTGAGCATTTTTTATGAGTATATACGCAGTCCCTTCTAACAGTATGTCACAACATAGGTGATCCACTACCAGAAGGACTGCTTGGTGCGAACCCGACTGTGATCTTTGGTGAGACCGAGCGGGCTGCCACATCTGAGGCACCGGCTGTAATCAATCTACAAGCATGGCTCGAAAAGCACAGCCACGACCGTGTGGAAGATCTACTACACGAGCTTGTAGAAGACTTGCAAGTCATGTCGCCAGTAGCAGAGATATATGGTGCGGGCTACTGCTTCGGCGGCAAACATGTTTTGAGGCTTGCTAAGACCTGCCTACAAGCGGCAGTGGCTTTCCATCCTGTAGGTTCTCTCTGTCCCATTTGGAAAATTCCATGAGCTGATATTAAACCTTCTAGAGCTTCGTAGAGTGTGTTGATTGCAAGGGTATTCAAGCACCACTTTACATTGGATTGGCAGGCGATGATCAGATGGTACCTCCGACTCTGCAACACGATCTCTCGACTTGGCTCCTACAATCGCCCCAGACAGACTTCGTGATTGAAACCTACGATGCAATGCCTCATGGCTTCGCTGCCCGACCAAATGATGAAGATTCTGCCGTGAAGGCCAGTTGTGGACGAGCTTTTGCTAAAGCTGTGTCATTCTTGCAGAAGAGGGAACAAGATCCAAAGAAGAGCGCTCAATGATTACTGCATCTCCAGAATAATGCGCGCCTCCATTATAGCACTATTTTCTAGAACTTTTGACATGATTCAAGTAATTCACTGTGATAACTTTTTACTGTCTGGTAGAGTAGCTGGTATGTTATGACCTATGTTGTACCGTAGAAGTAACACGAGAGAAAACTGTTAAGAACTGCGAATACTGTTAGAGGGAAAATCATGCAGAGCTGCGAACACTATTTTATTTAATCGGAAGATAGATTTAAAATGGTATCGAAAACTCTCCACAGAGTTTTGCTGCAGTCAGACGAGCTAACGATCCTACTGAGTATCGCCAACATCCTCAAGTGGTTTCCTAATCGCAACCCACTGATCCCATTTGATTCTTCTCAACAAACCTCTGAATTTATACCAAGACCACGGCATAGTGTACGTGTTCCACCCTGCGTCGTTCTTGTAATAAGTGACACAGCCTGGATCCATCCACACGAATTTGCCGACTTGTTCCCTTTGCACGGTATCGTTGTACTTTCTTTCGACCTCTCGCTTAGGGTGTACTGCGAGCTTGAATCCTCCTCGTCTTGCTGCGTTGATCTCTTTCACCATCTTGGAGTTGAATGTTGCTTGGCGCTCCCAGGTGTCTTGTTGCGATGACCACACTTGTGCAGAATTTGGTCCGAAACACATAAACATGTTTGGGAAGCCGCTTGTTGCTAAGCCGTATAATGCCTCTGGGTGATCCTTCCATTTGTCTTGAAGATCGAGACCATCAATCCCAGTAACCTTCTCATGCTCCAGAAATTGAGCAACGTTGAAGCCAGTGCCAAAGATGATGACATCGAATGCGCGTTTTTGATCTTGGGAACTGCCTCGTTCTCGCGAACGGACGCCATCTGCAGTGTAGCTGATAAGGTCTTCCTTGAGAACGGTACAATTTTGCTTCGCCAACGATGAATAGAAGTTGTCGAGGAACAATGGCCGTTTGCAGAAGACTGTGATGGCATTAGTGTCTTGATAAAATACTAAATTGTTGCACTTACACTTAGAGTTAGGTCGCAATTTCTCGCGAAGAACTGGATCCTGAATCTGAGATTCCATGAAGCCGGTAGCTGCGTTGGTCAGGTCAGTATTGAGCTTCGCACCCTCCATTGCTGTCTGTTTTCCCCAAATCATCATTTCGAGGTTAAGCCTGAGGCGGACGAAGAATGCGAAGAAAGGGATAAAGCGCATCGCCCACTGATAAATCCTAAGTTCGAAGTCAGCTTTGCTACATTGGATGAAGTAGGACCTCCGACACACTTTGAGTGTTTATAATCATTTCGCGGAAGGCAAACGGGCGGCGTTCGCATGTAAAGTGTCAAATGGTCGACTTTGTCCACAATTTGAGGTATGATCTGTGCAACACTCGGCCCACAGCCGATAATCGCAATGTTCTTGCCTGTCAGATCGTAATCATCGCGCCAGTGCGCCGTGTGCCATGAGACACCCCGGTATTGCTCACGTCCCGGTGTGGTTCCCCATTTCGGTCTGTCGAGACTGCCAATGCATTGGATCACCACTTCGCTAGTCCAGTGCTGGAGAGTCCCATTCTTCTTATCTTGAACACGGACGTGCCAGATCATGAGCTCTTCGTCCCAAGTGCACTCCTTCACGAGCGATTGAAATCTTGTGCAATTTCTCAGACCATATGTAACGGCAAACTGAGAGTAATAAGACTGGATTTGATCACGGTTCGCAAAATAGTGGGTGTAATCTTTCTATGTCAGCCACATGACAAAACTCTCGCCACCCAGGCTGCTTACCAGTGTTGATGTAGTATGAAGTCGTATAGACCATTGCAGGGACATCACAAGCACAACCAGGGTACTTGTTCTTCTGCCATACTCCACCGAAGTCGTTCAGAGCATCAAAGATGACCAGATCCTCAAGCTTCGTCTCTCCGTTTCGAAGAAGCACGGATGCTTGCTGGATTCCACATATACCAGCGCCTACGATGATTATTTTTCTTCGCTGGCTTGGTGGCACCTTCTCTTTCAAGTCGTCCGGCGAGCCTGTAGCATCTTCGGAGAATCCAGTGAATGCTCCGTAGCCAGAGCTGTCGATGATACCTCCATTGTAAGATTTGAGCTTCGGCTCCGGCAGCAACGATGTGTTCTTTGGAAGGAGACGAGTCTCCTCGCTATGCACACCCATAGTCACAGCTAGTAACGCCTTCAGTCAGAAGAGAAAGACTCGGTGCTGCTATTGATATTGGATACTGACTTTGCTTTTCGGTCTCTGGAACAGGTCGAGCGATATCGAAATGAGAACAGGCTGATGGAATGATGATTGCTTGTTATTGACAATGTCAAAGTGATGATGCAGTATGCACTACTGTCAAATTCTGGCATTCGCTGATTGTTTTGTATCTTTAGGCACACCCGAGGCAGGTATTCTGCCCGAAAATAAGGCATCAAACTAGTACGAATAATCGTCACCTCACCGAGACCTTCAACGGATAGAATCAATTTCGCCGCCAGACTGCAAATGGTCAATTCTTTCGGGCGTGGGTGGAAGTCCGCTACGGCGGCTAAAGAGGCACACGGAACTCCGAAGTCGTATCCCGCTGTTCGTATGAGACATTCCCCATAATCATGATGTCAAGACTTGAATGCAAACAGAAATTTCACATACCCCAAACGTAGTCAAATGTGTCACCTTTGAGCTTTAGGCCGATCTAGCCATTCGTTCGAGCGTGCGCTCTCCTTACATAGATTCTGCGTCTCAATTGAGCCTTGGTAATTATTCCCATCGTCGACGATGGGTAGTGCTTGATTAATCTGTAGGTAGTGTATGCCCAAGTTATAGCTTCAAGTCTAACAGTGCTGCGAATCTCTCGGAGGTATGATCTGTAGTGAGGACATGTAAAATAAGCTCTGCCGAGCCTCCAAACTCGTACGTGTACATCCGAGAAGCCGACACAGCCCCGTGCGCCCTTTCCTCGAGCCCGGCTCTTCCTTAGTCGATCGTTCCTCATGTGACGTGTGCCCTTGACTTCACTAAGCTAAGCTTGCAGGAGGTACTCACAGCTGTTGTTCCATGTTCGGCGTTCGACTGCGACGGATGAAGGCCCCATCACGCGCCGGTATGAAGCTTTCCGGCATCACTAGCAACCCGCTGAAAGATGTACTCTTGCTTGGACCTTCCACTCATTTCCAATCTATTAGAACTCTCGATAATGACGACCGGTTCCGGTGTTAGCAGTGGCCGCCGTAATCTTTTGCGCGCATCGTATGCCTGTTAGCATTGCCGTACAAGGAAAAGAAAATGCGGCCAGCGCCCGCCGTGCCCGAGCTGCATCCGGCGCAGTCTCTGCATTAATCAATCAATCATTCTAAGATAGATAGATGAATTGACAGTAACGTCATCCGCGGGGTACCGCAAAACGCGTAGAAGCGCGACAGAATTCACGCGACCTTTGTCTTCCGCCCCCTGTAACACCCATAATGAATACTATATCACAAAACCCAAGTGACAGTCCTGAATCTAGGATGCAAGATGCACTTCAGGCTCACAAATCGGGCAAGTACCGGTCTGTTCGAGCTGCTGCGATCGCGTTTTCCATCCCTCCCTCGACGCTGTCCTACCGCATTGCCGGGCGTGCTTCTCGCTCTCAGGCTCATGAATCTGCACAGATACTCTCGTGCGCCGAGGAGAAGACTCTCGTACGATGGCTTACACGTCTGACCCGCACTGGATTTCCTGCATCGCCTGCTTTAGCTATAAAAATGGCTGAAGAAATCCGACGCGGCCGCCTCCAGCTTTCGAAGACACCACCACCTCTTCTGCGGCCGATTGGTGAGCACTGGATCGACCGCTTCAGAGTTCGACGTCCCGATATCCACACCTTGTGGACGCGCCAGATCGAACACACTCGGCATCATGCGATGAACAGTGACGTTTTGAGAACATGGTTCGACGCCGTGACAGGGGTCCGCATCGCGCACCACTACCGGCCGGAGTGCATTTACAATATGGACGAGTCCGGTCTTGCTGTCGGAGCGAGTCAGTCGTCAAGAGCATTGGTCAGTGTACGCGAAAAGTCGAGTTGGAAGGTCATCGCTGGGCGACAGGAGTGGATTACGGCAATAGAGTGTATAAACGCCGCTGGTGTTGCGATACCGCCTCTGATCATCTTCAAGGCAAAGCATACCAACACGGCCTGGATCCCGGCCCACACGTCCCGCGATTGGCGCTTCTCGACCAGCAACAGCGGTTGGACGTCTGATAGCCATGCCTACGAATGGCTGACGACCGTCTTCGAGCCAGAAACGAGACCCGAGGACCCGGAGGCACGTCGTCTCCTCATCGTGGACGGCCACGGTAGTCACATCACGGCGAACGTGATTGCGCACTGCATGGAGCATGCAATCGATCTACTGATCCTACCACCACATTGCTCTCATGTCTTGCAGCCGCTAGACGTCAGCGTCATCTCGCCTCTGAAGCGGGCCCTCGCAGCGGAGACGGACTCTGTCGCCCGACTCGATGCTGGTCGAGTGGCTCGGGTGGAATGGACTAGAATGTACATTCGCGCAAGGGAAAAGGCTTTCACCGTCTCAAACATACGGAGTGGATGGAGGAATACTGGGCTTGAGCCCTTGAGCCCGATCGTCGTTTTGGATCAGCACCGTCCAGTGTCGGCCCCTGCGCCTTCACCACCACACACACCGCGTGATCCTGCTAGCCTTGACCTCACCTTACTCGACAGCTCACCACCTGATGGTACAGAACTCAGACACGCGACGGCATTGTTCAACTCCGAGCTGAAGAAGCCCGGTCCTTTGATATCACCCGCCAAGCGCTTCGGCGAGCGGATGACGTGCGTCCTTCAGACGACCCAGAGCGAGAATGTGATGCTCCGTCGGGAGCTTGCTGAAGCGCACGCTCTTCTCCATAGTCGAAAGAGTCGTAAAAATGGCAAGAGGGTCGCGTTACAAGGTAAGTTCGTGTTTAGTACGCAAGAAGTGTTCGAAATAGCCAAACAAGCGGAAGTGAACTCCGCCGCAAAACGAGGCCGGAAGAGGTCACGTACTACAGCTATTGATGCAAAACTTAGTGTTGGCGAAGATGAAGTGCATGAGGCTGTGTGTGATGATTCTGAGTCCGATTGTATCATAGTTGCGGGCAGTAGAGCATTTCAAAGTAGCAAAAATGCGAATTCGTGTTGCGCTTCTACGCGTGTTGCGGTACCCCGCGGATGACGTTAGCAGGAATTTTAGTTGCCTTGGTCAAACTTCTTCTATGCTAGGTTCCATTGTCGCAATGACCCCTGTAGTACGTAATCTACCAAAGAACTACCGTCAATGTACGGCGTCACGACTGGAAAGATCGAGGTAGTAACGTTAATCTATGTAAACTCAATTCATATACATAGACAACCTTGAAGACAAGTTTACAGGTAAAGCGGCTCGTGGCTTGAATTTCCGAGTAATACCAGGTTCGAAGACTGCTTGATTCTAAACATACAAAAGATGA
>Ga0265780_10002600_pt1 | contig 24334 bp, 20 predicted proteins | sample P1T30metagenome_FD_192432 | JGI IMG/M metagenome (GOLD analysis project Ga0265780, IMG submission 192432) | Plant litter microbial communities from East Loma Ridge, Irvine, California - P1 T30 | ecosystem: Environmental > Terrestrial > Plant litter > Unclassified | place: USA: California... | reverse complement strand
CGGGGTACATAGATTGAGCACCACAATCTCCGTCACCAGGTCATCAGATCATCAAAGAGAATTGAGTACGACCATGACCTCTCGCCCGTTTGCCCCTCTCTCGTGGAACGAGGTGGTAGACAGACTGCATCTATCTGCGTCGGGCTATCATGGTACAAGACCCATGACGGCCTCGTATATTGGTTCCACCTACCGGACAGGCTCACACCACCTCCACGCCTTTGACCTACACTCCAGTCGCCACGGAAGCCATGGTCGTGCAATTATAAATTATTGCAACAGTTCCTCACCTCCAGGTCTGTGTTACCCGGCGGCCCGACACGGGGCATATTAAACCCAAGCGCTTGTCTCGGATCTGTTCTGGACGGTGAGGCTGGTGGTCGGAAACGCCTCGTTTTGCGCCCTCCACACCACCTCCAGGTCATGTCGGCAGTAAAAGCCGTACCAGATTATCCGCAGCACACCACTGGCTCGTTGTTAATATGTTTTGTCGCCATCACATATTCACGACATCCAGGTACCTACCAGCCACGAGTCGAGTGTGCGACACCAAGTACGTCAACACAGTCGCAGGTGCAATTCCCCTAAATTGCTTTACATCCGTATATCATTACAGATCTCCACTCTTCGCCACGCATCATCAGCTCATGCTTTACGGTTCATTCGCTTGCAATGCACATTCTGGGCATTGTTTCTTCTCGCTTGTGCGCAGGTCGAGATTCTTGGGCTCCTTCCAAATGTTCTGGTAGTCCGAGGCCTTCCCGCCTCCCAGGGTACTGCGCACACCTCCATCACAGCGCCTCCACATCACCGTCATGCATCAGCCCCGATCAGGTGCCCGTGCTAAGCTGTATCTGGCAGTCCATAACTTTCAGTGTCCGTCTGCCTTCCTTTTCTTGTCTTCATTACAACTGCGATAAGACATGGCTTCATGCTCCTTGAAGCCAGCATGGAGGTGTCAGAGATGTCGTTCCTGCATCGCCTGCGCCGTCGCCGTGCGTGATCGATCTTTCTGGCGTGCGCCTGGCTGGAGCGGCTGGAGAACCAGGCTGAGCCCTGGTCTCTGATCACCTAAGGCGGAAGTGGCGTAAGGCAGGCGATCCTTCAGGGCGCGTATGGGAAGATCAGCGTGGCCTGCGCCGCAATGCTGCACACGCTTACATGAGCATAAACATGACCTGGAGATGTGCAAATGATTGAGAATAGTATGCACAATGTTTGCATACTTGAAAGGTAGTGTTTGCCAGTAGGCCAAAGGTTAGAAGTTGGATGCCCCAATTACGTCGAAACGCGTCATGCGCCTGATGTGTTTGCTAACCAAGACGTTGGACTCCGTCGCTATGCATATGCCACACAGCGCCAGAGTGAATGAAACAGAAGGAGAAACCAAGCGCTCAATGGACGAAAAGAATCAGACCTGGCTGCATCGCCGTTCACAGGCGTCAAGTGTTGGCGGAGGCAACAGCAGCGCTTGCTCCGACAATCGAACCAGCAGGCAAAGCTGAAATGAATCGCCCCAAGGGGTGAAGTGTGGCGACCAGGCATGGCAGTGTGGCGAACGCCGTGAAGTTGCCTACGAGGCCCCAACACAGCCGTCACTGCAGCCCATCACCAGAGCCCGCAGCAAGTCCTCAAGCATCGAGCTCCTCAGGCGTCTTGTGCCTCGCCAGCACCAAGCGCTTGTACTCGTCCATATCCTTCTCCCACAGCTCCGCCGCCTGCCCATTCAACGGACTCGAACTGCGCAAAACCATTAGCAATCTGTCTCCGTGCCGCATCCCCAGGACAGCACATCACTCACTTATTCGGCTCCCCCAGCAAACTCTGCAAGCTCAACAACACCGTGCCCACATTGTACACCGCGCTCCACTTATCCTTGAGTATATCCAGGCAGATGCGGCCCGAGAAGTCGACGTTGGGGTGGTAGATGGGCGTCTTGAAGAGCACGGTTGGCGGCGCATAAGGGTAGTCTGCCGGGAAGTCGAAGGTGAGTTTTAGGACGAGCGATTCGTAGGGGGTGGACGAGGGCCCGTCGATGGTGGCGGTCCACAGCGACATGTTCTCGTCCGAGGGGAAGGCGGAGATGCCCGGCGTCGGGTGGAGCATTAGGTCCATGAGTTCTTTTTGGAGGCTGCAAGGTGTTAGATGCTATGCGAAGTAGGTATGTATTTCGCGAGAGTTGAGACGCGGAGGGGGGGAGATGTACCGTTGCGCGAGAGCCATGTTGATCGTATCGTCTTCGTTGCAGCTTTGAAATGCAGGTAGTGCCTTCTCCGAGAAGTTTGTGCGAAGCAACTGAAGGGTGCAAGATAAAATCAAATCGTGAAATGCTGGTTGTGTAGGGCGGGATTGTTCTCAAATGTTGCCTGTTCAAAGCCTGGTGAGATTCCGGGCTATTGATGTTTACAGTCCGTGCGGATGCTGTGGTGACGGGGTCGCGTGGCATCCCTACTAGCGCGCGCGCAAAGGGTTCGACATGCAGTGGCCACTCGAGACGCGTTGGATTCGTGATTTCGGGGGAATGAATGAATGTTTGAATTGGAGGGTTGGCAGTTAGTATACTTGTGCATCATTGGTAAGCCTGCTGAGATTCAGAGGCGTGTTGAAGGGTATTGAATTCTGAGCCAGGCCATGACAAGCGATACACCAGCCGGTATGGCTTCAAAGCTTTATCAGACCTGGATGGATCTCTAAAGTCACCTTGAATACGTATAGCCTTGGTTATCGCGCTGCTACTGCTATCTACCGCGGTGCGCGAGAACAGGCATGAAATACTGCATCACCTGGTGAGGCTTGAATACAGGACAATCGCGCCTGCCCATAGACTTGGCATTGTGGTCGTAGGGGTAGTCATACTTTTCGCAGTATTTGACTATGTTGACGATGAGCTCGGTAGGAAGCGATAATAGTTCCGAAGCACACGCCATAGCTGAAGTTTTGTTAGCGAACTCAGTGAAGAGATGTGAGATGTAGCAATGCAGGAAGGCATAGGCTGACTAAGCAGCACTTACGTCATGCCGCGCTAGTGTCGGAATGCGCTTCGAAGCTTCCGACTCGGGACTCGAAAGCCACTTGGCTTGTTTGACCAACGAGTACGCCCGGTGAACAACTGTCATGTCCGTCATCTTCACTCTGCTACACCCCGGCCATAGGTAGCACGATGTCGCAGAATACAATTTCGTCAAGCGGTATATCCTGGGATACCATTGGGCTTATTCTCGTGTGGCAATTCCTCATTCCGTTGGTAAGTGCTGTAAATCGCCAGCCCATGTTTTCCAGCTAACCAGCATACGACAGGCAGCAGGATGGGCGCAAACGATCCTATACAGCGTTTTCATACGCGCCGGTGATCCAAAGCCGCCGCCTGGTAGCCCGCGCTTTCTCACGCACCGAAAGTACATCTTGATCGCATTCTACTTTGCGTACTTTGTCTTCACCATCTACGAGGTCGACTTCAACCTCCAGCGATCTGCGAACGCATACCACCAACTAGGCGTTCCGATCGATGTCGACGATACCGGCCTCAACACGCGCTTTCGGAAGCTGGCAGTACAGTTCCATCCCGATAAGCTAAGGAAGGCCTCCCCCGAGCAACGAGAAATGGCGAGCCATCACTTTGTACGCCTGACGGCAATGCGGGACATCATTCTGGACCCAGTGAAGCGCTTCGCATATGACAGATTTGGGCCAGACGTACAGTGCAACAAGTGCATCACCGTCTCGGATTACGTCGAGTCGCAACTCTTCAATACAGGGACAACATATGGCGCAGTCATTCTCTTTCTGGTCGTAGCGAATGCGCTCGGGTACTTTTCTGATGGTGCTTATTGGCGCTACCTGGCCATTCTTGCTGTCGGAGCCTTCGAGGCCAGGACCGCGATGCGCCCAGACTTCCCAAGCTTCCTGACGCTGTACCTGAACCCCTTCGCGACGAGATGGGGCTTGCGACCCGCATACCTGCCCTTCCAATTGACATCGATTATCAAAAAAGCGACGATATCCGCTGTCCAGTTTCTCGCAATCCTCATGCCGCTTTACCGCCTTGACCCGCAACAACCGCTCAAGCCGACCGAAGACACCGAGGACGCGCGACACAAGCAGCTGGACCGCCTGAGCGCGTTCGTGGCGGAGACGAATAAGGAGTCTGGCAGATTGTTAGAGCTGGAGAGCATACCGTACAAGGAGAATGAAAAGGCGAAGAGCGAGCTGCGAGAGGCGTTCAAGAAATACATGGTGCAGAATGTGGTGCATCAGGAAAAGGATGTGCGGAATGCTATCGGGCAGAGCATGGCGAAGAGGAGACAGGGTGTGCCGCATGGTGCGCAGGGCACGAGATAGAATGACTTTGTAATTAAGAAGTGTCTACATCAACTATGCTCCAAGATCCCGCGCTGGCAACTGAAACCACATCCCATCCATGATCAGCCTCGGATTCGGAAAGCTCAACACCGCCATTCAAGTCTTGGATCTCGGCCACCAACTCCTCCAGCTTCGTGGTCTCCCTTCCCGTCGCCCATTCGAGAAGACTACACCTTTGTGTCACATCCAGTGCAGGCACACATGTATCCTGCTTACAGAAACACCTATAAAACATGTCTGGGCCCTCATCGCAGGGCCCGTCGTACCCAATCTCCCAGCACCCCGACCCATTCCGATGCCATGCCCATGCAAATTCGCCGAACCATTGATAATCCGCGTCCGGGCGGAAGAGCGAGGCATTGTTAAGACGCCTGGGCTTTTGGTACCAATTGGTTGGACTCAAGATGGAGCGGAGGAGCGCATGGCCCAAAGCATCGTATGCATTTGTGGGCTGTGTAGTCGTCCTCTCATCCCCGCAGTAAATGCCATATCCTCTGTAATGCTGCCAATCGCATCCCCTTTCCCACAGCATTGATTTGAACGATGCAGGGTCGCCACGTCGGACCCTGTCCTCCTTCACAGCTCGCATCTCCGCGATGCGGCGCTGACACCAGACCGAAAAAGTCTCGCCGAATTCGACGTATGGCTCGCCGCTCTCGAACGCTGCCGCGCCGTGTTGGGCGGTGATGGATCGAATCATGGCGTCTGACATATCATGCACCCACAGATCAAGCTCTTCTTCGCGGGGGAAACACCACTCGACAAAGCAATGTTTCGTCCTCCTGGAAAAACTCCGTGTGTAACACGGCACCTCTTTCTGGCTCTCTTTCACCGCAAACCTCGCATTCTCGGCTTTGCTCCTCTTGTTCCTTTCTCGCGCCCGCGCCTGCCCGGACTTCCGGCACTTGTAGCTATTGCATCCGTTCTTCGGGCGCGCTTTGCGCGCTCGGTGCTTGTCGCGCGAGGAGGCGCGGAGGTCGCTGTACTCTTGTGGAAAGAGGTGGCCGAAGGGGAAGTTGATGGATTCTTGGTGTTCTGTGTATTCTTCGACCCAATACTCGGGTGTGCAACATGGGCAGCAAGAGAGATCATATGCTTCGGCTTCGGACCATAGGCCGAATAAAGGAAGGAATTCGTCCCGAGGGTTGTCTAGTGATTGTGTGGATGAGGTTGAGGGAGTGTAGACGATGGATGATGTGTCTGAGCTCATATTGGGCGTGTCAGAGTTGAGCTCGAAGTCTATTGGAAGGATGCTGGTGGACAGATAAGTGAAGCTTGTCGCAGAAGTTCACTCAGCGAAGAGGACTTCTTGGAGGCAATAAGGAGACAATCGTGGAAGACTTCGTTTGATCAAAGTAGTTGAATGGAAAGGTTCTTATTTTTGACTCATGAGACTTTGAATGCTCTGGATAGGAATGCATACTCCCAGGCTGCGCCCTTGGCAGCCTGTTGAGGGCGCAGCGAAGGGCGGTGGTGTGCGACCATACTCATCGCATTACAACACAAGCTGCTTAAAAAACGTAAAACTAATATTGGTATTGGCTGCGCCTCAAGGCGGTGTTCTATAAGAGAGCATGGTGACTAAGAAAAATGTAATGGGTGATTGTTGCGGTCTTCATAGTCCCTTCCTCAACAGTGACGTCATGTGTGCAAGCTACATACATAGACACCCTTTCTGAGTCTTTGACCCTTTCAGAACGCCTCTTCTATCAATGATTAGCCGACACAGACTTAATGGCCTACGAGGGCGATGCAAGTTGCCAGAAGCGCCTCGAAATTACAGAACCACAGTCTTCGCCATCCAGATGGTTTCCAGACTAAGAGTGAAAGGAGGCATAAACTCGTGCGCCCCTGATTATGGACAAGTTCTGCCTCAAAGGCCTCTAGATCGCTGCTCGGGATAGCACCTACATGATGGCACTCATGCGAGACTACTATATGCGTAGCAATTCAAGTAGGCTGTGCAAAAACATGCACGGCGCATGGCTCGTGCGCCATGCTCAGCCGCACCTTCGACAATCAGGGCGTCAGCTCAGCCGAACCCAGCCATAAGGATTGATACATATTTTCGTTTGATTGACAAAACAACGCATCCTTACCATGGCGGGGAAATTGGCATTGTACAAGCTCGTAGTACTGGGAGGTGGAGGAGTCGGGAAAACTGCGCTCACCATCCAGGTAACTAATTCTTGTTCATTCAAATTCTGATTCCAGACATCCGGTCTGATCTGTGCCTGCTTAGTTGTGTCTTAATCACTTTCTCGAAGAGTACGACCCAACCATTGAGGATTCGTACAGAAAGCTGGTTCAAGTCGATGGCACTTCCTGCGTTCTCGAGGTCTTGGACACAGCGGGCCAGGAGGAATACGCATCTATGCTTGATTTGTATATCCGCGGCACGCAAGGATTTCTGCTTGTCTATGATATCACCTCCCGCGTTTCTATAGGTCGCATTCGCCAATTTTACACTCAAGTCATGCGTATCAAAGAAAATGAACCAGACAGTCCGCCCAGTATATGTCTTGTTGGAAACAAGTCTGACAAGAGTTCTGAACGGGAAGTGTCATCTCAAGAAGGCTTTGCACTTGCGAAAGAGCTGGACTGTCTTTTCTTTGAGTCCTCGAGTAAAGAGCTAGCCAGCGTTGAAGCATGTTTCTTCGGACTCGTGAGGGAGATACGTACTGTCCAGGCGGACAGGCCAGATAAGGCAGAGGATCGACCGCAGCCTCCGAAACGGAGGTCCTCGAGACTTACTTCTTTGGCCAGTTTGTTTCGTTCCCCAAAAAGCCAAGTTACGGAGATGCGCTCGCGGGACCTAGAAGAACAAATGCACTTGAATCGCCTCCTTGTAAAGACGGCACAGCGAGACAAAGCAAAGACCGCAAGAGACCTTCTCGAACAAGGAGCCGACCCTAACGGTGATCCGGGCGCTGATGGAAGTCCGCTGTACGCCGCTGCTGCTTTGGGTCATACGAAGATGGTGACACTCCTGATCGAATCAGGTGCTGCTGTAAATGCAAGAAGCATCAGAGGTGCAACACCTTTGATGGTTGCTGCTGCCGAAGGTCACCTTGCAGTGGTTGAGATTCTTCTCGCACGCGGTGCCTCAACAGATGTGCATAGCGACAATCATGGCACACCCCTCATTGCGGCCACATTCAGATGCCATCTGAAAGTGCTCAGCGTGTTGCTTCTACATGGTGCTAAAGTCAACGAGCGAGGCGGCCAATATGACACTGCTCTACACACGGTCGCTACGATCGGGAACGAAAAGGTGACCAGACTTCTCTTAGAAGCTGGAGCTGATGCTTCCTTACGCGATCGATACGACTGCACCACTTTACAAGTTGCAGCCGCAGCTGGCCACGCTGAGGTCGTTCGGTTGCTCTTGCTCAGAGGGGCCCATCTACTAATCGATGATACCAGGGGCAGGTACGGAAGTGCTTTACGAGCGGCGAACGATCGGTCACGCTTCGATGTGATGAAAATCCTACTAAATGCTGGGGCAAAGGAAGAGACTTTGAACGTTCAGCCGCCACAAATCCCTGCTGAGTCCGAAGGCAGTCGACTAGCAGCATCGTCGTTTGGCAGTCTTTATGAAGAAGGTTTGGCCAAAAAGCTGGACGATAACCCTTCAACTGATGAAGCAGGGACTTTATCGTCCAGTTTGTCAAACAGCGGTCATATTTTAGCAGGCCAGGGGCTATCTCTCGATGAGATCAGCTCCGAGATTACTTCCGGGGCAGAAGTAGGCGAACAGCGAAGCGCCGAACAGACATCATCTCAACATGTATCCACATTGGCCCATGGTCTTACCTCGGAAAAAGAAACGACACTCCATAATATCACAGCTGCTATAGATGTCAGAACGTCGAACGTGGGCCATAGGCAATTAGTGGCTAATTCTCCAGCCGACAGAGAAGATGAAACATGGGCAGATGTGGCGCATCACAATTATTCCGGATCTCAGAGGATACCCTGGAAGTTGATAAGTCGGCTTGGCCAGGGAAGCTGTAGTGTCGTTGAAGAGGTCCAAACCACAGTACCCGCACTTTCAGGAATGTGCTACGCTCGAAAAACGTTTGCATTAGCTCCGCGCGCCAGACGTAGGCTACTGCTCCTCATTCAGAATGAGGTGGACATTTTGAAGACCCTTCATCACCACCACATCACACAAATCCATTCAACTTACTACACAGAGCGGGAGTTTGCCATCATCATGACTCCCGTTGCAGACATGAATCTTGAAGACTATCTGGCTTACAACAGACAACCGACTGCCGACTCTCCCATCTACTCCTGGTTTGGTTGTCTCGCCACCGCATTCAATTACCTTCACGAGCGGAAGATCAAACACCAAGACGTAAAGCCGGCAAACATACTCATACGGAACGGCCAAATCGTTATCGCTGACTTCGGGATCTCAAAAAGCGTTCTCAATGAAGCCACCACTGGATCGATTGGGCCAACGGCTAAAACCTTGATGTACTGCGCTCCTGAAGTAGCTTCACAGGATAGCAGCTTGAGACGCGGCCGAGCCGCTGATATGTTCTCACTTGGATGTGTGTTCCTGGAGATGGTTACTGCACTGCTTTGGGCACACGGTTGTTCAGTCGAGAAGCTTCACGATGTCATCTCAAGCGATGACCGAAGAATCTTCAGTGCATCATCGACTAACATTCTACAATGGATTCTGATGTTATACACTCTCTCTAGTATAAGGCCTGAAACATCGTTGAACAATGCACCAACAAAGATCCCATGTACGCCGGCTCTTCAGTGGTGCTTAGCTATGCTTTTGGATGATCCTGTCAGCAGGATCACAGCATCTGAACTCAAAGCGGCGATCGATAGTTATCAGGCATGGCGGTCAAATGGTGCTGGGTTTCCGAGTCTTACAGCAAACCCCAGCTGGATTGGCTATTGCTGCTTCCTTGAACAACACGAAGAACAGGAAGCCTTGCTCGAACCACGGGTGATGAAATCATGGCCGGCATTAACTCTTGATGCAGTAAGTCTTGGATACAATCCATGGCATTGGGATGATGTCAAACGCAGAATGAGCTTTCGTACCTAGGGTTTTCAAGACACTGGGCTTGGCACGTATACAATCTGGGCCCGCTGTATGCGACAACGCCCTCCCTACGATGCATGAGCTTGGAGCAGTTCGAGGGAATATAAAACCTCGCTACGGTACTGAATAGGTTCTGAAGATATACAGGCATGGCTATAGTTGCACTGTTCACAATGCCAGATGCGGTGCATCCTCACTGAGCTCTAGACAGCCGCGCCTTCTGATATGTCGGCTCTCACCCTCTGCAGCCTAAGATTTGATCAACATCTACCTTCGCTCGCGTTTAGATGCCCTCTGTACGCTGTAAACGGCAACAATACCCGTTGTTGCTGTGCAAACGCAGCGGACCCACTTTTATCTTGCAATATCGCACCTGCTCGCCCGCCTCCTCCCAACACCTCAACACCAATCTTTTTTTGATCGATACCCAAAATCCGATCAACACGCGATGATGCCGAGCGCCAATTCGCCATGGCGGCAAATTCATAAGTCGTTCTTTGACACATGCAATACATGATACTAACAATGGTAGCAACGCCGCAAGAAGTTGAGCAGTACAACTCAGACATGAGCAGCCTAGCTCAACTGCAGGCGCGCGTCGACGCGTACGAGAAGAAGTATTTGCCGCGGAGGTCGGCCCTTGTTGAGTCGTGGCGCCCTGTGTCCACCATGCCTCCGCCAACGCAGACACCATGGCGTGCGGACATGGAGCGATTCCGTGCTACGGAGCCGGCTGCGCTGAAGCGAAAGGCTGACATGGAGCGGTTCCGGTCTACTGAGCCGAAGCCAAAGGCCGACAAAGAGCGGTTCAAGGCTGACATGGAGCGGTTCCGGTCTACTGAGCCGAAGCCAAAGGCTGACAAAGACCGGTTCAAGGCTGACATGGAGCGGTTCCGGGCCACTGAACCACAGGCCAAGCTGGACGTGGACATGGAAGAGAACGAGTTGGCGGTATCGCCAACTCGGCAAGATGAAGTGGCAGAGGACTCGGTGGCAGGGTCAGAGGAGGGCGGCGTGGACATCTTCATGGAGGACGAGTTGGCGGCATCGCCAACTCGGCAAGAGGACTCGGCGGCATCGCCGAGTGCCGCACCTGTGACAGAGAGTTGGGAACGAGGAGATCGGCTCGAGGATGACGTCCTCTACTCGGGTGAAGACAGTGACCACGAGGAGTGGAATCCTGTCACTCAGAGGACAGAGCAGAAACGAGAAGAGTAACGGGCTTCGGCATGACCGGCCCCAATGACAAAAAATAATAATAATAATAATAATAATAATAATAATAATAATAATAATAATAATAATAATAATAATAATAATAATAAAGCTGTGAAATATCCGTAACGCCTCCCAATGCCATGTCTATGTTATGCAAACGAGCGTTGGGTATAAAATGCAAACAACAAGTCGCCTCATCACCCCCATGTACATAAGTTCAGCCTTCAGCTTCATATTCTCCCATCTACATTGCCATACTCTGCAATCTCCATCTCGTTCAGATGGCTCCTCGCCCGCAGGCTGCTCCTTCTACTTTCAGACATGGCCAAGCTTTGCCTCATCAAGACCGAGCGACGCGGATCTGGTTTCGGTCCGGCTCGCTCACCCCTAGAGATAACGTCTACTTCCACGCCCCCATAGCCGTGCTGTACGGGGCGCTTGCCTTTAGCAGCCGCCGGCGGAGTCGTGATAGTACTTGTCGAGTTGCGAGAGTGTGCTTTTGGTGGCCGGGCAATAGGCGGCGCGGCCGCAGTCCAAGAATCCTCGCTCTTATCAGATCGAGCGTACATCAGCGATGAGCCTGCGGTCTCTGGATCGAGATCCCACTCTTCCCGCTCCCAGATATGGTCGGAGTATGTCGAAGAACCTGACGGTGGATCAATATATACTGACGAGAACGATGTCGCATTCGAGTGATGCCGTTCCGCAAATGGACGCCGAGGGTGTTGCATCTTCTCCAGTTGCGTATCGATGATGTTGCTAGATGCAGTGCCTGTCTGCTGTCTGGTGCGATTCCGGAGCGAGAGAACACGCGCAGGGTTTCTCGGAGGTGGCGTGAGCTTTTCCAGGCCAAGCATCTCGTAGCAGGCTTTGCCGATCCAGAGCATTTGTTCGTGTTCACGTAGATAACGCTCTCCACCGAAGGACTTTTGGACGATAGATCGTGCCATCATTCCGAGCTTGCGACGCTGCTCGGTCTTGTCATACATGCGGCGAGTGATGATCTCTACATCTCGGGGTGTTGGCTTATGTGGTAGCACGGGCGCGGGTGCACCCCCGTCATCCGCATACTGCGCCCATTCGTCAAGCATAGCCAGTAAGTTGATCTGGGCACGTGCCAGACCGTAGGCATCGTTTGGTGCCACCACCTCACTGTAACGCTTCCCGTCATCCGGGTCAGTGAGTACTCGCAGTGACGCACCGACGTCAGTGCATACTACAGGAGCGCCAGTCAGGGCGGCTTCACCCAAGGCAAGTGGCAATCCTTCTGATACCGACGAGTTGAGGAAGAGCCAAGTATTTGCCAGCACCATTGCAGGGTCTGCAGTTCCTTTCAACGCAACGCTGGTGCCGAGACCTTTGCAGGCGAGAATCTCTTGGCACTCTGACGAGTATACTGGAGATTTGTTGAGTGCTCCGTATATGTCAAGTTTGTAATCCTTGAAGCCCCACTCGTTGGAGATGATGTCCGCAGCCAGGAGCGCAGTTTTGATGTCTTTGGCAAACCAGACATGAGAGAGCATAGTTACCGTCGGACTTTTGGTTTTGATGTCGGTGACCGGGGAGAATTTCTGCATGTCGGTGATGCCGTTCACGATAGGGTCGACCTTTCTCTTAAATACATTTCGATGAGTCAGCTGGCCTTTGGAGCTACCAATCTCCACCTCCCACCCTGGGTTGAAGAAGTCTACACAGCGGAGTCAGTCCATAGCTTTGAACAAATTCTTCAATACATACCGGCGCAAGGCAAGATCTGATCGGCATGATATAGAATCAGACAGGATGTCATCTTCATCAGACCAAGGAGAGAGTTTCGGATGAACGGCGGAAGGGTACACATAGCAGAGGAGAGGTACAGGTTGGTCTCCCGCCATGAGATCGCATGGTCCCAGATCTGCAATGTACAGTTTCGTTTGATCTTGCACACGATTCCATAAGAAGCAGAGACACTATGATGAGAAGCCTGGAAGACACTCGGTATTTTGTCCGGAATAGGGATCGAGAATATGAAGAGGTCTCATAAAGTTAGCGCTTGCTTTCAGCACGACCGCTATGACTTACATCTAAACCACAACTCTAGTGCGGTATCGAAGTGACCTAGTGTTGGCAACTCTGTGCGGAACCACTCCGACGCTGGTTGTGCGTTAGGCATGTCTTCTGCTAGCCAAAGCTTCCTCCAGGTGTCTTTTACGATATCGCTAGTCCACACCTCCTTCCAGTGGCGAGAGTCTTCGAAGTAGGTATTCAGGTTAACCAAGGCTCGCGTTGCTTGCTTCACATCTGCCGCTGTCATGTTGATAGCACGCGCACCACGCACAAGCGCTGTCAATGTTGGTATGAAATTGACCTTGATGTCGGTGATCGTGGCTTCTTTCACAAGGTGGTCAACCTCGCTGTCAAGCTTGTTGGTAAACATGCCGTGGCTTGGGTGCATGAAGTCAAGACCCCACAATGGGATGACCTTGAGCGATTCCACGTTCTCCTCTGTCTGATGTTTAGGTAGACCGAAGTCGTTCGCCGACTCGACGACCATGTGCCATTTGATGGTCCGTAAGTTATTGATGAGATCACGACGGCAGGCGGAGACGCCCCCACCCTCGTTCGGCCAGGTACCAGTGTCGACCGCAATCACATGCAGGTTTTCTTCAGTGTCGCGCTGCAACGTCTTTGTTCGTGTGAAGATGACAGCATCGCCGCCTTGTCCAAAACTGAAGAGGTCGCTCATACGGATGGCGAGAGGTGTCCAAGCACTGATATCACTTGTCAAGTCAGAGCTTGCCATGATTGCATCAGCATGCAACGCAAGATAGTCCTCAGCTTTCAACAAGCTACCGCGATCGCGACGCCGCCAATATGGTCGAAGCAATGCTTCCCTGCGGATCAGCTCCTCATCAACCCAGCGAATGACCACGCCGTCTAGGTCATTGCGCTTTTTCCAAGCCTTCCACAATTGTGAACGAGCTCTTGACGTAGATATCTCTTGCTGCTTAATGTTTGTTCGAAAGAGCCGGCTCGCAAAACTTGATGTAGGTGCTTTGAAAGCTAAGAGGGGATTCTCGTCGGTGAATGTGCAGCGCGTGGGCTTCTTCAGGACGCCTAACCAGTCATGGCGTATCAGGTCTGGCGTTTCGACTGAGACTCCATTGAGACTAGTAGTAATGGTTGGGTGAAATTTGTGGTCGTACAGCCAAGTGCATTCATAGACATCAGCACCTTGGACAAAAGTCGCCTCGTGGACGCGCGGCGTCGGGATCCAACGTTCCATCTTCTCGGCGTGACGGACTGGTGGCGCACACCAACTGACGTTGGCCGACATATGTGGTAATACGAACTCTGCCCGCAAAAGTTCATCATCGTACTTGGCGTTCTTACGATAGTGATACTTGAAACGAACCAAGTTACCATGGCTGATGTAGCTTCCTGACTCTAGATGGCCTTTGTGGTTGTACTGAACCTTTGCTCGTTCGTCATCTCCGGCAGTGCAGATTCTGCTCGTAGGAATTCTGCTATTTTTGACTTTCGAGAGCTTGATAAGGCGGCTGGCTCGTTTCGACATATATTCGTAGGTATACTCGTTCACAACTTTCCCATTCTTGTACTCTTCTCGGTGTGTTATTTGCATGTCTTTGTTATAGCGAGTGACTCTTGTTTGGCCCCAGGTCGGTTCCTGTTCTGGTGTGCCCTGATAAAACACCAATTTGAAGTTGCCGTCTTCAAGAGTATGAATGAAAGCAGTCTCTGTGTCGCCGTAGCTTTGAATGACCAATCGATGCTTCTTTTGTACGATAAGACTACCTTTGACAGTACCAGCAAGACCGGCTATATCCTTCCGGCGATGATACAGGAAAAAAGGCAGGGTTACTGACATAGCGGCTCGACTGTAAATCCAAAGACCGGTGAGCAGAAACGTCGTTGGTTTAGCAATAACACGTGGTGTTCGAGACAGGGCTCCGTTGAGCTCGCGTTGGAATTCTGGATCGGCCATGCAGGCGAGCACGAAAAACTTGACCCATGTACCAATTGAGTGGTATGCGTAGGCGAGCGGCAGCCGAATATACTCTGTGAATAGAGCAAACAGAGATACGGCTGAGCGATTCAGCACAGGATGGTAAGAATCTTGAATATCGGCAGTCAGTTGTCGGTACTCCTTCTCGTTAAGAGCTTGGTCACCGCGACACTGGAAGTAGCTAGCTTTGCTGACAGCGAGGTAAGCGCCGAGGTCATAGCGCGCTACCCTTGATAAGATTGTACAAGAATCTTCGGCGGTGATATTAGCCTTAATCCAAGACATTTCGGTGTTTGTGAATGGTCCTCGAGCACCAACACATCTTCGCAGGAAAAGTCGACGTATATCCAGAGGCAATTCGTCCCATTCCGTGTCGCAGTCGAACCCAAGACAAAGGTTGCGGAGTAGCTCTCTGCGGCACGCGATTTCAAAGACATGTGCTTCAGCGCTCGAGACTAGTGCAGGCATCGAGCGTTTGCTGCACTCGGAGACGGTGTAAAACTGCTGGCTAGTGGGGCGACAGGCGAGCAGAGATTCAGTAATTTCGGCCTGGTAATGAGGTATATGGAACATGGTCTCTGAGCATGCATGCAGCAACGTCTCTGCGATAGCCATGCAGTTGCTGCTGACATTCATCTGAGCAGAAGCAGAATTGCGTGAGTCAGAAGCGATGTAAAGAGTCAGGCGGCCGTTTTCGAAGTGCGAAATTGCTCTCATATCAGTGTCGGTTTCTGAAACAGATTGTATAGGGACAATGAATAGCTTGATGAGGTCGTTCTTCCAGGCTAGCACTATTCTTTGCACCAGAAAAGGCATAGAAGGAAATGCTTGAAGCGCCGAACGGCTGAGGTTATCATGGGTACATGACAATAACACGGCGGTAATCTGGTCGCCCGGGTGTCCAGTTGGCATGATGCGGTAGCGGTTTTCCTTCGGTGCGGCCCTGAGTTTGTCGCAGAACGCATGCAATTCGCTCTGGCTGAATTCCGGATCTGATCCAGCACCGGTATATGCATGGTATTTCTCGTCATTCACACAATGTGCTTGGGAAGTTTGAGGTCTCAAACCACTGGTATTGACGGACTCGGTCGAGCCCGGAGACGGCTTCTTCGGCCGGAGCCTACTCATAGTCTCGGATAACCACAGGAGGACATCGAATGTTTCCGGCAAACCCAATTTCGCTGTACGAAATGACAGTATAGCAGCGGTCCAGGTTGTCACCGCCAAAGCAATCACTTTGTCATATAAGAAGTCCTCCGGCATAACTTCCATGAGAATGTTTCCAAGAGTGAAACCGATAACAACAGCGACCAGCAGTGGCATGAGTGCATGCGGACCCGAGAAGATCTTGTTGTACTGGTAGAGAAGTAAGCCGGTATAGGCACCCATGTACGCGAGGAACATGATTAGCCCGATGCTCGTGCCGTTGAAGATCCAGATGAGAGTCGCACATAGTGCCAATGCCCAGACATGCACGCCAATGAAGCGGCATAGTGTGTTGAAATAGAGATGGCGCCTAAACTTTTGGTCATTGGCTTTTGCCTTCTTGATTTGGGCGACGTCTTCGATAGAGACTGGTGACATCTGCTCGGACAGAGTGTGAAGATGTTGGGCTTTGTAATCGAGTAGAACTGCTCCAATCAGATAGTAAGCGAGACCGAATCCAACAGACAGACGAAGTGTAGTATTCGTTTCCGTGTTGAGATTTTGGAGGCGGCCATGCACCAAGTCAATCCAGCGATCCATTAGGGCTACAATGAAGTAGAGAATCCCGCAATAGATCTCGTCGCCAGCATTGCGCCAGTGGATGAAAGAATTATGCAGCTTAATTCCCTTTTGTGATTGCTGCATGCTTTCTAGTGCAACTTGGGTCTCCAGATTCCACGTGGAACTATACGGAATGGGCCTTTTCGTGTCTGTAATACGGCAGTACCAGTCAAGTAAGAAGAGCGTAGAGTCCCAGCAGTCCGCGAGGCGCTTCACAAAACTGTCCTTGGTAGGTCTTTGCCAAAAGTAGCGATCCTTTTCTTTCTTGACGGCAGTGTATAGCTCTTTGCGACAAAGTGCGAGAATGGCTGGCTCACTGAGTCCGTGGAAAACTTCGGGTTCTTCTTCTGATGCCTTGTTTGAAGGTGCGAGTGAGTCGTTGACAGTGACTGTAGTCTCTGGTCCATTCTTGGCTCCATCGGCTGCCATGTGTCAGTACAAGCTCTAAGTGGATACGCTAACGAGTACATACGGCTTGAAGTAGAGGTTTTGGCTTGATCTTGAAGCTGTTTGTGTCTTTTCACATACCACTCCTTGACATCAGCATCGTTCAGAGTCTTGATGTTGTGATACCAGGTAACCCATTGAGTGGCAACATGTCTTGTGCCCAGAATGAGCAATGCCACGAAGATATAAAGTATGCATGGGTAGATGTATATATCGTAGCCCTCGATGAAAATGGTTAGAAGAGGCGAGACGGTCAGAGTGGGGACCACCATGATGATGATTCTACGGCCGTTGAGAAAGCTGGAACCTGGGATCTGATACGTCGACAGCACTGCTAGGACAGTGAGATATGCCGTAAGCCCAAACAAATAGACAAAAAAGATGGCTGCATATTCAGCTGACTCCACCGCAGTAATGACGATGAATCCAACAAGGCAGCCTGCAAGAGTGAATGCTAGGCCGCCTACCAAACGCGTGAGGACGAACATGTTCGCGGCCGAAAAAGCCATGGAAATCAGGTAGTAAGTACCACCAATGGAGATCCACGTCCCAATGGCACCAGAAAGTAGTAGCGAGCACATCAAAGCTAGGGTGGCATGCTTCTGCTGGGGTAACGTCATAGCCGTGCTGAGATAAAGGCCATGTCCAGTAGTAGAGAGAAGAACAATATCTGCGAGCTTCAGTTGCATCCCATGTTCTAGTATAGGGAATAGACTCACCAACGAGAGCAGGAATCGCAAACACGCTTAAAAATGTGAATCGACGGAATGCTGGCATCACGGATGCCGTTTGCTCTGGGTCAATGTCAGTTTGAGCTGCAGCGTAAGCAGAAGCGAACGAAGGAGCGTTGAAAATCCACATAGGAGGCTGGTGTTCGCTCTGGCTGTAGTAGTCCCGATGTTTCTTGGACAGCAACATTCCAATATCGCTGGGCTTGATGTCAAAGTACGCTTCGCAGCGAGATCCCAAAGCAAAGAGCTCTGCGAAAGCTGCGCTTTGATCGGTGTACTGGTTGAACAGGGGATTTCGGTCTGACACTTCAATGTACACCTCTTCGAATCCTGCTTTTCTTGCTGCGCAAAATATGCAGAACAAGACGAAATCTGTGAACGAGTCCATCGTCGTTTCACTCGTCAATTTTTCGATAGCAGCAGTTATTGCGTCTAGTTTCTCATGATCCCGCCACCATAGCAAGTCTTGGAAAGTATCTGCCACATGTCTGAACAGGATGAGGGCATTGTGACGATTGATCGTGGGTAGTTCGCAAAGACGATACCATTTAAGTTTAGCGTTTACCAGGTGCTCGTCGGTGATAGTACCACTTATGAAGTCCATGTTACTGATCTTTTTGAACTGTTTGTATGTCGGCACTTCAATGAGCTGCGCTTCGCACTGCTTTCGCAATGTTGCAAGCACATGGCAGTACTTGTCCCACTCGGAGTATTGTAGGTGCTGTATATACAGCAGAAGATCGGTAGACGATAAAAGCTCTATGTCCTGCTGAAAGCGCTGAGGGAGGCCCGAGGAAGGTACTGGGTTATTTCGAAGCTCATACAAGCCATACTCTGCCAAAAAGCAGTGATACCTGGAGAAACCGAGACGACTTAAGTGTGTGTGAAGAAGCACACCCGTGACATCCTGGACCGACTTGGAAATATATATTAGGACACTTGTCGTGCGCGATTCGAGCTCCCAGACTGCCCAGAATTGTGCGCCGCTCGGGGTGTGAAAGCCGGAGTCCAGTCCAGTATACACTTGCAGCTGGTACGGATCATCCACGTCGTCAGTTGAGTTCGAGAGCGCATTCGCAATGCTTGTGATAGCTTCTTTCAGGGTAGGGACCGCTCCGAGAATACCACTGCTGCTGCCAGTAAAGTTTTGAAGGGTGCTGGCAGCAGCTTGTAGTTGCTTCGCGGACACCCTACTGAGCAGCTTCAGACCGCGCAGTCGTCGTTGTGACTTGAGCACATGATCAAAGTCTTGTCTTGATGCATTGAAGCCGATTGGAAAGCATCCTAGAGGGCCATACGTAGTGCCAGTAGAAGAGCATGAAAGAGGATTATCCGTACGCTTTTCCAGGGCCAGAGTCCAGTCCAACCCACCAGACGTAGGTGACAGTGGTACCGAACCAAGTACGGCTCCATTTTCGTCGATCTCCGGGTATCGTACAGTGAGCGTCGATGTACTTGAGGAATCGTCGTCATCGAATTCGACCCCATCTAGTCCGGCAAGAGTGTCGCCAAGTACTGGAAAGATGGATTGCAGAGGCAAATAGTCGTCGATGATGCTGGAGAATTCCGGCGAGAGCTAGGCGCATGTCAGATGTATGTTTTCTTTCGGTGAGAGGTCCCTACTTACGGTGCGGCAGGTGCGATATTTCTCATGCACATTCATGACTCTCCGAGTTTTGAGCCATTGAAAGGCAGCCAGTGGCTCTTCGCATGATCTTATGTCGTAAATGCTAGTCAGAGCTCGTAGACGTGTGAAATATGGTATGGCGCCATGATAATTGCACCACATGTGCGCTCTTCTCACGACAGCGTGCGACAAATCAGCCTCGTCATCTATGGTGTCCCACATCATGGTCAGGAATGGTCGTTGGCAAGCTTGCGACACGAAAGCTTTTGTTGTCGTCTTCATCTTGTCCATTTCGAAGTAGTCCCGACGCTCTCCATTCGACAGAATTGTGCCATTCCGAACAATGACACCAGAGAAAAGACCGATGTCTAGCTTCCCTGCGCCTTCGAGAAAGTCCGGAGGGCCGACTTCAAGATACACATCTAGGCCGTAGGCAGCGAGCAATTTGGCAACACCATTGAGCAGTGGTGTTGGAAGACATTCCTGCCAACCGGCTACGACGACTCCTGTGAAATATCTCTGCTGGTCTGGCTGTCGCAAGGTTTGGCGAACGAGTTTCGAGACAATGTACACTACCCGCGACAAGTCGAGCTCGCTATTGGTGACTTTGAAGCCCAAAACTTGTTGTAAATCGAGCCTGGCAATGATGTGGGGTCCAAGAGGAATACTCTCATCGTTGACTGCTTCGAGAACGCCAGGCTGGCGATAATCCAACACCACAGAGTCCCATTGTGTAAGTATCTGCGATTCCTCCACTGTGACCTGAATATTGATCGAGCCTAGATATACACCGAACGACGCGGGTTTCGAAGGGGCGGTGTTCTTCTTGTGGACCTCGCTTGCGCTCCGGGAGAGGAGATGGATTCGTTCCTGGACCGACCGTGGTAGAGAGTAGTCATCGTGATTCGTCTGCAAGACACGCCATGTTAGCAGTATGCAACAAAGACTTGTCATCTACACTTACCTTGAGAAGACCCCGAATCGAACGGTATAAATACCAGAGACATGCGAACAGGCCAAGTACCACGCTGACGGCAAGAATGGCTACCAGAGTCCAGTCCCACCAGTTTTGAAAAGAAGGAAGGCCATTTGGGAAGGCCTTGATGCCTAGAAACCCTGGTTCGACCAATCCCTGCTTCACCATCGCTGCTGTGTGTTACCGACAACCAAGACAGTGCTATTCCATGGACTCGCTATATGACAATTCGTGGACGTGAGCCTCGCTCCATGAACTGGGTGTGCGGTGTGTTAAGCGGTCAAGAGCTCATTCCAACACGACGTTCATGATGTCGCTGCAATGTTAGGGACTAACAAATCCGCAAAAGGAATCAGTGATCTCAATGATCCGCAGGACTATAGCATATGTAGGGATTTCCTCGGTTGAAGAGAGCCAAGCTTCAAGGCCGAGCGATGCACAAAATCTGCCTCTGTGTATTAATGACATGTATTAGTTGGTGATCTGCGAATGGCGTTAGCACACTTAGTGAAGGTGCCCGGAAAGAAGGGCTCCACCATCGCAGGGTCATCCACGACAGTAGAAGAGCAATCACGCTTCCAGAAACATGCAATACGACTCTTGGCCGACACGACAGGTAGAAGCGCGGCAGTCATCAGCGAGCACTGGCTGCAAACAATGCCATTCGGCCGGACCCTGACAAGCACGTTCATGGAGGGCAACGCGCGGCGGCCGATTCCATCTATTTCGAACAGCGGACAACAAATGCGGGGCCCCAGTACGGGCATCATATGGATCTGAGCAACGTGGTGAGGTCTGCGGACAAGATGGCACGTTGACGCGCTGCGAGTGGTGAAGGGACGGCGGTGCGGCAGAGGCTGAAGTGACAGGCATCCTCTAGCGCTTGGCCCAAGCTTGCACATCATCACCGGTTTAACTCATGTTCCGGCAGCGCTCTTTAGCCTAACTGTCCCAGACTTCATCGTTAATATGGATCCTCATCTATTCCGGCAGCTCTCGCGTCTTTGTCTCCGAGACCAGCATGATGCAATGCACCTACTGCAGATGATTACTGGGGCCGCAATTCACGGCTCAATCTGCGCAGGATGCATGTGTCCGCGTGCTGGTGGAGACGCTGGCTGTAACACACTGGACGCGTCGTCCCCAATATCTTCGCCTTTCTCGCTTTCCGTGTCTTTAGCAGGATGGCGCAAACCATAGCGTTGTACTTTACTGCAGAGGTGGTGCCGCTTACCACATGCCTGCCGCTCCCGGCCTTTGGCCTGATACCGGGGACCCTTGCCTTTGCCTCGGAACCCTACTTCATCACTTGAGTGTGGCTGTTGTCTTCTGAGCAGTAGTCACGCTCATGTGGCAACCTGCTCTATACACGGCTGTTCAGGATCGATTATCCGCCAAGACCCCTGTGCCTGGACGTATATCTGGGCCACTGGAGTGTCCCTATACTGGATGATTACGTATGCTTTGCGACGCTGATGACACGATTCTTGAGGGTACAGATTGAGTTATGCCCTGTAAGACGGAGATCTCAACTCGAGCATGGCGGATCGAAAATTCACTGTGACAAAATCGATAGTTTTGGTGGCAGTCTATGCTGCGTCTGGACCAATCTCATCTCAATGGCCCATTAGACGACTTAGTACATCTGCCGAGACTATCTTTATTAAGGCTGCTAGGTTCCCCAAAAGTTTTAATATTCACGCTGTTCACTTCATCATCTCACAATGGCATCGTCGTGTCATTCTTTCTTGCGCGTTTGCGCTCTATCGTTCATCCTTCTTTTCTTGCAGGGTGCTTCTGCTTACATCGGAGGCGCCACCATTTCAGGCACTATTTTAATCATCGCGCGCGACACAACATCAGCGGAGAACGGCGCAGCAGCAGGCTTACGGGGCTATGGCATCCCCTTCGAAATCTTGACGGTTCCACAAGCCGGAATATCGAGTCTGCCTTTGCTCAACTCTTCCGCCACACACGGCAATTATGGAGGCATTGTCACTATTAGCGAAGTCGGATACAATTACGACACTTCATACTACAGTGCGCTTACCCGAAAGCAATGGAATGATCTGTATGCATACCAGAGCGCTTTCGGAGTCCGCATGGTTCGCCTTGATGTCTTCCCTACCACAGACTTCGGCGTGAGCAGCCTGGGTGGCAATGTCAATGATGAGCCTGTGACATTCACAAATACTAGCGCGTTTGCCATTGCTGGTCTGAAAACGTGAGTCAATCTGGTCTCCTTTTCACTGGCCGACTTGTGCATGGTGGACTGACTTCTTTTGCAGAGATGTGGGCATAAGCATTGCAAACATCTACCATACTCCCGCAACCATTGTTAATGCATCCATGGCTTGGGAGGTTGCTAAGTTTGGCACTGCTGGGACAGCTGCTGTTGTCAACCAGATCGGCGATCGCCAGCAAATGGCATGGTTCATGCCTTTTGCACTTGATTGGGCACCCTCGAGCAACATTGTGCAGCACTCATGGATTACGTGGGTCACACGAGGTCTATTTGTAGGCTTCAGACGGATTTACTTGGGCACTCAAGTGGACGACATGTTTTTGGAGACGCCAATGTACCGGCCCCAAGGCCAGAACTACCGCTGCAAACCAGAGGACCTTGACCTTCACGTCACTTGGCAGGCGGATCTGAACTCCAGGCTACCGAAAGGCTCCGAGTACTTTCTTGAGATCGGTCATAACGGGAATGGCGATATCGAAGCAGCAGCAAATACCGCGGAGGGCGAGCAAGTTTGTAGCCCTGGCAATGGAATGGCGTCAGGTGCCATTGAGTATGCAGAGCAACCCGATGGAAGCCCCGAATACACGAAGCCACCTGGTACAGGGAAAGACATCTGGCCTTCCACACCTGCGAAATATAGCTGGAGTCAGGATTGTGCACAGCTAGACGAGTTGCAAAACTGGTTTGCTGACCAGGACAACCTTGACAATTTCGCGCATATTTCGCACACTTTGTGAGTCTCGAGATCTTGAAATGTCGCACATCCTAACCGAATCTAGTTCGCACGCCGATCTGACTAATGCGACCTACACCGATGCGTCCAAGGAGATTGCTTTTAATAGAGCCTGGCTAAAGCAGAACGGGATTGATGGCGCTAAGCGCTGGAGTGACTCCGGCATTATCCCCCCTGCCATCACTGGACTACATAACGCGGATGCGATCAAGGGCTGGATGGACAATGGCATATTCAATGTCGTTGGAGACAACACACGTCCGTTGTTGCGGAACTCGAACACGTTCTGGCCCCTCAATACGACAGTAGCAGGGAATGGATACGCCGGCTTGAACGTCATGCCCCGGTGGGCAACGCTGATCTACTACAATTGCGATCTGCCTGCTTGCACACTGCAGGAGTGGATTGATACTTCAGCCGGCAAGGGAACGTTTACGGACCTATTGAACAATGTGAGGGACACAGCCATACGAAATCTGTTCGGGCTGCATTGGGATGCGTATGTGCATTGTTATCGATACATGTTGTACGAGTACTAACAAGCGAACCAGGTACATGTTCCACCAAGCGAACATGCGTGTCAACGATGTCCCGACGACAACTGTAAACGGGAAGCGAGATCGATTCTCGCTACTGATGACATGGGTCGAGACCGTCACTGCGGAGATGATGCGCCTGCAAGTTCAGACCCGCAAAAGCTCGGTCGATGTTGGTTAACAAGCTGCAGTACCACCTGGCCCATGAAGACCCTCAAGCACGACGACCTAGCGCAAACCTTCCTCAATCGCCAAGCCCGTGACTTGTGCAGGCCCAGCCTCACTTGGACCATATCAGCAAATGGTGCAAGCATCGAAAGCATCAATGTTTACACCGCCGGCGGCAATACTTGCAAGACGCCAATTCCAATCACCGTGCCCGTCGCTACGGCTTCTACCACGGGTGCCACGAAGGAACAGGTTGGTAGCGACCCGCTCACATTGTGGGTCACTATGAGTGGAGCAAGCAGGAACTACAAGTTCACAACTCCCTATAGGCTATAGGGTAAATCTTGGGTTGGGGGCGAAACGCATGGCGGGTGTTCATATTCGTTGTACATAATGTAGATCTTAGGAGAGAAAATTGGCAGTGAGAGAACCTCGTATCTGCAAGCT